>ERZ1026882.115-NODE-115-length-66585-cov-72.273576_pt1 | contig 66585 bp, 55 predicted proteins | sample MGYA00380171_ERZ1026882 | MGnify/ENA primary metagenome ERZ1026882 (study PRJEB33269, sample SAMEA4719807) | human gut metagenome | biome: human-associated habitat; feature: organic feature; material: feces | place: Cameroon | collected 2013-10 ...
TCATTTACAGGTGCTGCTGCTTCCATGTCAACAGCTAAGTTGAGTGATGTTCCTTCACTTTCTGTTGAAGATAAGCTTTCTGGTAATATCCCAGGAGTTTCTATTTCTTCTTTCTCTGGCCAGCCAGGTGCAATGAACTATATCCGTATTCGTGGTATGGGTTCTATCAATGCAGGTAACGATCCATTGATTGTGATTGATGGTACTCCTGTGAACTCTGGTAACTTGAGTGGTTTCAATGATGGAAGTACTGGAAGTGGTTACAATGGTTCTGGTACCAATGCACTTTCTACATTGAACAGCAACGATATCGAATCTATCACTGTTATCAAGGATGCTGCCGCAGCCTCTTTGTATGGTTCTCGTGCAGCCAATGGTGTGCTTGTCATTACAACCAAGAGTGGTAGTGCAGGTAAGACCCAGGTTGATTTCCGTAGCGACTGGGGATTCTCTAACATGGCTATCAACTATCGTCCAACGTTGGATGGTGATTCTCGTCGTGCCTTGATTTATCAAGGCTTGAAGAACTATGCTTACGACAATATTGATGGTACAACCGATGCTTCGGCTGCAGCATTTGCTGATGCCAATATTGATGATTATGCAGCAAAACCAGAGAATGGCTGGGCTAATTGGCGTGACGCTATCTTCAAAAATGGTTCTAGCCAGAACTATCAGGCAAGTGTAACTGGTGGTAATGATAAGACCAAGTTCTATGCATCTTTGTCATATGCAAATCAGAATGGTATTGTTGACCGTTCAGGCTTGGAACGTATGACAGGTAATGTAAACGTTTCCCATCGTTTTGGTAAGTTCAAGTTGGATGCTAGCACAATGATTTCATCTATGCATCAGAACTCAGCCATGGATGGTGGCGCTTCTTTTGCTGGTGCCGTCTCAAGTGCAGTATGGTTCCTTGGCCCTTCTAATGCTATCTATGACAAGAATGGTAATTTGCTGACAGAGACAGATGGTGCTTATAACAATGGTTATAACCCTATTTATGAGAACCAGCATATGTCTGATAGAACCAACACGACACGTTCTTACAGCACCTTGGCTCTCGAATGGAACATTTGGGACAACTTGAAGTTGCGTGAGAAGGTAGCTTACGACTACATCAACTCTACCGAGGATGTGCTTTGGGACAAATTCTGTGGTAATGGTTCTGGCTCAAATGGTGTGATGCAGCGTACTTACAATGAGTGGACAACCATGAACACTCAGACACAGTTGACATACAATAAGTCTTTTGGAGCCCACAATGTGGATGCTTTGCTTGGTTTCGAGACAGAGGCATGGCATAACAACTACTCATACGCTTCCGGTACAGACTACCCTGGCAACTTGTATGAGTTCGCTAACTCTGGCGATACCTCTATGCAGAGTTACAAGTATGACTCAAAGATGACTTCTTTCTTGGGTCGTGTCAACTACAACTATAACGATTTGTATTATGCTGGTGTAAGCTATCGTCGTGATGGTAGTTCTCGTATGGCACGTGAGAATCGTTGGGGTTCGTTCTGGTCTGTATCTGGTGCTTGGCGCTTTGGTGCAGAAAAGTTCATGGATTCTATCAAGGATATATTGAGCGATGGTAAGATTCGTGTATCTTATGGTGTGAACGGAACTCTTCCATCTGGCTTGTATAGTTACATGAACCTTTATAAGTATGGTGAGTACTACAATGGTAGCAATGGTATGGGTATCATTGGTGTAGCCAACAAGGACTTGAAGTGGGAGCAGAACAAGGCTTGGAACTTTGGTCTTGACTTGACATTCCTCAACCGTATCTCTGTAACATTGGATTACTACGTACGTAATACATCCAATTTGATTATGAACCGTCCTATCTCTATGATTCCAGGTTACTATGATGAATCTTCTCTGTTGGCTACCATGGCTCAGAATGTAGGTTCTATGCGTAACCAAGGTATTGAGGTGACCATTTCTTCTACCAACATTCAGAAGAAGGACTTCCTTTGGACTACTTCTCTGAACTTTGGTCATAACTCCAACAAGGTAACAGAGTTGACAGGTGATGATGACAAGATTATCAGTGGTGCCTTGATTCATCAGGTAGGCAAGCCTTACTATTCTTACTATATGTATGAGTATGCTGGTGTTGACCCTGAGACAGGTAAGGAGAGCTATTACATCAATGATGGAACTGAGAATGCTCGCAAGACCACTACTAATGTAGCTGAGGCAAACAAGACTATTGTTGGTCATCATGAGCCAGCACTTGAGGGCGGTTTGTCTAACTTCATCAAGTGGAAGTTTATCGACTTCAACTTTACTTTGACCTATAAGTTGGGCGGTGACTCTTACGATGCTGCTACTTGGTTGCACGATAATGGTGGTACATACGCCCTCTATGGAGCAATCCCTTCTTACTATAAGTTGGAGGATATGTGGCAGAAGCCAGGCGATAATGCTAAGTTGCCTAAGTTCCAGGCTGTTTATGGTAAGGGTGTGGTGTCTTCTCGTTGGTTGATGCCTAACGATTATCTTCGCTTGAAGAACCTTACCTTAGGTTTCTCAGCACCAAAGGAGTGGATCAGCAACCTCGGCTTGAGCAAGGCTCGTGTATATTTCTCTGCCAACAACTTGTTGACCTGGAAGTCTAAGGATCTTTTTGTAGATCCAGAGACACCAGCGGATGGCTTGTGTACATTCGAAATGCCAGCTTTGAGAACTTATACATTTGGTATCGAACTTAGTTTCTAATTTATAAAAGAACGAAATACAATGAAAGTATTAAAATCAATATATAAGGTAATGGGCTGCGCTATTTTGGCAGCCAGCCTGTCATCTTGCGTCAATGATTGGTTGGACGTAGCTCCTTCTGATGGTACAGATGCAGATGCAGCCTTGACCAGCAGTTCAGACTTGGATGCTGCGAGAACGGGTATGTACAAGGCTTTGAAAGGAAACAGCAGCTTGGTAGATTACTATGGTCAGCAATTCTTCGTTTATGGTGATGTTCATGCAGGTGATGATTATCAGTATAATAATCTTGGTGGTTCTAACCGTGCAAGTTTCTACTATGATATGAACTATCAGACAGCATCAGAATTCAATACAAGTACAGTATCATGGCAGTCTCCATATGTTGTAATTGGACGTGCAAACAGAATTATTGCAGCTGCAGAAGGTGGAAAATTAAGTGATGCTGTTGAAGCAAAAGCAAAAATTGAACAGTACGCAGCAGAGTCTAAAGTTCTACGTGCTCTTGCCCACTTCGATCTTGTGAGAATTTACGGAAAGCCATATACAGAGGATCAGGGTGCATCTCTTGGTGTACCATTGGTAACAGAAGTGCTGGAGTCTAATGCAAAACCTGCTCGTAGCACTGTTGCTGAGGTTTACACCCAAGTAGTGAAGGATTTGACTGAGGCTATCAGCTCTAATGCTCTTGCTACAGAGACAGAACCAGGTTATGTAAGCGTTTGGGGAGCAAAGGCAATCCTTTCTCGTGTTTATTTGAATATGGGTGATTATGCTAACGCCTTGTCTGTTGCTGAGGATATTATCAAGAATTCTGGCGCAGCGTTGTGGACTCGTGACCAATACTTCAAAGCATGGGATGCTTCAACTCCTAATGAGAGTGAGTTCTTGTTCCGTCTCAATGTGGCAGGTTCTACAGACAACAATGACTTGAATGGTATCGGTAACCTTCAGCAGCGTGATGGCTACAAGGAAATGGTTGCTACTAAGAAGTTTGTTGACATGCTTACTTCAGACCCAAAAGATGTTCGTAACGATATGTTCTTGCCTGCAACTGCACCCAAAGAGGTGGCAACTTATGGTACCAACAAGGTATATCTGAACAAGTTGCGTGGTCAAGGTGGTAATCTTCGTAATGTTACTATCGTTCCAATTATCCGTCTTTCTGAGGTTTACTTGACAGCTGCAGAGTGTGCATTTAGAAATAATGACAAGACTAAGGCTGTAGAGTATCTGAATGATTTGGTAAAGAACCGTACCACAACAGAGGCTTCTTTGGCTACAGTGGATAACATCACACTTGAGCGTATCTTGATTGAGCGTCGTAAGGAGTTGATTGGCGAGGGACAGCGTTACTTTGATGCTTTGCGTAATAACGAGACTATCACCCGTTATACAAGTGAAGCTGATAAGGGTTGGCACAAGACATTGAGCAAGGAAGCTCAGTCTTTCAACCGTGATTACTTCAAGGCTATTGCTGCCATTCCGCAGGCAGAGATCAACGCCAACCCTAACATCAAGCAGAATACGGGTTACGGTGAGTAAATTATCAAACAAAGTAATGGCATGGTTCTAATGCTGTTATAACAAGATTAGATAATATTTTTAATCAACGATATAGGAATGCCATGAGTGGCATTTTCTATAAATCTCTCTGGAGAGGCTGGCTGTGAAGCTCGCCTCTCCTTTTTCATATATTGTTAAAGGTAAACACTATTAGTCTTTTAAGCAAGCCAATGGAATAACCTTGACTCCATCAGGGCGAGTGTATGCCATACTGCCCCCAGTAAGTAAATTTTATTCGGGCATGAAAGCTTAGTTTGGTGTCGCTGAATGTATGTTCAACGATGTTGAACATAGACTTCATGCGGGTTTAGTGACTTTTTCAAGGGGTTTTATATACTTTTTCTTGCGAATTATTAGACTTATTCAAGCAATTCTTTGTAATTTTGCATGTAAAAACATAAAGAGATGAAAATTGTAGAAAGAAATATGGTTGGCAAGAAGAGCCAAGAGGCTTGTGAGGATGGTATCGTCGTGACTGATGATTTCATCGCTGTGATTGATGGAAGTACGAGCAAGACTCCTACGCATCTTTCGCCCGACATGAAGAACGGACGCTTTGCAATGGTGCTCATCTCGGAATTTATCAAAAAGGAATTAAAGGCTGAGGCTTCTGTTGATGACTTCTGTCAGGGTGTTTCTTCCTATATATATAATAAGGTGTATAAGACTTTAGGCATGGAAGAGCGGATGAAACTGCATCCAGAAGAGCGACTCACTGCTTCTGCCATCGTCTATTCCTGCGCCAGGAGAGAAGTGTGGATGGTGGGTGACTGTCAGGCACTCATTGGTGGCAAACTTTATGAGAACAACAAGCCTTTTGAAGAAGAGATTGCCGCCAGACGTGCAAGCCTCATTCGTCAGGGAATGCCTCCGGCAGATGCACGCAAGGCTATCGAACCGCTGCTTATTCAGGCGATGCTCAACGGACAGAACATTCATTATGCGGTAATCGATGGATTTCCTATCTACCGTGAGGGTGTAAAGGTCATTTCCCCAGCCATTGGAGAAATCGTTCTGGCAAGCGATGGATATCCGTTCCTGAAACCAACTCTTGCCGAAAGCGAGGCTGCCCTGCAGGCTCAACTCGCAGCCGATCCTCAAAACATTTCCTCTTTCCTCGCCACTAAGGGACTGCTGAAGGGCAATCACAGTTTTGATGACCGGTCTTATATCCGGTTCAAATAAACATAAAAAAGTCCTATACCAGTAATATCCCGGTATAGGGCTTTTATTATAATCTCAGATCTTATCGATGATCTTATTTTATCCTATTTGATGATCTTGTCTTTTTATCCTACCTGGCTTCCTGGCTTTACTTTGCCAAGGAGAGAGGTAACGTTCAATGAGCCGTCGAAGTTGACAGCACTCAGAATCATACCCTGGCTCTCGATACCCATCATCTTGCGAGGAGCAAAGTTGGCTATGAAGAGCACGTCCTTACCGATCAACTGCTCTGGCTCATAGTAGGCGGCGATACCTGAGCAGATAGTACGCTCAGTACCAGTACCATCATCGATGGTGAACTTCAGGAGTTTCTTAGACTTCTTTACCTTCTCGCAGTTCAGAATATGGCCCACGCGAATGTCTAGCTTCTCGAAATCATCAAAGCTGACCTCTGGCTTGATAGGTGCAGCCTTGTATTCAGCCTCCTCATTAGCCTTCTTGGTGTCAGCGAGTTTCTGCAACTGTTTCTCGATGACCTCATCCTCAATCTTCTCGAAGAGCAACTCTGGCTCACCGAGCTGAGTACCCGCCTTGAGCAAGTCTGTGCTGCCCAACTGGGTCCATTCGAAAGTTGGCATGTTGATCATCTTGCGCAGTTTCTCAGAAGAGAAAGGCAAGAATGGTTCGAAAGCGATGGCGAGGTTGGCAACCAACTGGAGGGAGATATTCAGGATAGTCTCCACACGCTTAGGATCGGTCTTCCAAACCTTCCAAGGCTCACATTCTGTGATGTATTTATTACCGATGCGGGCGAGGTTCATAGCCTCTTTCTGAGCCTCACGGAATTTGAATACGTTGAGATACTGCTCTACCTTCTCCTTCACGTCTTTGAATTCAGCGATAGCCTTCTCATCTACCTCCTGCAGTTCGCCGCAAGCAGGAACTACACCGCCCCAATATTTCTTAGTGAGTTGGAGAGCACGGTTTACGAAGTTACCATAAACAGCAACCAATTCAGAGTTGTTGCGCTCCTGGAAATCCTTCCATGTGAAGTTGTTGTCCTTGGTCTCAGGAGCATTGGCTGTCAATACATAGCGCAAAACATCCTGCTTGCCAGGGAGATCTACGAGATACTCGTGCAACCAGACTGCCCAGTTACGAGAGGTAGAAATCTTATCATCCTCAAGATTCAGGAACTCGTTGGCAGGCACGTTGTCTGGCAGGATATAGTCGCCGTGTGCCTTCAGCATAGTAGGGAAGATGATGCAGTGGAACACGATGTTGTCCTTACCGATGAAGTGAACGAGACGAGTCTCAGGATCCTGCCACCATTTCTGCCATGTGCCCCATTTCTCAGGCTGTGCATCGCAGAGTTCCTTGGTATTTGAGATGTAACCGATAGGTGCATCAAACCATACGTAGAGCACCTTACCCTCAGCACCCTCCACAGGAACAGGAATACCCCAATCCAGGTCGCGGGTCATCGCACGAGGCTGCAAATCCATGTCAAGCCAGCTTTTGCACTGACCATAAACATTAGTTCTCCACTCCTTGTGACCTTCCAGAATCCATTGCTTCAGCCAGTCCTGATATTTTCCTAAAGGCAGATACCAGTTCTTGGTAGGCTTCTTCACGAGACCGTGTCCAGGATTGTTCTTGTTGGTTGGGTTGATCAACTCCTCAGGCGAAAGTGTAGCACCACATTTCTCGCACTGGTCACCATAGGCACCTTCAGCACCACAGCGAGGACAAGTACCCACGATGTTACGGTCTGTGAGGAATTCTCCTGTTACCTCATCGCAGAACTGCTCCTCTACCTTCTCTTCGAGCACACCCTTGTCATAGAGAGTGCGGAAGAAATCAGAAGCAAACTTATTGTGAACTTTTGAGGTCGTACGGCTATAGATATCAAAGGAAATGCCGAAGTCCTCAAAACTTTTCTTGATCAGATTGTGATAGCGGTCCACCACCTCCTGTACGGTGATGCCCTCTTTCTTGGCACGGATGGTTACAGGTACACCGTGCTCATCACTACCACCGATGAAAACAACGTCTTGTTTTTTGAGTCGGAGATAGCGCACGTAGATATCGGCTGGCACATATACACCTGCCAGGTGTCCGATATGTACACCACCATTGGCGTATGGCAAAGCTGCCGTCACAGTGGTACGTTTGAAATTTTTCTGTTCCATATTAGCTAATATACATTTTTTTGTTATTTTGGGTGCAAAATTACAAAAAATAGTTGGAAACTGGGAAGTTTTTCGATGCTTTTCTTAATATAATAAGGTGTAACTACGGAAAATAATGCGGAAAACTCTTCAGATGGCTATTTTAGAAACAATAAGAAGAGAGTTTTGTATGCAAAAGAAGTGAAAAATAGAGGAAAATGATTGAAAATAGAGGAAATTAGGGGAAATTAGAGGAAAATTTCCCCTAATTCCATTTTTTATTATTATATTTGCAGGCAAAATAGATATGATTTATATGCTATCCGTAAATAATAATGTAAAATGATAGAATCTCCTCCAAAATTCTCTGAAGCTAATGAACAAGAGTCCATCAAGCTGTTGGTTAATCCTATGTATGGTGACCTTTTTGCAAAAATAGATGATGGTTACTACTATTGGGACAAGGTGAAGTATATGGTTCCTTCGGGCATTCTGCCCGAAGTGCTTTGGCAGGCTGTAAAGTTTAAGAGGCGGTTGAATGTTATAAATCTCAAGTTTGGAAAGTTGCAATTTCATTTTACGATAACAAGTAAGATGCAGCAACTTCTTCATGAGTTTGATATGAATTTTGGCGGTAACCTTGGTGCTGGTGGTATTATTCCTGAAAAAGACTACAAAGTGTATTTGTTAAGTTCTATCATGGAAGAGGCCATTGCTTCTAGCCAAATGGAAGGAGCTTCCACGACGAGGAAAGTTGCGAAAGAAATGTTGCGTAAACAAGCAAAGCCTATCAATAAAAGTCAACAAATGATAGTCAACAACTATGCTACTATCCAATATTTGGTTGCGCATAAGGATGAACGTTTTAGCTTGGAGGCATTATTGAATATTCATAGACTAATAGCCAAAGAGACTCTTAATGACTCTTCTGATGAAGGTGCATTAAGGAAAGATGACAAGATATGTGTCATGAATGATATTACAGGAGAAATAGTTCATACACCTCCATTTGCAGCAGATTTAAAAGGTTTGTTGACAGACTTATGTGACTTTGCTAATGACGATAAAAATGAACCATTCATTCATCCCATTATTAAGGGTATTATTATTCATTTTATGTTGGCGTATTTTCATCCGTTTGTTGATGGTAATGGGCGGACTTCTCGTTCTTTAATTTATTGGTATCTCTTGAAAAAAGGCTATTGGCTAACTGAGTTTCTGTCAATTTCGCGAGTTATTTATAAAAGTAAGAACCAGTACGAAAAATCTTTTTTGTATGTTGAGCAAGATGAGTTGGATTTGTCTTATTTTATCGTGTATCATCTACAGGCGATGAAGAAAGCATATGAGGCTTTGCAGGTTTATCTTCGGAAGAAGATGAAAGAAAGAGAGGAATATTACCAATTTCGTGGTTTTAGTAATATCAATGAGCGTCAGGGACAAATTCTAAAGATCTTTAGTGAAAAACCTAAGACGCTCTTGACGGCAAAAGAGGTATCTATACGTTTTCCTATTACAATAAGGACAGCTCGTACAGATTTACAGCATCTTGTAGAATTGAAGTTGTTGGCAAAAGCACCTATAAACAAGCGTATGGTTGGGTATATCAGGGCTGAAGGATTCGAAGATATTTTAAAAGAATTGACAAATTTATAGTTTCTAATAATGAAAACAGGGGAATTTAGAGGAAATTAGGGGAAATTAGAGGAAAATTTCCCCTAATTTCCTATTCAGATTTGAAGTTAGTTCTTATATATATCCTCTTTCTGCCCAGTCGCCTCGGTGACTGCCCTGTTATTTTATGCCGCCCCTTGTGAATACAGTTCCGTCTTTGAAGGTATATTGCACAAGCCCATACTTTTTTACCACAAATATATGGTTGCCAAAATCAAATATGCCCTCTTTCTGCCCAATCTCCACGGTCGAGTGCACGATAACCGATGGCTTCTGCCAGATGATGCAGTTCCACATGCTCGCAACCTTCCAGGTCGGCGATGGTGCGGGCTACTTTCAGAATGCGACTGTAGGCTCTTGCTGATAGAGAGAGTTTCTCCATTGCCATGCGAAGCATATCTATGCCAGTTTCATTGGGTTCTGCGAACTGGTGAATCATCCTTTCTGTCATCTGGGCATTGCAGTGGATACCTTTGTAGTCCTTGTATCTTGCTGCTTGTATCTCCCTTGCCTTGATGACTCGTTCCCGGATGTTGGCACTTGGCTCTCCCGGAGCTGCTTTTGAAATATCCTTGAAAGGTACGGGAGTGATTTCACACTGGATGTCGATGCGGTCGAGCAATGGACCCGAAATCTTGTTCATGTATCGTTGGATCTGACCGGGGGTGCAGACGCAATGATGGGTGGGATCTCCGTAATAACCGCACGGACACGGATTCATGCTTGCTATAAACATGAATGAGCAGGGATAATCTGTAGAATATTTGGAGCGGCTGATAGTGATATGTCGGTCTTCCAATGGTTGACGGAGTACCTCCAGCGTGGTTTTGTTAAATTCCGGTAATTCGTCACAGAAAAGCACACCGTTATGAGCCAGAGAGATTTCTCCTGGTTGCGGATTGGTTCCTCCTCCTACCAGTGCTACCTGTGAGATCGTATGGTGGGGAGCACGGAAAGGACGTTGGGAGATAAGAGATACGTTCTTGCCTAATTTTCCTGCGATGGAATGTATCTGAGTGGTCTCCAGACTTTCAGATAGGGTGAGGGGTGGAAGGATAGATGGCAAACGCTTGGCCATCATGGATTTTCCTGATCCCGGAGGACCTACCATGATGAGATTGTGCCCGCCTGCTGCTGCAATCTCCAGCGCACGCTTCACGTTTTCCTGTCCTCTTACGTCTGCATAGTCGAGATCACAATGGGTTTGGTTTTCATAAAATTCCTTGCGTGTATCTACGATGGTAGGAGCGAAATTCTGCTTGTCGCTGATAAAACTGACCACTTCAGCCAGCGTACTCATGCCATAGACTTCGAGCTTATTGACCACAGCCGCCTCCCTCGCATTCTGTTTCGGTACAATCAATCCCTTGAAATGTTCTGCTCTGGCTCTGATGGCTATAGGGAGCGCACCCTTGATGGGCTGAAGAGATCCATCAAGGCTCAATTCGCCTACAAACATAAATTCCTTGAAATGCGTTTCGGGTACATCGCCGTTTGCTCCCAAGATACCTACAGCAAGGGGCAGGTCGAAACTGCTGCCTTCTTTTCTGAGATCGGCAGGAGCCAGATTGATGGTGATGTCGGCTACAGGAAACTTGAAACCGCTATACTGCAAGGCTGCTGATATGCGGCTTCTACTCTCTCTTACGGCTTCATCTCCAAGTCCCGTAAGATGATATTGGACTCCTCGTGTGAGGCTGACCTCCACGGTTACCGTAGTCACGTCCAATCCATTGACTGCGGCGCAATAAGTTTTGACTAACATATATTTGAATCCATTATTTTGTTTTCTTGCAGTTATCTGCTTTATGTAGAAATTCTGCAAGCTGATTATTTTAGCAGCTGGTCTAACTTTTGTTTCAGTTCTTCACGCTTCAGTCCCCGGGCTACAATCTTGCCGTTCTGCAAGACGATGACGTCTGGAACTGCGGTCATGCCCAACTTCTGCAGCGTTTTGTCCTCCAGCATATCGCCAGTACAGATGTTTGGCCAGGAGATAGAGTCTCTTGTAAGATTTCGCTTGCAGTCTGTGGCTGATGGGTCGATGCAGATACTCATCAATTTCAGGCGACCCTTGGAATCCTGCATGCGCTTCTTCAATTCTCTGAGCAGGTCCTGACTGTCGTAATTGTAGGATGCCCAGGTGCTGATAACTGCTACTGGAGCACTGAGGAGGGTAGTACTGGAAACCATTTTGCCCTGGATGTCGTATGCCGTGAATTGAGGCAGGCGGCTGCCAGTATCTATTGTCTTCAACTGCTTCAACTGTTGCAGCATCTTCTGTAAACTACCATTCTGTGGCTGTGCCTCTGCCACCTTTGTCGTCAATGTATAGGCCTTGGCATAATCAGGCTGGGAGGTATTGACGAAATACTTTCTGATGAGATAAGTGCTGACGATAGACTCTGGATGGTCTTTGATAAACTGTTCCGCCTTTGCCTTTTCTTCAGGAGGAGAGAGCTTGAGGATGTTCTCGCGGAATTGGTTCATCTGCTCATTTGCCTTGGTGCCCTTAACGGACAGTTCTTTCAGATGGGATGCGTCTGCCTTGATATCGACAGAAGCGCCAGACTCTGCGAAGATAGGCTGCTCGGAAAAGTTAGGGAATACGACCATCAGCGTGAAAGGGTTCTTGCAGTCGCACTCATAGGTGAAACGGCCACCGACAACCCTGATTGTATCAAGACCATTGATACCACCATCCGGACTGTAAACATAAAATTCGCCTTGATTCATATTTAAAAATTTGCCTTCAAACTTAAAATGACCACTACCTACACCACAAGAGGTGAGAAAAAGCGTAGCGAATAAAAATATGATGTAAGCAAATTTTTTCATAGATGAAAAATTTAAAGGGGGAGAGTGCCGCGAGCGGGACTCGAACCCGCACAGCCATTACTGGCCAAGGGATTTTAAGTCCCTCGTGTCTACCAATTCCACCATTGCGGCATGGTAAACGTTTGAGTTGAGCGGAAAACGGGACTCGGACCCGCGACCCCAACCTTGGCAAGGTTGTGCTCTACCAACTGAGCTATTTCCGCATTATCGAATTGCGAGTGCAAAGGTAGTATTATTTCCTGAAACTGCCAAATAGATTTACATATTTTAAGAAAAAAGTAGCTTTTTGTTTGCTATTTGCTGCTTTAAGGGGATGTTAGAGGTCAGTTATAAACACTTATAACTTTGCCCGTTCCGTTCGTTGTAGTTCCATACGAGAGGCTGTATTCCATCAGACGGTTACCATCGGCTCCGTCTATAATGTTGCCATACTCCAGGTCGTAGATGCGGTGGCACTTGGCGCAGATTACCTGTTGGCGGTTGGAAGAATTCCAGTTTAGGGGAAAGTTGGTACCGCCATACTGGTCGATGCAGTTTGGGCACTGGCGGTCATAGGCTCTGTATTTATTGAAATTACTGTTGCCGATGATAATGCCGTTGTTAGCGCCTAAATTGTAAACCTTGGCATATTGCAGTTCGGTAGCTGCGGTGATGCGGATGTCTTCTGTCTTGTTCCTGCCATCGTTGGGGGTAGAGTAGATATGCCAGATGTTGTTTTGGTAGGAAGCACTGACGAAGGTGTAGGTACCAAAGCCGTTGAGAGCTATTTCCAACGTATTGCCGGGATGGTTCTGTGTATGAAACGTAAAGCGGCAGAGAAAACGACGGCTGATGCTGTCTTCCGCTCCACAGGAAGTAAGCGTGGAAATGCCCATCGATAGGGGCAGTAAAGGAAATAAGGTGGAGAACATGGCTTTTGCGACCATGCTCTTCACCTTATTATATATATAGGAATATTTTTGATTCATCCTTTTTTGCTCGTTTTGAATTTTAGAGCCAAAGAATTGGCTTTCCCTTCGAGATACCGAACTTCGATTCTTCGTTCTTCACTCTTCACTCTTCGTTCTTCACTTCAAAAGTTCCTTTTCTGCATTCTCCATACGCTCGAAATGGAATTCGGAGAGGGTGTGGTTCATCAGCTCCTCTATCTTGTCATTGCAGAGGTTGCCGATACTGCCCTCGTGGGTATGATGGATGTCCTTGCAAGGTGTGAAGTTACCAGCCTCAATCTCCAGACCTACGGTCTTGTAGGCATCACGGAATGGCATTCCGTTGGCTGCCAGACGGTTCACTTCCTCTACGGAGAACATGAGGTCGTAGCGAGGGTCGTCGAGAATATGCTCGTTCACTTCCATCTTGTTGATGATATAAGCTGCCATCTGCAGGCAGTCCTTCAGTTCACCGAAGGCAGGAAGGAATACTTCCTTGATGATCTGAAGATCACGGAAATAGCCTACTGGCAGGTTGTTCATGATGAGCATCACCTGCTGTGGAAGGCTCTGGAGTTTATTGCTCTTGGCACGAATCAGTTCGAATACATCTGGATTCTTCTTGTGAGGCATGATGCTGGAACCCGTGGTGCACTCCTTAGGCAACTTGACGAAGCCGAAGTTCTGACAGTTGAACATGCAGGCGTCGAAAGCCATCTTGGCCAGTGTTCCTGCCACGGTAGCCATGGCAAAAGCCACATTGCGCTCCATCTTGCCACGACCCATCTGTGCATAGACCACATTATAGTCCATACTGTCGAAACCGAGCAACTGGGTAGTCATGGTGCGGTTGAGCGGGAAACTGCTGCCATAGCCGGCTGCACTTCCGAGCGGATTGCGGTTGGTCATGCGGTAGGCTGCCTGCAGGAAAAGCATGTCGTCGGCAAGTCCTTCTGCATAAGCACCAAACCAGAGGCCGAAAGAGGAAGGCATGGCTACTTGGAGATGAGTGTAACCCGGCATCAGTACATCCTTGTACTGGTTGCTCTTCTGGATAAGTTCATCGAAGAGAATCTTGACGGAATCTACTATCTCCTTGAGTTCGTGGCGGGTAAAGAGCTTCAAATCCACGAGTACCTGGTCGTTGCGTGAACGGCCGGAATGAATCTTCTTGCCCATCTCGCCCAACTTCTGGGTGAGCATCAGTTCAACCTGGGAATGTACGTCTTCTACACCGTCTTCTATTACAAATTCGCCCTTGTCGGCGATGGCATAAATCTGTTTGAGCTCAGCTAAGAGCTGGTCCAGTTCAGATTTCTCCAGCAGTCCGATACTCTCCAGCATGGTGATATGAGCCATACTGCCCAGTACGTCATACTTGGCGAGGTAGAGGTCCAACTCGCGGTCGCGGCCTACGGTGAAACGTTCGATTTCCTTGTTTACTTCAAAGTTCTTTTCCCAAAGTTTATGTGCCATTTTCTTTTGAATTTTTTGAATGAAAGGGGGGAGGCTTCGGATTAATCCTCGTATGGAATCATCGCCAAAGCATCAGCTATCTTCTCGATGCCTTCAGTCAGCGGTTTCTTCACCATTCCCTTGATAAACATATTGAGTTCTGCCTTGATGGTCAGCTTCATCTTGCAGGAATACTCACCCGTAGGGAGCAGCTGAATCCAGAAGTTGAACGGTACAGGACTGTTTTCGGTCTCAAACTTGATGGTCTTAGGAAACTCACGGTCGATGATGCGCATCTTGATTTCACCCACCATAGGGGCGGTGATGGAGATGCTGTCAGTATCAAACTGGAGGTCCTTGATCTTGTCCATCTGCTCACGCTTGTCGGCTGGAATCTGATCTTTCACCTGTTCAAACTTATCCTTCAGGCGCTGCAGGTTGTTGAGGTCGCTCAATGTATTGAAAACAGATTCCTGCTTATGAGGAATCTGTTTGATATTACTTTCGAATGTACTTGTACTCATATTTCTTGTAAATGCCTATGTAGAGACAGGTATTACTTCTTCCAGTTGGCTGGATCCTTGCGCCACTCGTGGAGCAACTCTACGTCTTCCTGCTTGATGTAACCAGTCTCGAGAGCCTCTGCCACTACGTGCTCATAGTCGGTGAGTGTAACGAGCTTGACATTGGCATCAGCAAATGCCTTCTCTGCTACAGGGAAACCATAGGTGTAGCTGGCTACCATGCCCACAATCTCATTACCGTTCTTGCGGAGAGCCTCTACGGCCTTGAGAGAGCTGCCACCAGTAGAAATCAGGTCTTCTACTACAACAACCTTAGCTGAAGGATCCAACTCACCCTCGATGAGGTTCTGCATACCGTGATCCTTTGGTTTAGAACGTACATATACGAAAGGCAGGTTCAGCTCATCAGCTACCAATGCACCCTGTGCGATGGCTCCTGTGGCAACACCGGCTATGGCGTCAGCCTCTGGGAACTGCTCAAGGATGGCGTGTACCAATTCGAGCTTCACATAGTTGCGCAACTCTGGGAAAGACAGAGTCTTACGGTTGTCACAATAGAAAGGAGATTTCCAGCCAGAAGCCCATGTAAATGGATCGTTAGGCTGCAACTTGATAGCCTTTACTTTCAATAACTTTGATGCAAATTCTTTCTTCAGTTTGTCCATAATCTTAAAGGATTTAATATTATTATGCTGCAAAGGTACATTTCTTTTTGCTAAAGTGAGACCTTGGTAAGGTTAAAAGTCTTTAATTTGTTGCATATATCGTAGAAATGGCGTAAAATTGCCAAGTATTAAATCAAGCGAAACTGGTGCAGATAGTACTGTAAAAGTAAGGAAAGTTATTCCCCAGCTAATCCGATAGATAAAACGCTGAATTTCATGTTGCCGGCTTTCAAAAGCGTCTGGCAACATGCACAGATAGTGGCTCCCGTAGTACAGACATCATCTACTATCAGGAAATGTCTGTCTGCGATGGAGCCGCTTTTGTTTTTCCCTTTCTCTTGGTCCGGGCGGTAGGAAGGGTAGAGTTCAAAGGCTTCTTTCACGTTCTCGTTTCTTCTCCAGCGGTCTTTTTGGGTCTGACTTTCCTTGAAGACGTTTCTTCTCACGATATTTGTGTAGATGGGGAGGTGGGTCACCTGTGCGATTCCCTTAGCGATTTCCTCGCTCTGGTTGTAGCCTCTCTGCCGTTGGCGGTGGGGTGCAAGCGGAATGGGAATGATGCCGTCGATGTCGTCGAAGAAGTGAACTTTCATTCCTTCCTGAGCCAGGAGCATTCCCAAGTCTGTGGCAACTTCCGGGCGGTGACTGTATTTCAGTTGATAGAGAATGTTGCTGGTGAAGGCATGGCCCTTGTAATAGAAGAGGGCGCAGGCTTTCTCGATGGGAATACGATGCCAGAACATCTTTGCCATCTCATTATTATAAGGGTCTTTCCATGTATCGGTTCTGGGTAGAAACAGATTGCATGAAACACAAATGCTTTCCTCCTCGCCATTGAGCCGATTTCCGCAAACCGGACAGTAGCGGGGGGAAAGCATATCTATGATTTTTGCTAAGATACTGAGTCGCATATATGTAATCGTATTAAAATTCTACGTCTTCTACTCCCATTTTGTCAATGCATTTGCGGATAATATCCATGCTGAAACCCCTGCCTAAGGCAAAGCGGATGAGCTTCATGGAGCGCTCGTAGTCGTTTTTCGCCTTGATGGTCTTATACTTGTTTCTCATCAGGGGCAGAAGTGTCTCCATATAGAGTTCGTCCTCAATTTCTGAAAAGATAGGGTCGGAGATTTCTCTGGAGATATGTTTCAGCCAGAGAGCCTGTTCCACCTTGCGCCGTCCCCATTTATTATATTTGATTTTATCGTTGATGAAGAAGCGGGCAAAGCGCTCATCATCCACGAATTTCTTCTGGATGAGGAATTCCATGTTGCGGGCGATAGCATCCTCGGGCAGTTCCCATTTCTTCATTTTGTCGAGCATTTCCTGCGAACAGTGCTCCGACTGGGTGCAGAGGGTCGTAAGTTTCAGGAGTGCCTGTTGCTCAGTCATCGGCTTCTTCGCACGATGCGGTTTATAATTGTCATATTCCATATTGTTTCTTATTTTTTAGCAGCTCGCATCATTCTCTTTTTCCCGAAAGAATCCTCCTTCGTCTCAATATCCTTGAAACCGAAGCCTTCGAGCATTTCCCTGGTTTCCTTTTCGTAGATAGGGTTGATTTCGAAATAGAGAAATCCCCCACAGCGCAGTCTGATGGAGGCAATCTCGGCGATGGCCCGATAGAACTTCAGAGGATCTTCATCGGGAACGAAGAGGGCGATGCCTGGTTCATAATCCAAGACATTCTTAGCCATATCTATCTTTTCTTTCTCGCAGATATAAGGAGGATTGCTCACGATCATATCCACTTCGGGAGAATCCTTTGTATCTTTCCTATACCTTTCAAGCAGTTTAAAGACATCCATTTTCTCAAAGCATGCTTTAGAAGACAACAACTTGGCATTCTCTGTGGCAATTCTGCAGGCGCAGTCGGAAATGTCTATTCCTAATACTTCCGAATTTGGAATCTCAAGACTCAGGGTAATGGCAATGCAGCCAGAGCCTGTACAGAGGTCCATGATTCTTGGTTGAGGAGAGGCAGATTTCGCCATCCATTCACAGAGTTCCGCCGTTTCGGGTCTCGGAATCAGTACACCTGGCTCCACATGGAAGGTTCTTCCGGCAAAGTCGGCTTTGCCCAGCACATACTGTACCGGTTCGCCATTTTGCAGTCTTTCTACAATTTCTTCCAGATTTCTTTCTTCATCTGCAGATAATTCATTAACTTTGCCGCAGATTATGTCGGTCAAAGTCATACCGTATTTCACGTCGAGCACGGTGCGGACGATAGCTTGCGCTTCGCCAGTCTCATAGAGTGGAGTGAGGGATTGCCAAAGTTGTTGATAAGTTTTCATTTTAATGAGCCTTGTTTGACTTTCATTGAATTCACTGGCAAAAGTACATAATTTTATTGAGAATAAGATCAAAAGGGAAGAAAAAAATAGATATGGAGCAAAAAAGAAATATAGAGCAGAATGCAGATAAGGGGCAGAAAGCAGTCTCTTTTCAGGATCCTTGGACGGGAGAGCCACTCTCTCAGCAGGAGATAGATGAAATGTTTATGCGCCGCTGCCTGCAGTTGGCAAAGAACGGAAGGCAGAATGCAAAACCCAATCCGATGGTGGGAGCCGTCATTGTGAGTGCCGACGGAAGAATTATCGGCGAGGGCTATCATGTGCGCTGCGGCGAGGGACATGCTGAGGTGAATGCCTTTGCCTCTGTCAGACCGGAGGATGCGCCGCTGCTGCATGAAGCCACTATTTACGTGAGTCTCGAACCCTGTTCGCATTACGGCAAGACGCCTCCTTGTGCCGACCTCGTAGTAAAGAAAGGAGTGAAAAGATGTGTCTGCGGTTGTGTAGATCCGTTTGCCAAGGTGCAGGGGCGCGGCATTCAGAAAATCCGCGAGGCTGGCATCGAAGTGACGGTGGGCGTACTGGAGAAGGAATGTCTCGAACTCAACAAGCGCTTCATCACTTATAATACCCATAAGCGCCCTTACGTGATTTTGAAATGGGCGCAGACAGTCAACGGTTTTCTCGATGACGGAGGTAAGGGAATGGCTATTTCCTCTCCTTTCACCAAGATGCTTTCCCACAAACTGCGTGCCGAGAACGATGCCATCCTGGTAGGTAGAATCACCGATGAGCGCGACCATAGTCAGTTGAATGTGCGTGACTGGAGCGGTAAGGACCCTCTGCGACTGGTCATCGACAGAAATCATCCTTGCTTCGAGGGCTTGGATTTCTCTCAGGGAAAGACCGGCGTGCTGGATCAGATGATGGACCACCTATATATTAATAAGGTGCAATCTCTGATAGTGGAGGGAGGCGCCATCACCCATCAAGCTTTCCTTGATGCAGGACTTTGGGATGAAATCAGGGTGGAAACAGCAGTCGGGAAGTCCGTGGAAGAAGGCACCGAGGCTCCTCGCCTTCCTCATGATGTCCGTCTGCTCACCCATGAGGAATATGATGGCAATGTCATCGATATCTATGAACGAAGTAAATATTAAACATTACACATTAAACATTAAAAATCGATGAGCAATAGATTTACATCGCGCCTGAGCGATAACGACGATTTCAAGAGAGATGAACTGATTCGCAAGATAGAACATGCCGTAGAGCACATGACGCTTGCTGAACTGGAAGCTCTGTCCTACGATATGTTTACGAAAGGATATATCACGGATTATTAAGATAATGATTAAGATTACATCACGGATAATCACGGATTTCCGGAAAAGCAAATCCCAAGTCAGCAGAAAAGCCGGCTTGGGATTTATGAGTATAAAAGTTTATGTATAAGAGTATTCTATATCTTACAGCTTGAATTTATAACCGATGGTCAGCTGGAGCACGTTGGTGTAGCCGTCGCCATACTTTGGAACCTTCGTAACACCGATGTTGTAGCGAGCATCCAGTACGAAATTGTTGAATTCGTAAGACATTCCCACAGGAATTGCAAAGTCGAAGGTATTGACCTGCTTAGCCTCGTCCTTGGCAACCATGAATGCCGGCTGAATACCTGCCTTGAGTGCGAAGTCGCGGGCAACATAATAGTTGAGTGTGATAGGAATGTTCAAATATCCTGGATTCCAAGAATATTCATCATGTTTCGTTCCCTGGAAGGAATAGAGAAGTCCACCAGCGATGGCAGCCTTCGCATTAAACTGGTGCTGCAATTCTGCACCGAATACGCAACCTGCTTTCCAGTCTCCATCACCTACGGAAGATACGTTCAAACCGATCTTAGGCTGGATAGTTGTACTACCAACTCTGCTCTGAGCAAAAATACTTACTGAAGACAGTATGATAACTGCCATTAAAAATAATTTCTTCATCATCTCTAATTTTAAGTTGTTATTACTGAATTATCAATTCACTCTAATTTAGGTTAGTTTCCGAAAAAACTATTTGCAAATATAGTAAAAATCCCGATACGTGATTCCATTTTCCTTGATTTTAAGGCAATTTATATGTTTTTTATGAGATAATAACAAAATTCCAGTTGCTGTATCCAGTCAAAGTCATTTTTGGATTTAAAATTATCCTCTGTCAAATCTCTTGCTATCATGCCATTTTTCAATTGTAACGCAATTTTCTTATCAAAAACGATGGAGAATTCGTTTATTTGTATTATCTTTGCAATTGCTTAATTCATGTAATGCCCTCCAATATCATGCCGTGCATTACAAAAAAACGAAGAAAACCTGTTTAAATGGAAATCGAAAAAGAAGTAATATTACTCATGTCTCAGGGCGATGAAAAAGCTTACGGCATCATGTTCCGCAAGTTTTATCCTAAAGTGCATCGCTTCGTCTCCATGTTGCTGAAAAACATGGATGATGCCGATGACGTTTGCCAGATTATCTTTGAGAAAATCTGGAGGAAGCGCCAGAAATTCGCGGAAATCAAAGACTTCGATTCCTACCTTTTTATATTGGCGAAATATACCGTTATCAATTATATTTCCACCAAGCGAGTGATTCCGATAGACATCGATTCCTTGCCTGACCAATGTGCCAACATCGCCTCGCCGCATGAGGAAATCGTGGCCAAGGACACCCAACTACTTATCGACATGATTGTGGAGAATATGCCCCCGCAGCGACAGACCATCTACCGCATGAGTCGGGAGCAACATCTCAAGAACGAAGAGATAGCCCAACAGTTGGGGTTGCAGAAGAAAACCGTAGAGAATCATCTTAACCTGGCTCTTAAAGAAATCAAAAAAGCCTTATATTTGATGATTTTATTGCAATTGCATTGGGTGTAACATCTTTGAAAAATGTCTTAAAAAGAAATTACAGGTAAAAATATGGCAACGAAGATTAAGGATATCATAGATTATTATTCAGAACATGTCGTATCAGACGAAATAAAGGAAAGGGTCTTACAGAGATTATCGGATTCGAAAGATGAGAAGGAGGAAGATGAGGCCTTGCGTTCTTTGTGGGATAAGGCTGACTCTGCATATATGGACGAAGAGGAAATCTCAACTGCTTATAAACGGCTTTTCAGGAAAGACATTGATAGTAGTAAGGGTAAAACATTCCAAATCTTCACTTGGCAAAGAGTGGCTGCTCTTGTCATTCCGCTGGTTATGCTTGTCGTCTTCGGCAAGATCTATGTTCAGATGCGTAATGATCTGAAAGCATCACAAGCTATAGCGATGATGCAGGAACATACTATAAAAGGTGAATCTAAAACATTGACTTTGGCTGATGGAACGAAGGTGAAACTCAGTCAGGGTTCTGTGCTCCTCTATCCTGCTTCTTTTGAAGGCAAGGAGCGAAAGGTGTTCTTGGCAGGTGAGGCTTTCTTCGATATCAAGCATGATGACAAGCATCCGTTCCATGTCAGCACTCCTCACTTTGAGATTACTGATTTGGGTACTTCATTCTCGGTTTCTTCTTATACTACCGACGAGGAAGTTACTACTACGCTCAAAACGGGTAAAATAGAACTCAGAATTGTAGGTGAGGACAAGGTATATAGTATGAATCCAGACAACCAGCTGGTTTATAATGTAAAGACCAAGTCGGTAAATCTCCGCCAGGTTTCCAAGGGGAATAATGGTCTGGGCTGGAGAAACAAGCAGATAGATCTCAATGACGTAACTCTCGCAGAAGCAGCTCAGATTATGGGCGATGCATACGGAGTAAAATTCTCCTTCCGTTCGCAGCGTTATAAGAACACGAAGGTTACAGTTCATTTCAACCGTGGTGAAACCCTTTCAGGTGCCATGAATGTCTTGAAAAACTTGGTTCCAGGTTTGGAATATGAAGTGAGAAAAGATGAAGTTATACTGAAATAAGAAGGCGGTTCTTTACCCAAATCTCTTTCGAAAACAGGGATTTGGGTAAGAAATCGCCTTTTTTTATTCAAGATTGATTATGATAAAGAATTTGATTTTTGATTTCGGCAAAGTGCTCGTAGATTACGAATACTTTGAAACTCTTGACCAAATATTCAAGACCCACGAACAGGCAGAAGAATTCTATCATCTTCTGATAGACGGTAAGTGGAATGAGAATATGGATCGGGGAGACTCTTTTGAGGACACCTTCTGCAAAATGCAGCAGATCATGCCGCAATATAAGAACGAGATTGCGGTGGTAGCCCAGCGCTTCAATGAATTTGTGCGTGGCGAAAAGGAGGGGATGCGAGACCTGCTGGCTCAATTGAAGTCAGAAGGTTATCATCTTTATGGTCTTTCCAACTGGTGTACCAAGTGTCACGAGACAATGGCGCAATATCCGATTTTCCAACTATTGGAAGGGCAGGTCATTTCGTCTGAGGAAAAGATCATCAAGCCAGACCAGGCGATTTACGAGCGCCTTTGCCAGAAGTATTCTCTACTGCCAGAAGAATGCCTTTTTGCAGACGACAGAATAGAAAATGTAGAAGCAGCCCGAAAATTCGGAATGCAGGCCATCTGCTTTGAGGATGCAGTACAGTATGAGCAGGAATTGAGAAAAATCTTAGCCTCAGTTGTATAATTAGTAAATAGTTAATTAGTAATAAAGTTCTTACTAAAAAGACTATTGGCTTGGCTCATCTGGTACAAAGCAAGTCCTGACGTTTCGGATCAGATGATAGAGCAAGCGATTGATGAACTTTTGGATTAGAATCGTCAGTTCTATCAGCGTGATATGGAAACCATGACGGTTTACCAGAAAATTTTCCTCATTGCTGTCTTGAAATGGAATGTAATTTGATGATTTTCAGGGATATAGCTTGTGGAAAATCAGCATGACCTAACGAAGCGCTTTATTAGCATCTAACGAAGCGCTTTATTAGCACCTAACGAAGCGCATCATTAGACCTTAATAAAGCGCTTTCTTATATTTTGTACTTGCGCTTCTATTGAAAACTTGCCCCATGTGATGATTAATGCCATCATTCGATTTCCTCGCAAACCACCATCTCTGCCCCTCGATACATCACTACGAGCTTGTGTAGATGGGTGGTCTTTACGGCATCTCTCACTATGTCGCTATCGGCATAACGGGTGATTTGCGCAGAGGCTTCCTTGAGGAGTTCTTTCACTTGCTGGTCCGTGGTGCTCGTCTTGCAATATTTCAGTTCGATGATGTAGCTGTCCACCATGTCCTTGTAGATGTCGCAAAGAGGGGAGAGGAAGATGTCGGCATAGCCGCCATCATTGTCCAACTCGGAGATAGGGCGATAGAAGCGGCACTGGCTTGCCATCGCCAAGGTGAAACCATGCACGAAAGCCTCGCCTTTCTGCTTGTCACGCTGCGAAGAATAGCGTTTCAGGCTATCAGCGATGAACTCGAAATAAGCCTTGTAGTTGCCATCGTAAGCCAGTTTGCTCTCCAACTGGGTCTTGTTATAAGTATCGTATACCAAGTCGTTCTCTTTATAGGTGTCGAGAAGATAGGTGTACATCTGGTCACGCACCACCTCGTTAGGGATGACAAACTTTGTTTCGCCTTTATATTCTCCATCTATCGTCAGCATGCCGAAATAGAAGAGCAGGCTCACGAAGTTGTCAGGGTCGTTGATATGGTCGGCTGGGAAATTTTCTACGAGCTTGCCTGTAACGTATCCCTTGGTGACCAACTGCTGGATGACACTGGCGTCATGGGCGAACTCCTTGTCGTGACGGATAAGCATGCGCAGCTTACTGTAATCCGTGCGAACATTACTCTCCACCATCGAGTCTGGAATATCGTATTCGTTACGGATGTAATTATCCAAGAAGTAGAGTACCATTACGGAATTATACATGGTGGTCTTTCCATATTTCTTGACAGCGAAACAATAGTTGTCGTACCATGGCTTCATCACGGTGATGAGTTCATCTACGGTGTGATTGAACGGCAAGACGCTTGAGTAATAGCCCAACATCTCCCGCACTTCCTCCTCGGTGAATCCCGTCATCTCATTGAATTGTGGAGTGAGCGAGTAATTTGTGCCGATGTTGAAGCCACTGGTGAGGTCGTCCATAGTGACAGGGCTTACACCCGTGACGAAGACACGTCCTAAAGCCGAGCCGGCTGCACCCTTGATGGTGTTGAAGAAGCGACGTAGATAACCCTCTCCATGAGTCTGGTTGCGGTATCGCTCCAGATGCTCCTCGTTGGCAAGGATTGTGTTTGTAAAGTTGTCGTACTCGTCGATAAAGAGATAGATTTTCTGGTTAGCTTCCTTGCAAACCTGGCATAAATACCTAAGTTGTCCTATGGCACCAATTTCTCTGTTCAACCCCTCCTTTGCATCAGGAGGAAGCAAATGGGCATATTGGTTACAGAATGAATTGAACATAATGTTACAGTGCACATCCAATCCACTTTGATAATTGTCTATACCTGCGTCCACTTCAGCGAAATTGAGGTGAATGATGAGATATGTATTATGCTCTGGCGTAGGATTCTCGCCAATGTACAATCCACCGAAGAGGGACTCAAACTTGTCCTTCTTGTTGATGTCGTAGTAATGTTCAAGCATGGAGAGGGTGAGGCTCTTGCCAAAACGGCGAGGGCGGATATAGAAGAAGTACATATTGGAGTCTTCTATATCTTCGATGAATGAGGTCTTGTCCACATAGTAACAATCCCTCTCCCTAATATCCTCAAAGTTCTGCATGCCGTAAGGTATGCGCTTGCGATAGATTCGCTTTCTTCTTTCTCTTATAGCCATGGCTTAAATGTATTTTAGCTTTACCATTTGCAAAATTAAGCAATAAATTTGTAACCTCCAAATTTCCCGGTCTATATTTTAGAAAGTGCCATTTTTGAATGGTCGTTCGCAGGTGAACTTTTAACCCAAGATGTTTTAGTAGACATCATACCTGGCAAGACGCAGATTTTCCAACTATTGGAAGGACAGGTCATTTCGTCTGAAGAAAAGATCGTCAAGCCAGACCAGGCAATTTACGAGCGCCTTTGCCGGAAGTATTCTCTACTGCCAGAAGAATGCCTTTTTGCAGACGACAGAATAGAAAATGTAGAAGCAGCCCGAAAATTCGGAATGCAGGCCATCTGCTTTGAGGATGCAGTACAGTATGAGCAGGAATTGAGAAAAATCTTAGCCTCAGTTGTATAATTAGTAAATAGTTAATTAGTAATAAAGTTCTTACTAAAAAGACTATTGGCTTGGCTCATCTGGTACAAAGCAAGTCCTGACGTTTCGGATCAGATGATAGAGCAAGCGATTGATGAACTTTTGGATTAGAATCGTCAGTTCTATCAGCGTGATATGGAAACCATGACGGTTTACCAGAAAATTTTCCTCATTGCTGTCTTGAAATTGAACGTAATTTGTTGATTTTCAATGATATAGCTTATATGAGATCTGCATGATCTAACGATGCGCATCATTAACATCTAACGATGCGTATCATTAACATCTAACGATGCGCTTTATTAGCACCTAACGATGCGCATCATTAGACCTTAATAAAGCGCTTTCTTATATTTTGTACTTGCGCTTCTATTGAGAACTTGCCCTTTACCCTTCATCTATCCCTCGGAATCCCCTGTGTTTATCGGGGTTTCAGAGGGTGAAGGGTGCAATTTTACCCTTCATCACTCTTCATCACCCTTCATCTTAAGGGGATTTGAACTTAAAATAAGCATAATAGGAGGCGATGATTAACCTTAATAGGAGCTAATGGTTAGTCTTAATAGAAGCTTGAATTAGCCCCAGCAGTTAACCCTGGATGGGAATAAGAGAGAAACGAATGTCTTTCTTCATTGTAAATATTTCCTTCTAGATTTTGCCAACTCGTTTTTAGTCGATGTAGCTCTCAAGAAATGGATTTCAGCATAAAAACGATTCTCTTTTTACAACTTTTCGCATCAAAGAATAATAGTAATGCTTTATTATAATCTCATGTTGTACGACTATATAATCCCATGTCGTACGACAATAGTGATGCAATCGTACGTTTATAGGGACCCATGTCGTACGACATGAGAGCCTTATAAACATTATTCTTCACTCACGAAAATCCTAACTGTCAGATTTTCAGTACCTTCTTTTCCTTGTTCATATTTTCAATATTCACACACAAATAAGATTCAGTTGAAAACACAGAAATCTCAGCAAGGAAAATGTAAAGAGAAATTCACGAATGCCTCTGATTAATAATATGATGAAGGGTGATGAAGGGTTGAAATGCACCCTTCACCCCCAGAAACCCCGATAAACACAGGGAATTCAGGCGGAAAGATGAAGGGTGACGAGATTTTATGAGTGCCGTTTCTAAAAAAATCCTGATATTCGATAAATACCCCTATATTTCCAAAATGCTTGCTTACGGCACTAATGTGCCCTGGCTGAAGCACCAAAGTGCCCTGGCTGGAGCACTTTTAGAGCACAGAGAATTATAGTGCTAACTCTCAGAGATAGTGGTGCTATCTTTCTGAGATAATACTGCATTATAGTCTTTTTAGAGTTTATCCTCTCATATATATAGTACTATGAAAACATGTAAAAATGTACGGCTTTTTATGAAATTATCCGTAGAATATTACCGCATTTGTTTTACCAAAACACGGTTGTTTGCGAACACACAAAAAAAGTGAAATAAAAATTTCATTTTAACAGGATTGTAATTGGGTGCAACGAAAAATATAATTGTCTTCAATGCGTAATCGTCTTAGGACAAATTATTAATTAAATAAATATTATATGAACTTAAAACGAATTTCAGCGTCATGCTTTTGTTTGCTGTTGGCTGGACAAATGGCAGTTTTTGCTCAGACCGTCAGCTTCGGTTCAAACAAGGTAACGCTCAAGTCTGCTTTTGAGAAGATTGAGCAGTCTTCCAAGTACAAGGTTGCGTACAATTCTTCTCAGTTGGATGCTAACCGCACAGTCACGTTAACCAAAAAGAGTGATGATGTATTTGGTATGTTGAACCAATTGCTCAAGGGTACAAATTGTACTTATGAATTGGAAGGCAACTACATCGTCATTAAGTCTCAGCACAAAGGAAAAGCTCAAAGCCATGGTAAGAAAATCAAGGTAAAGGGTGTTGTAAAAGATGAAACTGGCGAGCCAGTTATCGGAGCAACAGTCATGGAAAAAGGCTCTGCCAATAATGGAGTAATTACCGATATAGATGGTAATTATACGATTGAGATTGCCTCTGATGGTTTGTTGGCTGTATCTTATATCGGTTGCAAAGATCAGGAAATCAAAGTGAATGGTCGCGAAGTAATCAATGTAAACCTGGCTGATGATAACAAAGTACTCGACGAAGTTGTGGTTGTAGGTTACGGTGTGCAGAAAAAGCGTGACGTATCTACTGCTGTGTCTTCTGTAAAGGCAGAGGCTCTTGCCAATAACCCATCTACAGACTTCCGTCAGGCTCTGGCTGGTAAGATGCCTGGTGTCCAGGTAACTGTACCAAGTGGTGACCCTGAGGGTAGCGTAAGTATTCGTGTACGTGGTGTAAGCACCGTAAATGCAGGTAGTGACCCTCTCTATGTTGTAGATGGTGTACCAATGGAGCGTGGCTTTGCCAACTTGAATACGAATGATATTGAGTCTGTAGAAGTTTTGAAAGATGCTTCTGCAGCAGCTATCTATGGTAGCCGTGGTTCTAATGGTGTTGTTCTCGTAACTACCAAGAAGGGTACTTCTGATAAGCTCTCAATTTCTTATGATGGATATGTAGGTATACAGAACGTATCTAAGAAATTGGATATGATGAACGCTTACGAATATGCAGAATTCGTAAAGGACGCACGTGACAATGCATACCTTTCTAAAGTCCCTGGTGGATCAGCAAGTGATCCTAATAGTGTACGCCCTAAAGGAAACATGCAGATTGCAGCTGATTTCTTCCCATATTTACAGGGTGTTAAAGGCTTGACAGATACAGATTGGCAGGATGCTATCTTCCGTACTGCAATGACTACTGGACACAATGTTTCTTTATCAGGAAAGTCAAACAGTATCAATTATTTCGTATCAGGTAACTATATGAAAAAAGAAGGTACAATCATTGGTTCTGATTTTGAAAAATATGGTGGTCGTTTGAATCTTTCAGGTCAGCATAAGCGCTTGAAATTTGGTGTAAACTTCGCACCTTCTTATTCTGTTTCAAATACTGTAGATGCATCTGGAGCTGGTGGTATTGTTCAGTCTGCTTTAATGATGCCTCCTATTTTCCCTGTTTACAACGCAGACGGTTCTTATAATTATCAGGGTAATGGTTACTTGCGTATTGGTACAGACTATGAGCACAATGAGGTGTTGAATCCTGTTGCTATGGCTCGCTTACAGTCAAATGTTACTGATCGTATGTCTATTACTGGTAAGGTATATGCAGAATTGGAATTGATGAAGGGACTTTCTTATAAGTTGTCTTTGGGTGGTGATTATTATGGTGCTCATAATGATAAATATCGTCAGTCTTCTTTGCCTTTGAAGGGAAAAGATTATTATGATTCTCCTTCAAACCCAGTAGGTTACAGTTCTTCTTCTTTCTTCTTCAACTGGTTGGTAGAAAATCAATTGACTTATACTACTACTATCAACAAGAAGCATAACATTACTGCTATTCTTGTACAATCTGCACAGAAGGAAACCAAGAAAACCGACAACGTGACAGCTACAGATTATCCTAATGATTATATCCAGACTGTAAATGGTGGTACTGTGACTAAGGGTGGTTCTGATAAGACACAATGGTCTATCGCTTCTTACTTGGCTCGTGTTCAGTACAACTACGAGGGACGCTACATGCTTTCTGCTGCGATTCGTACCGATGGTTCATCACGTTTCGGTAAGAACAACCGTTGGGGCTATTTCCCATCCGCTTCTGCAGCTTGGCGTATCAGCGATGAGCAGTTCTTTAAGAATGTGAAGGAATTGTCTTTCATCAATGACATGAAGATTCGTGCCAGCTATGGTGTTACTGGTAACTTCGAGATTGGTAACTACGACCATTTGGCAACAATGTCAACTGATAACTATATCTTAGGTGCTAATGGTGGTTTATTGCAGTATGGTTATAAGCCAGATAATATCAAGCGTGATGATTTGAGTTGGGAGAAAAACCAGATGATTAATGCAGGTATTGATCTTCAGATGTTCGATGGCTACATCGGTTTCTCTGTAGATTACTATAACACCAACACATCTAATATGTTGCTCTATGTACCAGTACCTCTCTTGACAGGTTACAGTACTTCTCTTCAGAACATTGGTAAGGTAAACAACCGCGGATGGGAATTGGCTTTGACTTCTCAGCATACATTTGCTAATGGTTTCGGCTATTCTTTCAATGCCAACTATGCCAAGAATACCAATGAGGTAAAAGAGTTAGGTCCAGGTAATGCTCCTATTATTTCTACTGGTAGTGTAGGTCATGCTTTCTATAAAACAGAAGTCGGCAAGCCTATTGGTAACTATTATCTCTTGGTGCAGGATGGTATTTTTGCGACAGCAGAAGATTTGAAGAAATATCCTCACTTTGATAATACTGAAGTAGGTGACTTCCGCTTTGTCGATGTTGATGGAGACGGAAAGTTAGATTTGGATAAAGACCGTACAATCTGCGGCAACTATATGCCTAAGTTCACTTATGGTTTCGGCGGTAAACTCTGGTATGCAGGTTTCGATATGGACTTCAACTTCCAGGGTGTTTATGGCAACAAGATTCTGAACTTGAATAAGCGTTACCTTGACAACATGGAGGGAAATACCAATGGTACAAAGATTGCGCTTGATCGTTGGAGAAGTCCTGAGAATCCTGGTAGCGGTTCTGTAAATAAGGCAAACCGTAAGCAGACAGGTTACAACAGCCGTACTTCAACCTGGCATTTGGAGAGTGGTTCATACCTTCGTCTTCAGAACCTTTCATTAGGTTATACTTTGCCTCGTGCACTTACTCAGAAGTTTAAGGTAGAGAAGTTGAGAGTTTATGTTTCAGGACAGAACCTCTTCACTATTACTGACTATAGCGGTTATAACCCAGAAGTAAATGCCCGTCCATCTAAGAACCTGACTCCAGGTGAGGACTATGGTACTTATCCTTTGGCAAGAACATATATGTTTGGTTTGAATCTCACATTATAAAGAATTTTACGTCATGAAAAAGATAATATTATTAGCATCAATGGCCGCTCTGCTTATGACTTCTTGTGGAGATAGCTTTTTCGACTTAGAGCCATCAAGTAGCGTAATCATTGACAAAGTATATAAGACTGCAAGCGATTACAATGTTGCAGTAATAGGTTGCTATTCCAAATTGCAGTCACAGGTGAATTTCTATACAGAATGCTGCGAGTATCGTAGTGATAATCTTTCATTGAGTGCACCTACAGCAGGTACTCAAGACCGTTACGATATAAACCATTTTGCAGAGAAACCATCCAATGGAATTCTCAGCTCTTATTGGGCAAACTTCAATAACAACGTTTATCGTTGTAATCTTCTGCTCGACCAGATTGACGGTGCAAACTTTGCAGAAGGCTTGAAGAAACAGTATAAGGGTGAAGCGATGTTTATCAGAGCTTTGAACTATTTTAATATGTATCGTATTTGGGGTGGTGTTCCTGCTACAAAGCATGTTGTAAGTGCAGCAGAGGCTTTGAAAGTGGCAAGATATTCTGATGAGCAGATGTTCGACTTGATTGCTGGTGATTTGAAGGAGATTATTGATAACAACTATCTTCCTGAATCTTACTCATCAGCAGATATGGGTAGAGCAACATCTGGAGCAGCTAAGGCTTTGCTCGGTAAGGTTTATCTTACTTTCCATAAGTGGGAAGAAGCAAGAGATATTCTTTCTCAGCTGATTGGAAAATATCAGTTGGTTAGCCCTATCGCCCAGGTCTTCAATGTGGATAACAAGAACAATAAAGAGATTATCTTTGCTGTACATTTCAATAAGGAAATAGAGGGAGAGGGTCACAGCTATTGGTACAATCTTACCAATTCAACTGATGATACCAACCAGACAAGTTCTCTTCTCAATACTTATCCTACAAATGATGCTCGCAAAGATCTCATTACTTATGTACAGGCTGCGAAGAATGTGTATTTGATGAGAAAATTCTATGATACAAAGAGTACAACCTTCAATACTGTAGGTAATGATCAGATTCTCCTTCGTTATGCAGATGTTCTTTTGATGTATGCTGAGGCTCTTAACGAAATCGAGTATGATGCATCTGAGGGTTCTCTTGCTCTCAAATGTCTTAATGCCGTAAGAGAAAGAGCAGGCATCTCTAATTTGACTGCAAGACAGCTGTCTTCAAAAGAGAAGTTCCGCAAAGGCATCTTGGTTGAGCGACAGAGAGAGTTCCCTTATGAAGGTCAGCGTTGGTTCGACTTGGTAAGAATGGGATTTGCAAAGAGTGTAATGGCAGAAAATGGTATTGAAATCAGTGATTATCAGTTACTATTCCCTATTCCTCAGCAAGAAATTGAGAAGGTAGGTGATGAGACTATCCTTTGGCAAAATCCTGGATATGATAATAAATAATAAATGATTATAACATGAAAAAGATAATATATTTGCTGTCATTAATGACAGTCTTAATTCTTGCTTCTTGTAGCGATGATCTTCCAAAGGCAAGTTGGGACATTTGTCAGGTAAGTAGCTTTAACGCTACGGCGCAGGATGAGAAAGTATTGTTGGAGTGGGCTCCTATGCAGGGAGCCAACCCAACAGGTTATTTGGTCAATTGGACACCGGAAGTTGCTACATACGAAGGTGGTTCTGCAGAGTTGGATGCAAAGACTACCTCATATACTATAACAGGTTTGGTTAACAAGGTTACTTATACCATCACCATCCAGGCCATCTATGGCAACCAGCGTTCTATGATTTCTACAACAAAGGCAAGACCTGTTTCTGATACAGAGCCTTTCAAAGTTTGGTCAACAGACATGCCTAATGGTGGTATGGTGAAGACTGCAAATGCAGTATTCTCTTTAGATGGAAATACTTTCTACTTGCCTTCAGCTGGTGCAACTGGTGATGTAACTGCTTTTGATGCAATGACTGGTGCAGTGAAATGGACTGCTGCTATTCCTAAGACAACCTATGGTGGTGGTGTTGCTGTTGGCAAAGATGGAACTTTGTATCAGGGTGCTCGCAATGCAACCTTGTATGCTATCAATAGCGATGGTTCACAGAAATGGACTTATGCAACTGGTGCTGCTAACAAGAACCTGGATTGCTTCCCTGCAGTAACTGCTGACGGACAAACAGTATATGTACTTGATGGCGACAATGTTCTTCATTCTATCAATACTGCAACTGGTGCAAAGAATTGGAATGTAAAACTGACAGGTACAAAGAATAAGGCAGGTGCTGTTGCTATTGACAAATATGGTAATATCTATGCGGGTACACGTTCTACTATTTACGGTTTCAAGGCAGATGGTACTCAGCTTTGGAAGGTTGCTGGTAAAGTTACAGAAATTGGTTCCTTCGCTTTGGATGGGGAGACCCTTTATGCTGCACAGATTGGCGGTGCTGGTTTGTTGGCATTGAACACATCTGATGGTTCTACTAAGTGGAGTGTTGAAGCTGCGGGCGATATTTATGCTCCTATTGTTGACAAGAGCGGTAATATCTACTTCACTGATAAGGGTGGTAAGGCGCTTTATGCTGTTGATAAGGCGGGACAACTGAAATGGAAGTTTACAATTGAAGCAGCTCCTACTTATTGTTTCCCTGTTCTTGACGATAAGGGTACTGTCTATTTCGGTAGTGGAGCAGGTCGCATCTATGCGGTTGACAGTTCAAATGGTGAGGAACTTTGGCACATGGATTCAGAAGGTACAGATAATAATGCCAAGATTATGTCAGGTATGACTATCGGTGAGAATCAGATTCTCTATGTGTCTTATATCGGTGGTAATGTTGCAGCAATCAAGATCTTTGCAGGTCCAGAGAAATCAACATGGAGCTGCAGAGGTGGAAATATTCATGGTACAAACCAATATTAATATTGAATCAGTATGAAAAAAATATATTTATTCATCGCATTATTCTCTTGCGTCCTGTTTTCATGTGGAAATGACGAAGATGGAATGACTTATGCGCAGCCTATCGAGGTAGGCGAAACTACCGACATGAAGGCTGCTAAAGAAGTTGCAGAAGCTTTGTGGGCAACAACTCCATTACAGCAGCAACCTCTTAATGCTGAAAGAACTGAAGTTTTTAATAAAATCCAGAAGATGGCAGATGATTGTCCTTCAGATTTCTTTGAAAGCTATATTACAGCATTGGACCAGTCTGCAGAAATGAGAGAAAAGTATGATCCGATGTTGGCTCTTTATCGTTTGTCTTTAGATCATGTTATTGATGCGATTAAGACTACTACTGTTGAAAATGGTACTACTTGCATCTGGCAACTCTACAATATGGGTTACGTCGTAAAGACTCCAACCACTTGCTTTGGTATTGATATCAACCATCGTTGGGCCGAGAAATTGGAGCCTTACTTGGATTTCCTCTGTGTAACTCACAAGCATAAAGATCACTACAACACAAATCTTATAGATGCAATGTTGAAAGCTGGTAAGCCTGTTTACTCAAACTGGGTAACTGGTGGATTTACATCTAAGGTAAATACTGATTATCAGTTTAATAACATCAAGATTCATGTGTCAATTACTGACCATAATAATTCTGGCTTATCAAACTTCGTTTCTGTGTTTACTTTTGAATGTGGTGATGATAGTGGCAATTTCACAATGCTCCATACTGGCGACTCAAACTTCAAGGCTGCTCAGTACACAAACATTTTGCCACATGTAAATGTTTTGATTCCTCGTTATGCTCCTAATGCGCTTACCGAGAACAATATCATTGGTACTGGTGCAGGTCAGACTAAACCTGATTATGTATTACTCTCACACATTCTTGAACTTTCTCACGTTAGCGAGGAAGAGTCAAGATGGAGCTTGAATTCTGCCTTAGAAAGAGCTGCAAGACTTAATTGCGAGAACTCTTTTGTTCCTTTCTGGGGAGAAAAATTAGTTTGGAAAGATGGTAAATTGAATTAAAAATGAAAAAGATATTTGTTTTATCAATGTTGTGCATGCTCACTTCGGTGAGCTTTGCACAAAGCAATTTAAAAGAGATTCTTAAGAATTTCAATAAGCCTGCTAAGGAAAATGTTATGGTTGTTTCTCATCGTGGAGACTGGCGTAATGCTCCTGAAAATTCTGTTCAGGCTTTCCAAAACTGCATCGATATGGGTGTTGATATGGTTGAGTTGGACTTGAAGAAAACCAAGGATGGCGTTCTGGTCTTGATGCACGATAAGAAGATTGACCGTACCATGAACGGAAAGGGCTTTCCAGAGAATTTTACGCTTGATTCTTTGAAATCTCTTCGCTTGAAGAATGGCGTTGGTTGCAAGACTCGTCATCATATTCCTACATTCCGTGAGGTGATGGAACTCTGCAAGGGTAAAATCATGGTGAATGTGGATAAGGGGTACGATTACTTCGATGATGCAATGAAGGTTTTGAAGGAAACTGGTACTGTTGACCAGTGCATAATCAAAGCTGAACTTCCTTATGAGGTCGTAAAGGCTGAGCATGGTGATGTTCTTGATAAAATGATTTTCATGCCTGTGGTAAACCTTGGTAAGCCTGGTGCGGAAGAGGTGATTGACGGTTACATCAAGAATATGAAGCCAAAGGCTTACGAATTGGTTTTCAAAACAGATGATGCTAATACTCGTCGCCTGATCAAGAAGGTACGTGATAGTGGTGCAAGAGTTTTCATCAATACGCTCTGGCCTGAGCTTTGCGGTGGTCATGATGATGATCGTGCTGTTGAACTCAAGCAGCCAGAAGAAAGCTGGGGATGGATTGTCGGTCAAGGTGCTAAGCTTATCCAGACAGACCGCCCTGCATTGCTTCTCGAATATTTGAGAGCTAAGAAACTGCACAAGTAAAACGTAAAAAGTTCACGCTTATATGTTCAGAAGGTTTATTGTTTTAGGCTGGTTGTGCATACTTACAGCGGTAAGTCATGCACAACGACTCAACGAAATCCTTTCAGATTTAGCGGCTCCTGCTCAGCAGTCTGTTTTGGTCGTTTCTCATCGTGGTGACTGGCGCAATGCTCCAGAAAACTCACTCCAGGCATTCCAAAATTGTATTGACATGGGAGTTGATATGGTTGAATTGGATTTGAAAAAGACGAAAGACGGAGAACTTATCTTGATGCATGACGGAACTTTAGATCGTACAACCAATGGTACAGGAAAAACTGAAGATTATACGCTGGCAGAACTCAAAAAACTTCGTTTGAAAAATGGTGCAGGCTGCCGTACCCGTCATCAGATTCCTACACTTAGGGAAACTATGCTACTTTGCAAGGGAAAGATTCTTGTGAATGTGGATAAAGGGTACGAGTATTTTGAAGATGTGCAAAAGATTCTTGAAGAAACGGGTACTGCTAATCAATGTGTGGTCAAGGAAAGGTTGCCTTACCAGACCGTAAAAGAGCAGCATGGTAATATTCTGAATAAAGTAATATTCATGCCTAAGGCTGACTTGTGCCGGGCTGATGCAGAAAGTATTATAGACAGTTATCTGCAGAATATGAAGCCTTTGGCTTTCGAGGTCAGGTTCTCTCAGGTAGATGAACAGGTTTTACGTCTTGTGAAAAAGCTAAGAGACAATGGCATCCAGGTGTTTGTCAACGCCTTGTGGCCAGCGCAGAATGCGGGACATGATGATGATAGAGCCGTAGAGCTTCGCCAGCCGGATGAGAGCTGGGGATGGCTTGTTCAACAAGGTTTCAAACTTATCCAAACTGACCGTCCTGCGTTGCTTCTCGAATATTTGAGAGTGAAGAATCTTCACAAGTAGTTTTAGGTTTCATTATATATTTCAAATAGTTGATTGTGTTAGGATAGTTGTGCATGCTTACGGTGGTAAGTCATGCACAACTTAAAAAACTCTGACTCATGTTGCTTTCTTGGATATGTATTGGAATTCAATCTCTCATTTATAATAACTAAAAAATATGTTTAAGAAAATAATTGATTTTTATAAAGTTTCCGAACCAGTAGCATGTGAAAACATGAGTGAGGAGGAAAGTGCCAAGAAACTCAAGAGATTGCAATGGGCAACTTTCCTTTCTGCTACTATCGGTTATGGTACTTACTATGTTTGCCGATTGAGCTTGAATGTAATCAAAAAGCCAATTGTGGATAATGGTGTTTTCTCTGAGACAGAGTTGGGTATTATCGGTTCTGTTCTCTTCTTCACTTATGCTATCGGTAAGTTTACCAATGGTTTTCTTGCTGACAGAAGCAACATCAAGCGATTGATGTCAACAGGTCTGTTGGTTACGGCTTTGGTCAACTTGATTTTGGGCTTTACCCATTCCTTTATACTTTTCGCCGTATTATGGGGATTGAGCGGTTGGTTCCAGTCTATGGGTGCTGCTTCTTGCGTGGTAGGTCTTTCCAGATGGTTTACTGATAAGAACCGAGGCACGTTCTACGGCTTTTGGAGTGCCAGCCATAATATTGGTGAGGCTATGACGTTCATCTTTGTGGCTTCTATTGTAAGTGCATTTGGATGGCAATATGGTTTTATCGGTGCTGCTGTAGTGGGTATTGCCGGTGTGGTACTGTTGCTGACGTTCTTCCACGATACTCCTGCCAGCAAGGGTGTTTCGCTCCCTGGTGCACAGGTGATAGAGAAAAAGCAGCAGGATACGGCTTCTTATAATAAGGCACAGAAAGCTGTGCTGAAGAATCCTTTGATCTGGGTCTTGGCTTTGAGTAGTGCCTTCATGTATATTAGCCGTTATGCGGTAAATAGCTGGGGTATTTTCTATCTGGAAAATGAGAAGGGTTACTCTACCATTGATGCAAGTTTTATCATTTCTATCAACTCTGTTCTCGGTATTGTAGGTACTGTGACATCTGGTTTGTTATCTGATAAGGTATTTAAGGGCAACCGCTATTTGCCTGCAGTTATCTTTGGATTGTTGAATGCTTTAGCTCTTTGTCTGTTCCTTCTGGTTCCTGGTCATCAGCTTTGGGTAGATGTTACTGCCATGATTCTCTTCGGTTTGAGTATCGGTGTATTGCTCTGCTTCCTTGGCGGTTTGATGGCTGTGGATATTGCTCCTAAGAATGCTTCTGGTGCAGCTCTTGGTGTTGTTGGTGTCGCAAGTTATGTTGGTGCTGGTATTCAAGATATCATGAGCGGTTTACTCATAGAGGGTAATAAGCAGATTGTGAATGGAGTGGATTGTTACGACTTCACCTATATCAATTATTTCTGGATAGGTGCAGCTTTAATGTCTGTTCTCATGACAAGTATAGTTTGGAAAGCCAAACCCAAAAAGACAAGTGTTTAAAGTTTTTTAGGGTCATGAAAGTTACCTATAGTGATAGGATAATTTTCATGACCATTTTTTTAGAAGAGGAAACTTATGAAGGGGAAGTTTTCTTTTATTTCCTTCCGAAGTCGGCTGGGATTTCGCCCCAAGTCTTGGTATCCCATTTCAGAATAGGGATGGTAACCTGGTGGGTGCGGAGCCAGTTCTCTGCGCGGGCTATGATCTGATGGAGCTGCGCGGTCTGGGGAGTATGCTCCAACTTGGTCTTACATTGTTTCTTTTTTACCCACAGCTGGGCATTCACGCTGTCGCTGTAGATTACCTTGTCGGTAATCCCCCTTTGTTCCATCAGGGCAAGGGCGTGGACTATGGCGAGGAACTCGCCGATATTATTGGTGCCGTGAAGTGGACCGTAGTGGAAAACCTGTGCTCCCGTCCGCAGGTCTATGCATTGGTATTCCATCGGACCAGGATTGCCGGAACAGGCTGCATCTACAGCCCAGGCATTTGACATTACTTCATTGGGCAATGGTAAAACGGTATCGTTTCTCCATGATGGAGGATTCACAGGCATATTACTCATATTTCTATTATTTCTGTTGGGGTTAAAAAAGTAAATGAGCATGTCCCAATCTTAATGTTGGGACGATGCTCATTATTTGTCAATAGTCAATATTCTTATTAAATTGTAGGTTATTATATCTTGAATTTCCTTTCATATAGAGAATTCTTACATAATAATAAACCCCCTACATTAGGATCATTACATTCTTTCTGGAACCTCGATGCCGAGAAGGGCCATACCGTTCTTCAAGATCTTAGCGACATTGGCTGCAAGAACCAGACGAGTGATCTTCTCTGCCTCGCTCTCAGCATTCAGAATGCTGTAGTCGTGATAGAACTGGTTGAACTCCTTGGTCAACTCGTAGCAGTAGTTGGCAATACCTCCAGGGTTGTAGTTGTTGCCTGCATCGGCTACGGCTACAGCGAAGTCGTTCATTTTCTGGATGAGGTCAATCTCCTTCTCGTTGATAGGTGCATCAGCGCCCAACTCTGCAGGAATCTCGATGCCCTCGGCTGCTGCCTTGCGCATGATGCTGCGGATACGAGCGTAGGTATATTGGATGAAAGGACCTGTGTTGCCGTTGAAGTCGATACTCTCTTCTGGGTTGAAGAGCATGTTCTTGCGGGCATCTACCTTGAGGATGAAGTACTTCAACGCTCCGAGACCCACGATGCGTGAAATCTCCTGGCGCTCTTCCTCGCTCATGTCCTTGAACTTGCCAAGCTCATCGCTTGTCTGGCGAGCATCCTTGATCATCTCTGCCATCAGGTCATCTGCATCTACTACGGTTCCCTCGCGGCTCTTCATCTTTCCGTTAGGCAACTCTACCATACCGTAAGAGAAGTGAACCAAGTCCTTACCCCACTTGAAGCCGAGGCGGTCGAGCAGGATAGAGAGCACCTGGAAGTGGTAGTTCTGCTCGTTACCTACTACGTAGATCATCTTGTCGATAGGGAAGTCCTTGAAACGGAGGTCGGCAGTACCGATGTCCTGAGTCATATAGACAGAAGTGCCGTCAGAACGGAGCAGGAGCTTCTGGTCGAGACCCTCATTGGTGAGGTCTGCCCACACAGAGTTATCGTCCTTGCGGAAGAAGAGACCCTTCTCCAAGCCTTCCTCTACTTTCTTCTTACCTTCGAGGTAAGTGTTTGACTCATAATATATCTTGTCGAAACTTACGCCCATCATCTTGTAAGTTTCGTCGAAGCCAGCGTAAACCCAGCTGTTCATCTTCTGCCAGAGAGCGCGAACCTCAGGGTCGTTGTTCTCCCACTTGACGAGCATTTCGTGAGCCTCCTTGATCAGCGGAGCCTCTGCCTTAGCTTTTTCTGTGGCAGTTTCTTCGTCCATGCCCTCCTTCAGGTACTGAGCCTTGAGTTCTGCGATTTCCTCACGGTAGTGCTTGTCGAAGGCTACATAGTAGTCGCCGATGAGGTGGTCGCCCTTCTTGCCGGAAGTTTCAGGAGTTTCGCCATTGCCCCACTTGAGCCAAGCGAGCATTGACTTACAGATGTGAATACCACGGTCGTTAACGATGTTTGTCTTGATTACCTTGTTGCCGTTGGCCTCCATGATCTGGGCCAAAGACCAGCCGAGGAGGTTGTTGCGCACGTGACCGAGGTGGAGAGGCTTGTTGGTGTTAGGAGAAGAGTACTCGATCATGACGAGTGGGCTATTCTCAGTAACAGGCTTCTCGCCGAACTTAGGGTCAGCGTTGATGGTGTTCAGGAGTCCTACCCAAGCGGCAGGAGCGATAGAAAGGTTGAGGAAACCCTTTACCACGTTGAAGTCTGCGATAACATGAGCGCAGTTTTTCTTCAGGTATTCGCCGATTTCCTGTGCTGTATCCTCAGGCTTTTTCTTCGACATCTTGAGGAATGGGAATACGACGAGGGTAAGGTTACCTTCGAAATTACTCTTGGTCTTCTGCAGGGCTACCATTTTCTCTGGCACGTCCTGACCATAAAGCTCTTTCACCGCAGCGATTACTGAGCTGATGATTTCGTTTTCTATCTTCATTATCTTAAATGTATCTTTTTTACCGGTAATATTTTTCTATGCCTGGTCAAAAGCCCTCATCCGAGGGGCAAATCGCTCCGAATGGAGCATAATTTTGACTTAGCGGCTGCAAATTTACAAATAATTATTGAATTACGCAAAGAAATGTTGCGCATTATATATTTTTTTATTTCATTTTTAAAAGAAATGGAAAATAGGACGTTTCTTTCAACAATTCTATTGCGTTTGCAGCTATTAAAATAAAGCGTATAAAAAGAAGCGTATCATGAATTCCATGATACGCTTCTTGACTGAATATTTTGAAGTATTCTTATCCTTCCAATATGATGTTAGCCACATCCTCCGGTGAATTCCATAGGATTCCATCTTGCAACTCATCGTCGGTAAAGCCGTTGAGGGCTTCTCTGGCTTCCTTTTCGCTGAGAAGCTGAGTTCCGTCCTCGTTCTTTGCATCGAGCAGTGCTTGAAAGATGGCTGCTCTGTATTCTTCGATTGTCATCATAGTCTAATAATATTGGTTATGTTATATTTTATGGTGGCAAAATTAATGTATTTTTTTGAGAACACCAAGCGAATTGTCTATTTTTTTACGACTTTAATTGCTTTTTTATGATTTGACGAGCAGTCATACCTACTTTTCTGAAAGATATGCCTTCCGGTTTATTTTTCCGTTGAAGGTGCGCTGGATGCTTTCTACTTGCTCATATTGGGTAGGAATTTTATAGGGTTCGAGCTTGTCGCGAAGTGCTAAGGCTATCTCCCGTTTGTTGAACGGATGATCCCCGTCGAGTACAACTAATAGTTTCAGAATGGTGCCCAAAACCCGATGGTTGGCAGGAATGCAGATGCAGTCCTTGATAAATGGAAGGCTGAGAGCGGCATCTTCTACTTCATCTGGCGCTACCTTATAACCGCCCACATTGATGATGTCGCCATCCCGTCCCTTGAGCCGCAAACGCCCTTGTTCGTCAACTGTTCCCCGGTCGGAGGTGTAGAGGACTCCTTCTTTCATGATAGAGCGGGTCAGGGCTTCATCACCATAGTAACCGCTCATGAGCGTTTTTCCTTTACAGCCGATTTTCCCGTCTTCGCCGATGATGAAACCTGCATGTTTCATCGGTTTGCCTACACAGCCAGCCAAGCATTCGCCGTGCTGGAAATCATAGGTGGAGATGATGCCCGTCTCGGTGGAAGCATACGTATTGTAAAGGCGGCTCTGGGGCAGGATAAAGCAAAGTTTCTCCATATCGTTCTGAGAGATAGGAGCTGCGCCTGTTTCGATGAATTCTATTCTATCTGCATACAGGGCAAGGCGGTCGGAAGCAAATGTCAACAGCATCCGGATGCTTGCCGGAACCAGGAATGTGGCAAACTTTCCTTCAGTAGGGGAATCCATTGCCTGAAAGAAACGGTTGATGTCTTTCATTCCGTCGATGATGTGCAGGGTGCCGCCTACGAGGATGATGGGATAGACCTTGGAGAGACTTCCGATGTGGCTGAGAGGACCATTGATGATGAAGGTCAGGTTGTGATGAAAGCCTTGTGCTTCTATCAGATTTTCAGCATTGGCGATGATGGTGGAATGGGAAATCATGACTCCCTTCGACTTGCCGGTTGTGCCTGTCGTGAAAAGTATGTCGGCTACTCCTGCTGGAATGGAGGCTTCTTCTGTCTTGTTCATTTCTTCAGAAAAATGCGATTCCTGTTCCAGCGGAACTGCCACGTTTCTTGAGCGATGAATGGCAAAATATGTTACGAGGCATTCTATCGTAGGGGAAGTAGCGAAAGGAATCGCCTGTCCCTTGCTATGAAAGGAAGCGGCTGTATCGGTTACACGGTTCCACAGTTGCCGATAAGTGCATGATTCTTCTCCACAGATGATTGCCACCTTGTCGGGAAATAATGCTGCGTCTTTCTCCAGATAGTCCTCTAAAGTCAACAGATGGTCCTCTGATGTCAGCATATAGTCCTCTGATGTCTTCATACGCCTGCCTGTTTTTTCTTTTCTACCATTGCCACAAGGCTGTCTAAGTTGCGGAAATTCCGAGGTGTTACGTCTGATGATTCCAGTTTTATCTGGTATTCGTCTGAAAGGAGCATCAGGATGGTGGTAATGCCTAAGGAATCCAGTTCATTGAACAGGAAATCTGAATCTAAATCTACCAGTGGTAGGGCTTCTTCCAGGATTTTTCTAATATTCTCTTTCATATTGATTTTCATTTTTATACATATTGATTTTAGTTCATCTTAAATCTCATTCATGCTGATCTTAAATCTCATTCATGGGATCTTGATTTTTATTCATGAGATCTTGATTCTTATTTATAATCACATTTGACGGTTGATTTCAGCTTGGTTGATGATTTCTACATTTTCAACAATCCCTTCCATGCTGAATTTCATCAGTCTGCATTTGTCAGGATCTGCTTCTACGGCAATCACTTTTGTTTCCGGGTGGAGCAGGGCAAAGAGGAGCACTTTCTCTCCATAGCCGGCAGACGGGATGATGACAGGCAGGGAAGTATCCTGCTGCTTCATCCACGCCTGATAATCACGGTTGCGCCTGAGATTTCGCTTGACGGTGCTGAAAACTTCTACACCCTTGTAGCGGTAGCGGTCGAGAACCAGGTCGTGATAATAGGCAACTCCCTCTTTCCTGCGGCGGAAAAGCATCTGTAAGGAAAGGGGGCGAACCCGGTATTCTCCCTTGTGCTTCACCAGCCAGTTGAAGATAAGCGGCGGGAAAATATAGGCCATCAGAACCACGGAGAACATGCCTGCGATGGTGACTTCTGCCAATGAGCGGAGTGCCGGATGGCGGGCTACTATCAGCGTGCCGATGCCGATAAACATGATGAGGGCTGAAATGATGATGGAATGCTTGTAGGAGGCAAGCATCTTGCGCCGGTAAGCATATTCGTACATGGCTCCCTCTGTCATGAAGATGGTGTAGTCGTCGCCCTGACCGAAGATGAAGGTGGCGAGGATGATGTTCACGATGTTGAACTGCATGTGGAAGATGGCCATCAGTCCCAATATCCACAGCCAACTGATAGCCATCGGGATGAACGAGAGGACTGCTAACTCGATACTTCCCATGGACAGCCAGAGGAAGAAGAATACGATGAATCCGCAGGCAAATCCGATATAGTTGAAATCGTCTGACAGATGGTTGGCAATGGCGCTGTTCATGCTCTTCACATCAAAACTGAAGCAATGTTGTGCTTGCAGACAATCCTCCACCTTCTTTACATCCTTTTCTTTGGCAGAGAGGATGTTGATGACGTGGTATTTGCCGTTGAGACTGTCGGTACTGATGTTGGAGGCAAATGCGGATTGCAGCAGAGGTTTGAAATGCTGAATGTCCTGCGGCTGGTAATCCTGGTGGAGAATGTGCTCGAAATCTGCGAAACAACCATCGGCAAATCCTTCTTCTGTCATATAAGGTTTGATGCCGGAAGTGAGGAGATGCTGGTGTTTATCGAGGAATTTCTGCCAGAGTTGCAGGCGCCGTGCCTGTTCTTTCTTCGATGTGATAAACTGGTTGCAGGAGGAGTAGTCCTGTATAGTCTTCTGGTCGGAAAGTTCCTGCAGAGTTCTCTGCAAGGAGAGGCTTTTGTCGAGTGCTCCGTCCAAAGTGGAGTCGGAAGACAGGGCATAGACTTTCTGGATTCCGTCTTCCTGTTTCATCATTTTGGCGAAATATTCCATGTCAGCCTTCTGTTCCGGAGTCATATAATTAATGTGTGCCATGTTGGTGTCAAACTCCGTCTGCAGACTGAAATATCCGAAGATGATGGTCAGGATGATCACAATGGTAACGAAGATCGGTTTCTTTTCGAGCGAGATGTTGCTCCACTTGTCAAGGAATGTATGCTTTGCCTCCCCTGTTGTCTTAGAAAGATGGGGAAGATAGATGAGCACGAATACGATGGTGCCGACGAGCAGGAGAGAACTGAACAGTCCCAGGTCTCTTAAGGCTACGGATTTTAGTGGAACTAATGCCAGGAAAGCACCTACCGTAGTCACGTTGCCCACCAGGAGGGGCATGACGATTTCTTTCAGCGCCTTCCGCTTGTCGGGTGTATGAGAAAGGTGGGCGATGAAATGAAGAGGGTAGTTGACTGCAATACCCAAGATGATAGATGAAATGCCGATGACGATGACCGAAACCTGATTGTGGAAGAGAGCTAACCCGCCGATGGCAAAGAGCCATCCCCATCCGATGGAAAGGGCTATGAGCAAAAGGTTTCTCCTGCTTCTGAAGGAGAAGAAGAGCAGGGCAAGGATCAGTACGACGGCAATACTTACAGACAGAATGCTGTCGGTTTTGATCTGATGGGCATTGGTGACGGCAATAACGGGTCCGCCTATGATGTGGATTTCTATATTCGGCTGCGACTGGCTGGCTTCCCGGGCACAGACTTTTAGCATTTGGGTAAGGCGGGCATTGTTCTCAGTCTCGCTTGCCCCGTAGGGAGAATCCATCATCACGATGGCCTTCTTCATGTCGGGAGAGAAGATATAGCCATCGTACATTTCATATTTCAGACTGGATTCGGAATGCTGCAATTTCTGCAGGATGGGAGTGAAGAGGTTTAGCGGGTCGCGCTGGATATTGTCAGACAGAATGCCGCCGGTAGGGAAGAGGAGCATTTGTTTGTCTGCTTTCAACTGGTGGGGAATGTAATCAGGCTGACTGAGCAGACTGTCCATTCTCCGATAGTCTGCATCTGTCAGGAAATAAGGAATGTTCTGATAGACGAAATCTGTTATCTGATTCATCTTTTCCAAATCCACTTGCGCCATCAGGTTTCTGATGACGTGGGCGGAGTCTGCTTTCTCCACATTCTCTACGAAAGCGTCTATGGTATGGGTCAGTATTTCCGGATCATCGGCTGCAGCTTTTGTGTCTGAAGTCTGTTGGGTAGAATCAGACTGCGCTGCGTTCCGGTATTGGAAGATGGCGAAAATCTTGCTGGCTCCCGAAATGTTCTGATAGACCTTCATGGCATTCTGGTGCTCGCTGTCTATCGGAAGGAAGTCGGCAATATCTTCCTTGTAGTTCAGTCTGGTAACTGCAAGGAGGAGTATGAGCGTGATTGCTACGGATGAGCAGATGCCACTCATCCGATGCGTCTTGAGATAATCGTATATTTTCAGAATCAGTTCTGTCATTTTCTTATTTCTTATTTTTTCCTGCTTCTTACTTGTTGTTTACAGGGTTGGCATAAATGCCCAGATAAATATCTTTCAGCATTTCGATGTCGCAAGTATCATAATGTTCCAATTCTCTGATGTGTGCCAAGAATTCTTCCTTTTGTTGCGGGGTATAGAAATCCTGGTATTTTTGGGTGCCGTATCGCAGGTCGTAGGCGATGTAATTGTTGGGATACAGGCGATAGGCTTTGTTGATGCGGTCGTCCAGCAGATGAGCTACTGCCTTGTGATATTCATTGCTCGTAAGCTGTTCCAGTTTCATCAGTTCCATGCGTGAAATCGGTTCGCAGATTTCTATGTGCACCCTGCCTTTGGGTTGGGAGATTCCCGTCAGAATACTGTTCAGGTCTTCGCCCGGCTTTTTGGTGTATTTGGCAAACTGGCTTTCGTAGAGTTCGAGCGTTTTCAGAATATCGCACGATTCCCATTCGTAGGAAACCGCCACAGGAACGATGTGCAACTGGTCTATTGCCTTGATTTTATCATCAGGACAAGACATGCAGAACATCTTGATGATGCCCTGGTCTGTAGCATCGTTTCCATCCTTCGTCCTACCGTTGCGCTGGGCAATCCAGACAGATTGTCCTTTCTCCTGAATCACGAAACGGATGTAATCGGACAGGTGTCTGGAACTGCGATAGAATTCCTTCAGACTTCCGCCTGGGCGCTCCACCTTGAACATCTTGTTGCATTTGCCAATATCGATAATCAACGGGTTGGACATCAGATTGGCACCAAAGGTAATCTCTGTGGTGTCGAAGCCGTGATTGAGCAGGAAATATTGGAGGAGACTGGAGTCTAACATGATGTCACGGTGGTTGGAAACATAGAGATAATGTCCTTCGGGACTCAGTTTGTCGAGTCCTGAACAGGAAAATTCCGTGATGCTGTTTTCTATCACCTGTTGGTTGACTTTACTCATCGTGTCCTGTTGAAATTCCCTAACCGTCTGGTAGTTGGCTACGCGTTGACGGATTTCCTTTACCGATTCTTCCGGATAGACGTATGCAGAAAGAATTGGAAACGATGAACTGTGGGCGATGCGCTGCATGGCCTCAAGAAATTCATCGGGATTGTATGGGCGAATATCGTCAAAATCTGTTATGTTCATATTGGAATTTTTTAATTCTTTTATTCTTGGAATCCTTAAATCCGGAAAAGTTTAATTCTGTATTTATTGAGCCTGGAGTTTCCTGACCCAAGCTAAAAACTCTTTCTTCCATTGCCGGCATTCGGGCGAGCCCTTTGTGTCGGAGGCTCCAAATCCATGTCCTCCCGTCTTGTATTGGATGTATTGATGGGGAATGTGATGGACTGTCAGAGCGGAATCGAGCAATTCTGAGTTCTGGTATTTTACGATGGGATCATCCTTGCAATTTACCAGAAATACGGGTGGACAACTGGCTGAAATATGGCGCTCAACAGACAGGGAGTCGAGAAGCCGTCTGTTGTTTTTGCGGTTGTCGCCCAACAAGGCTCTGCGCGACCGTTTGTGAACGTATTTTCCATTCATGGTAACGACCGGGTAGATGGGGGCAACAAACATCAGGGGAAGTTGACGCAGGGTAACTCCCGACAGGACAAGGTGTCCGCCTGCAGAAAAGCCCATCGCACCAATGCTGTCGGAGCAGACTCCGTATTCCCTTGCGTGTTCCTTAATATATAAGGTGGCTTGGGTCAGGTCGTCCAATGCATCAGGGTATCGGACTCCTCTGAACAGATGGCGATAATGCAGGAAGAAGGCCATGAATCCGGCAGTACGGTAATGGAGCACGAATGCAGAGATGCCGTTGTTCTGCAACCATTTGCCCACTTCGTGTCCTTCGCCATTCATATCGTGCCAGAGGTAACTTCCGCCAGGGCATACGATGACAGCCATCTTGCTGCCACCTTTTGCCAGATATGCAGTCATTTCCACATTCTTTCTGCATGCTGTGCCTTGCCAGATGTTGATTTTCTCCTGTGCCTTCAGCATCTGGAGACATAGGAGGATGAACCCTATTATGATCATCAGTCTTTGCTTCATCGGTTTAATTCTCATTCTTTCCGATTTCATTTATTTTATGGAGTATGGAATTTCTTCCTAAAATAGCCTCGGCGGTATTGATTGCCGTCAGGGGAACGCCGCAGAAACCATGAAGGTTGTTGTTCTGACCTGTCAGCAACAGGTTATCTACCTTGGTGACTACGGGAACCTGCGATAATGCGATGTTTTTATAGTCCTTGCTGAATCCGCTCAGCGCTCCGTCTTTCACTCCATAAAAGTCGCGAATGGTCAATGGAGAAGCTGTGATGATTCTGTCGATGCATGCTCCGAATCCTGGGTGAATTTCTTCGATATGAGAGAGGAGCTGTTGTGCTTTCTGGGCTTTCCAACTTTCGTATTCCTCGCCCCGATGCCCCACGCAGGTCTGTTCCCATTTCTTTACTTCATCATAGAGCATAGGTGCGGTGATGAGGACTTTCGAACTGTATTTGCCCTGGTTCTCGTCTGGCGGAGTCATAAACAGGAAGCCTAAAGGCCAGGTGTCGTGCTGCTCGCCGAATTTCCATATTTCATCGTATCGGGTCATGTAATATTCCGAATGATTGATGTATGGGAAGCAGTCGGGCTTCAGTTTGATATAGACGGAAAACGCTGAATAGGAATTTGGAATCTGATTCAGCCGCTCTCGATAAGCCTTGGGAAAAGCTTTTTCGGGCATCCGCTTCAAGAGGGTGCAAGGGTGAATGGCAGAGATGAAGTAGTCGCCCTGAAAGATTTCTCCCTGTCGGGTTCTTACGTATTCCACATGACGGTTGTTGACTTCCACCCATTCCACTTCTGCACGGGTGAGCACCTTTCCTCCTGCCTGTTCGATTACAGAAACAAGCAGTTGGGCAAAATGTTCACTTCCGCCTTCAAACCGGCTGGTGCCTTGGATGTAGAGAGTGGAGATGATGGCGTGGACAAAGGCCGGAGTCTCGTCCTGTCGGCCTCCATAAAGCGGATTCATGTAGGAAACGATGCTCCGGAGTTTGGGATTCTGGATGTATTTTGCAACAAAAGCATCTGCTGCCATCATGAAATCACCGGTATGAACCTGAAGAAAGTCTGTTGTCGGACGGAGATGAAACAGGTTGATGGATTCGGTAATGGCAAATATAGCCTCCACATACCGTTGCAGATTTTCCCGTTCTTCCGGGAAATAAGCAGATAATGAGTTGATGAAACCTTCTTTTCCTTTCTGGAGCTGATAGGTCTGCTGATCTTCTGCAAAGTAAAGGCTGTCAGTACAGTCAGCATCTACATCTTTGATTCTCACCTGGTCCAGAATGCCCAAGTATTCGCAGATACGGTAGACGTTTCCGCCAGGTTGCATTCCGCCTATGACGTGCATTCCTGTATCAAAGGTTTCTCCGAAGCGATGAAAACTCTGGAGTCCACCACCAGCCGTTGTGTTCTTTTCGAGCACAGTAACCCGAAAGCCTTCCTTGGCAAGGATGGCTCCAGTAAACAGTCCTCCCAAACCTCCTCCTATGATGATAGCCGTCTTCATTCGTTACATTTTTTTATTTGTTCATAAATGGTCCTGGCAGTCAGAAACTCCGAGCAAGTTACGATAGTTCCTACCAGGACTCCCAACATTCCGTGGGAGTTGATGTTTTGTCCTGTCTGAAATACATTAGGCACTTTGGTGCGTTGGGGCACCCTGTATGCAGCTCCCTTCGTGATGTCTTTGGCAATACCATACATGGCTCCGTCCTCTGTTCCCGTATAGTCGAGATAGGTGAGTGGGGTGGCAGTATAGTATTCCGCAATATGATCTCTGAGTCCAGGGAAATGAGTCTCCACAACGTCCAACAGCTTTTCTGCTTTCTGGTGCTTGAATTTTTCATAATCCTCTCCTCTCTTTCCTACGGAAGAACCTTTCCAGCGGGCCACTTCTTCCATCTTCATATAGGAGAGAATGACTCCTGATGAAGCGTAGGTTGTTGGGGTGGAGTCTGCACAGAAATGCATATACAGAAATCCTTTGGGCCAGGAAGTTTCCGAGTAATTTTCACAATTCCATGGCGTATTGCCCTGATAACCATAGTAATTGTAGTTGAGGTAGGGCACTTCATGCTCCTTGAACCGCAGGAAAACAGAGAAGCAACCTGCTGTTTGTGGAATGCTGTTGATGCGGTTTCTGTAGGCAGGTCGTATCAGTTTGGTGTCGAGCATTTCTAAGGTACGTTTGGGGTGCGCATCTGAAATCACGTAGTCGCAAGGGAAGAATACGGTTTTCTTTTCCTTTCTGTTCCATACCTCTATTCCCGTTGCCTGTTTGTCATCGCAGACGATGTGTCTTGCCTGATGCTGGGTAAGTATTTCTCCTCCGTATCTCTGGAGCGTATTGGCAAGTGCTTGGGCAACAGAATCGCTTCCTCCCTTTATGCGGTAAGCACTCTGGTTGTAGAAATCCATGATGAAGGCATGGGTAGAGAAGGGAGTCTTGTCTTTCTCTGCTGCGTAGAGGGGGAGATTGCCCACCAGTACTTTCGCCAGGGTAGGGTCGGTAATCAGTTCGTCAATTACCTCGTTGATGGAGCGCAGCTGGTATTCTGTGTTGATGACGGAATCTGATTCTGCATCTTTCAGAGCGTGCAGGGAAGAAGCCTGGGCGATTTTTTCCACCAGATCGTAATATCTGATGAGATTCTCATGCTGGTCGGGAAAGTATTCAGTCATCTGCTGGATGAAATGTTCTCTGCCATTGGCAAACTTGTATTTTTTTCCGGCTAAGGCTACCACATCATAACCGGAAGGATCCAGTTGGGAAAGTTGCACATCCCTGTCTATCTCCAGATAGCGCATCAGTTTGGACAGAGTCTGACCTTCTGCAGCACTTCCGATAAAGTGCATTCCGGTTTCAAACTTTGCACCATGGCGACAGAAGCATTGCAAGCAACCGCCTATTTGCTGCGACTGCTCCAACAGCGTAACGTGATAACCATTCTTGGCTAAAATCACGCCACATGACAGACCTCCCAGTCCACTTCCTATAATGATTACTCTTTTCAATTCAGACTCTTTTTCTATTGATATGTCAATTCAATCACTCTTATTAGAGAAGACTTCAGACTCTTTTTTCTATTTCGTTTGCGATTTCTTCGTATTTCTCCTTATATTGTTTGCGCAATGTGGAGGCTTGTTTTCTCAATTCTCCCATGGCTTGCAATTCCTTCCTGCTTATCGGATTTCCCACTTCGATATAGAAGATTCCCTTGCGCAGATGGTAGGTTTTCTTGGGAAGGATTTTGCCTGGTCCATAAAGGTACATAGGCAATATTTCCAATCCGAGTTCCTGCGACAGGTAGAAGGCGCCCTGATGGAATCTGCCTATACGGCAGTCCTTGGAACGGGTTCCTTCGGGATAAACGGCTATACTGTAGCCTCGATTTACCAGCGAACGGAGTTGCGGCATCAGCGGTTCCAGCCCCTCTATGACGGGAAGATATTCTGCATGACGAATCAGAAAACCATAAGTAGGATTGTTCCAAACCCATTGGTTGGTCAGAAACACAATCTTGGGTGTAAAGACCAGTTGGCACATCAGATCCAAATGCGACTGGTGGTTGCAGATGATGATGCGGGGCTTATCAAAATCGAATCTTACCTTGTCTTTTCCCTTGATGATCATACCTCCGACTTTTCTGATGAATTTAGTGCCGGGAATGCCATGATGAATCATCACAAATCTGGCTGCATGATAGATCAGTTCATGGAGCCGAACCTGTTTCTTTTCGCTCATTCTTCCGATTTTGATGTAGAGCCAGGCCAAGGGCGTGATGATGACCATCATAAAGAAGAGGAAGAACGACAGGGAATAAGCCGTTCTCAGAAATGTTGCCATCTTGTGGTAAAGACGACAAGGCAGACCATAGATAATTGCCAGCACACACAATAGGGTGTTGAGGAGGCTGATGCGAGCGAAATCCATGCCCGGTCGGAAATGGCTTACCCGTTCTTTGCGTGGCGGATAATATACCTGAATAGGGATGGAAACAATCTCCGTGCCGTGCCAGGAGGCGAAAACCAAGAGTTCCAATTCGGCTTCGTATCTGTTGGTGAGCAGGGATAAACCGTGGAGTTTGTGCAGAGGATAGAGGCGATAACCGGTCTGGGTATCTTCCAATCGTTTGCCTGTTTGTACGAAGAACCAGAAATTGGAGAATTGATTGGCAAAATCACTTCCCTTGGAACGTTCTACACCTTGGAGTGGTCTTGCTCCAATGATGAGAGCTCCCGGATGTTCCAGATTGGCTTTCAGAAAGAGCAGAATATCTTCAGGTTTATGCTGACCATCCGCATCTAAAGTAATGGCGTAGGCAAATCCCATGGACAAGGCTTTTCTGAACCCTTGCTGGAGAGCGTAACCCTTACCTCGGTTTTGAGAATAAGCGACAACGGTAATGGTGTCAATCTCCCCAATGATCTGAGCAGTACGGTCTGTACAGCCATCATTGACGACAATGACATCATCACAAAAGCAGAGCGTCTCCTTCACTACTTCCCCAATGGTTTTCTCATTATTGAAAGTAGGGATAATCACGCAGATTCCTCTTGCTCTTAAAAGTCTTTTCTCATCATTTCTCATTTGTCATTTCTCATTTCTCATTTCTCATTTGTCATTTCTCATTCCTCATTTCTCATTTGTCATTTCTCATTCCTCATTTCTCATTTGTCATTTGTCACTTGTTTCTGCACGTGAAAGAGATTTTTGCTTTTGTCTCTTCATCCGAAGCAACGATGATTTGTGCTTTAACCTCTTGGGAATCTTCTGAAGTTTCTATTTTCTTGAAGGTATAAGAGATTTCCTTTTCTTTAAGAGGAGAAATAACAGAGAGGAATTTCACGTTTTTGACGTGGGTAATCTCCAAAGATTCCTGGAGAAGTTCTGCTAACAATTCCTTTCCGATTTGTAGAATGCAGACTCCCGGCGTAACAGGCTCGCCAGGGAAATGAGCCTGATAGATGAAATGCTCTGGGTTGAGGCGCAGGCGAAAGGAAGTATTGCTTCTGCTCGAAAGAACTTCTTGGCATTTCTGCTGCAAGCCTGCTGCTTCCTTCTGTTGCAAGCCTGCTGCTTCCTTCTGTTGCAAGTTTCCCAGTTTGTCTGTTTCGACAATTGTATAAAGATGATTTTTCAGTTGCATCGTCCTGTTTATTTTGGTAATTTATCCACTTTTTCCTCCATTTCCATTTAATCCTCCAATCTTCCTTTCTCCTCCAATTCCATTTAATCCTCCATTTTCTCTTTCTCCTCCAATCTTCCCTTTTCCTCCATTCTTTCTTTCTCCTCTATATTCTCTTTATCTCCCAATTCCTCTTTGTCTCCCATTCCCTTTTCCTCCATTGTTTCTTCCAGTTCTGTGAATTGATAATGGATTTTGTATTTTTTATTATCATATATGGAAATGCCTTTCTGCAGGTTTTTGATAACCTGGGAGAGATCTTGCTTGAGCAGGCGTTTGATGTACCATTTGTCAAGCAACTGGATGACATTTTCCAGTTTCACTTTTCCTGTGACCGGCTGGTAGGTAAAGTCGAGAACAGAGATTCCAAATTCATTGAAAATGCTTCCCTTGTAGCCGTCCTTATCTCTTATCAGGATGCAAATCCCGCTCAGATAACCTTTCTTCATCTCAATCGTCGCATTATATTTCATCTTGCTCCCGATACTGTCGGGTAAAGGATGCTGGTCTGCGATGTCTTGGGCTGAAATGGGTAGGAGAGGAAATAGGGACAAGAGTCCACAAAGACTAATTGACTTGAAAAACTTTCGTATTGATGGCAGCATTGGTCTTGATATTTTTCAGTTCAATAATCGTTCTGTCTCCCTTTTTCTCTATGAGTTCCACCTGAGTAACCACAGATTTCGTTTTATGAAAGTGGAGTATGATCTTTTGAAACAGCATTTTCATCTGTTTCTGTTGAGGATAGAGCGTGGCGATGTATTCAGAAGAAGAACCGGTAAGTGAGACTTTGAAATCCCTCTTGTCGTTGAGGCAATTTCCCACTACGCTATTCATCATGATGCGGGCTATTTCCTTGAACATCTTGCTTTGGTTCACGTTGATCACATCGCTCCGCTTATTTTGCCGGATGAGAACTTTGGATCCGTTGATGACAAATGTATAAGTATAAGGAGAGGTGTATTCCCATCTGAGTCTGTTGCTCTGCTGGTAATACATCTTGCCCTGCGAAACCATTTTCTCATTGAGCATTCTGAGATACTTGGTCTGTACGAAATCGCATTGCATCGACTTCATGCGGGAAGCAACAGCGCCAATCTGCTGCCTGACTTGTGCCTCGTTCACCTTCTGCTGGGCAGAGACGGAAGAAAGGCATAAGCTGATAAACATGATTAAAAACAATAACTTTTTCATCTTGATTATCTATTATTCGTTTGATCTATTTCGCGATGAGGCTATACGGATGAGCCGCTCATTTTGCGATGAGGCAACAACCTATCATGATGAATCCGATGCCTAACCATTTCCAGACAGACACTTGTTCATGAAAGAACAGGATGGCTGCCAGCATTCCGAAGATGTATGTGATGCTCACCATCGGGTAAGCAACGCTGAGCGGGAAATGTTTTACAATATACATCCATAGGAGAGAGGCAGAGCCAAAGAAAAGTCCACAGCAGGCAAACTGCCAGTTGAACAGGAGACTTAGCCAGAAATCTCTTGTCCAACCGAAGGGATGCATTTTCTGTAGGGCAAACTTCAGACATACTTGTCCTGCCGCTAAAAGCATGCTCTGCGTGATTGCCAGAAATATTACTCGCCACATGTTAATACCATCGCTATAGAATGGATGGAAGGCAAGGCTTTTTCTCCACTCTGGGTTCTTAACTGGTTTAATAGCGGGGTGCTTTCATCATGACAGCCCACCAAAACCGTTTTAGCTTTTCCACTTGCCAATAGCATTTTCGCATCACGGATGGCCCAGGCAAGAGAATCTTCGCCTTGCGTATAGGTGATGTTGTAACCATGACAATGGGTCTTGATTGCAATATTGCTGCCTATGGTGTTGTGGGTGCTCTGCATGAAATAAGTAGGTTTGAGCATTTCTTCCCCTTCTTCTTTCAGTTGGACAAGCAATTTCTCACTATTTTCCAGACATCCATAAGTCGTACCCGTGATGATGGCATCTGGCGTAGCTATTCCTGCTTTTTCCAAAGCCTCTAAAGAAGAGAGTAATGAACTTTTCATGATTTTTCCCATTCTTCTGGCTTCCATCGGTTTAACATATTTGCGGATGTCGGACAAATCCTCTTCTGAGTTAATTTCTACAGTTGAAAGAACACGGATGTTGCTGGCAGTCTGCTGAGGCTCCTCTTCTGTCGGATGAGTAGAAAAAACGAGCGAACTGTCATTTCCGCCAAATCCAAAGGAATTGCAGAGAACATTTTCCAGCCTTACGTTTTCGATGCCTAAGCAAGGGATAATACCGTTTTCCATCTGGTTTTCCCAACCGAGATTGGCTGGGATGAAATGATGCTGCATGGCAAGCAGACAGATGACCGCCTCTATGCTTCCCGAGGCGCTGGTAGTATGTCCGGTAAATGATTTCGTACTTGAAATCCAAGGCATCTTCTTGCCAAATAACCGTTTGAGAGATTCGGATTCGCTCTGGTCATTATTGGGAGTTCCTGTACCATGTGCATTTACATATTGGATGTCCTCTGCTTCTATGTGTGCCATATCCAAGGCTTCTTTCATCGCCAAGAAAGCTCCTTCTCCATTCTCAGACGAAGCGGTCTGGTGGTATGCGTCGCAGGCATTGCCATAACCGGTGAGGTAAGCATGGGGCGTTTTCCCCTGATGGCGGGTGGCAGATTCTGATTCCAAGACTACGAATGCAGCGCCTTCTCCCAAGTTCAAGCCTGCACGGGTTGCATCAAACGGGCGGCAGCGCTTCTTGTCGAGAATCATCAGGGAGTTGAAACCGTTGAGATGGAAACGGGAAAGTGCTTCTGAACCTCCGGCAACAACGATGTCTGCTTCACCGGTTTCTAATAGTTTGGCTCCCAACATGATGGCGTTGGCGGCAGAAGAACAGGCAGTAGAGATGGTGGTCAATTCATCAAATCCACCTTGTCCTGTTGCCGATTCATTTCTGAAATAATCAGCAATCTTCTGTGTGCAGTTGCCTCCATCGTGGTGGTTGAGAAAAGCCAGTTCTTCCACTTTCGTTTCCTTCTGTGACAGAAATTGCTCGTAGAGAGGGTTGAAACTCTGTTCAGTAAGGTCCATTCCGCCAACCGTCGTTCCCGAAACGAGGACGATCTTCTTATTGGAAGCAGCGACAGAAGAAAGGTCGATTCCAGCATCCTCCAGGGCTTGCCGGATGGCAAGGATTCCCATGAGTTCTGTGCGGCTCATCAGTTGTTTTTCTGGAATGCCGAGCCGTTTTTTCATTTGCTCATTAGACAAAGCGACCTCTCCTACAGGCAGTTCGTGATGAACCGACTGTAGAAATTGCATCTCTTTGATTCCCGACTTATGGGCGAGCAGAGACTGCAACACTTCCTCTTTATTGGTGCCGATGGCAGAAATAATGCCTTCGCCTGTGATAGCAATATTCATTTCTTTCTGTTCTTGCTCACATAGTCTGCAATCGTGGCAATACTTTTGAAAATAGCCTTACCTTCAGCAGGGTTAGCCAATTTGATTCCATATTTTTTATCCAGCAAGACGATGAGTTCCAGCGCATCAATCGAGTCCAGTCCCAGTCCGTCCCCAAAGAGTGCATCGTTCTCGTCAATATCTTCAGGAGTCATTTCCTCGAGGTTTAATGCCTCTATGATTTCCTCCTTGAGTTCTTTAATCAATTCTTCCATACGATTACAATATTATATGATTTCAATATTTTATACCTTACTATATTAATAAACGAATTATCTCGAATGATATTATTTCAAGATTTTATTTTTCCGTCTTATTAAGCTGCAAGACATACGTCTTAACTCCTTAACTTCCTTAACTCCTTTAACTTCCTGATATGCGATGAGCGATGGCTGTATTCTGCAGATTTTCAATTCAGCTTCGAAATGTCTTTCGTCTTCATAATCAATCCAACCCGTCAGGAAACTCTTGCTTTGAGCGTCCCGACAGGAAGCCTGCAGGATTTCCTCCATCATTTTTTCGTCTTTATCGGGCAGGATGAAGAAGGAGGTTTCACCCTGAAAGTGATTCCTGATGGCAATCTCGCCCGTTACGATGTTGGGCAACGTATATACGAAGATGGAAGGACTTGGGAAATAATTGTCTTTATCCTTTATTGATTCCTTATAGTTCCTGTCAGAGGCGATGGAAGAGGAATGGTTGAAAAAGATGATTGCCCTTTCCTCTAAGTTCTTTTTTCCCTCCTCTTTTCTTTCTTCCAGTTTCTTTTCCTCTTCTTTTTCTGCATTCAACAGGATTTCTGAAGCCACAAACCCCAGGCGGCTGAGTCCATCCATTTTGTAGAATTTCGGATAGTCGCCTATCATCTGTTTGTAGAGAGATGTCAGGAGAGAATGATGTTCCTGTCCTTCCAGTTCTCCCAGCTCCTCCTTCCTTTCCCAAATCTTCCGTTGGTCCAATATCACCTCTTCGGGCGTAATCCTTATCGTGTGAGTGGTCGTGAATTCACGATTCTGTTGTTCAATTTGCGATAAAGCGATATTTTCTTTTTCAGGACTTTTGGCTGCCCATATTGTAGCATTACAACCTCCGAATCCAGACAACATCTTGATGAAGCCTTTCTTGTCAGTCGGGCGGTTTTCAGCACAGATATTCATTTTCCCGGAAACTCCCAGTTCTGAAAAACCTTTAGTTCCCAAAATCGTATCATCATCAATCGCTTTCATGCTGATGATGGTTTCGAGAATGCCGGCAGCTCCCATCGTATGTCCCCAAAAACTTTTGTAGGCATTGGCGGGCAGATCAGACAGTCCGGCTCTGCCGATGGCAACAGATTCCATCTGGTCATTGAAAAGCGTGGCAGTACCATGAGCATTGATGAAAGCCAAATGCGCTTTCATGTCTATCTGTTCGCAAGCGGATGAAACCTCTTTTCTGAAGGATTCCAAAGTTCTTTGGAGGGAGAGATACAGGCCGTCTGCAGTTTTGGATGGGGTGCTGATATGGAAAGCGTCATTTCTGATGAATCCATCCCCCATTCGCCAGGAATTTCTCTGGATAGGATTTTTGCTGAGAATAAGGGTAGCAGCAGCTTCGCCTAAATTGAGTCCCATCCGTTCCATGTCAAATGGGCGACAAGGTTCTGGGGAAAGCGCTTTCAAGGATTGGAAACCAGATAGGATGAATTGTCGGGGCGTATCGCAACCACATACGATGGCAGCATCATACAGGCCTGATTCAATCAGTCTGTTGCCCAAAATCAAGGCAGAAAGTCCGGAAATACAAGCATTACAAACGACAATAGGTTTGGTGTCTATTCCCAACTGGCTGGCTATTCTTTGCGCAGAATCAGCCAAGGAAATATTTTCCTCAATATTTCCTTTCGTAGAACTGAGAATAAAAGCTGTGCGCTTTCCTTTCAGTTCAAGTTGTCCATTTCCTATGGTCTTTTGCTCATTTGCAATATTCTTTTGCGCATTCCCTATGGCTTTTTGTGCAGATTTTAGGGCCAAAGTTTCGAAGTCTTCGAATAGCAGAGAGGCGTTGAATCCTTCAGGAATATTGCATGTTCCAGGCTCATAAGCACGGATGCCCGACCTGCCAGATTTTACTGACAGGTAATTATCCTCTGATGTTTCCCCTAATGGAGAAATGATATTATCTGCTATGATATAAGCCATAATTCAACCTCATTTGTCATTTCTCATTTCTCACTTCTCATTTGTCATTTCTCATTATATCGTTTTTCCATTCTTGATAGAAAGGTGGATTATCCCAAACGAGCTGGTAATTCAGATCCATGAAAACCTGTACGGAATGACCTGTTGCGATAAGAGAATTGTCTTCCTGATCGTGGATTTCGTAATCGAAAACAATCTTTGCCGCTTCAGTAGGGCGATAGATGATGTCGATGCGTGGACGCATTCCATATCTGATAGGTTTCTTATAGTGAAAACTGAGTTCTACGATAGGAGCAAAATAGCCATGATTGAAGAAACTCATGTACTCCAGCCCGTATTTCTTGCCGAAAGCCTCGCGGGCATCCTCGAAATAGAGCGGGTAGGAACCATGCCAAACCACGTTCATCGAATCGACTTCGCTGAAACGTATTTCAAGTTCTTTGGATTCTTTCAGTTCTTTCATCTTTCTTTCTTTTTACTCTTTAACGGCAATTTTCATTTCAGTCGTTACGTAAACCTGGTTTCTCCAGGAGACGGTTGCCTCTGCTAAGGTCATTCCGAAGACTTCTTCTTTCACTTCTACACGGGTGGTGAGAATTTCCCCCACAGGTGGAAGCTGATGGATGTCCATATTGCGTATGGCCCCGATAAAACCAATCTGGATTTCTTTCTTATGAATATAGTTGTAATATCCAATCCGTGCTGCGCAAGTCTGTGCAATATTCTCTATCAGTCCAGATGCAGTAAGGTGTCCATGCTCAACAAAGATATGGTCGTTCCTGATTTCTGTCTCTGCAAGCGTGACAGTCTTATCGCAATAGACGAGCCGGTCTATCATGACAAACGGCTCTTGTTGTGGCAGAAGCTCGTGTATATCTATTTGGCTGAGTTCCAATCCTGCCAGATTTTCTATATCTGAATTCATGTCTTTATCTTGATTACATCATGTGATGGATGGTTCTGCATTTTTATCTGCCCAAAAATCGTAAAAGTTGTACCATTGGTCTGGATATTGTCGTACAAGACATTCCAGCTCTTCTGCATATTTCTTGGCAAGTTGCTCCATCTTTAGCTTCCGGGGTGCCTGCTTGTCATAGGCGAGGGGAGCCACAAAGATCTTGTACTTCTTTCTGGAAATGCGAATCACGTTGATGGCTAAAACTTCCAGGTTGCGCATCGTAGCAACAGCGAATGAACCCGATGGGAAATGAGCCGTTTTGCCTAAAAACTCTGTCGGGATGGTTTTCGAGGAACCCATCACCCGGTCGGCAGGCATACTGACAATCTCCTGGTTGACCAGTGCTTCGTTGATTTTGAACAGATGGCTCATGTCCTCTTTTACAGGAATCATCGTGATATTGTGTTCAGAAAACTGTTCCTGTCTTCCTTCCATAATCCTGTCTTTTTCGCCTCCATACACAAGTGCGTTGTAGCGTTTCCCTGGTGGAGTCAGAGAATAGCCAGCCACCTCATAACAGCCGATGTGGGAACTGAACATCAGAAACCCATCGTCCTGAAAAGCCAGCTCCCTCAGATATTCGGCACCCTCCTGTTCTATATCAAACCTTTTGCCGGCAAACATGGCAAAGCGGTCTATCACAACCGTGGCAAACAGGCAATGGTTGAGGTAAGTGTGCCATGCAGAACTCCATCTGCCCAGACCGATACGGTTTCGGAAAAACCGATAGGCATGGCTGCGGCTATGGTTGGTATTTAGCAGCAAACAGACGGGCATGATCATTGTCCATGCGAAAACATAGATGAAACGCTCGTCCACGAACCTGAGCATGTTGATGAGTTGGCGATGCATCCAGGCATTACCGAAAGTCGTATTCTTCTTCACTTCCCCTTTTATCCCACTTTACTCTCGATATAATCACAGAACTGGGTGAGGGTAGTAACCCCTTGCATTTCTTCCGGCTTGATTTTGAATCCGAAGTTCTTCTCCACGATGACCACAATATCTACGAAGTCGAGGCTGTCTATGCCCAGGTCATCTTTCAATTTGGCTTCAGGAGCAATCTTATCTTCATCAATCTCCAAATCCTCAATGAGGAAGTTTCTTACTTTTTCTTCTATTTCTTTTCTTTCCATGTGATAGTTCAAATTTTATATGAATGTTTACTTTCTTGTTTTTACTTCCAGTATCGAATGGCCGTGGCCTATTCCGTCGTGGATGGCTACTACCTTGAGTCCGGCACGTTCTATCTGTCTGATCATGTCGTCGGAATGATACATCTTACTGTTTCCATTCGCCATGACCGTGAAATAGACACTCGTCATGGTCAGGCAGAGCGATGCAGTCTCGTATTTCTGCCGGTCCCAGAAAGTCTCCATGATGTATAAGGTAGTGTCCTCCGACATCACTTGGCTCACTCTTGCCAGAATGCTGTATATTTCTTCCTCCGAAAAGCAGTCTAAGAACTGGCTCATCCAGATCGCATCCCAGTTGCCGTTCTGTTCTGCAGGAGCCATCTCTTTCAGGGTAGGGAACTGGTTTTCAGTTTTCAGAATATCCGTAGGAAAACCATGGATTCTGTCAGCTCCCTTTTTGCCCTCAATATTCTTCTTCATCATTCCTATCTGTCCGGGCAGGTCAACGATGGTGACATTTACCTGTGGGTTGTCATCCACACAACGAAGCGCAAATTCACCCGTATTTCCACCCACATCCAGCAGATGTTTCGTTTCTTTGGAGAAAACGATTTCCAGCGCCTTGTCGAAAGAATGGTCACTATAGAAATGATCAAAATGGAGCCAGCTCTCCAGTACCTGCGGAGAAAGCTGAGATAATCCCTCGTAGATGGTAGGCCAGTTGCCTAAAGTCTTCAGCCCGGCAGGCTTCCCGGTCTCCAAGGCTTCATCCAGATAAAACAATCCCTGGTAATTGACATCATGATTGAAGTCGATATTTACCCGAGTAGCAGCATCCGTGAGCAGAAACCATCCCGTCTTCGAAATCGTATAGCGGTCTGAATCCTTGTCTATCAGTATGATACCAGCACTTAGCGAAGCTTCCAGCAAAATCTTGAGCGCATACTTGGAGAGACGGGTTTTCCCTTCCAGTTCTTCCAGGGTCAGTCCGTCATGACTGTTTCTGATTTCCTCCAGAATACCCCATTTCAGCATGAGCCTGGAAATCTGGAAGATGACGGGGCCCCATGCGATGAATTCTGCTTGTCGCTGAGCTTCACGGGCAGATAACTGCTCCTGAGAATAGCGGTCGCTTTCTGACTTGAATAGATTCATAATGATTGCTTATTTTTCTTTTCAGAAATAGTTATTCCTTGAATTTTCTGATGACCAGAGCCGAGTTGGTTCCTCCGAAACCGAAACTGTTGCTCAGTACGGTATTGATTTCCGTATCTACCGTCTTTGTCGCAATATTGAGTTTTTCGGAATATTCGTCTGGATTTTCAAAGTTCACGTTAGGAGCCACGAAATGGTTCTGCATCATCAGCGTACTGTAAACAATCTCCGAAGCTCCCGCCATCCAGCATTCGTGCCCGGTCATTCCCTTGGTAGAAGAAATCAGGGCGTGCTTGCCGTTGAACATTCTGTCGAGGGCGATTGCTTCATACATATCGCCCTGTCGTGTACTGGTGGCATGAGCGTTGATGTAGTCAATATCCTCTTCCGTCACGTTGGCTGATTTCAGCGCACGGCTCATGGCAACGACACTTCCCTCGTCTGATGGCTGACTGATGCCTCCACCATTGCTGGAGAAACCATATCCCACCACTTCCGCAAGAATATTGGCACCTCGTGCTTTGGCATGCTCGTAATCCTCCAGTACCAGAGAGGCTGCTCCACCACTTGGAATGAGTCCATCGCGGTCTCGGTCGAAAGGACGGCTTGCCTTGGCAGGCTCGTCCATGCGGATAGAGAAGGCGCTGAGTGCATCAAAGGAAGCCATGGAGTAATAATTGGTTTCCTGCGCACCGCCACAGAGCACCATCTCCTGCAAGCCCTGTTTGATCATCATATATCCCAAACCGATGGAATGACTTCCGCTGGCACATGCCGAACTGACCGTGAAGTTGATTCCCCGGAGATGGAAGATGGTACTGAGATTCATGTTGACGGTAGAGTTCATCGATTGGAAGATGATCCCATATCCGAGCATGGCAGAATCATGTTTCTCATCCATGATTTTAGCAGCTTCGATGACGGGTTTGGCAGAAGAATCGTTGCCGAAAATACATCCCACCTCATTTTCCCGGAGATACTCATCCGAAATCTCGGCTTGCTGAAAAGCCTGAACACTTGCCATATAGGCATATTTAGCCTCTTCAGACATTCCGGCACGCGTATGGCGGTCGAGCATTTGTTTGGTAATGACAGGTTCCTCCACTATACCAGTCAGCGCCGAGCGGTAGCCGTATTCCAACCGTTCCGGTTGGATTCCGATACCCGATTTTCCTGTGTATAATGATTCCTTGACAGTATCCAGATCTGTGCCAAGGCACGACCAGATACCCATTCCTGTAATGACAACTCTTCTTTCCATTTATCTTGTAGTATATATATATTATGTGTAGAGCCCCCCATTGATGTTGATGACTTCTCCCGTGATGTATGCCGCTTCGTCAGAGGCCAGGAAATCCACCAAGGCAGCCACTTCCTCCGCCTTGCCAAATCTTCTTGCCGGAATCATCTTTTTCAGTTCATCTTCAGGCAACTCCTTAGTCATGTCTGTAGCGATGAATCCCGGAGCCACAGCGTTCACCGTGATGTTGCGGGGCGCCACCTCCTGTGCCAGCGCCTTGGTAGCCCCGATGAGCGCAGCCTTTGCAGCACTATAGTTTACTTGTCCAGCCATTCCCTTGACTCCCGAGAGCGAAGCCATGTTGATGATACGTCCGCCATGCTTGCGGGGCATCATGTGCTTCAAGAGTCTGCGGGTGATGTAGAAGAACCCGTTGAGGTTGGTGTCGAGAACATTGTGCCAATCATCGTTAGCCATCATGAACATGACATTATCTCTTCTGATTCCGGCATTATTTACCAGAATGGAGATCCACTCATCAGGATGCGTAGATTCCCATTGGTCAATGGCAGCCTCTATCTGTTGGGGCTGAGACGCATCAAAAGGCAGGAGTTCAGCATAGCCGCCCTCTTGCATGATTTCCTGTTTTACCTGTTCCGCCGCCTCATGGTTGTTCAAGTAATTGATAATCGTGCAGAAGCCCCTTTTGGCAAGTCGTAAAGCCACGGCTTTTCCAATACCTCTTGACGCTCCTGTAACTAAAGCATATTTCATCTTTTCCGTTATTCAGTTGATATTTAAATGCGCTATTTCCTGAGAAACGAGCACATAGTTGTTTGCAAAGGTAAGAAAAAAATAATAAAAGTGCTCAGAAATTTATATATTTTGCTCATCTCTATGTGATTTTTTCACAAAATATGATGAAATATGCAGTCATCAAGTCGGGATTTCAGTCCAACTTGTCATTTCTTCCTATATAGAATGTCGGATTGTGTGCGGCTCAGCCTCTTATGCCGTAAACGAATCGTTAGTTATCGCCAAAGTAGGTAAGGATTCTTTAAAGATTGCGGTGAAATAATAATAAAACAATTATATTGCATATAATTTTTCGTATACATGAGGATTGATGGGGTGAGTCGTGAGAATGAACCCCATGGCAAAATACAAATAAAATCTGAAAAACTCACTCCTTTTGGAGGAATTTCTTCTATTATGGAGCAATTTGATGCTCTTTTGGCTCAAACCATAGATTCCACTTTGGTGAGATGCTACAATGGTTATTATTGTGATAAAACTCTCAAACATCCAAATTTGCGTATTTTCAAAGGATTTTGCAATATGAATTTGTGTATTTTCGTATATTTCATTGAAATAAATTTGCGTATTTTCAATATCATTCGTATCTTTGCACTGCGTAAGTATCAAATAGTCAGTAACTTTTATATAAAAAATAAAGAAAAGAATATATGAATAGAATATTTAAGCGCAAATTGTATGATAGATTGCTTCAATGGAAGGCTACAAGGGATGGTAAAACTGCTATTCTTGTAGAGGGGGCACGCCGTGTAGGTAAGTCTACTTTGGTGGAACAGTTTGCACAAAAAGAGTATGAATCATACATCCTTATAGACTTCAATAAGGCATCAAAACGAGTTGTTTCCTTGTTTGATGATTTGATGGATATTGATTTTATCTTCCTTCAGTTGCAAACCATATATAAAACCATCTTGACCAATAGGCGTTCTGTCATCATCTTTGATGAAGTTCAGTCTTGTCCTAAGGCAAGACAAGCCATCAAGTATTTGGTGGCTGATGGGCGTTATGACTACATTGAGACGGGCTCGCTTATCAGTATTACTAAGAATACAAAAAACATCACTATTCCCAGTGAGGAAGAACGGGTTGCCTTGTATCCTATGGATTATGAAGAGTTCAGATGGGCATTGGGTGATTTTGCGTCTATACCTCTTCTAAAACAGTTCTTCGACAAACGCCTGTCACTCGGACAAGCCCATAGAGACAAGATGAGAGAACTCCGGCTATATGCACTCATAGGAGGGATGCCACAAGCTGTAAACGAATATCTGGAGTCGAATAATCTGAGTATGGTGGATCTCGTGAAACGTGATATCATTCGTCTGTATCTCGATGATTTCCAAAAGATAGATCCTTCACGTAGAATAGAGCAATTGTTTAAGAATATTCCTGCTCAGTTGTCTCAAAATAGCAATCGTTATAAGCCATATTCAGTCTTAGGAAATGTGGAGGATGGCAAGCTGCAGGGGCTGTTGCGAGAGATGGAGGATAGCAAGACCGTATTGTTTGCCAGTCATGCCAATGAGCCTAATGTAGGTATGTCGCTTCATAAAGATACCAATAAGTTCAAGCTCTTCTGTGCAGACACAGGCCTTTTTATAACTCTGGCGTTTTGGGACAAGGAATTTACAGATAATGTCATCTATGATAAGCTATTAGGCGATAAGTTGAGTGCCAATTTAGGTTATGTATATGAGAACTTAGTGGCACAGATGCTGACGGCTTCTGGCAATGAACTTTTTTACTACACTTGGCCTAAGGATGCTACTCACAATTATGAGATAGACTTTTTGGTGTCTCGTGGTTCCAAAATTTGCCCGATAGAGGTTAAATCTTCGGGGTATAAGTCGCATGCATCACTTGATGCCTTTAGTGAGAAGTTCTCGAAAGTTATCTTGCAAAAGTATCTGTTTTATGGCAAGGATTTGCAGAAGGATGGCAACACTCTTTTGCTACCATTCTATATGACTCCTTTCGTCTAAATTCAAAAGAAAGTATTAAGTCTTGAGCCCATTTAAAAAGTCATTTTTACGAAAACGTGCTATTGGTTGTCAACCTTATTTCCGCAACACTATAATTTAATATATTTTTATAAAATGCGTATGATAAAACAATGAAAGCCCCCAACTATCACAGTTGAGGGCTTACTTTCATGAATAACATACAAAATTTAGTGAAATGGAACTTTTATTATGATTTGCCTGAGCGCAATATCTTTCCTTTATCCCACACAACTCGTTATTCCGAGCGTGGTTGCAATTGCCGTTAAGAAACTGATGGCGATTTGAAGAATGGTCTTCCAAGTGTCTGCTTTCATTTTACTCATATTGATTCAATTTTAAAGGTTAAACTTACTTTACTTATTGGGTTAGGTTGCCCCGCCAGCTTCACTCTGGCGGGGGGAGAGGTTACTTCAATTCGTAGTCTCCATCGCCGTCCTGTCCAGTGTCGCCCTTATTGTCGCCGCTTGGGTTGGAACCGGTGCCTTGGCTGGTGCCGCCGCTCTGCTCGGTGTTACCTCCTGCAGGAGTGCCACCGCTTGGGTTAGAGCCACCGCCATCTGAACCGTCGCCAGGAGTAGTTGGAGTGCTGATGTCCACGTTGGCTTTGCCCTCTTTGATGGCCTTGATGACTGCAGCCTGAGCACTGCGGCTGGCTACGAGGTTGAACTCGGCATCGGCAAGGAGGTTCTTGAACTCAGCGCCTGGCTCCCAAAGAACCTTTACGTCGGTGATGTTCTGAGCGGTGAACTTGTCGGCATCTTCAGCGCCCTTGGATGAGAGGAGGATGGAGAAATCACCGAGATCACCGAGGCGGATTTTCTTGCCTTCGAGGAGCTGCTCTCTCATGCAATCCACGGTCATGTAGAGGATGGCAGAGATGTCTGCGCGAGAATAGACGCTGCCGTGGCTGGAGATGTGCTTGGCAAACTTCTCGATGGTCATCACATCAGAATACTGAGATACGGCGAAGGCATTCTTCTTTTCGGTCTTCACCAGGTTGAGGTCAGCCTCGTCAGGATTCTTACCCTCTTTCTTTGCCTGGTTGATACGTGATTTAGCCTGATTGATTTCAAGGAGGTTGCTGTTCACTGAACGCATGGTAATGCTGTAATTAATCATACTTTGTGTGTGTTTAGAT
>ERZ1026882.116-NODE-116-length-66418-cov-8.134488_pt1 | contig 66418 bp, 50 predicted proteins | sample MGYA00380171_ERZ1026882 | MGnify/ENA primary metagenome ERZ1026882 (study PRJEB33269, sample SAMEA4719807) | human gut metagenome | biome: human-associated habitat; feature: organic feature; material: feces | place: Cameroon | collected 2013-10 ...
AGAAGGGTTTGCCGTATTGGCCGGAGACAGACGACTCAGCGAGAATGTTTATTGCATCACAGAAAATGGCAACATCTCCAAAGAAGATTTTGCAGACGCATTCGATTATCTCCATTCAGATTCACCTCTGACAAAATCAAACAAAAGAGAGAAAGGAGAGTTTATAGACATCGGTCAGAAGTTTGTCCCTGCCCTTATGCTCTCATCGATGCTGGCTGACCTTAAATATGGGAAAGTTATCGAAGAAACTGACAATAATGAAACAAAAGCCCAAATCAAGCCCAGCGGAGTAATCTGCCTACGGACAAAATGGGACCAGTGGGCTCCTTTTAACAACGAGTGTCCCACAGACTGCCCTGCCGGATGCGTAGCAATTGCATGTGCACAGGTAATGCAATACTGTAACCTTCCTTCTAATCCAGTATTCTATGGAGTGCAATGCTCATGGGAACTAATGGAAACTGTATGTAACATAAATGATGTCTCAGGACTAAAAAGTACGGAAGAAGCAGAATATCAAGTTGCAAAATTCATCAGTTATGTAGGCAACTACGACAATTGTAGAATTAAATATACAACAAGTGCTTCTTCCGGCAATTCCACCGGAGCTGTTCGAGCATTCAAGAATGCGAACTTTAAAGATGTAAAAAAACACCTCGGTTTTGGTTCAAAAAACCAAAAACGGGCGAGTTCCATGATTGGGGCACGACTACCTATATACATTGACGGGTCAGACTATCACCATGGTGGAGGACATGCTTGGGTCCTTGATGGTGATTGGAACGGGTATTTCCATTGCAACTGGGGATGGAATGGTAAATGGGATGGTTTTTATGCCAAACATAACTACTTTCCTGTTGACGCCAGAGAATATGTCGCAGCAGAAGATCCCGGCACGACAAGTGATGGTGTGGCTAAAAAAGACTACGACTGGAATTTTAGTATAATAACATATATGGTCCATTAAGTTTATGAAGAATCGAGTTTATCGAGTTATCATACAAATGATAACAATCGTGACATGTCTTTTGACTCTACTCTCCTGCGCCAAAGGACCCGGGCCTAATGATATGATAAAACTCTCTCAGGATGAAATCTATTTCCCTGCGGATGGTGGTACAATTGTAATAGAGAGCAACCTTGAAGTATCATTTGAGACGGTTAGAGATATGGACAACAATATCATACAAAAAGATGATATTAAACGAGTGTATGACGAAAATCACCAATGTATAGCAATCGAATGCAGATGGTTGAAGGGAACCGTGACTGAGACAGATGGTTCGAAGTTGATAAAATTCGACGCAGAGAAGAATGACTCTGGGAAATCACGATACCTGAAGGTTCATGTGATAACGCCACTCACCGGAAAGACTATCCGAATCCACCAGGCCGGAGCGGAATAAAAATGAATGGTTGTTAAAGCTCCTTGATGCCGGTATAGAGGCACAAGATACTGAAATACCTTTCATCGCAACATATTTCAATGAATTATTAATCCCACGAAAGATAATATTTATTAATTTTGTGGGATTTTTGGTATTATGGAGCATAGGGGAATGATTGAACTTGATTTGTTTCAGTTTTTTGAGGATTAGTTGAAAATATATAAATCTATAAAATATGTATAGAACAAAGACTTGCGGTGAGCTGAGGCTTGCCGATGCTGGAAAGACGGTGACGCTGGCCGGATGGGTGCAGAAATGCCGTAAGCTCGGGGGTATGACTTTCATCGATCTCCGTGACAGATATGGCATCACACAGCTGGTGGTTGACGCAACCGCCGGAGAGGAGCTTACGCAGACCGCCGGCTCGCTCGGACGCGAATATGTGATTCAGGCTACCGGAAAGGTTGTCGAGAGGGCGAGCAAAAACCCGAAGATGCCGACGGGCGACATCGAGATAGAACTCTCTGAAATCAAGGTACTCAACAAGGCACAGACCCCTCCTTTCACAATTGAGGACGTCAGCGATGGTGGCGAGGAACTTCGCGCTAAATATCGCTACCTCGACCTTCGCCGCAACCCGCTCCGCAAGGCACTTGAACTCCGCCACAGGATTGCACACGAGGTTCGTAACTATCTGGATGCACAGAACTTCCTCGAAATTGAGACTCCATATCTCATAAAATCCACTCCTGAGGGCGCGCGCGACTTCGTGGTTCCTTCACGAATGAATCCCGGACAGTTCTACGCGCTACCGCAGTCTCCACAGACCTTCAAGCAGCTTCTGATGGTTGCCGGCTACGACCGCTACTTCCAGATTGTGCGCTGCTTCCGCGACGAGGACCTCAGGGCCGACCGTCAGCCGGAGTTTACGCAGATTGACTGCGAGATGTCGTTTGTGGAACAGGAGGATGTGCTCAACACCTTTGAGGGAATGATGAGGACACTTTTCAAGAACGTTCTTGACGTGACCATCCCAAATCCGATTCCACGGATGAGCTGGTACGACGCGATGGACAACTATGGCTCCGACAAGCCGGACATCCGCTACGACATGAAACTCCACGAAATCACGGACCTCGCTCAGGGACACGACTTCTCTGTATTCGACTCTGTCGAGTATGTCGGAGCGATTGCAGTGAAGGGATGCGCGGAATACACCCGCAAGCAGCTTGACGAACTCACCGAGTGGGTCAAGAGGCCTCAGGTGGGTGCGAAGGGACTTGTCTACATCAAACTCAACGCCGACGGAACGCTCAAGTCTTCAGTCGACAAGTTCTTCACTGCCGATGACTTGAAAGGCATCGCTGAAAGGCTCAAAGCCGAGACCGGAGACCTCATTCTCGTACTCTGCGGCCCGAAGAGAAAGACACAGACACAGCTCGGAGTACTGCGTATAGAGATGGGCAATAGGCTCGGTCTTCGCGACCCGCACAATTTCGCACCGCTTTGGGTGGTGGATTTCCCTCTCCTCGAATGGGACGACGAGACCAACCGCTTCTACGCAATGCACCATCCGTTCACCGCACCGAAGCCTGAACACCTCAACTTGTTCTACAGCAATAAGAAAGAAGACCTTGAAAAGGTCTGCGCAAACGCATACGACTTTGTCCTCAACGGTACAGAACTCGGTGGCGGTTCAATCCGAATCCACGAGGCTGATGTTCAGGAGAGGATGTTCGAGGTTCTCGGCATAAGCAAGGAGGATGCGGACTACAAGTTCGGCTTCATCATCAACGCCTTCAAGTTCGGAGCTCCGCCTCACGGAGGTCTTGCATTCGGTTTCGACCGTGTGTGCGCACTCTTCGGAGGTCAGGAGACAATCCGCGACTACATCGCATTCCCGAAGAATAATCAGGGGCGTGATGTGATGATTGATTCGCCGTCGCAGATTGATCAGGTGCAGTTGGATGAATTGCATCTTGTGTGTCGGGGCGAATAAAAGGCGATCTGCTTCGTTGGATGGTTTGATGAAATCCTCACAACCGAAAGGTTGCTGCGGTATTCATCTTCACCATCCGCCTTGCATCTCATCCTTTTCTTCATCCCCTCTGACTCAGCTTTTTATTTTAGCAAGTTCGTGATGCTATGAGAAAAGAGCATGAATGTCTTCCGGTTCGTTTTGAACTGGATGTGATTGAGGCCGGTTGCGACGAGGCGGGAAGAGGACCGCTTGCCGGGCCGGTCTTTGCTGCGTCTGTGATTCTTCCGCCGGATTTTAGCCACCCTTTGCTCAACGACTCGAAGCAGATGAGTGAGAGGGAGCGAGACGAGTTGCGCCCGATTATCGAGAAGGAGGCTGTCGCTTGGGCGGTTGAAAGTGTCAGTGCTGAGGAGATTGACAGAATCAACATTCTGAATGCGTCGATTGTCGGGATGTGGCGGGCAACGGTCCGGCTGGTTCAACGTCCTGATTCACTGATTATTGACGGTAACAAGTTCCGTCCTATTGACAGGCTTCCGGAAGCCGCGCTTGAAACCCCATTTGAGGGAGGGACGCTGAAGGAATATGTTCCTTTGTGGAGAGAGACGAAATGGCGGACTTTCGTGAAGGGAGACGGACGTTTCGCATCGATTGCGGCAGCGTCGGTTCTGGCGAAGACATGGAGGGACGAATATATGCGCAGGATTGCGAATGAATATCCCCAATACGGATGGGACAGGAATATGGGTTATCCTACGCACGAGCATATTGAGGCGATACGAAAATATGGATATACGCCATACCATCGTAAGACGTTTCATGTAAAGGAGTTGGAAAATACACTATTTTGACGGGGCGAATAAAAGGCGATCTGCATCTCATCCTTTTCTTCATCCACTTTGTCTCAGTTTTTTGTTTCAACTTTGTGAACTATTGAACTATAAGTAATTAATATATTCAAATATGAAAAAAATCCTCATTTCAACTTTTACGGCGTTGGCCGTTATGATGGGGTCCGCACTTACGGCGACGGCGGACGAGGGCATGTGGCTGCTGCCGCTGCTCGAAAAGATGAATGCAAAGGACCTGAAGAAACACGGCTGCAAGCTTGCGCCGAAACAGATTTACAATGCCGACGGGGTGTCGCTGAAGGACGCTATTGTCCAGTTCGGGGGCGGTTGCACCGGAGAAATCATCTCCGATGAAGGACTGCTTGTAACAAACCACCACTGCGGATACTCCAACATTCAGGCGCTCAGCAGCGTGGAGCACAACTACCTTCAGGACGGATTCTGGGCAATGAACCGCAGCGAGGAGCTTCCATGCGAGGGGCTGACAGTCAAGTTTCTTGAGTCTGTGACGGACGTTACAGACATCATTTCGAAGACAGAGGCTCAGGCACGCGAGACCTACAGAGACAGCGTGAATGTTGATGCTCTCGTTGCCAAGGCCGTGGCCGACAAGAAGGAGGAACTAGTGAAATCTTCCGACAAGGAGCACGCGCACTGCACCTCAACGGTTGTCCCATATTACAACGAAAACCTCTTCTACCTCATCGCCTACAAGGTTTACCGCGACGTCCGTTTTGTCGGAGCACCGCCTTCCTCAATCGGAAAGTTCGGGGCCGACACCGACAACTGGATGTGGCCGCGTCACACCTGCGACTTTTCGATGTTCCGTGTCTATGCCGGAGCTGACAATGAGCCGGCGGACTACAGTGTCGAGAACGTTCCGCTCAAACCGAAGAACCACCTGAAAATCTCGCTCAAGGGCGTGAAAGAAGGCGACTTCACGATGATTATGGGCTACCCGGGACGCACGAACCGCTTTGCTACCTCAGATGAGTTGAAAGAGATGCTCGCAGAGAACGACATCCGCATCGAGGCAAGGACTCTGCGTCAGGACCTTATGATGGAGGACATGCTCGCGGATCCGAAGGTGAAGATTCAGTATGCGAGCAAGTACAGCAGTTCATCGAACGGATGGAAGAAGTGGAAGGGAATGAAGCTCGCGTTCGACAAACTGAACGTCATAGGAAGGACTATGACAGAAGAAGATGCGTTCCGCGAGTGGGTTGCGGCAGATAGCGAGCGCACGGAAAAATATGGAAAGTCACTTGATGAGATTGCATCTGCGGTTGGCGCAGCAAGGGATGCGAACCTGCTCTCCACTTGGCTTATGGAGACTGTCTACCGTAGTGAAATCAGCAACATTGCCGCATCGGCTTTCGCTGCATACTTCTCGACAATGAAGGAGACTTCAGACAGCACTCTCGCGCTCGGAGAGGCAATGGACCAGATGGACGAGTTCTACAAAGACTACTCCCTCCCGACAGACAGAAAAATAACCGAGGCCCTTCTGCGTCTCTACCACCAGAGAGTGGACAAGGAAAACTGGATTATCTCCGACTTCAGCGAAGAACGTCTCAAGGGATATGTCGATACGCTTTTCACGCAGAGCGCATTCACATCCGAGGAAAAGGCAGTGGAGGCCATCAGGAAAGCCGCAGCATCAGAAAACGGCATCCTTTCCCTTCGTGAGGACCCTGCATTCAAGCTCTATCAGGAGTTTGTGCTGAAATATTTCCAAAACAACAGCGAACTGAGCAAGTCGCGCGCACAGGTTGCCGAAGGCAAAAAAGCCTACACCGCAGGCCGTCTGGAATGGAAAAAAGGACAGCCGTCCTACCCTGACGCGAACTTCACGATGAGACTTACCTACGGCAATGTGATGGGATACTCACCTGCAGATGCTGTTGAGTATAACTACTATACAACACTCGCAGGGGTGATGGAGAAGGAAGATCCGGACAACTGGGAGTTCGTAGTGCCGGCGGACTTGAAGTATCTCTATTATGCTCAGGACTTCGGACAGTACGCGATGAAGGACGGACGCATGGCCACCTGCTTCTTGAGCAACAACGACATCACTGGAGGAAACTCCGGCTCTCCGATTATGAACGCGAAGGGAGAACTCATAGGACTCGCGTTTGACGGAAACTGGGAGTCCATGAGTTCCGACATCATGTTCGAACCGAATCTCCAGCGGTGCATAAATGTGGACATACGCTATGTGCTGTTCATCGTCGATAAGTTCGGCGGGGCTGGATACCTGATAGACGAAATGGACATAAGGTAAAATCGCCTAAAGGGCACGCTTGCTGCGTTACGCAGGAGTGCTAAAATCCTCACAACCATCAGGTTGCTGCGGTTTTATCCCTCCTGCAAGCCTTGCAATCGAACTCTTTATGCAATTTTACCAATCTAAGTTGTTACAATATGATTAGAGAACAGGAAATACTTGAATATCTGAAGGATGTGCAGCATCCGGCGAAAGGCGACAAGAGCATCATTGAACTGGGAATGGTGGAAAAAGTTGCCGTAGAGCCACTTGAGGGCGAAGCAGTGCGCGTAACCGTAACGCTCGGCTTCAGCAAACACCGAGACCCGCTCGCCGAATATCTCATCGGCAGCACCAAGGCGGCAATCATACGCCACTGCCCGGCGGGCTCAGAAGCAGAAGTGATCACTGTCATCAAGGAGGAACCGAAACCGAAGAAGAAACCTGGACTCGACCTCGGCCTTGAGGAACTCGCGAATGTGAAGCACATCATCGGTGTGGCTTCAGGCAAGGGCGGCGTCGGAAAATCTACCGTAGCGGTGAACCTTGCGGTAGCCCTCGCACGTCTCGGCTACAAGGTGGGACTGGCGGACGCGGACGTCTATGGGCCGTCCGTTCCGAAGATGACCGACACCGAGAACGAGGTTCCGGGCTCATTCCAAATTCCGGGAGAAGAGCCTGGCGAGCAGCCGAAGGACGTGATTATGCCGATTGAGAAATACGGCGTGAAATGGATGTCCATCGGCTATTTCGCAAGTCCCGAACAGGCGCTCATCTGGCGAGGCCCGATGGCATGCAACGCGCTCAAGCAGATGATTCTGCAGGTCCGCTGGGGAGAGCTTGACTTTCTTCTCATCGACATGCCCCCGGGAACGGGCGACATCCACATCAGCCTCGTCCACGACATTCCACTGAGTGGAGCAGTGATAGTCAGTACGCCTCAGGCGGTGGCGCTCGCCGACGTTGAGAAGGGAGTCAACATGTTCCGCAACGACAGCATAAACAAACCGATTTTCGGTCTGATTGAGAATATGGCCTGGTTCACTCCGGCTGAGCTCCCGCAGAACAAGTACTACATCTTCGGCAAGGACGGAGGCAAGACAATGGCAGAAAAATACGGCTTAGACCTCCTCGGTCAGATTCCGCTAGTCCAGAGCATCCGCGAAGACGGTGACAACGGCACCCCGGCAGCCCTTGGCACCGACCCTGAATCCGTAGCGTTCCTCGCTCTCGCAGAAAAACTCGCCGCCAAACTCAAGTAAATATTATTTCACCGACGAGGCGATGAGTTTTTCGAGATCGGCACGTCCGATGCGTCCTTCGAGGCAGATGAATACGGACTCGTCCTTTTCGACTGAGGTCATCACGAAACTGGTTACAGTCTGTTCGTCACCACTAGTGTAAATCCGGACAAGTTCGCCGTCCTCTTTGGCCTCAAGCAGAAGTTCAAACTTTCCGGACTTGAGGAGTTTGTCAACCTCGGTCTTGAGTGCGGCATTGACCTTATTACTCTCGCTGTCAATGATGTACATGCCGCTGAGTTCCTTGACAACCGGTGCGATGTCTATGTCATCTTCCGGCATGTCGATTTCAGGAAGCTTGCCCATTAGGCGGAACATCGACGGGGAGATATAGACCGCGCTGACCTTCGGCTTGTCCGAAAACTTGTTGTAGATGTCCTTGCCGCTCTGGGCGAATGATGCGGCGCACACGAGCATTGCCGCGATTATTGTTGCTATTCTTTTCATGTTTCTCTGTTTTAAAAAATATCGTTATTTATGTCTATGTAGTCCACCAAGTCGCCCGGTTATTCTGAGTATATGTTTCCTTCGGAAGATGATGGTGGTGTTGAAGGTTTATACCCGATGAGCTCTGACGTCTTCTGCATATGGGGCAGAGCCGCATCGGCAATGCTCTTTCCTTTGCCAACCTTGCTGCCGATCATTGCGAATGTCCTTTCCACCTGGGCGTAGGCCTCTTCCGGGGAGTCAAACGTGTCGACCGGAGTTACGGATGAGCGATGAAGACCGAGACCGATGGCGACGACGGCTATGACCGCTGCGGCAGCAAAGACAGGTACAATCCTTTTCCAAAGCCGCATAGATGGGCGAGAGTTCCCTAAATTAGGTGCGCCATAGTTTCCAGAGGCAGCCCGAAGTTGAGAGTCGTGACGTAGAATTTCCGAGGCAATAATCCGGTTTTCAATGCTCTCGCCAAGGCTTTCCGGCACAGCGACGCTCTCGTCGTCAGATAGACGCTCCAAATCCTCCAATGTCAGTTTCTCAATGTCTTCAATCCTTTTCATATTCATCAGCAATTTTCTTCAGTTTTTTCCTTGCCCCGCTGAGCAGAACCCTCAGGCTCAGGTAGGGAATGCCGGTCCGTTTTTGTATCTGTTCGTATGACAGGTCGTCAATGATTTTCATTTTCAAGACTGTCCGTTCACGCTCCGGAAGGCTCTCGACAGCCTCAAGCACAGCCTGCATCTTCTGCCGTGCGGCAATCTGTCCGTCCTCCGGTGGCTGTTCGGGCTCCACCCCGTCTATGGAAGAGCGCCCACTCATACGCTTGCTCTTTAGCCTATCCAGACAGCTGTTCCGGAGCAACGTCAGGCAATATGCCTTTGGATTCCGCACCCCGTCGAGCGAGATGGAGGTCTGCCAGAGCTTCAGATAGAGGTCCTGCACGGCGTCCTCGGCCTCAGCTGCAGAGCCGAGCAGCCTACAGGCAACCCTGTAAAGCCCGTTCCGCAGTGGGAGCCAATCATTTATGAAGGTCTCTCGACTCATTCCTTTATCGAATCGGCAAGTCCGGCCAGCGATTCAGTGGATATGCTGCCCCATAGACATATAAGGTCGCAGTCGGACGGCATATAGATAATCAGGTCTTCGACAGTCTTGCCGTCAGGAGAACTCGTGCCGTAGAAAAGCACATCCTCGCCGTCGTCCTTGACGCTCATCAGAAGTCTCTCCTCGCCCATAAGTGCCGTGAATTTCCGGTGAAATTCGTCTCTGACAGCCCTGCTGCTGTCTTCCATATCGACAAAAGTAAGTCCCTTGAGCTTGTCCATAGCCCTGACTGCCGTCATAGCCTCGTCATCATCCGAGACTTCCGCCTTCGCCGCCTTTCTGATAACCGCCACAGCGAAAGAACCCAAATTGACGGATTCAACGCCTTTTTTCTTGTCAAATTCCTTGATAAGTTTCTTGACTTCGGACTTAGGGGCATCTCCGCCATAAGCAGCCCCAATCCGATAAATAAGATAGTTATGATTCGTTTCATACTCAAAAATAATAAAAAAATCAGTGTCTTTTTTGACGCGCCACATAAAAGACGAGCATGTCCCCGATTTGTTAATGAAATTTTTCGGATTTACCGGATTATGATTTTCTGACTTTTTAGTTACGAAAGTCGACAAAAAGTGACTTACCGCGCGGTTTGTGTTTCATAACGCTGCGGAAAGTCTAAAAAATATCGACTTTCCGCAGTGTTTATCTTGCGAAATAGCGCGGAAAGTCGGCATTTTTCATTACATTTGCAGGCGAAGAATACAGACAAACTATTTATAGCCATGAAGATAATCGGACGATACAGCGAGATGGAACAGATTCGGAGACTGTATGAGGCTCATTCCCCCGAGTTTGTTGTCGTATATGGAAGGAGGCGCGTCGGCAAGACATTCCTCATAAACCAATTCTTTAAGGACAATTTTACATTCAAGGTAACAGGATTGGCAAAAAAGGACAAGAATACGCAACTGCGCAACTTCGGCGAGGCGCTCAAGCGACAAGGGTCCCCACTATGTCCGATTCCAAAAAACTGGAATGAGGCTTTCGGCAGCCTAAGGACTCTGATTGAGAACTCCGGCAAAATAGGAAAAAAAGTAGTATTCATTGACGAACTGCCATGGATGTACACGCCTCGAAGCGAACTCGTCACTGCAATAGAGCATTTCTGGAACGATTGGGGCTGTACCCGTGAAGACTTGATGCTTATCGTATGTGGCTCTGCTACATCATGGATAACAAAGAATATCCTAAGAAACAAGGGAGGTCTGCACAATCGCGTGACATCGAAGATATACCTCCGCCAGTTCAATCTCGCCGAATGCCGGGATTATCTTATTGAGGCAGGTTTCCGCTATGAAGAGAAGGACATCGCTGAATGTTATATGATTATGGGAGGAATCCCATATTACTTGAGCCTTCTTGACAAGGGGCTTAGCCTCGCGCAGAATGTCGATAGGATGTTTTTCCAGAGAAACGGGAAACTTGACGGAGAATTTCAGAATCTCTATGCTTCTCTGTTTGACAACAGCGAGCCGTATCTCAAAGTCATTGAGACTCTGAGCAAACGAAATTATGGCATGACCAGAAACGAGATTATTGAACAGACAGGACTCCCTGATGGAGGTGGGCTGAGCACGATTCTGTCAGATCTTGACAGCGGCGACATCATCCGAAAATATCGTGCGTTCGGCAAAAAGGAAAATGATACGATATATCAACTGACGGATTTCTACACCTTATTTTATTACAAATTCATTAAGAAATACGGAACTTCCGACAAAGACTTCTGGGCATATCAGACCGCAACTCCGACGCACAGCACCTGGGCAGGAATCGCATTCGAACAGCTGTGCATCCAGCATCATCTTCAAATTGAGAAGAAACTCGGAATATTCGGTATGCTCACAGAAACTTTCTCTTGGCGCTCAAAGGATGCCCAGATTGATATGATCATCAAACGGGCGGACAAGGTGATAAACATCTGCGAAATAAAGTGGTGGGATGGTCCTTTCACGATTTCGAGAAAATATCGTGAAACGCTGGAAAACAAAATCGAGTCTTTTCGCTCCCAGTTAAAATTGAGGCGCACGCTTCACCTCGTAATGGTCACCACCTTCGGTCTCCGTCACAACGAATACAGCAGTATCGTCCAGAACGAAGTCACGATGCACGACCTTTTTGAGAAATAGGCATTTCTTCAGGATGTCAGATATCATTTGAGAAAAGAATCGTTTTTTACAGAAAAGTCGATTCTTTGTCATATATTTGCAATTCATTACATTCACAGAAATCCATAAGGGACAGCGAGTGGATGTTTACATAAAAGAGCGTTTACTTTACGCTTGTCTTTGACCTTCGAAACTTAGCAACTCTCGAAAAATCGTCAAAAGACAAGACAATAGTAGATACTCGCGGACGGTATATATAACCTTGGTATGTTCATGCCGGGTTCTTTTTCTCCGAACTGGGGTTCTTTCGGAATGATGAAGAAAATATACTATTAAACATAACAACACAATGAAAAAATCCGTTTTTCTTCTGATTTGCATAATTGCAAGTCTGAATGTCTGCGCACAGGACATCATCACCAAAAGTAACGGAGACGAAATTGTCGCCAAGGTTCTTGAAGTTAATCCAGACAATCTGAAATATAAGCTCTGGGACTATATGGATGGCCCGACATATACAATATTGAAGTCTGAAATCCTACTCGTAGAATACGAAAACGGACATAAAGATGTATTCGCTGGTAAAGAATCGGCAGAGACCACGCTCGAAGGACGAAATGAGACGACAGCAGTCGCTGAAAACATTGAGACAGAGAATCAACAAGTTCTGAAACTGAATGCCTCCGCTCCGGTAAGTCCCGGAATGAGATACAAGCAATACAAAAAATTGTATAACCATAGGATGTATATACCGGAACCGGGTGACAGATATTCCGTCGGCTGGGGCGGCTGGGCATCATTCTTCATCCCGGGACTCGGTCAGATGATAAACGGAGAAGGCGGCAGAGGTGCCGGTTACCTAATTGGTTCTATTCTATGCGGAGCGACAACAATTCTGGGAGCTAACCTATGTAATGTCGGAGTCTCGATCGATGACGAAGGGATGATTATAGGAGGCCTCATTGCCACAATATGCGGTTCTGTAGCTTGGCTTTCTGTTGACATCGGAGCAATCGTTGATGGTGTTCGTGTTGCAAGAATAAAGAATATGTATTATCAAGATATTCAGAAGATAAAGAACCACCCAGAAATAAATGTTTCCATGCAGCCATACGTCTCTGCAATAAGCAGTCATATCGGAGCCGGTCTTGACACCCCTGTAGCTGGAGTATCTCTCTGCATAACATTCTAAGGTTGAGAAAGCATGGCCAAAATACTGACAACCAAAGGTATTTCAAGCAGCATCGAGGAACTAATCCGCTCTGCAAGGAAAGAACTGACAATTGTATCTCCATATCTACAGATTTCCGAGGAATTTGAGCAAAGGTTTCAAGACTTGATAAAACGAGGTGGACCGTAGATTGTGTTCATATATGGAAAACGGAAAGAGAATGAAGACACACGTAATTTCTTCATGGAAAACTCTTCCGATATTGATGTTTATTTCAACGAGAAGCTCCACGCCAAATGTTATATGAATGAAGACACGGCAATCATAACATCAATGAATCTTTATGAGGCATCGGAGAAAAACAGGGAACTCGGAGTGTTGATTGAAAAAAATTGCGACAGAGTGTTGTATGACACAACAAAAGACGAGGTAGAATCAATAAAAAACAACTCCGAACGCAAACGCTTCAAAAATGCCGATGTAAGCCCCGGATATTGCATCAGATGCGGAGCCAAAATACCATTTGACCCGGAGCGTCCATATTGCAGATCCTGCTTTGGAGTATGGGCTCAATATGGAGACGAAACATATCCGGAACATTTCTGCCATTATTGTGGAGGAAAGGCCGACACCACAATGCTGAAGCCGCTTGAACTGAGCTGCTATAGAAAACAGATGTGGTAACTATCATTTCCTATCTGACAGACCAGCGACAAACTACCACCTCGCCGACGAGGCGATGAGGTTTTCGAGGTCGGCGTGGCCGAGGCTAAGGTCCGATATACTTACAGGATTCCCGAGCAGGACAATCTGTGGGAGTACTATCTGGTTCTAATAAGAACCGCTTGTTTCGGCAGGGCTCATAGAATTGACAGTCCCCGAAAAACCAAAAAGCAGAAACCAGAAATTTATAACGACGGAAAAGGGGAAAAGGATCCTGGCCGACAAATCAGTGCCGAAATAACAGCATCTGATTACTCCGCATATTCGCTCGGGAGGAACTGCTGCCAGGAGTCGAGGTTGCTGGTGTTCTCGACTTTCTGCGGGCAGAAGCGCCAGACGTCCGGTCGGCTTTCGATGAGGACACCGCCTTTCAAGGGAAGAGTCTTTCCGGACTGGGAAGCGATGTAGTCAATCAGGCCGTTATGTTTATAGGGGTCGTCCGGGCGGCTGTCCTTAGTCTTGGTGTCGAGAAGAAAGACAACGCCGTTTTCTGCTGTGCGACAACCACTGACTTATCGGAATTCAGAGACCAAAAATCTCCGATTTATCGGAATTCACCTATTGAATGAGTTTGAATAAGAAAGCATACTCTGAAAACCGAATCGATGTAAGAACTTTATTAGTAAGAAAGTTGTTACTAATAGAATTATTACATATCTTTGTATCCATAAATCAATAAATTATGGCAGAGAAACCTTTTGTTTTCGGAGTTGCCGCAGCTGGCGAAAACTTTACTGACAGAGAGCAGGAAACGGAGCGGCTTCTTGCAAATTTTCGCTATGGGGTGAATACAATCCTGATTTCTCCACGCCGTTGGGGAAAAACATCTTTGGTCAAGAAAGTCTGTGGACTTGCAGAATCGGACAAACTGAAGATTGTTTTTTTTGACATATTTTCCTGCCGCACGGAAAAGGACTTTTATGATGTGCTTGCAGAATCTGTACTGAAGCAGACTTCTTCTAAATGGGAGGAGTGGGTTGAGAACGCCAAGATTTTTCTGTCGCGTATCAGCCCAAAGATTTCAATGGGGCCTGATCCGATGACTGATTTCTCTATTTCGCTTGAACTAAACAACAAGAGAGAAGATATCTCAGAAATTCTGCAACTCCCCGAAAGAATCGCCCAAAAAAAGGGCATCAGTATAGTTGTCTGCATCGATGAGTTCCAGCAGATAGCGGATTTTGCCGACTCAAAGACTTTTCAGAAAAGACTCAGGACAGTGTGGCAACACCAACAATCAGTCTCATATTGTCTGTTCGGAAGTAAGAAACACCTTATGAACGAGCTGTTTGAGAAAAGAAGTTATCCGTTTTACAAATTTGGGGATTCAATATATCTAAAGAAAATGCCGACATCCGTATGGATTGACTACATCGTAGGACGGTTCATATTGACAGGAAAGGAGATATCCCGTGAACTCTCGGAAAAGATATGTCTCACAGTCGATAATCACTCGTCGTATGTGCAGCAGCTGGCGTGGCTGACTTGGATTCATACAGACAGTATAGCAACGGAAAGCGACTTTGAGGAGGCCCGTCAGGATATGATAGACCAGAATACTCCGTTATTCGAGAAGCAGACAGAGAATCTTACGGCTTATCAGATGAATTTCCTTCGTGCGATTGTTTCCGGTATTCACAAAGAGTTCTCGACTAAGGATGTTATTACGAAGTATGATCTGGGGTCATCCGCAAATGTCAGTGCCGTGCGGCGTTCACTCATTAAAAGAGAACTGATAGATGTCGAAGACCGCAAGGTAATTATTCCCGACCCTGTTCTTGAAATGTGGCTTCGGCGTGAGTTCGCAAGGTAATGGTTCGGAAAGATGATGGCAATCACGATAGTCGCTCATATAGTCGTTCTAAAAATAATTTTTGCCGATTTCGGGTTTTGTGACTAACTTAGCGAGTTTGAAAAAACACTAAATGTAGGTGAATATATAGGTAATAAAGTCGTGCCTGCAAAGGGCGGGCATTGGGAAATTATCAAGAAACAAAATTTGGGAGGAAAATGATATGGCAAAGGAGAATTCGGGGTTGACGCCTATGATGAAGCAGTTCTTTGCGGTGAAGGCACAACACCCTGAGGCTCTGCTGCTTTTCCGTTGCGGAGATTTCTATGAGACCTACGGAGACGACGCGCTGACGGCCAGCAAAATCCTTGGCATCGTGCTGACACGGCGCTCCAACTCGGCTCCTGACTCGGTTCCTATGGCCGGGTTTCCCTACCACTCCATCGACACCTACCTTCCCCGGCTCGTACGGGCAGGCTACAAAGTGGCTGTCTGCGACCAGTTGGAAGACCCGAAACTCACCAAGAACATAGTCAAGAGGGGCATCACCGAGGTCGTGACTCCGGGAGTGGCGTTCAACGAACAGCTGCTCGACCAGAAGGAGAACAACTTCATCGCCGGGCTATGTTTCAACAAGGACAAATGCGGGGCGGCGTTTCTGGATGTTTCCACAGGCACTTTTCAGGTGGCGGAGGGGTCGCTGGACTATGTGATGAACCTGCTTGACTCATTCGGCCCGAAAGAATTGCTTGTGCCTAAGGGTTACGAAAAGGGAATAAAGGAAAAAACCAACGGAAAATACTACATCTCCACGCTTGAGGAGTGGGCTTTCGTTTATGACAACTCGGTCGAGAAACTTAAGAAACAGCTGAAAGTCGATTCGCTCAAGGGCTTTGCGGTCGACAATTTCGCGCTCGGTGTGACATCGGCCGGAGCACTGCTGATATACCTTGAACAGACGCAGCACAGCGGATTGAGCAACATCTGCTCCATCTCCCGCATCGATGGTGAGAGGTTCGTATGGATGGATCAGTTCACCTACCGTAATCTCGAAATTTTCGGAAGCACTGCCGGAAAGGACGGAGTCAGCCTCATCGACGTCGTCGACCAATCCTCCAGTCCTATGGGGTCAAGGCTGCTGCGCAACTGGCTCGCGCTGCCGATTATGGACATCGAAGAGTTGAGACAGCGTCACGATGTCGTGGAATGGTTCACGAAGAACACGGAAAGCCTCGAAACAGTGAAAGAACTCATCGGGGACGTCGGCGACTTGGAAAGAGGTGTTTCACGGGCTGCTGCGGGAAAAATCCTGCCCCGTGGTGCACTGATGGTAAAACGCGGGCTGAGCCAAATCCTGCCAATCAAAAAACTCTGCGAACAATCCGGATGCTCCCCGCTTAAAGAACTCACCGAGAGCCTCGACCCTTGTGGAGAACTGCTTGAGGCACTTGAGAAGACCATCGACCCGAACGCAGCAGCAATGCTCGGAAAAGGCGATGTGATTGCTCCCGGGGTGAATGCGGAACTGGACGAACTCCGACGCATCGCCCGTCACAGCAAAGACTATCTTCTTGAAATACAGCAGCGTGAGACCGAACGCACAGGCATATCCTCTCTTAAAATCAACTACAATTCCGTTTTCGGCTACTACCTCGAAGTACGCAATGTCCACAAAGACAAAGTGCCCGAGGAATGGGTGCGCAAACAGACCCTCGTCAACGCCGAAAGATACATAACCCCGGAACTCAAGGAATATGAAGAAAAGATTCTCGGGGCGGAGGAAAAGATATATATACTTGAATCTCAGATATATAACGCACTCGTTGACCAAATTCGCAACAACATCGTCCGGATTCAACGGAACTGCGGAATCATCGCCCGCCTCGATGTTTTGGCCGGTTTTGCGCAGCTCGCTATTGAAAGGCACTACTGCCGTCCGATTATGAACGACGGGATGAAACTCGACATCATCGAGGGGAGGCATCCGGTGATTGAGACAATGATGCCGGCAGGCGAGGAATATGTCCCTAACGACGTACACCTCGACTCCGACGGGCAGCAGATTATCATTCTCACGGGACCGAATATGGCGGGTAAATCGGCACTTCTGCGTCAGACGGCGCTCATTGTCCTGCTCGCGCAAATCGGCTCATTCGTGCCGGCAAAGAAGGCTGAAATAGGATGGTTCGACAAGATATTCACCCGTGTGGGCGCGTCCGACAACATATCCCGGGGAGAATCCACTTTTATGGTGGAAATGCTCGAAACCTCGATGATTCTACATAATCTGTCCGCCCGCTCGCTCGTGCTTCTCGATGAAATCGGGCGCGGTACATCGACCTACGACGGAATGTCCATAGCACGCGGAATCGTCGAATATATCCACGAATACGGGCATGGGGCGAAGACTCTTTTTGCGACCCACTATCACGAACTGAACGATATGGAGGGCATCTATCCGCATATACACAACTATCACATCGCCGTCAAGGAGGTGGGCAAGCAGGTCATTTTCCTGCGCAAGATGGTCGAGGGCGGAGTGGCGCACAGTTTCGGCCTGCACGTTGCGAGAATGGCAGGTATGCCGCCGCAGGTGATTGAGTCAGCGGAACGGACGTTAGCCGAACTGGAGGCAAACGACGGCAAGGCTCCTGTCGTTAAACCGGTCAAACCGCACAATGTCAAGGAGGGGCGCGTCGAAAGCGACGGTTCGCTTCAATTGAGTTTCTTCCAACTCGAAGACCCGCTGCTTTCCTCCCTCAAGGAAGACCTTGACAAGGCCGACCTCAACTCGATGACTCCGCTTCAGGCATTTGATCTGCTGCGGTCGATGAAAGAAAAGATGGGGCTATAAAATCACAGCAGTCACAACAGACTCCTCACCGACTGCACATTCAGGTATGCTGATGACAGTCGCTGTGCCTTTCTTCACTGCCGTCACGCTCTTGCCATTGACCCTGACGGTTGCCGGATTCACGGACATTCCTTCGAGGACAATTTCAACGCGGCGGGTCGCCGGAGCATTTCTGAACTCCCCTTTTCGAGGATTCACCACGACCTGCAATTTCTTTCCTTTCAGAGACTTCTCAATGAGGGTTGTCGCGTAGTCGGTGTCGTAGGCCTGACTCACGCCGTCGTCCTCATAGAGGCTGAAACTGCTGGTTCCGACTCCCGGAACGATGAGCAGACGCAGACGGTTGTCGGCCTTCTGAAGGTTCTGAATGCCTTCTCCTGCAAGAGGAATTATTGAACCGGACTTCACGAACCAAGGGTTCTCGTCAATCGTGTAGTAGAGAGTCTTGGTCGAGCCTCCCCTGTGCGTGCAGTGGTGCGCCATGTCATACCAGTCGTTGCCGGAAGGGAACCACATTCTGCGCTCGGTCTTACCTGTGGCCGGGTCGAGCGGTTGGCAGAGAACAGTGGCGAGGATGTTGTCACCAAACATAAATTCCTCGTCCCGGTCGTATGCATGCTGCATCTCCGGATAGTCATAGTAAAGAGGGCGGCAGATGCTGACTCCAGTGTCGTACGCCTCACGAGAGAACGTATAGATATATGGCGTGAGAGCATAGCGCAACCCGATTGCCGCCTTCATGTATTCGTAATGCGTCGGATATTCCCAAATCTTTCTTTCAAGGAACTTGCTTTCGGTAGAATGAGTCTTGAAGATAGGGGTGAACACGCCGTATTGGAGCCAGCGGGTGTAGAGTTCAGGGTCTGTGTCGTGACCTTTCTTCTGCATGTGTCCGCCGATGTCGTGTCCCCAATAGCCATAGCCGACATTAGAAGCCGTGGCCGTGAATGACGGAAGCATTTCGAGAACGCTCCACTCATCGTATGTGTCCCCGCTGAAACCGAGTTGATAGCGGTGGCTGCCAAGTCCTCCCCAGCGATGGTAGATGAACGGACGGTCGGCATCCTTTCCGCGCGTGACGCTCTGACGAACCTTGTCGTTGAAGAATGTCCAATTGATCCAGAAGGTGTTGTTCAGACCTTTCATATACTTGCTGTCCATCCACTGCTGCCAGTCCAACCACCAAAAGTCAACTCCCTGTTTCTCAAGAGGATGAATAACGGAATTGAAGTAGGCATCAGCCCATTCCTGCTGATCCATACGATAAGGAACCGGGGCAAAATGCCCTTCCTTCGCGAAGCTCCTGTCGTTCCCAACAAACGTGTAAGGCTCACTTCCGTAGACATATCCCTTCGGACCGTCATAATCGTCAGTACGGGACGTGTAGTCTTTCACGAAAGTCTCGTAGCAGTCCTCGTACGGACGTATTCCTGAAGCCGGATGAAGATTGAGCGCTGTTTTGAAGTCCAGTGCGTGAATGTCGTGGAGAAGTCCCACAGGGTCTTCGATAAGGTCATGATTCCATGAATATCCGGTCCAGCCCCGGACCTGTCCGAATTCATCCTTTCCCTTCCGCTCAGCCATCTGTTTCCATGTGAGATGCCAATCCATATCGATGATGAAAACATCGGCAGGAACCTCATGTTCACGAAGTTCGGTCGCGATGGCAAGCAGCTCATCATCGGTATAAATCCAATAACGACTCCACCAATATCCGAAAGTATATTTAGGAGGCATAGGAATCTTGCCGGCAATTTTCGTAAAATCAGAGAGGGCCGCTTTGTAGTCGTGTCCATAGGCGAATATGTAGAGATCCTGACGGTCTCCCTCAGGACGTGGGGCAACCCACTCGCCCCAGTCGGAGTCATTCTTTTTCAGTATGTGCCGACTGCTCTCATCGACTATCGCCCAGCCGTCGCGGGACAGTAGCCCGTCTTCAAGAGGCAGCGCATCAGCGGTGTCTTTCCTCCGACCGAAGATTTTGAGATTGTCGCGATCTATGCGCCCGTCAATTCCGTCAAGCGTGCGGACAGTGCCCTTGAGGTTACCTGTAGGCTCCATCCCCGGTTTCCAAATCACATTCTTGCCGTTCATGCGGAAAGAGACACTGAGATTGTCGACCGTGAATTTCCCTTTACCGGAATATGTAAGCGTGACTGCATCCGTGCGTATCTCCGTTTTACCCCCGTCTCTTCTGACCTTGAATGCAGGCACGTCAAGATTTCGGTTTATAATGGCAAGCGAAGCCCTGTCCTCGAACTGTCCGTCTTCCGCCCATTCCATTCGTATCAGCCTGTCGGTCAATACAGTAAAACGTGCGTTTCCGCTTTTCACGACAGCATCGTCCGCCGCTTTCGGATTTTGAGCATACGCTGCCCCGCAGAGTAGAAGCGATGCGATGACAATCAGTGTTTTCTTCATCGTATAGAACATACTTCTATAATTTTCTTGCGCCGTCGGAGATGACCACGTCAATCACAATCGGATAGTGTCCGTATTTCTCCATGAACGCGGCCTTGGCCTTTGCGATAAACGCATCGTAGAGGTCCTTCTTCACGAGGTTGATGGTGCAGCCGCCGAAACCGCCGCCCATAATCCTTGAACCGGTTACACCGCATTCTTTAGCGACAGTTGCGAGGAAATCGAGTTCTTCGCAGGAAACTTCGTAGTCCTTGGACATGCCCCAGTGGGTCTCGTACATCCTTTCTCCGACAGTTTCGTAATCGCCCTTGTTGAGAGCATCGCAGACGTCGAGAACGCGCTTTTCCTCACCTATGACATAGCGGGCACGCTTGTAGTCCTCTTCGGAAATCTTGTCCTTAATGGCGTCAAGCTGCTCCATTGTGGCTCCGCGAAGGAACTCCTGACCGAGAACTTTTGCCACCCTTTCGCAGGATGCACGGCGGTCGTTGTACGGAGAGCCCACCAGTTCGTGTTTGACGCAGGAGTTGAGAAGAACGAGCTTGTAGCCGTGCTTGCCAGGGTCGAAAGGGAAGTACTCAAACTCCATTGAACGGCAGTCCAGACGCATCAGGTTGCCTTTCTTTCCGAATACGGAAGCGAACTGGTCCATAATTCCGCAGTTCACGCCACAGTAGTTGTGTTCGGTGCTCTGGCCGATGCGGGCAAGCTCGAATTTGTCAATTCCGTTGTGGAAAATCTCGTTGAGTGCAAATGCGAATGTGCTCTCAAGTGCAGCGGAAGAAGACATTCCTGCTCCGAGAGGAACGTCACCGGAGAAAACTGTGTCGAATCCCTCGACCTTTCCGCCTCTCTTGATGGTCTCTCGGCAAACGCCGAACACATATCTTGCCCAACTTTGAACAGGTGCGTCCTCCTCCCTGAGTCCGAATTCGCAGTACTCGTCGAGATCAAGTGCGAAAGCCTTCACCTTGTCGGTGCCGTTGAGCCTGATTTCCGCCACAATTCCCTTGTCAATGGCGCCCGGGAACACGAATCCTCCATTGTAGTCGGTGTGTTCACCGATGAGATTGATACGTCCGGCTGACGCATACAAGTCCCCTTCTCCACCAAACAAGGTTTCGAATTTCTTAGCAATAGCTGTCTTGTCCATTGTTTATCAATTTTAGTTTACAATTTTGATCAGTATGTGTGTCTTGCCGGCGATTTTCGCCAAGCGGAGCCAAAGTTATAAAATTTTTGACGTATTTCAATAAAGACGGAGCAATATCGGACAATGATCGCTCACGCCTCCGGCATATCGTGGACCGACGTAGGTCCGGAAGGGTTTGAACCCTGTGTGTGTTTTGTCCCGGAGCATCAGAAAAGGAATATGAACGACAGCCATACAAGGCACAGAACAGTCCATTCCCTTTTTTCCCACAAGAAAATGGTCTATAAGCTCCCATCGTCCGTCAAACCTTATACTCCCCTCTCCCCTTTTGGAAAGCGGCTCTGCGAGGTTGGTGAGCCGCCCCTCAAGCAGATTGAACTGCGCCCCGTCAGGAGTGTCGTTAAAGTCCCCCATGGCCACGACAAGGTCATTCGAGACCCGCATTATGGAATCGCACACATCCCTTAGTGCCGTCATAGCCAGTTCCCTGCCCCGCATAGAGGCCTTTTCGCCGGAAAACTTCGACGGATGATGGCTCACCAGAATGTGAATCCGCGACGGCCGCACAGCCTTTTCCTCCGAACATTCTTCCGCAGATTTCTCCGAACATTCATGAATACCCGAGGCTCCGGAAGACTCAGGACGTAACTCAATATACGCATACAATATGTCCCTCGTCTGCATCAGCGCTCCATCGTCTCCGTATATATGCACGGGACGCGACGACAGCAGTTTCACCATGTCGCGCCTGTAGAGCAGCGCAACGTCTATTCCGCGTCTGTCCGGAGAATCATAATGCACATACCCATAATTCATTTTCCTCAGCACAGGCGAGTTGACAAGGCGGTTCAGCACGAAAGCATTCTCCACCTCAGCGACGCCCACAACCGCAGGAGCCTTCCCTCCACCGCAGCTGTTCTCACCTATCCACAGCAACGCCTTTCCGACCATATTGCTCTTTTTCGTAAACCTCGCCTTTGTCCATCTCCGGCTTCCCAGCGACGAGAAATCAGCGTCCGACGAAGAACCACCGTCATCGAAATAGTCAAAGAAATTTTCGAGATTCCAGAACACGATATCAAATTGAGCACACGCCTTCGCCCCCGGAACAAGCAGCGCTACCAAGACAACGGAGAGCCGGAAGACACATTTCCGGAAACCTACATATTTCAGCAATCTCATCATTTCGTTTCAGGCACGGGGCATATTCCCGTAAACCGGGCAAATGTCGGAAGAATCAGCGAAATTGATTGATAGAAAAAGAAAAACATTTGCTACTTTTGCAGTCCGATTTCAAAAAAAAAGAAAAAATGTCACTAAAATGCGGTATCGTCGGACTTCCGAACGTCGGAAAATCCACTCTTTTCAATTGCGTAAGTTCAGGAAAGGCTCAGAGCGCCAATTTTCCTTTTTGCACCATAGAACCTAACATCGGCTCGACCATCGTCCCGGACAAAAGGCTCGATGTGTTGAACGAGCTCTGCCACCCGAAGAGCCTCGTGCCGGCAACTGTGGAAATTGTCGATATTGCCGGACTTGTGAAGGGAGCGAGCAAGGGAGAGGGTCTCGGCAACCAGTTTCTCGCGAATATCAGAGAGACTGACGCCATTCTTCACGTGCTTCGCTGCTTCGACGACCCGAACATCGTGCACGTGGAAGGCTCTGTTGACCCGGTGAGGGACAAGGAAGTGATTGACCTCGAACTCCAGATAAAGGACCTCGAAACGGTTGAAAGCAGGCTCGCAAAGGTCTCAAAACAGGCGAAGGCAGGCGGAGACAAGACGGCCGCAAAGATGATGGAACTGCTTCTGCGCTACAAGGATGCGCTTGAGAGCGGAAAGAGTTGCCGCAGCGTGAAACTTGAAAACCCGGAGGATATCGCTCTCTCAAAGGAGCTCTTCCTGCTCACGGACAAGCCGATTCTCTATGTCTGCAATGTGGACGAGGCTTCTGCAAAGGAGGGCAACAAATATGTGGACGCTGTACGTGAGGCTGTGAAGGACGAAGATGCGGAGATTCTTGTGATTTCGGCGAAGATTGAGTCCGACATCGCAGAACTCGAAACCTACGAGGAGAGGCAGATGTTCCTTGAGGAACTCGGTCTTGAGGAGTCAGGAGTGGTGAGGCTCATCCAGTCCGCCTACGCCCTGCTGAATCTCCAGACATTCTTCACCGCCGGAGCAGATGAAGTCCGCGCCTGGACCATCCACAAAGGCGATAAGGCACCGAAAGCCGCAGGGGTCATCCACACCGACTTTGAAAAGGGATTCATCCGCGCCGAGGTCATCAAATACGACGACTTCATCACACTCAAGTCCGAGGCAGCCTGCCGCGCCGCCGGAAAACTCGGCGTCGAGGGCAAGGATTATGTCGTGCAGGATGGCGATATAATGCACTTCCTGTTCAACGTATAAGGAAGAAAGAACCTATTGTAACGGGCGTTTGCGATTTTTCAAAAAAAGATAATACCCCAATCCAAGAAGAATAAGCAAAGCAACTATCAGGCAGCCCTTAAAGACAGGTTTCTGACCATCAAGAATATCCGACACGACAGCAATAACTGCCGGTATAATTATCGCTGTACAAAACACGACAGATATAATCTTTATCCTTTTAGGCTCTTCCATATCAAATATTTTGCAAACAATTAGTACTAATAATCAGCCACAAAAATATTTAGAAAAACACATGTCTGAGAAATACTTAGAATCAGACGTCCTACTCTCTGAATAGATTCGAAAACGCAAACAACGGCAGTATCCGGACGTGGCGAACTTCATCCCTGTCCTGCTTGTCTATGTGCTCAAGTTCAGAAAAGTTCTCTAAAGAAGTTCTGATAGCCTCTGTCAGATGCTTCTGCCGCATAAACTCGTACAGGCTCTTCATCTTGCCGCTCGTGCCGGCCTTGCATTCGATGGGCAGCACCTTCAAATCGCGGGCAATAATGTAATCCGCCTCGGAGCGAGTACCTTCGGATGTATTCTCCCAATAATACAACTCGTGTTGCGTGCGTGGATTGTTGTATTTAACTAACTCCCAGCCCAGTACCATTTCCGTCAGTCCACCCTTGTTCACAAGGTCTTCGGCGGTACCGGCGATAATCAGTTCTGTTAACTGACGAGCACCTCCAAGGTCAAGGTCAAGTAGGCGCAACAGAAGACCACTGTCCAGATAGATATACTTTCGGAACTTATCGTTTACCTCAGCACCGAGCGGAAGACCATTTCCTGCAGTATGGCTCACCCGTTTAATGATACCGGCATCGCATAGCAGTTTGAGTGCCTTCTTAACCTCTTCGGCACGGTATCCTCCCTCCACCTGACTGTAGGTAAATTTCTCCCCTATTTGCATAACAACGCTCTGGAGCGCGTTCCGAAGTAGCGTGGGATCAACTTTCTTGGCGTATTTTGGGAAATCATCGTAATAGGTCAGCTGGATGTCATCAAGTTCAGCCTGGCACTGGCTATAGTCGTGAGTAGTTATCCACGCAGCCACGCTGGCAGGCATTCCACCCACCATAAGGAACATTCGGAAATGCTGCACAAGGTCATTGTATAATGGTGCAAGAAGCGGTTTTGCCGCACTTGCCTCCAATTTAGCCTCCACCCAAGACGCTTTCCCTTCAGCAGAGAGGAACTCATCGAAAGAGAATGGATAGACGAACAAAGAGCGTATCCTGCCAACACCGAAAGACGGCAACTCCTGAAGGGTAAATTCCAGCAATGACCCAGCTGCCACAACGTGAAGTTCAGGGAAATCTTCTTTGAAAGACCACAGGCTCTGGATAGCATCTGGCGACTTCTGAATCTCATCGAGGAACAGCAGCGTCCTGCCTGGTATTACCGGAGTGTTGTAGTACATGTTTAGATTAGCCGTTAATTCGTGCACATCGTGGATCTTCTGAAAAACATCCAACATCTCCGGACGTTTCTCGAAGTTCACCTCGATGAAGTAATCGAATGTCTCTCCCAAATGTTCTACCGCCCACGACTTACCCACCTGTCGGGCACCCCTGAGTAAAAGAGGTTTCCGACAATCGCTATTCTTCCATTCCAGAAGTAGTTTGTCTATTGATCTTTCTATGTACATACCCTCTCGGTTTTATGATTTCAGCGGCAAATATAGCAATTTTTGATAAAACCGAGATGAAAAATCATTATTATTCCGATAAAACCGAGAGGAATATTAAGTGCATAAATGACAAAACCGAGAGATATGTCTACTTTTACGAGTGCAGCATAATCAGTTTTACGCTTACTAAGTTTCCCGTCCGCACGTTTTTAAAAAATGAACAGACGGGAAGTTGTTTATATTACCATCTAACTTGCCCATTGCATCTGTTCCCGAAATAGTCGTAGCATTCGAAATTTACACCATGTTTCATTGATGGGTTCAGATCGGGCGATCCCTGAAGTGTAAAAACCCCGTTTCGTTCATCTCGTGACACCACGGTCAATGTCATATCTCCATTATATAAAGGCATAGAATAGCATACTATTCTGATGGATTCGTCAAATCTTGGGACTATTCTCTCTGATAGTTTTTCAACGAATGAATAAATTACTCTTGGTTGACTTGACGGAGAAACATAGATACAAACGCCATTGTCGTATGTACAATCTTCTGTATATAATTTCAATTCGCTCAAATCCAGTCCGACTGCGAGAGTGAATTTGATGGAATTCACGTGATCAGCATCATAGACTGTGACTTCCGTAGATTTTCCAATGCTGTCATATTTGTCTGCCGTTGACCCTATGTAGGTGATTTTTGCCGACTTTCCACCATCTATCGGCTCAAGGCTGAATTCAGTGGAGTTTGTATGCGACCAGTCTCCCGTGTAGGCTGCATCGGAAAAACTGAATGTCTCAGACAAAGCTATATGAGACAGATAAGATTTGCCGTCAGCGACTTTCTTGCCGCTGCTGTTCTTGAGTTTTAAATCAGGAGGAAACTGCTGCTTAGAAACCTGAATCTCAAAAACAAAGCTATTGCCGGCCTGGTCAGTGACTGTGACAGTCGATTTTCCTTTTTCATTTTTTGCCTCAAGTTCTATTATGTTCGTCCAGTATTGATCGCCATAACCATAATAAGTTATGTTGAATAGATCCGGGTTGGAGAATTCGCAATGGATAGCTCTCAAACTATTATTCGATTTTATTCCAATCTTTTCTCCCAGACCAAGTTTTAAAGCTTTGATCGGAGGAATATTGAGGACCAGATCCGGTTTTACAGGAGAAATGTATTGAATCCTAAGTTTAACTATACCGTTCGAATTTTTTTCCGGAACTTTTTTATAGGTGAAGGTTCTGACTATCGTTCCAAAGGTAGGATCCTCATATTTTACTCTGATTGGAGTTTCTCCAAATTCCATTTTATGCCTTAGAACAATATGCGCCAGTTTCGTGGATAAGGATTTTATTTCCGGATTACAGATGAGAGGATTTTCACTCTCGACGGACAATTTATCAAAATCAATGTCGCCCCCACTTGTAAGCTGAACTTTAACAAAGTCATAAGGGTAATATGGCAGATAAAAGTCACTTGACACTATCGTTGCCCCCTCTCCAATCGACAAATTATCCGCCCTCTGTGCCTTATATGACAATCTGAGAATTTCTGATGGTTCCTTACTTGTTACAACCATTGTCTGAGCTGGGAGTTTTCCCTCCTTGTCCTTGACGCTCAGTTTATATGTTCCGACCTTCTCAGCAGTCAGTACGGCACGACCTTCAACGAAATCGATGTGTAGTTCGTCCGGCTTGTCAACGGTCCAATCAAGCGAAACGGCGCTTGCCCTTTCAGGCTTAATCTCAAGCGAAACAGGAATCGGAGCACCGACAACCACAGTCATCGATGCCGGGACTGTAAAACTCTCAATAGGAATGGTATTTACGGTCAGTTCAAAGCTGGCTTTGACATCACCTGAACTTGCAGTGATTGTAGTGTAACCGGGAGCATAAGCCGAAATCCGCCCGCCTTTATCTACAGTCGCAACCGCAGGATTGCTGCTTTCCCAATCCACGACTGCGGTATACATTGTCGATTCTGGAAGAAGATAGTACTGAACATAATAGGATTGTCCCTCTTCAAGGGTCAAACTACCATTTGCGGGTTCAGTGATGACGATTTCTCTCAAAACATCAGGTTCAACCTGCTTCTTGCACGAGTCAGATACCATCACAATTGAAAGCAATGCTGCCAAAAGCAAACAATATTTCATAACAGTCTTCATAACATCTTGTTTTAGAGTAATATACAAAACACATATCTCATTTATAATCCTAAGGATTCAAAGAAAAAGCAAATCATATTTTCTGCAAATATAATCCCCCCCCCCACAAAAAAAACAATAAGTAAAATTACTTAGTTTTACCTATAAACAACAAATTTCATCATCAGAACCCCACGAAAATATCATTTCAAATAAACGAGAAGAATAAAAAAAGGTGACCAGATTTCTCCGATCACCTAAATTATATAAAGATAAAACTATCGCCACCGTCCAACGAAGCAGACAGCCTATAACGAACCAAGAAAGTTCGCGGGGAGGGAGGGGATGCCTAATAAAATCTTGGTCTATTATCCACCACCACAGACTCATTCATCACACCCAGAAGCATCTGAGCCATATACTGGTTCATCTGAGCAGTTTTGGAGTTGGCATCATCCTCGGTATAGAATGCTCCGGTCTCCTTGGCAGTGACATTGAACACATAGATTCCGTAGCTGCCCTTTACAGGTGCGGAAATCTTGCCCTGCTCAGCTGAAGTGACTGCACCGATAAATGCAGGGTCGAGTCCCTGTGATGTGAGCGAAGAGAACGTGATTCCGTCCTTTGTGCTTACGGTCGTGCCGAGCGCTTCGGCTACAGCCGCCATATTGTCAAGCCCGGCAATCTTCTCCGCAACCTCAGCTGCCTTGTGGTCGGCAAGTTTCTCACGATAAAGAATATCCTTGATTACAGGTGAAACTTCCTTTATATCCTTGTAACCCTCCTTGTTGATGCCGGTGAGGACAGCAACCACGAAGTAGTCTTTGTTGATATCGAAAATTTCTGAAACCTTACCCTTCTTTGCATCGAATGCCCAGCGGGTAACCTCCTTTGCATTATCGATGGAACCGATGCGGCTTGCACCCTCAACGAGATTCGCGCTGTGTGCATAAACTGCCTGGGAATCAACCGCTGCACGGAAGTTCTTGTAGCCATCTGCTGCCTGAGAAGCAAATGACTTAGCCTTTGCGTATATTCCGTTGACGGTTGTCTTGCTGGCAATAGCCTCCTTCTCGAGAATAGCGACCTGCTTCTTCACGACTCCGCTCTCAGTCTTTGTGTCGAGGATACGTACGAGATAGAATGTGTTGTCGTGTGAAAGAACCGGAGAAACAGACTGTCCGTTGTTATTGAAAACGAATTCGTCAACTTCAGGAGCGACGGTCTTGAGTTCGCCTTCCTTGTAGTATTTCTCATCGAACTGGCAATAGTTCGCGAGAAGGAATGACTTCACATTGTCGGTTGAAGCAAAATCCTCTGCAAGAGCTGCGATGTCTTCGTTTGCAGCAGCAACATCCTCCGAAGACGGAAGAATGTCATACACTACATACTCTATGTCGCGGCTTGCCTTCTGCTTGAAAAGGGACTTGTAGGCGTCCATTTTCTTGTGGGCCTTGTACCATTCCTTAATTTCAGAATCGCTGACAACGACAGTTGTGTCCTGTGCGAAACCGAACGGAACCATAACGAACTCCGCGTTTACGGAATTGTTGTTGTCCGCAATCTCGTTCTCAAGTCCAAGTTCGTTGGTGATGTTGCTCTCAGAGAAGAGGGAGAAGTACTTGGAGTAGTACTGCTGTGAGATGGCTGTGTTGCAGAGGTAGTTGAGAAGTTCCTGATACCTTCCGCTCTGGTCCTGCCTGCAATAATTCACGAAATTGAGGAAAGCTTCCTTGTTGAAGCCGTTCTCGTCCGAGAAAACTTGTGCGATTACAGGGGAGATGTTGTCGCCGGAAATGAGGTCAAGAGCCTCCTGGTTGCCGACATAGATACCCGCGCTTTCAGCATTCGGGATGAAATAGTATTTGTCGAAAAGTTCCTTCCAGGCTTCGTCTCTGACATAAGACTGTGCCTGCTCCGAATTGGCCTGGAAGCCGAGGAGTTCAAGCACGCCTTTGGTCTTTTCAACGTCCTTTTGGAAATCGACATAAGAAACTGATTTGCCGTCAATCTCGCCGACGTCATATTTTGACGACATCGATGAGGCGACGTTCTGAAGCGTGGTCGGGTCGATGATGAACGAAAGCAGCGCAATTGCGATGAGCGCCGTAATCACGACTCCGAACTTCACGCGGATTGTTTCAAGAACTGCCATAATTATTGCTTTTTTAGTTATTATCGTAAAATGGTCAGAGGGCATAAAACCAAATGGGGTGCGAAGTTAGTAATTTTCCCTCAATTACACCACGAATTTTTGCTGAAATGAAAGAAATGACCTTATTTTCGCTGAATCGGACCTATAAAGTTCACCGAATCCACATTGACTGCGGTACTGTCCTGCGTCACGATTCCGTAGCTGTTGAAAGGACGGAAAATGATTGAATTTCTCGCTCTCTGGTCGGACTCCATCCCATAACCCTGCATGAACCCGTCGGGAGAATACATCTTCACATAACAGTCCGTCCAGATTTTCTCCTCCTTCTGGTCCCAATAAAGCGTGTCCGTCTCCATGACTTCCCTCTTTATGAGGTTCTTCACCACGACATTCCCGAACGCGGCCCAAGACTCGCGACCGTCAGAATACTTCAGATGACGCGCATTGTCAGCAGTGATTGACGTCTCAAGCAGCCCTCCATCAATATAGCCGTACACGGCAAAGCCTTCGGGAAACAACTGTGTGGACAGGCTGTCAGTCTCATAACGCTCCATGAGCGGAGCTTCCATCCGCATCTGAATCTGCCCGTTCTGCGTCTGGACCGAGGTGATGCTGTCGGCAGTCTGCACCGGCATAAGAGTTATATCCATCGCGTCTTCTTCCGCCAACTTGCCCTTGCAGGAATAAACGACGAAAGCAACCGCCGAAGCGGTTGCCAGCTTAATCATTATATTTCCTATTCCTTTCAATGTCAAGAAAACATTAGTTCTGCGTCCTCACGGTAGTGGTAGCCCTCATTCCACCGCAGCTGACGGTGTATGGCTGACCATCGAGAAGGTCATACATGAATGCCTCAGCCTTTTGCGGATAGTACTTGCTATACTGTGCAATCATGCTGTTCGCCTCAGCCGCAAGAGTCTCGTCGGCGTTCTTTGCCTTAATCATATAATCCACAGCAACCCAATAAGGAGCGCGTGACTCTATTTCATTTCCACGGCAAACCTGCGAGCCCCAGATGGTTCCTATCAACATATATGCCTTCCCGGCAAACTCAGGGTCGAGTTCAGCAGCCTTCTGTGCGCAAGCGTATGCCTTTGCGGAGTGACCGTTCTTGTAAGAGTAGGCGGCAAGTTCATAATTGTAGGAAGCGTCAACCTTGTCATCCGACTCAGGATAGGCGATTGCCTCGTCCATATACTTGATTGCCTCGTCCACATTACCCCTTGAAGAGTAAAGTTTGAACAGATAGTACGCCGACTGATATGAAGGCTCAAGACGATTCATCGCGTTCACTGCATTAAGGAACAGATCGGTGTCCGTGCCCTCCTCAGTCTTGCTGAGCATGTTCACGATGTTCTTGACGAGCTGGATGTCGTCAGGAGCGGCCTCGAAGCGCGGGGTGAAGAGAGCAACGAGGTTCTCGCATGATGCCACTTTGCTCTGGATAAAGATGTTCTCGATGTCCTCGGTCACCTTTGCGACATCCTCTTTTTCCTTATCATTCTTGCATGGAGTGTTCTCAAGGTTCTCCATCGCCTTCTCATACACATCAATCACCTGTTCCTCATTAAGAACGCCTGATTTGTAGAGTTCAACGGCTGCATTGAGATTAAAAAGGTAGATGCTCGGCTTCGTGTTCACGCCGTTTTTCTTAATGATGTCGGAAAGTCCGTCATAGAGCTTCTGGTCGTCACCCTTAACATAATTGATAAGGTCGAGACCCTTATTGTTTAGAGCTGTGACAGCATATTTCGGATAATACTCAGCCCTCTGGTCATGAATAGTGAGGAGAGTATCCACGAGCTTTTCCTTGTAGATTGCATTCTTCGCATTCTGCGAAATCAGACGACGTACGATGGCAGTTCCGTTGATGAGCATGTTCTGGTTGGCCGTCGGAGGACATGCCTTATATGCCTTGCGCCAGTTAGGAGTTGCGTCATTGTAGTTCTTCTGCTTGTAATACTCCTGATAGTAAGACAGATACTTGATGCAGTTGGCGCTGTCCGCACCATACTTACCCTGTGCGAGCAGGGTTGTTCCTACCCCCGCAACCAGCACTGTAAGAAACAGAGTAATAATCCTTTTCATATAAATAATCTTTAATTTTCTTTTTTAACTTACGCGTTTCGGCACGCCTCCACTAATTATACTTCGGCTTTTGGAACCATATATCATGTATGTTGAAACCAACGACAAACTTGAAGTATGTCTCGCTTATCATCATTCCCTTGGAGGAGCCTCGCCGGCCCATATCCACTCCGAGCGATATTCCGTTGTACCATCTGAACACAGGAAAAGTGATTCCGAGAGTGATTCCGTACGAGTCCACGCGGTTGCCGTTCATCAGGAAATAGTCCTGATCGTAGTAGATCCCTCCCCTATATGCGCAGCGTTTCATGTAGTACCTTATGTCGTTCCTATTCGGAACCAGTTCGAAGCCCGCTCTGAAGGACTGTGATACAGAAGATGTAAAATTGGCCTTTCCCGTTGCAGCAAAGCCCTTTCTCGATTCGAAATTGGAGTTTCGCCAGTCGGAACGGAGATAGTTGAACTCGACCGACCATCTGTCGTTGCCCCTGAGGGAAATTCCTACTCCAAGTTCATCGGCTATGCGCGGCGCGTTTGATGAGTGCGAGAGCGTGTCCGTGTAGGTCATTGATTTCAATGTGTCCACAACGCTCGACTGGCTCGCATACGCGAAATGGTTTTCATATCCCCTGAGTTTCGTTCCGAGCCGGTAGGTGGCGCCGATTGTCATAGACATAGTCGGTGAAAGCTTTTGGTCATACTGCACTCCAAACTTTCCCGTAAAGCCATGAAGGTTCAGATTTGTTCCGTAAGTTATTGATCTGTATGTCGAATTCTCAAAAGTTTCATTGGAATTCCTGTCAAGTTTTCCGAAATAATAGATAAACTCAGCACCGACCGAAAGCCTTTTCCAGAAAGTCGCTCCGGCAGAGGCATAAAGTTGGTAGAGGCTTCCGTTTCCGTAGGAGTCGTAGGTGATGTTTCCCACATGTCCGAGCAGTTCATCAGACTGTTCTTTTGAAGAAAAACTATAGCCGACGTCGCTGAAAGGCGATAGGCCGACAAGGAAGGCCGACGAGCGCCATATTGGGAAAGACATCACTATATTATTGACGTTGAATGTGTTTTCCGCTCCCCTCTTGCTTCCCTGGGCGTAAATCTTATTGTCCTCGTAGAGTCCGAAGTCAGCCATGAACGCGAGTGTGTCGCGAACAGCCACGGCAGCAGGGTTGGAGACATTTATGAACCTCCTGTTTCTCGAAGCAATGCCGACGCCTCCCATACTCCTCGAATGTGCTGTCCCACCTTTGGAAATCTCTCCCACTCCATAGATGGAATATGGTGAGAACGAGCCGTAGGTTCCCGTTGTCGAGGTCTGCGCATACGCACAGACAGCCGGGAGCAACAGCGCCGCAGCCATAAGTAACTTTATGAAACTATTTTTCACCATATCTCACAGCAATTAATGCCAATCCCATCAACACGAGATTGCAAACTACAAAGATGGAGTTTTTCATCCTTTTTGCAAAATAAATCGCATCGCCTCCCGTGAAAATCACTATATTTTCAGGGTGACGCGCAAAATATCCCTCAATTTCAAACATTATACCCAAGATGATTCCGGAGTCTATCGAAGACGTCAGGGAATTACCAGTTTCCTCTACATTTTCAGGCGTGTCTTGAAGCGGAAGCGACTTCGAGTAGCGGTTCACTGACTTGAATCTCGTTCGGCAGCCAAGGGATATGTTTCCTCCACTGTAATGTCCTTCGGCGTCCATAAAATCAATGGTGAGTATGGTTCCGAAATCGAAAATGGTGCAGCCCTTCCCCTTGAAGAGATACTGTGCGGCAATGACAGACGCGGCACGGTCAGGAGTAAGGTATGCAGGAAGTGCGTTGTCTTCCAATATGAAATTGTGCTCCGAATCTATGAGTATGAATTTTCCGCAGCACTTGCCGAACTTCGATATCGCTGTCTGGGAGAACTCACGGACAGAACTGAGTACCATAACATCGGGCCTGTTCTTCTCCACAAGTCCGAGTATAAAGTCAGCAGTCCGCTCTCCTTGATAGCGGAAAGTCTTTCCCAAAGTTATCCCGTCGGCCCAGGCCGCTTTGATTGCAGTGTAGCCGACATCAATCAGCAAATTCATGTCAATGTCATTTCGAACGACGTGAGAAGTATTCCTCCGTCATTTTTGGGCCGTAAATTTAGTAAAATTCGTTAATCTATCCAAAACTACTTCAAGAGCGAAAGTCGTGCGTAAGCCTCGAAGAGATCAGGAACGTTGCGGGAGACTATCCTGAGCCTGTTGTCATTCTGTTTCATGTCGAACAGCCTCTGGTTTTCATTAAGACGATAGAGTATGTTCTGGAAGGTCTTGGACTTATAGTACTGAGAGAGAGGATTCGATATGAAGAAGGCTATCAGAAGCCCGTTCTTTATTATTATCTTGTCAAACCCGAGTTTCTCGCCAAGATGCCTGATGCGGACAATCTCCATAAGGCTGTCAAGTTCAGGAGGCAGCGGTCCGAAGCGGTCGACAAGTTGCGACTTCATCTTGTCTATACCCTCGTCCGAAACCATCGAATCGAGTTCCTTATAGATCCTTATCTTCTCTGCCGTCATGCTTATGTACGAGTCCGGAATGAGCGCCACCTGGTCCGTCTCAATGGTACAGTCGGAAATATACGATTCATTAACGTTGCGCGAGGTGAGTCCGGTCTCCACTCCGAGTTCTTCCATAGCCTCGGACAGGATTTTCTGATAAGTTTCAAAGCCCATATCAGTGATGAAACCGCTCTGTTCCGCTCCAAGAAGGTTGCCGGCCCCACGGATATCGAGGTCCTGCATCGCAATATTGAACCCGCTGCCGAGGTCGGAGAACGACTCTATGGCCTTGAGGCGACGGCGTGCATCCTCTGTAATTGAAACGAGAGGAGGTACAATCAGATAGCAGAATGAACGGCGGTTAGAACGACCGACACGTCCGCGGAGCTGGTGCAGATCGCTCAGACCGATGTTCTGCGCCTGGTTGATGATGATAGTGTTCGCGTTAGGAATGTCAAGGCCGTTCTCTATGATGGTTGTACACAGCAACATATCATAGTCGCCTGCCATAAAGTCGAGAATTCTGTCCTCCAGAATCTTTGCCTCCATCTGACCATGCGCGATGCAGATTTTCATGTCAGGAACGAGCCTGTGCAGGATGTCGTAGATAGACTGGAGTTCCTCCACCTTGTTGTGAAGGAAGAAAACCTGCCCTCCGCGGTTAATCTCGTAGTTTATGATCTTGCGGATTTCATCGCCGTCAAAGAGCATTATTTCAGTCTGCACAGGAATCCTGTTCGGCGGAGGCGTTGATATGATCGACAGATCCCGCGCTCCGAGAAGCGAGAACTGGAGAGTTCGCGGAATAGGTGTTGCCGTGAGAGTGAGAGTGTCCACTGATTCCTTCATCTGACGCAGTTTCTCCTTCGCACCCACTCCGAACTTCTGTTCCTCGTCGATGATGAGAAGCCCCAAGTCCCTAAATTCGAAAGTTGAGCCGAGAATCTTGTGGGTTCCTATGAGTATGTCTATGGAACCACTCTTGAGCCTCTGACGTATGTCGCTGATTTCCTTTGCTGTACGCAGCCTGCTGACAAATTCTATGTTGCACGGAAATTCCTTAAGTCGTGAAGTGAAAGTCCTGTAGTGCTGAAGCGCGAGTATAGTCGTGGGCACGAGCACCGCCACCTGCTTGCCGTCAGTGGCAGCTTTGAACGCCGCACGGATTGCAACCTCAGTCTTTCCGAACCCGACGTCACCGCAGACAAGCCTGTCCATAGGGCAGCTGTCCTCCATATCTCTTTTCACTGCCTGAACTGCTTTTTCCTGATCGGGAGTGTCCTCGTACATGAACGAAGATTCGAGTTCGGTCTGGAGGAAAGTGTCCGGTGAGAAGGCAAATCCCTTTGACGCCCGTCTTTTAGCATACAGTTTTATGAGGTCCTTGGCTATGTCTTTGACTTTCTTTTTGGCGTTGGACTTGAGCGTCTGCCATGTCTTTGAACCGAGCTTGTAAATTTTCGGAGGCTCGCTGTCCTTCGAGCGGTAGCGCGAAATCTTGTGCATGGCATGGACGGAAACAAACACAACGTCGTTGTCCTTATATATAAGTTTAACTACTTCGTGCATACGCCCCTTATCGTCCTTCATCCTCACGAGTCCGCCGAATATTCCCACACCGTAGTCGATGTGAACGATGTAGTCCCCTATCGCAAAAGATGTCAGGTCATTGATTGTCAGCTGCTCACTCTTCTCCACGGTGCGACGAAGACTTACCCTGTGGAAGCGGTCGAAAATCTCGTGGTCCGAGTAGACGCAGACCTTGTCTTCATTGTCGATGAACCCGCTGTGGACTGTGCGCGAAGGCACGAATTCAGGAAGATAGCCCTCATTCTGAAGAAGTATACTCTCAAGACGTTCAAGTTGCGACTTCTTCTCCCCGCAGATGCAGACCCTATAGCCACGTCCTATCTTGTCGCGCAAATCTTCTGTCAGAAGTTCGAAGTTCTTGTTGAACACCGGCTGTGGGGCAATGTTAAACTTCACCGGAGACACTCCAGAGGCGGAAATCGGCACTTCAAGGAAGACCCTGCGGAACTTTTTCAGCCCTCCGTAGAATTCCTTTTCCTTATACATGTCCGAAGAGTCCAGCCACACGAGCGTGCTTTCAGGAAGAAGTTCCGTCACAGAAACGGTCTTCCCTTCCGCGCCTCCGTCGGCAGAAAGGTCGGCAAAAATTTCAACCTCTGAAAGCTTTTCCTTGGAAAGTTGGGAATTGCAGTCGAACACGCTGATACCGTCCACTTCGTCACCGAAGAACGAAATGCGGTAGGGATTGTTCCATGAATATGAGAATATGTCGACAAGAGCTCCCCTGACGGCATATTGCCCCGGCTCGCTGACAAAATCCACACGCGTGAAACCCATCGAGAAGAGCTTGTCGATAAGCACGTCGCGGTCATAGCTGTCACCCTCGCGTATTCTAAAGACAGAGGCTCCGTTCCCGACCACCTCCGGAACCGGCTCTTCAAGAGCCTCAGGATAGGTGACGAAAAACAGTTGTTCAGCCCCGTCATATTCCATAATCTTTCCTATGGACGACGTCCTTTGGACTCCGAGCGAAGACTTATAGTTGCTCTTCTCTATCTTCTTGCCGGAATCCGGCAGAAAGAACACCCTATCCCCGTCGATGAGGTTATAAAGGTCAGAAGAGCAGTACTCGGCCGAATCCCGGTCGGGAAGGACTATAAAATTGATTCCCTGTCTGTTGACCTGCGAGACCACGAACCATCGGGCAGAAAGGAACAGCCCGGAACAGAACGTCTCCTCCGATTTATCTATTTTGTAAGAAAGATCAGAGACGGATTTTTGACTTATTAACAATTTATCCATTTTTCAGTTGATAACCCGTTGAAAAGTCTGTTAAAATCTAATCGTAACTATTTTTTGAAATCACGTAAATTTCTATATTCCGCGGCCTTTTCCGTAAAAGCAAGTATCTGCCGATTTTTTTATCACATTAATTACGAAAGGCTTTTCAACAGTTTTTAACACTACAAAACATTACAAGACAGAGTGTTGACGAAGTTATAAACAATATCAACAAACATTTATCATCATTCGTTTAAATATATTTTTCTTTCTTTTTTAATAATTTTGTAAAAAAATGGCCGGACGATGGAAACTGAATTCAATCCGCGTGACGTCAGCGCAGGCAAAGATAAGGAAATTGACGGAATTATAAGGCCACAGGGACTCGAAGAATTTTCCGGACAGGACAAGATTATCCGTAACCTGAAGATTTTCGTGGCTGCGGCAAAGATGAGGGGGGAGACTCTCGACCACGTCCTTTTCCACGGACCTCCAGGTCTTGGAAAGACCACTCTTGCACATATTATTGCCAATGAACTTGGGGTTAACATGAAAGTCACTTCGGGACCGGTGCTTGACAAACCGGGGGATCTTGCCGGGCTCCTTACATCGCTGGAGGAGGGAGATGTACTCTTTATAGACGAGATTCACAGGCTTTCTCCGGTCGTGGAGGAATACCTCTATTCCGCAATGGAAGACTTCGTCATCGACATAATGGTGGACAAGGGACCGGGAGCAAGATCTATCCGCCTGTCGCTGAATCCTTTTACGCTTGTAGGAGCCACGACGCGGAGCGGACTTCTCACTTCTCCGCTGCGGGCCCGTTTCGGAATCAAGTGCGCGATGGAATACTATGACACTCCGACGCTACAGAAGATTGTGGAGAGGAGTGCCGGGATTCTGAATGTCCCGATTGATGACGCTGCAGCATACGAGATTGCGCTGCGAAGCCGTGGAACACCGCGTATTGCCAACTCACTGTTGAGGCGCGTGCGTGACTTTGCACAGGTTGTCGGGAACGGAAATATTGACCTTGGCATAGCGAAGTATGCCCTCGATGCCCTGAATATTGACAAGAGGGGGCTGGACGCTATCGACAACAAGATTCTGAGGACTATCATCACCAAGTTTAAGGGCGGTCCTGTGGGCGCGAACACCATTGCGACGGCAATAGGTGAGGATCAGGGGACGCTCGAAGAAGTATATGAGCCTTTCCTTATTAAAGAAGGATTTATAATGCGTACACCGCGGGGCAGGGAAGTGACGGACCTTGCCTACGCACACCTCGGCGTCGATCGTTTGCGTCCCGACGAGAATCTTTTGTTTGAATGAACGAATATTTATCACTTCCTCATAAGTGACAATATAGGAAAGAATGAAAGATTTGCTAACTTTGCAGGTTGAATAAAACATAGTGTTTTTTTTTAGATTTTTGAGGGTAGATTATTTATAAACCTTATATATAATGGCAAAAGAATTGATTTCAAAGATTCCTGAGGGTCCTTTGGCCGAAAAATGGACAAAGCACAAGTCTCAGATCAGGGTTGTATCGCCCGGCAACAAGAGAAAGATGGAAATCATTGTCATCGGTACGGGTCTGGGTGGAGCGTCTGCAGCCGCTTCGCTCGGTGAACTCGGCTACAACGTAAAGGTTTTCTGCATCAGCGATTCTCCTCGTCGTGCGCATTCCATTGCGGCACAGGGAGGTATCAATGCTGCAAAGAACTATCAGAACGACAACGATTCCATCTACCGTCTGTTCTACGATACAATCAAGGGCGGTGACTACCGTAGCCGTGAAGCCAACGTCTACCGTCTTGCGGAAGTCAGCAACAACATTATCGACCAGTGTGTTGCACAGGGTGTTCCTTTCGCGAGGGAATACGGCGGACTTCTCGCGAACCGCTCTTTCGGTGGGGCTCAAGTGAGCCGCACGTTTTATGCCCGCGGACAAACCGGTCAGCAGCTTCTTCTCGGAGCTTACGCTGCCCTTAACCGTCAGATTGCGACAGGAACCGTGAAGTCGTATCCACGTCACGAAATGCTTGACGTCGTGCTCATTAACGGCGAGGCAAAGGGTATTATCGCCCGCAATCTCGTGACAGGTGAAATCGAGCGTTTCGGAGCTCACGCAGTTGTGATTGCTTCAGGCGGATACGGAAACACCTACTTCCTTTCCACTAACGCAATGAATTCCAACGGCTCTGCAGCTTGGCAGTGCTACAAGAAGGGAGCTTTCTTCGCTAACCCTTGCTTTGCACAGATTCACCCGACCTGTATTCCGGTTCATGGCGAGCAGCAGTCAAAGCTTACGCTCATGTCCGAGTCTCTCCGTAACGACGGACGCATCTGGGTGCCTAAGAAGCTTGAGGACGTGGCAAAACTTCGCAAGCATGAGATAAAGGCTTCCGACATTCCGGAGGAGGATAGGGACTACTATCTTGAGCGCCGCTACCCGGCTTTCGGAAACCTCGTTCCTCGTGACGTGGCTTCCCGTGCGGCTAAGGAGCGTTGCGATGCAGGATTCGGTGTAAATGAGACAGGACTTGCAGTATTCCTTGATTTCAAGACTGCAATCGAGCGTCTTGGCAAAGATGTCATCAAGGCACGCTACGGTAACCTCTTCCAGATGTACGAGAAGATTACCGCAACCGACCCTTACAAGGAGCCTATGATGATTTATCCGGCAATCCACTACACAATGGGCGGTCTCTGGGTTGACTACAACCTCCAGACTACCATCCCTGGTCTTTACGCTATCGGAGAGGCAAACTTCTCTGACCATGGTGGAAACCGTCTTGGTGCGTCAGCCCTCATGCAGGGTCTTGCCGACGGCTATTTCATTCTTCCTTATACAATCGGCGACTATCTTGCGTCCAAGTTCAAGGAGCCTAAGACTGACATCGGCGCTCCTGAGTTCGATGAGGCTGAAAAGGCTGTCCGTCAGAAGATTGAGAAACTTCTCTCAATCAAGGGTAAGGAGTCTGTCGATACAATCCACAAGAAACTCGGTCACATTATGTGGGAGCACGTCGGAATGGCTCGCAACGAGGCAGGTCTTAAGGAAGGTATCGAGCTCATTCGCGAACTCAAGAAAGACTTCTGGAGCAATGTTTATGTTGCCGGCGAGCAGGGCACTTTCAACCAGGAGCTTGAAAAGGCTCTCCGTCTTGCTGACTTCCTTGAGATAGGCGAGCTTATGGCTATTGACGCCCTTGACAGGTGCGAGTCCTGCGGTGGTCATTTCCGCGAGGAGATGCAGACTGAGGACGGTGAGACCAAGCGTGACGACGAACATTACATGTACGTTGCCGCATGGGAGTACAAGGGTGACGGCGTTGAGCCTGAACTTCACAAGGAGCCTCTCAAGTACGAGAATATTCACATAGCGACAAGAAATTATAAAGACTAAACGAGATGGATTTGACTTTGAAAGTATGGCGTCAGAAAAACGCCAAGGAGAAAGGGCATTTCGAGACCTACCAGGTCAAGGGTATTTCGCCTGACAGCTCTTTCCTTGAGATGCTTGACATCCTTAACGAGCAGCTGATTGAGGAGGGTATGGATCCTGTCGCTGTGGAGAAGGGATGCAAATCATCAGGTCCGGTTTCCTTTGATCACGACTGCCGTGAGGGAATCTGTGGAGCCTGCTCACTCTATATTAACGGACGCGCTCATGGACCTGACGATGAGGTCACTACCTGCCAGCTTCACATGCGTAAGTTCAAGGATGGCGACACTATCACCATTGAGCCTTGGCGCAGCCACGGCTTCCCTGTAATTAAGGACCTTGTCGTTGACCGTCAGGCATTTGACAAGATTCTTCAGGCAGGTGGATATGTTTCTGTAGGAACCGGCGGTGTTCCTGATGCCAATGCCATTCCTATTCCTCGCGAAAAGGCCGAGGAGAGCATGGACGGTGCTGCCTGCATCGGATGCGGTGCCTGTGTGGCAACCTGCAAGAACGGCTCTGCAATGCTCTTTGTCGCAGCCCGCGTAAGTTCCCTCGCACTCCTTCCTCAGGGTAAGGTAGAGGGTGCAAAGCGAGCCAAGGCAATGGTTGCAAAGATGGACGAGCTCGGATTTGGTGCCTGCACCAACACCCGTGCCTGCGAGATGGAGTGCCCTAAGCACATCACCGTATCTCACATTGCACGTCTGAACCGCGAGTTCCTCTGTGCTAAATTTAAAGATTAGGAAATATCTTTGATTATAAAATGAAAGAGTCGGGTGATAGATTTTTCATCCGACTCTTTTTTAGTGCCTGAAACAAAGATACTTTGCAATAGTTTCATTTTTTTTATATATTCGCGAGTTCAAGTGGTATAGTGATGAATAGAACTACAAAACAGTTTTTTTTTATTGTGTTCTTGCTCTGTAGTCTTGCATTTCAGTTTCTTTATGTGGATGCGGCTGAAATTCCTGATGGGGGGGGCAAAACGTTAAGTGGTAGAGTATTAGACGAATATGGCGAACCTCTGCCCGGAGTAGCCGTCTATGATGCTTCTAAAATGAAGGACGGCGTACTTACGGATGAAAAGGGAAAGTTCCGCATAACGGTTTCTTCTTCCTGCAAGTTTTTGACTGTTTCATGTCTTGGTTATCAGGTTGAGAATGTTCCGGTAGATAAGGTTTCCGAAATCCGACTTACTCCAGATACTCAGACCATTGAGGAAACGGTCGTGACTGGAATATTCACGAGAAAGAGGGAGAGTTTTACGGGTGCGGTGCAGGCCATAACCTCCGCTGAACTCAAGAAAGTCGGTAATTCCAATGTCATAGAATCTCTCAAGAATCTCGATCCGTCCCTTCTTGTTGTAGATAACCTTACACAGGGTTCAAACCCGAATGCTGTCGCTTCAATGCAGATAAGGGGTGCGTCTTCCCTTGCTGCGGAGACATCATCTCTTAAAAGCGATTTCGTTTCTGACGGAAACACACCTCTTTTCATACTTGACGGGTTCGAGACAACGCTCACGAAAATAAAGGATATGGATATGAACCGTATCCAAAGCATATCCATTCTCAAGGATGCCTCAGCTAAGGCTATATATGGTTCAAAGGGAGCCAACGGAGTGGTTGTAATTGAGACAAAGGCCCTCACAAATGAGAGGACGCTCGTAACCTACACTGGCAGCGTCACGCTTGAGGCTCCGGACCTTTCAAGCTACAATCTCTGCAATGCGCTGGAAAAACTTGATATTGAGAACCGCGAGGGATATTATTCTTCTATTTCAAGTTTTGGGACAATTAACGCAATAAAACTCTATAACGAAAGGCTAAAAAAGGCGCTTGAAGGAGAAGATACCTATTGGCTTTCAAAACCATTGAGAACAGGTGTAGGACAGAAGCATTTCGTGAGTGTCGAACTTGGCGGAAAGTCTCTCAAGGCTCTTGCTGCCTTTTCGTACAACAATGTTCAAGGTGCTATGAAGGGGTCTTATAGAAATGTCCTGTCGGGTGACGTCAACCTCTCTTACAGAAAGGACAAATGGACTTTCCGGAATATAATGAGCGTTGCTTGGAACAAGAGCGAAGATTCTCCTTATGGAAGCTTTGATGAATATGCTTCGATGAATCCATATTTTTCACCATACGACAAGGAAGGTAATGTGCGGAAAATCATTTTTTCTGGTGAATATGGAGAAGGTAATGATGTCTATGACGAAGGAATTGTCACAAATCCTTTGTGGAATGCCTCGATAGGCACGAAATATACGAGCGGATACCTTGATTTTACAGATAATTTCTATGCTGAATATCAGGCCATGAAGTCCCTTAAGATTGTGGGACGTTTCGGAATAGATACGAAGAGAACTGAATCAGAGGAATTTAAACCTTCAGATCATACTGATTTTATAAACTACACTACGGAGGACGCTAAACTGCGCAGAGGGTCATATGATGTTTCAAATGGCACATACACGACATTCTCCGGGGATGTTTCCGCACAGTTCAACCATTCTTTCAATAAGGTTCACGATGTGTTCGCGACAGCCCAGTACAACATCTCCCAAACAAAGTACAGCAGTGTGACGCACTACACTGAGGGATTTCCGAACAGCAATATGAACAGCATAACTTTCGCGAGGCAATATGCGCTTGACAAGACTCCTTCGGGAGGAGACGGTCTGAATAGAAATCTCGGAGCGCTCCTCACGGCCGGTTATAGTTACGACAACAGATACATGACCGACGCAACGATAAAGGGCAGTGCATCTTCTGTGTTCGGAACCAACAACAAGTGGGGACTTTTCTGGAGTTTCGGACTTGCGTGGAACCTTCATAATGAGAAGTTTATGAAGGGGGCGGCTCACTGGCTGCAGCAGTTCAAACTTAGGGCATCCATAGGTTCTTCAGGAAACCAGAACTATAGTTCAAACGTGTCCCTACCTGTCTATGTCTATTATAACTCGAACTATTACAACGGATTCTCCGGAGCCAGTCTTTCAAATATGGAAAATCCTAATATAGGATGGGAGCAGAAGATGGACTATAATGTTGGAATCGATTTCAGAACAAGGAGAATCAATGCTGTGTTGGACCTTTATGTGGCGGACACTCAGAACATGGTGTTCTCCCGTTCTATTCTTCCTTCAACAGGGTTCAGCACTGTGAATGATAATCTCGGAATGGTAAGAAATAAGGGCGTGGAACTTAGCTTGAGCTACATCGTTTTTCAGAAGAGAAGTTCGTTCATAAGTATATTCGGAAAGACTGCTTATAATGACAACCGAGTTCTCAAGATTTCCGAAGCCCTTGAAGCCTACAATAAGCGACAAAGGGCTGAAGCGAACACCAATAGCGGTGCTTCTACAGTTATTCAGTACTATAACGGAATGCCCCTCAACTCAATATGGGCTGTGCCTTCCAAGGGAATTGACCCTATAACCGGTAATGAGATTTTTGTCAGAAAGAATGGAACTCTTTCTGAAATATGGAGTGCGTCCGACCTTGTCAATTGCGGATCTTCGGATCCGAAGTTCAACGGAAATTTCGGTGTGACAGGTGAAGTCCGTGGATTTGGTTTGAATGTGGTATTTACATGGTACGGAGGTGGTTATACCTATAACAGCACCCTTCTTAACAAGGTTGAGGGAACTAACCTTTCGTCCAATGTCGACAGGAGAATATTCACGGGAAGATGGTTTTATGCCGGACAGAATGCCGTGTATAAGCGAGCCTATTCCAGCGGAATAAATACTACTAAGGCAACCACGAGATTCGTCCAGCACAACAATGTCATGAACCTTTCTTCTATTTCCGCCTACTACGAGTTTCCTTCCAAGTGGATAGACAAGATAGGGATGGACCGTCTCAGGCTCACTTTTTATGCCAACGACCTGTTCACGTTTTCTTCGATTGACATCGAGAGGGGAACGTCATACCCTTTCGCGCGGTCATTCTCATTCTCTTTAACAGCAACATTCTGACAATATGAAACGATTACTCTATTATATAATTTCGATGATTGTTTTCTTTTCGTCCGTTTCGTGCGACAAGTGGCTTGAGGCAACTTCATCTTCGCAGGTTTCTGACGAAAAGATGTTCTCGACAAAGAGCGGATTTCACGAGGCGCTTACTGGGGTGTATATCTCGATGGCTTCCGCTGATTGCTATGGACGGAATTTCACTTTTTATGCAAATGAACTGTCTGCTGTGCGTTATAACACTGTGGAAAGCAATGCCTTCAAGATTTGGTTGCAGCATAGTTTTGATGATGTGACAGCAGCCGCGTGCATTGAGTCGATGTGGCAGTCTGCCTATTTTACCATAGCTAACGCCAATAAGATTCTCAAGGAACTTGAGCGGCACAGAGGCGACGTCATGGCTGATGATTGGGAGTACAATATGGTCAAGGGTGAGATGCTTGCGGTGAGGGCATTCGTTCATTTTGACCTGATGAGAATGTTCGGACTCGCTGAATGGAATGGAGAGAATTCCGGCAAACTCACAGTCCCGTATGTTACTGAATATACTCTCGAATCGACTGCGCAGAAAAGTTATGCCGACACTAAGTCTTTGCTGCTTAAGGATATTGAAGATGCTCTGAAATGTCTTGAATCCGACCCTGTCCTTGGAATTTATCCTGAAGACTTTGATACAAACTACAACGCCGACGGATTTTGGAGTAATAGGAGATACCACTTGAACTACTATGCTGTGAAGGCTCTTGCTGCCCGTGTCTTGCTGTGGGCGGGGGATTATGATGAAGCGGGAAAATACGCTTCTGACGTGATTGAAAACTCACTTGACAGGCTTGGAATTGTTAAATGGATCGATTCTGACGCCGAAATTAAAAAGTCTGACAATGACAAAAAGGATTGGTCATTTTCCTCCGAGCACATCTTTTCGCTTGATGTGAATGACCTGTATTCCCTGACTTCAGGATACTGCTTTGGCGGAACTGACATTAATATGACAATAGCTTCGGAAGCTGTTGAAGATGAACTTTTTCCGCGAGATATTCATGGAATCGGCAATAATGACGGAGCAGAGGATGTAAGGGGTTATGCCATGCTTCTGAAATATGGCGGAAAGGGTTATCAGTCATACAAACTCTATTCATCGAGTTCAATGGCTGCGGAGTATCGCAACAGGATTCCTATGATAAGGATTTCGGAGATGTACTATATCCTCGCGTTCGTCTCTGCCATTAACGGAGACATGGATTCGATAAAGGAGAATATCTTTGCCGTTATGTCACACCGTGGATATACGAATGTCGGTTTTGATGGTTTTTCTGAATATGATATGAAAGGAGAGTTTCTGGTTGAATTGTCAAGGGAGTTTTTGGGTGAGGGACAGCTCTTCTATTGGTATAGGCTTTATAAAAGGCTTGAATGTGATTTTTCAATTTCCATAATGAATAATACTTCCGGCATGATGTATCCTTATCCGACGTCCGAGACTTCTTATGGTCATGTTCAAGAAAAATAGATGGATTGGTTATGAAAAAAAGAGATTGTTGCATATTTATTTATTGCCTTGCGGCGCTCGCTTTTGTCTCATGTGTCAAAGATCCCGTGAAGGCTTATGAAGAGGGTGATTCCGCTGTGTATTTCCTGTCTCCGACGAATGTATTTTCGCTCATAGGAAAGAGCGGTGATGAGATTGAACTGACTATACCGGTGAACCTTGTCGGTCCTGTGGCTGACCATGATAGGGAAATTGCTCTTGAAATCAAGGATTCCACCGCTTTTCAGAATGTTGATTTCTTCGTCGTAAGTTCCAAGGTTGAAGCCGGTGCTCTTTCGGGAAATATCGTATTGAGGGTTAAGAAGTTACCGGAAAATGTCGAGGAACTCTATGCACGTTTCACGATAGTCCCAAACGACTCTTTTCCGGAGACATTTCGAAGAAACACATCTTCTGTAGTGGGATGGACTGCTTCTTATGCAAGACCGAGAGAGGAAGTATGGCGCTATTGGTTCCTATTCTTCTGTAACGGCTACAGCAAGTCTCTGCATAAAATCATTGCGGAAGAATTGGGAACAGAGGCAGACACATACACCGGAAGCAGGAAATACGCCACAGATTTTCCGGAACTTACATACAAATTGCCTACATGGTGGTATTCGGCGTCAAGGCAGTTGTACGATGCCGTCGCCGCACATGACAAGGCGGATCCGGAGCATCCATATATGCACAGTTCCGATTATGAACTTTATGACAAATGGACTTCTCCGGTAGGAGGTGGAACCAAACCTGAAAATATTCCTACAATTCTTGAAACATTGAAAGTGATGTAATCATGAAAACAATAAAAAAAGTAGCCTTCATCCTAATATCAGCGTCGGTACTTTCGTCTTGCTACAAAGACTTGAGCACTGAAGCGGGGGAGACCATACCGGAGATAGAAATCACCGGTGTGAAAGAGGAAATAGACATAGTATGGGGGCAGGAACTGAAGATTACTCCCGAAGTTAGACAGGAAGGCCGTTCTGATGATGATTTCACCTTTCTGTGGGAGATTGACCTGACGGCTGGGAATCCGAACAACCGCATAGAAATCTCGGAAACCAAGGATTTGGAATACAAGGTGTCCAATTCACCTTCCGAAAAGCCCTATTGCCTTACCCTCACGGTGACTGACCGTAAAACAGGATATTCTGGAGTGTTTGTCAGCAAGATCTATGTCGGAACCTCGCTCGGCGAAGGACTGCTGGTTGCTTACACCAGGGACGGAGGAAACACATCTGAAATAGATATAGTGGCCGATCCTGTATTGACTTACGGGTATTCGGGTGCAACGCGGTATACTCGTGAACTCTATGCCCTGTCAAACGGAAACGAACACATTCAGGGAAAGGTTCTGTCAATGTCCGAGTATGTCTGCTCGCAGAATTCTTCTCTTGACCTGACGAAAATAATGATAGGGACTGATTCTCATATAATCAGTCTCGATCCGCTTACTTTTACGGTTAAGGACACTGATTCTCAGCTTTTTAACAGCGTAAAGGAATCCTCATTCAGAACGTCGTCGATGTTCAATTTCGGAGGATATTCTTCCTGTGCGGTGGTGAACGGAACACTTTACGGAGTGTTGTGTATAATTGACAACGTCTATTCTAAGGTCGCATATTCCAAGACACCGTCGGACATAATGACGGACAGGAATTTCGGTTACTATGCCCTTGATCAGGGCGCATTGCTGGTGTTTAATGAGAACGACAGCAAGTTTTACTACATATATGGATGGGGCTTGATGAACTCGTCGCTTTCTGAACTGACAAGTTTCTTTTCCTTCGACTATTCCGGGGCAAAGGCACTTGGAGGGGGAGCAATGAAAGGAAAGATGCCTGCATTGTTCATCAAAGACGCCGCGGGAAACCATTATATATGCAGTGTTGATACGGGTTCAAACGATATGAAGACATATACCTACCCCGTTAACGGCGCCGACATGGACAAGATTGTAGACGTTGCCTTCTGTGACAATTCCGACCTGATGTACTATGCCACCGAATCGAAGATTTATTCAGTGCTGATAAACGGAGGAAAGGCAATTGCAACGGTTCTCAGCTGGAAGCCAGACTCCGCTGATGAAAAGATAACGGACATAAGGCAATACACTCAGGGGTGGTATGGAACGCACCGGTATGATTTGTCTAACTATCCTTTTCAGCTTGAATACAACAGACTCCAACTTCTGATAACCACATACAACGAAAAGACGGGAGAAGGAAAGATATATATGAGACCGTTCAATGTCAGCACGGGGCGCTTCACTATAAAGAATAACGGCACATTGAAAGGTTTCGGGGAAATTACGGCGATAGCGCCTACATTCAGATAAAATATAAACTAATGAGAGATTCTGTAAAAATATTTGTGGCGTTTGTTGCCACGGCTGTCGTGCTGCTCTTTTCCGTGGCAGCTTCCGACGATGCGGCTGCAAGGTCAAAAAAGAGAAAAAAGGCTCAGACTGAACAAAAAGACACGGTGAAGGCTCCGTCAAAGTACGAGAAACTCTTCAAGAACGAACAAAAGAGGGAGGATGGTTTTATTACACTTCATCTCAAAGAAGGCAAGGTCTATTTTGAAATCCCTGACTCGATTTTCGGTCGTGACCTTCTTCTTGGATCCACCATCAAGTCCATCAGTAACAATGCCGAGGGTATAGTGGGTTCAAAGAACTCCCTTGTTCATTTCACTTTCACCCGAAAGGATAGTACCGTGTTCATGCGTCGTCTCAGTTCGGACTATATCACCGATGATTCCAACATAGAGAAGGCGCTTTCCAAAAGTCGTACTTCCAGCATAATGCGAAAGATGCCCGTGAAAGCATATTCTCCTGACAGTACGGCTTTTGTCGTCGATGTGACGGATATATTCCTTTCTGACGACAAGGAACTCGGTCCATTTTCCGATTATGCCGTTCATGCGGACTATAAGCGTTCGGATTCCTTCAGGAAGAATCTCTCGTACGTGACGGACGTGCGCTCGTTCGATGATAATCTTTCCGTAACATCATCTATGACATATACATACAGTCTTGAAGACCCCGAGACCGGAAAGAAAATCTTGGATAAGAAGAACCTTACGGCTGAACTCAATAGGTCGATATTACTTCTTCCAAAGGAAATATATCATCCGCGCACGGCCGATCCGAGGATAGGCTATTTCTTCACCAAGAGAATCAGGTATGGTAACACGACCGGCACCTCTGTTCCCGTCTGGTATGTGAACCGCTGGAGGCTTGAGCCTTCGGATACGCTGGCCTACAGGAGGGGAAAGAAGGTTGAGCCTGTGAAGCCGATAACATTCTATATCGACAGCGATTTTCCGCAGTGGTGGAAGCCTTATATAAAAGAGGCTGTAGAGCAGTGGAATGAAGTTTTCGAGGAAATCGGATTCAAAAATGCCGTCGTTGCCAAGGAATTTCCGAAGGATGACCCTTCGTTCGACCCTGAAAACATAAAGTACAGCTGCATAAGGTATGCTCCTATAGGTGTGCAGAATGCAATGGGTCCTTCGTGGACAGATCCCCGTAGCGGCGAGATAATCAATGCTTCGGTTTATGTCTATCATGATGTAATAAAGCTTCTTACCAACTGGATGTTCGTCCAGACAGCTCAGGCGGACACGAGGGTTCGGACAAAGGATATTCCTGAGGAATTGCTCGGGGATGCACTGATGTATGTGATAAAGCATGAAGTCGGTCATACTCTCGGACTTATGCACAATATGAGCGCATCGAGCGTCATACCTGTCGATTCCTTGCGAAGTCCGTCGTTTACTTCAAAATATGGAACTACGACATCTATAATGGACTACGCGCGTTTCAACTACGTGGCTCAGCCAGGTGACCGTGAAAGAGGTGTAAAACTTACCCCGCCGCGCTTCGGCTCCTACGACAGATGGGCAATCAGATGGGGGTACAAGCCTGTCTTTGACATGGATTCTTTTAAGGAAGAGACGGCATTCACCACCAAGATGATAAGTGATTCGCTCAAGGCTGCCCCGTTCTACCGTTACGGAAAGCAGCAGATGAGTTTTGTATTCTTTGATCCGAGTTGCCAGACTGAAGACCTTGGGGATGATGTGCTCAGGGCTTCGGAGTATGGAATTGAGAATCTGAAGTATATAATGGCAAATTTCATGGACTGGATTCCAGATGAGGATGATATGGATTATGAGTTCCGTACAGGGATATACAACACAATCTTGAACCAGTACATCAGATATATTAATCATCTTCTGTTCAATATAGGAGGTCTCTACAGAAATGAGTCCCTTGCCGGAGATCCTTATCCGCGCTATGCGAACGTTCCCCGTGAAAAGCAGAAGAAAATTATGGACTATGTGCTGGCGCAGTATAGTAATCTTGACTGGATTGACTCTGAAAAAGTGCTTTCAAAGCTTCCTGTTGTCGGCAAGCCTTCTTCGGCTGTACGCAGTTCAATCCGCTCGCTGCTTTTCCAGACTCCTTATATGACGGATAAGACTGATGGTGTGGCAACTAGTGAATATGGGCTTCAAGACTGTATGGACAGGATTTTTGACTTTGTCTGGAATACCGGGAACCGACCTCTGACAGCGGAGCAAAGGGTTTTGCAGAAGGATTTTGTCGGGACATATATGAAGATGGCCTCATTCAGAATGCCTAATGGAAAGTCAAAGTCGCTTGAATTGTGCGGCCTTGGTTATGGTTGCTGTTCGGACAGCCTTGTCTCGGGAGAATTTCATTACGATTCTGTAAATGGATTTGAATGGCTTCCGAGGCAGATTTTCAGCACAGGCACTCTCACACAGGCTTTTGTTTATTCTGTGCTTGACAGGGCGTATGGGCTGATGTCACGTCGGAAAGCATCGGCAAACGCCGACGATAGGGCTCATTATGAACTCCTTATGGAAACGATTGCTTATGGTCTTAAAAATGGTTCGGGAAAATGAAGGTTAGCACAGGATATGTAGCAGCGTTTCTTGCGCTCGCTTTCTGTCTGGCTCCTGTCTATGACTTGGCCGGACGTTCAAAGAAGAAAAAGGAAAAGACGGAGACAGTGTCCATGAAGAAAACCCCTTATGAGGAGTTTCTTTCCAAGAAAGGACTTGTTTCTGCCCGCGGCGGTTCCGTTTCTGTTTTCAAGGACGGAGACAAAGTCTATATCGAATTTCCTGATTCCCTAATGGGCAGTGAACTTTGTCTGTCGAGCCATGTCCTTGAAAGCAGTGACATAATGCTTGCAGAGGGGTTAAATGTCTCCGGAAAATCTACGGATTTCAGAATTTATAGGACGGATTCTCTCGTCGTTTTTAGAATTCCCAAGACTCCGGTTCTTGTTTCGGAGAGGGATTCTTCCACATTGAAGGCCTTTGATTTGTCTGTGACTGAGGCTGTGAAATACGCATTTCCGATAAAATATCGCAATTCAGACAGCACTGCCGTCGTGTTTGACGCAACAGAACTTTTCGATTCTTCGGAAGATGCTACGGTCAGTCTCTATGCATCATGGTTTGGATCATCTCAGATTGCCGAGAGCACGAAAGTGGATGAACTTTCTGAATTGAAAGATGTTATGGCCTTCCCGGAGAGTGTAGCGCTTGTTCAGGACGCCACGTTTGACGTGAAACTCGCAACTGGCCATGATGCACGCGTCTCGACTGCTGTGGTCACGACGCTTTCTGTTCTTAGTGACAATCTCATGCCTGTAAGGAAAGCTGACAGTAGAATTGGACTGATGACCACAGCAGGACAGCATTTTGATTCCAAGGAAGGATTCAAAAAAATCAGGCTTGCAAACCGTTGGGATTTGCGTGACGGAAAGAAAATAAGGGTCTATGTCGATACGCTCATGCCTCTTTCGTGGCAGAAGGCTGTCGGGGATGGTCTTCGTGCATGGAATCCGGCTTTTGAAAAGGCGGGTCTCGGGGCAGACGTAGTAGAGGTTTTTCCCTATCCTTCCGACAGTACCTTCTCTGCTTTTAACCCGGCCGTCAGCACTGTTTCGCTTTGCGGTGGCGGTGGAAGGGAAATCCATGCACGCATATCCACGGACAGCAGAACCGGTGAAATCCGCAGATTCTCTATGAGCATTCCGGGTAATTACCTTCTTAGTCTGCTGTTTTCCACTTCGTTTACAATAGGCGATGTGGATTCGAGATATCTCAGTTATAATCTACCTGACGATGCGGTCTGTGATGTTATCAGAGCTCAGACAATGAAGATTTTCGGGCGCGGGCTTGGTCTCGGGCGCAACTGTGCCGGCAGTCTTGCCTACACGCCGGAAGAGCTTCGCAGTCCCGAATTTACTCAGAAACATGGCATCACGGCTTCCGTGCTTGATAATGTGCTGTTCAACACACTTGCCCGTTCTGGAGACAAGGAAAGGGGAGTTGTTACTATCGTTGACAGGATTGGCCCTTACGACGAGTATGCAATAGAGTGGCTTTATGGATCATATTCAAACGATTCGGTGACTGAAGAATCCCTCGATTCGCTGGTGCGCTCGAAGATTGGGAAAAGGGAATTTCTCTATGTGCCTCTTCAGCAGAACAGTCCTGACCCGCGTCCGAACGAATACGACCTCGGTTCTGACCCTTTTGCTGCGTTCGATGCGGCAATGTCACGCCTCCATTTTGCCGCAGCAAATGCAGACAAATGGTTCGCTTCTCCGGACATTCCAGAGGAGGAATTCAAGCAGCTCTATGTGGAGTGGATTTGGATGAAAATGATTGATAATCTAAAGATTCTCTCTCCTCTTGTGGGTGGTGTCATTTCGGATGACGTGCGTGCAGGAAGTGGAGAAACTCACTTCAAGGCTGTTCCGGAAGCAGTCCAGCGAGAGGCAGTGCGCAGGATTCTCTCCACACTGACTGATGTCAGCTGGCTCGATGCCAACAAGAATCTCATGACGATGTCGGGCGCCTATGCAACTTACAGCGGTCTTACATACATGAATCTTGTCGGGCAGTCTCGTCTGCTTTCCCGCCTGCCGTACATAGCACGGGCGCAGCGACTTGCCGGGAGCACCTACACTCGCGAGAAGTTTCTTTCGGATTTTCAGGACACTATTTTCGCAAATCTGCGCAAGGGACGCCTTGGAGTTCAGGAGGACGATATGATTATTCGTTATCTGCGTGCTCTCATGTTAATGTCCCCTGTCCTTAAGACTAATTTTGATACAGCATTCCGCATAAATGAAAAGTCTTTTGATGACGGCCTTTTCCTGCCGCTTTCAGGCGTTTCTATGATCGATATGGAGGGTCAGGATGTTGTGGCAAAGAAAGCTCTTGAGAATGCCCGTAAGACGCTTATTTCGGGACGCTCCCATGCTCGGGATCCTCATGTTGCCGGAAAGATAGACTATTTGATATATTGTACGGATGTAGCATTAGGGAAGAAATAATCAAACAAAACTTTAATATAGTGGTTTTATGAAAAGGTTTTTTTATGTTGCGGCAGCGCTGTCTTTGCTTGCCGTCTCCTGCAAGGAGGAAATCAAGGAAGATGTTCTTGAGGTTGTCTCGTCTTCCACGGTAGTAGGTGTCGAGGGTACGACTCAGGCTCTTAAATTCACTACGAACAACCCATGGTCAATCACTTGCGACCAGACATGGGTAACTTTCGACAAACAGTCAGGTGATGCCGGCGATGGTGCCGTGAACATGACTGTTGCTGCAAATGACACTTATGACGGACGTTCGGCAAAAGTCACGGTCAAGGCTGGTTCAAAGTCTCATGTTTTGAGCGTCACCCAGTTTGGGAAGACTGAATTCGGCACGGCAGTTTCTCTTTCTGTCACCTCTCAGGCTCAGAATATAACTATTCCTGTTATCAGTAATGTCGAATATTCAGTCAATGTCTCTGAGGATTCAAAGGATTGGATAACAATTGTTAAGACTAAGTCTGCTCCGACTGATGGTGAGATTGTTCTTGGAATTTCGGCTAATACCGAACTCTTTCCTCGAACTGGAGGGTTTGAGATTGTTGCCGGTGCTACTGTTCAGAAATATGTCGTGACGCAGAATTCTGACTTTACCCCTATGAGCAAGGCGGAGGCCATATATCTCGGTTCCGTTCAGGATATTTACGATGAGGAGTCCTACTCATTTAACACTTTCCGTCAGTTTGCCGTTGTCCTTTCCGACGATGCAGATAATAAGGTTGTTCTTGCTCTTAACGCATCTATGGATGCCGACAAGACTGTGGTGCCTGTAGGAGAGTATTCCGTTGATGCTACGGCCACTCATGCTAAGGGCACATTCTCTCTGAAATCGACTGATGGTCATGAGAAATACTACACTTCTATAATTGCCGACAAGGCTGAAGTCGCTATAATCGATGGCGAGGTCAGTGTTTCCGCAGAGAATGGTGTCTATACGATTACCGCGCTGCTTCAGGATTCTGCGGAGTCTATTCACAGCTATTCATTCCAAGGTGAAATCGCCGTGACTGACAAATCCTTTGGTGCCGAATGCACGGGCTTTAAGCGTTATGGGCAATATAATACTTACTTTGCCGGCGGCGCACAGGAATGGTCGGTATCTCTCATGACTTCTGACAAGGACAAGGCTGATAATCCTGTCTTTTTGAGGAATATCTATCTTACGGTTTATGGCACGTCTGCGCAAGAAGGTGAACTTCCTGTGGGCGAGTTCAAGTATGAGGTTCCTGAAGCGGACGAGTCTCTTGGTAAGCCAAAGGGTATTACACGAGCTAACCCTCAGACATTCAGTTTCTCTGCTAACAATGGTGGTTGGGTGACGGTCACTCCTGCTGATGGAACTGCTCCTTCTCTTTCCATTGCGAAGAATGATGACGGAACTTATGCATTCTCATTCTCAGGAAGTTTCATTATGAGTGAGGATATCTACGATGATAACGGGGAATTTGTCGAGACTAAGAACACTCCTTTCTCTTACGATGGAAAACTTGAAAGCGTGTATCTTCCTGAACCTGAAATATGGTCGAAGCCTGTGCTTGACGTTGATACTGAGTTTACCAATGCTTTCAATGCTAAGTATCAACCTCGCTATTACGGCCATGTCTTCGACGAGAATAACGATGTTTTCTTCTTTGGCTTCACTCCCGTCAATGATGATTTTGATGTATGTCTTTCTGTCAGTGTAAAAGGCAACTATGTCTTTGTTCCGGATTTAAGGAAGCGTTATTGTACGACTCCTTTTGGAACTGGTACATTCACTTTCTCGAAGACAGGTGGTGATAATACCCTCATTCCTCTTGCAGAGGGCAAAGCGCCTCGTCTTTATATTAAGAATACATATACCGGAACGGTTTTCTATGTCACTGGCGGTTCTATTACTCTGACGGACAGTAAAATTACTTATAACCTTACGGCAAAACCGAAAGGCGGAGATGAGGTCAAGTTTACAGGCTCTCATGACGCACTTTTCTATTTTTCAATGGATTATACTAAAGTTGCATCGCAGTGTACTCTCTTTAATATTGAGTAGTTTTTTTCTGATATTTTAAACGACAAAGGCGGCCGGATTTTTCCGACCGCCTTTTGTGCATATTACCGACGAGGCGTAACGCAGCCATTCGCCTTAAATTTGGATTTTACCACAGGAAATTGTTAAAAGGGTAGCGCCCTGCGTGTATTTCAGCGACCATCTTGTAGAGGTCGGAGCGGAGTTTGTCTATGCCGATTTTCTGCTTTGCCGAGATGAATATGCAGGGAGTGTTCTCTTTTGCAATCCAAGAGTTCTTGTACTCTTCAAGCGTGTAGTTCTCAGGTTTTTTTGGCTCCAACGAGAACTCGTCGTATTCTTCGTGGCGGTAGGCGTCAATCTTGTTGAAGACGACGAAGATAGGCTTGTTGATGGCTCCAATGTCGCGGAGCGTCTCATTGACCACGCGTATGTGTTCCTCGTGGTTGGGGTGGGATATGTCCACGACATGCATGAGTATGTCAGCCTCCCTCACCTCGTCAAGTGTGCTCTTGAATGCCTCCACGAGCTGTGTGGGCAGCTTTCTGATGAATCCGACAGTGTCGCTGAGCAGGAACGGGACATTCTCTATGACAACCTTTCTGACCGTGGTGTCAAGCGTTGCGAACAGCTTGTTTTCGGCGAAGACGTCGCTCTTTGCCAGCATATTCATAAGGGTGCTCTTTCCCACGTTTGTGTAACCAACTAACGCAATGCGCACGAGCGAGCCCCTGTTTCCTCGCTGCGAAGCCATCTGTTTGTCTATTTTCTTGAGCTGTTCTTTTAGTCTTGCAATTTTGTCCTGTATGATTCGCCGGTCGGTTTCGATCTGTGTCTCTCCAGGGCCCCTCATTCCGATTCCTCCCTTCTGTCTTTCAAGGTGCGTCCACATACGGGTAAGATGTGGCAGAAGATATTGATACTGTGCAAGTTCCACCTGTGTTTTGGCGTATGCAGTCTTCGCTCTTTGTGCGAATATATCAAGGATAAGATTTGTCCTGTCGAGAATCTTTATGTTCAGCTCCCGCTCTATGTTTCTCAACTGGGTAGGGGAGAGTTCATCGTCGAATATTGCGACGTCAATCTCGTTAGACTCTATAAACTGCTTTATTTCGTCTAATTTACCGCTTCTGATATATGTTCTCGGGTCAGCCTTATCCACCTTCTGAACGAAGCGTCCGCGACCCTCTACGCCCGCCGTTTCGGCCAGAAATTCGAGTTCATCAAGATATTCGTTCACTTGTGCCTCATCGTCACCCTGTTTAAGGACACCGATAAATATGGCTTTCTCGACATATTTCTTGATTATAATAGGTTCTGAATTTAGCATAAAACCATTTAATTTTTATCGAAAAATAATGGCGACCGAATCAGATTCAATCGCCATTATTTTATACTTATCTTCTTTTGTCTTAGCTGCATAAACAAGATGGCGAGCAAGCCTGTCTTATTTATTGTTTTAGCTTGTATAAATAAGAGGAGGCAAACCTGTCTTATCTGTTGTTTTAGCTTGCATAAATAAGATGGAGAGCAAGGCTTGCGAGGAGTTAAAACCGCAGCAACTAAACGGTTGTGAGGATTTTTACGACGAGTGAAACGCAGCTATCCGCTTATTTATGCGAGCGTACTAGCGAAGCTGGAAGTAGACAGGGAAGGTGTAGGTCACAGGCACCGCCCGGTCACGCTGCTTTCCCGGAGTCCACTTCGGCGACATAGAAACGACTCTGACTGCCTCCTTGTCGAGTGACGGGTCAACGCCACGGAGGACTTTAACCTTTGTGACTGAGCCGTCTTTCTCCACTGTAAACTGAAGTGTGACACGTCCCTGAACACCATTTTCCTTTGCGATTTCAGGATAAACCAACCTCTTGTTCACCCAAACTGAGAACTGGTTCGCATCACCTCCCATGAACGAAGGTTTCTCCTCTACGAGCTGGAACGGAATTGCTTCTTCCTCGACAACTTCTTCCTGGACGTTTTCAACATAGTCCATAATCTCGACTCCCATGTCGCTATTATCCTCAAGCGAGAGGAAATCGTTGTCAATCTTGATTTCGTCGTCCACGATGTCGATCTGGTCAGAGAGTACCGGAATCTTCGGCGCCTCAGGTGGAGGTGGAGGAGTTTCCTGGGTGATAGGGATGATTTCTTCCTCCTGAACTACCTGATTGTCAGCTTCGAGCGTGCTTACCTGCGCATCCCTTGACGTCCAGTTGAACGCAATATAGACGGCAGCCAGGGCAATTACCAGTCCGATTTCCACGAACAGCAATTTCTTGTTTTCAAGACTTGCTTTTGGTGACTTCTTAACTTCCATAATTATATAGAATCTTTTTTTATTTATTTCCGATCTTACTTCCTTCTTCGGCAAAGGTTCGCCGGCGTAATGCTGCGCCTGCCATAAACCAAGAGCCATAAAGTCGTGTAAAGTTAGAAATAATAATTTTTATAACAAACTTTTTGTTTATTAGTTGTAGATTTGCAGAAAATTTTGGTAGCCCGAAAACGGGTTTCCTTTGTATTTGTGCGTATGATTTCATATTATTTTCAGGACACTGACTTCAAATTCCGCGACCGTCGTAAAACGAACGAGTGGTTGAAACTTGCGGCCGAGAGCGAAATACGTCGAATAGGGAATATATCGATTATTTTCTGTTCGGACAATTACGTGCTTGATATCAATCAGAAGTATCTTCAGCACGATTATTTTACGGATATTATAACTTTCGATTACTGTGAAGGGGACCGTCTTTCCGGAGACCTTTTTATTAGTGTTGATTCTGTCCGTGAAAATTCCGTCGAGTTTGGAACCGAATTCAAGGATGAGTTGAACAGGGTCATCATCCACGGCCTTCTTCATCTTGTCGGATATGACGATCACACCGAGAAGGACATTAAACTTATGCGCTCGAAGGAGAATTACTACCTGTCCTTGCGCGAACTCCTGTAGTTGTTTTAGATTTGAGAAATTCTAAATAAATCCATATGAAGGGATTCAACGAATATGACGTCATCGTAGTCGGGGGAGGGCACGCAGGTTGCGAGGCCGCGATGGCTGCTTCTGGGCTTGGCTCTAGGACTCTCCTGATTTCGATGGACATGAACAAGTTTGGGCAGATGTCGTGCAACCCTGCGGTCGGCGGAATTGCGAAGGGGCAGATTGTGCGTGAGATCGATGCCCTCGGGGGATACATGGGAATCGTGACTGACCTCTCTACTCTTCAGTTTCGGATGCTGAATCGCTCAAAGGGCCCGGCAATGTGGAGTCCGCGTGCCCAATGTGATAAAAACCGATTTAGTAAAATTTGGCGAAAATTACTTGAAACTAATTGTAAATTAGATATTTATCAAGATACAGTCACTAAATTCCTTTTCGAGAATTCAAAAATCGTGGGCTGTTGTACGACTACCGGTGCAATTTTTAAATCTCAAGCGGTTATCCTCACTGCCGGAACCTTTCTTTCTGGCCGGCTTTTCATTGGACAGAATGACTTTGTCGGTGGAAGAATAGGGGAGATGTCATCCTTCGGACTGACAGAACAGTTGAAGGCCATGGGCATCCGGACCGGTCGGATGAAAACCGGAACTCCTCCGAGAATCGATATTTCTTCAGTGGATTTGGATTCGCTTCCCCTTCAACTCGGTGACGAGTCTCCAGAGAAGTTTTCTTTCCTTCCCTTCCTTTCCACGGCGCAAGGAGAGACTGCTCAGATGCCTTGTTATATTCTCCATACGAACGAGACTGTCCATGACATACTTCGTTCCGGGTTTAAGGACTCTCCGCTATTTTCCGGAAAGATTTCAGGCATCGGTCCCCGCTATTGCCCGAGCATTGAAGACAAGCTCAGGACATTTGCCGACAAGACGGAACACCAGCTTTTTCTGGAACCTGAAGGGAGTGACACGAATGAGTATTACTTGCAGGGTTTCTCCTCTTCTCTGCCGCTTGAAGTTCAGCTTGAAGCTTTACGGAACATAAGAGGCCTTGAGAATGTCAAAATTTATCGTCCTGCCTATGCTGTCGAATACGACTATTTCGACCCGACTCAGTTGAAGGCTTCCCTTGAACTTAGGGATATTGAGAATCTTTTCTTTGCCGGACAGATTAATGGAACCACCGGATATGAAGAAGCCGCTGCCCAGGGATTGATGGCCGGCATTAATGCTCACCTAAAGGTTTCCGACAAGGAACCTTTTGTTCTGAAGCGTGACGAGGCCTATATCGGTGTTCTTATCGATGATCTAATCACAAAAGGGGTTGACGAACCTTACAGGATGTTTACCTCGCGTGCTGAGTATAGGATCCTTCTTCGTCAGGACAATGCGGATTTTCGTCTGACGCCTCTTTCCCATGCAATAGGGCTTGCCGATGATTTTCGATACGACTACACCATGCGAAAGTATGATGCTGTCGCGAGCATCGAGGATTTCTTCAATAACTACTCTATTCGTCCGGAAGATGTGAATGACTATCTTTCTTCGAAGTCGACTGCTGTAATTCCTTCGCGTCGCCGACTTTCTGAACTGGTGTCTCGTCCTCAGGTTTCGGCTTCTGAGATTTTTAAATATGTTCCACGTGGAACTTTTAAAAGGTATGCTGTTTCCGATAGCGCTTTTGTTCCTGATTTAGGTGGGTGTGAGAAATCGGCTGCTATGAATAAGGTTTTGAATATTTCTTCTGACGGGTCCTCTTTTGATGTTTCTAAACAGGAGACTATAGGAGAGTTTACTGAAAGATATCGCGAATCACTGTTTGATATAGCGGGTATTCACATAAAATATAAAGGGTATATCGAACGTGAACGTCAGGTCGCTGATAAGATTAGGCGTCTGGAAAATTTGATTATTCCTGACAACTTTGACTTTGATAGGGTGGAGTCACTTTCAATTGAGTGTCGTCAAAAACTAAAGCGCTATGCTCCGAAGACCATAGCGCAGGCGTCGCGTATTTCGGGAGTGTCCCCGGCTGATATATCAGTTCTTTTGGTGTATTTCGGTCGTTAGTGTGAATTCAGAAAAAGCGGTCTGCTGCGTTGGGTGTTTTAATTTTGTTCCACGTGGAACATTAGAGCTTTTTCAGTGCCGCCTTGATTAATTGTTCGAGACTTGCTTCTGGGGTTTCTTTGAGTACGGTTGCGAGAGCTTTCGTTACGTTAGGTTTTGTAAAACCAAGCATAACGAGGGCGGTGGTGGCTTCCTCGAGATTCGGGTTTCCTCCAGTTTGGAATATTGTCGTCTGTTCCGCTCCTGCACCCTTTGTAATCTTGTCCTTGAGTTCAAGAATGAGACGCTGCGCGGATTTGAGACCGATGCCCTTTATACTTTTTATCCTGTTGATGTCTTCGGCAAGGATGGCATTGCGAAGTTCGTCTGAACTCATTGAAGAGAGCATCATTCTTGCCGTTGCCGCTCCCACTCCCGAGACTCCGATGAGAAGACGGAACAATTCCCTTTCGTCTTTTGACGCAAATCCGAAATACTGTTCGTCGTCCTCGCGGAGGTAGTGATGAATGTAGACCGTTGCTTCTCCACGCGTTTTCAGAACTTCGAACGACTGGAGTGAAATGAGAATTTTATAGCCGATTCCGTGGCACTCCAACGTCATTTCTGTCGGGAGTATTTCCGTTATTGTTCCCTTGATGTAGTCAATCATAATTTTTGTTTTTTACAAAAGTAGGACAATTTTTCTCAAGATAGAATACTATTTTGTAATTTTGCAGTTTTATGTAGTCTCTGTTTTTGAGGGAGACGAAGAATATTGACGAAGAATGAAAATAGACGAAATAAGAGCAAAGTTTCCTGCACTTTCCGAAACTGTTTACGGAAAACCGCTGGTCTATCTCGACAATGCGGCGACTTCTCAGCGCCCGGAATCCGTACTGAGCATGCAGGATGAGTATTCGCGGACGGCGAATTCAAACATTCACAGGGGAGTTCACTACCTTTCAAACGTGGCTACTGAACACTATGAGCAGGCGCGGGATGCGGTCCGTGATTTTATCAATGCGGAACATCGTGAAGAGATAGTTTTCACGTCCGGCACGACTGCATCAATCAACCTGGTTGCATATTCCTTCGGTGATGCGTTCGTGAAAGAGGGAGACAATGTCGTGGTTTCATGTGTCGAGCACCATTCCAATCTCGTTCCGTGGCAGCTGCTTTGCCGCAGGAAAGGGGCGCAGATGAGGTTTATTCCTGTGGATGATGACGGCACTCTCATGATTGATAGTTTGGAAAAACTTGTTGATGACAAGACGAAGATTGTTGCTGTCACTCAGGTCTCAAATGTGTTGGGTGTTGTCAACCCTGTCAAGGAAATAATAACTTTTTGTCACAGCCGCGGTGTTCCGGTTCTCGTTGACGGGGCGCAGGGAATTGTCCATTGTGGAGTGAACGTGCAGGAGATGGACTGTGATTTCTACGCCTTTTCCGGCCATAAGATTTATGCCGCCACAGGAACCGGAGTTCTCTACGGAAAGAAAAAGTTCCTTGAAGCGATGCCGCCTTTCTTGTCAGGAGGTGAGATGGTGGGGACAGTGACACTTGAAGACACCACTTTCGCGCCTCTTCCAATGAAGTTCGAGGCCGGTACGCAGAATTTTATAGGCCAGTCGACTCTTAAACCGGCTTTGGAAGTAGTTAAGGAATTGACAGATAGTGACATAAAGAAATATGGTAATGAAGTTTCCGCTTTTCTTTACGATGAACTTACTGCAATGAACCGCGTAAGGCTGCTCGGCACAGCAAAACCTCGCGTCCCGGTGTTCTCGTTCTCCGTGGACGGGGTGCATCACGAGGATTTGGCGCAGATTCTCGACAAGATGGGCATCGCCGTGCGTTCTGGGCAGATGTGTGCCGAGCCTGTGATGACACGTTTCGGAGTGACAGGCGTACTTCGAGCCTCACTCGCTCCTTACAACACATTGGAAGAGGCTGAAGTTTTTTTGAGGGCCCTTGACAAGGCCGTAACGATGCTTTCTTAGAAGAATTCGATAAAATGTTGAGAAATATGGGCGCAGAAAAAAGTTTGACAGAAGTTGAAACTGAAATTGTCGACGAGTTTTCGATGTTTGATGAATGGCTTGACAAGTATGAGTATCTTATTGAACTCGGAAAGTCTCTTAAAGGCTATCCGGAAGAAAAGAAAACTGACGATCATTTGATAAAAGGTTGTCAATCAAGAGTTTGGCTTGATTGGAAATATGAAGAAGGGAGGCTGTGGTTCAATGCGGACAGTGATGCCATCATCACAAAGGGAATAATATCCCTGCTCATCCGCATCTATTCCGGACGCACTCCACAGGAAATATCATCATCCGATTTTTCTGTAGTTGAAAGAATCGGGCTCAAGGAAAATCTTTCTCCGACAAGAGCGAACGGGCTCGTGTCCATGATTGAGACAATTCGGAATGCGGCGGCCGCGCAACTCTGCATCAATGCCACGAATATGCAGGCACTTGCCTGAATGATGTAATTTCATGTATTGGCCTGCTGATTGAAGATGGTTCGCAGGTGTATAAATTTTTGTTTGATATGGCACTTGAAGGTGATATAATACGGGCACTGAGGCAGGTCTATGATCCGGAGATACCGGTAAACATCTACGACCTCGGCCTCATTTATGAACTCAGGGTAGATGAAGAGCATAATGTTTTCATTCAGATGACTCTGACGGCTCCGAACTGTCCTATGGCAGACTATGTGGTAGATGAGGTGCAGAAATCCGTCGAGGATGTCCCCGGCGTGGTAAGCGTTAAGGTTGAACTTGTTTTTGAGCCGGTTTGGGACAAGAGCAGAATCTCGGAGGAGGCTCTCGTAGAATTAGGGCTTGATGAATAGGGTATATTTTTCTTTAGGAAGTAATTTGGGTGACAGACGAAAGAATATCCTTGAGGCTGTGCGGCTGATGGGGGAGAGGTTTTCGGAGATGGAAGGTACTGATTGCAGGCCTGTCGCGCTGTCTTCCCTGATCGAAACGGAGCCCTGGGGCTTCGAGTCGGAGGACAAATTTCTCAATTGTGCCGTCCGTTTTGACCTGAATTCTTCCCCACACGATATTCTCAAAACCGTCAAATCCATAGAAAGGCACCTTGGACGGGAGACGTCACCGCCGCAATATGATACCGAAGGCCGGAGAATCTATTCTTCACGCCCCATCGACATCGACATTCTTCTCTACGGCGACGAAAAAATAAACACTCCTGACCTCATAATCCCGCACCCAAGGATGAAGGAACGTGATTTTGTACTCATTCCCCTACACGAAATAATGTGATTCTGCGTATTGCAGGGTAAAACACAACACCTTCACCTGCGTATTATAGGGTAAAATACAACACCTTCACCTGCGTATTATAGGGTAAATTTCGCTTAAAGTTTCGAGTTAAACCGCAAAGTGTTTTTTGTAAAAAACATTTTGCGGTCATTTTTGTTTTTTATAAAAAACACTTTATATTTGTGTACTCAAACAAAAAGATATGGACAGGTTATTTCAGCGACACGATGATTACATAAGGGTCACTCCTACAGAGTATGTCCGCGACTTTATGGACAAAGTCAGTTGGGACAGCCGCCTGGTCTGCATAAGGGGGCCAAAGGGAGTGGGAAAATCCACTTTGCTCAGACAGCGCATCAAACTCAATTATGCGGCAGGAGACAGACACGTTCTGTATTGTTCTGCTGATTCGGGATATTTTTCCAATCATAGCCTTTTGGATACAGCTGGAGATTTTGTGAAACTTGGCGGAACCCATCTTTTCATTGATGAAATTCACAAATATGAGAAATGGAGCATTGAAATAAAGGAAATTTATGACCTTTATCCGCAGTTGCATGTCGTCCTGAGCGGCAGTTCGTTGCTGGCGCTCAAAAGCGGTCTGGCAGACCTTTCTCGCAGGATGCTTCAGTACGATATGCCGGGACTTTCTTTTCGTGAGTATCTGCGTTTTGATAAAAGACTTGATTTTCAAGCTGTTAGTTTGGATAATCTTTTGAATAAGCCGGCTGAATTGTGTTTTGAAGTGAGGGAAAGGTGTAGCCCGTTGGAGTATTTTTCCGCTTATATTCAGAAAGGGTATTATCCGTTTTACTTCGAAGACTATTTTGCATACGCACCAAGAGTGGAAAATGTCGTGAACTACACGATAGACAATGAACTTACGTCCCAGTGTGGCGTTGATGTCGCGAACACTAGAAAGATAAAGGCTCTTATGCAGGTAATTTCCGGAATGATTCCGTTTGAGGTGGACACTGCTAAGATCTCCCGAAATCTGGGACTTCAGAGATTGACTCTTCTGCAATATATGAAACATCTTGAAGATGCGAAACTGATAAGAAGACTTTTCGCCAATCTTCTTACAACGCGTGATTTGCAGAAGCCTGATAAGATATTACTGGACAATCCTAATCTATTGTATGTCTTATGTCCGACAATTCCTGCAACCGGGACGGTTCGTGAGACTTTTTTCTGTAATCAGCTTGCCTCTTCCGGCCATGTGATAGAATATGGCGGGATGAAAAACGCAGATTTCAAGATAGATGGAAATTATGTGATTGAAGTCGGCGGCAGGGATAAAGGATATTCGCAATTAGACAATACTGAGAACGGATATGTTGCGGCAGATGGTATTGACAGCCCCGTTTTTCGCAAGATTCCACTATGGGCATTCGGGTTTTTGTATTGAAAGGAGGATTTAAAAAGTAAAGCTTCCCTAATTTGAATTGCTATCTTTGATGTCAAATGTGCGTGCTTATGAAAAAATGTCGCCTTGTGTATATCGTTCTGAGTTTGTCCGTCATTGCGCTCCTTGCCTCATGCGACGACAGCGTTTTATCACATATGTCCGATGTTGAGGCATTCATTGACAACCGCCCGGACAGCGCTCTTGTTGTGCTGGAGTCGATTCCTCACACGGAACTGACCACTCGTCGCAGCCGGGCGAAATATGCCCTGCTCAAATCAATCGCATTGGACAAGAATTACATAGATGTCACTTCTGACAGTATCATCGCCCCTGCCGTGAGCTACTATCGGCATCACGGTTCCGCAGATGAGAAACTCAAGACCTTCTATTACCGAGGAATTGTCTCTTTCTATTCCAATGACTATGATGCTGCAATGGAATGGTTTGTTAAAGGCAATCAGTTTTCTGACGAGGCTGAAGACATTCGTCAGTCAGCGCTTTTGTGTTTCAAAATGTATGAAGTCTATGATTATGTCTTCGATTGGAATACGGCTTTTTCTTTTGCATTGAAATCATCTGATTTATTTTTAGAGTGTAAAGACACAGCGTCATATTTTGAGGCTCGTGACTGTGCTGTTAGAAAAGGACTGATTCTTGAAAAATATGATACTGTTTCTACTCTATTGAGCGAAATGGCGCAATTTAAGGATAGAATTGATTTGTCTCAACTTAGCGAGCTTTATGCAAGTTTATTACAGTTAAAGAGGTGTCAAAATAATTTGCAAGTATCAGATATAGAAGAGTATTTGAATTCTGTTCCAAATGAAGAATTAATAGATTGGATCACTGTCGCAAATGCTTATTACACTATAAAAGACGGTTCTTCCGCAATTTAGTTGAAACACAGGTCGCTGAAGACCATTTTTCGTTTGAGCAGGTCAAGAGATGCTCGCCCAAACA
>ERZ1026882.118-NODE-118-length-65789-cov-6.397359_pt1 | contig 65789 bp, 54 predicted proteins | sample MGYA00380171_ERZ1026882 | MGnify/ENA primary metagenome ERZ1026882 (study PRJEB33269, sample SAMEA4719807) | human gut metagenome | biome: human-associated habitat; feature: organic feature; material: feces | place: Cameroon | collected 2013-10 ...
TATGATGTCTGATATAATATGATGTGTGACGGAGATGTGGTCAGTTACAAATTCGAAATTTGCAGGGCATTGAGTTGGTTTCTACAATGATATGGAGGAATATATGAAACTTACAATTGCATTCTTACAGCTTCTTCCAACAGGAAGTCTGAAAGGGAATATGGAAAAGGGAATCAAGGCTTGTTTTCAGGCAAAAGAAAAGGGGGCAGATATTGCAATTTTTCCAGAAATGTGGAGCTGCGGATACGTCTTTCCACATGAAGAGGCAAGCCTACGGGAATGTGCCATTCCTAGGTATGGCTCTTTTGTGAAAAGGTTTGCAGAACTTGCTGCAGAGTTGGATATGGCTATAGCTATCACTTTTTTGGAGCAACATGAGCCGAAACCAAGAAATACAGTTTGCCTCTTCGACAAACATGGCAAAATACAGTATTGTTATTCAAAAGTCCATATTTGTAATTTTGGGGAAGAAGATGATGAAAGTGTTCTGGATGCAGGAGATGATTTCTTTGTGACAGAATTGGATACGAAAGAAGGAGTTATAAAAGTCGGATCAATGATTTGCTATGACCGGGAATTTCCGGAAAGTGCTCGAGTTATGATGTTGAAAGGAGCGGAGCTACTTCTAGTTCCAAATGCCTGCCCAATGGAACTGAACCGTCTCGCACAACTCATGGGAAGAGCATATGAAAATATGTTAGCTATAGCCACATGCAATTATCCGGCCCCTCATCCGGATTGCAATGGACATTCTACCCTGTTCGATGGTGTCGTATATCTTCCAGAGCTTCCTGACTCGCGAGATACATGTGTATTTGAAGCTGGTGAGGGAGAGGGTGTATACGTGGCTGAATTGGATGTAGATATGTTGCGAGAGTATCGTCATCGTGAGGTATGGGGGTGCAAAAATCGACGCCCAGAAGTGTATGGTATAATATCAGAGAGGAATCATATATAAAAGGGTTCAAATTTAGGTTTGATATTATAATTAATGATACATAATAACACATCTGGATTTGTGGGGATATAACAGAATATGAGATGTTGCGTTTGGTAATAGATTTTTACAGAAAGGATACAAAAATGAAGGATTTGAGATTTGATGATTTATATTCTCCAGAATACTATATGGATGTTCCTTGAAACGATGGGAGAATTGCAATAAAGAAGTTTAACGATGCAAGAGATACGATGGCAATGGCTCATTTTTCATTGTCTTATATCGAAGATATACCAAGTGATGAATCAGGGAAAAACTTTGCAAAGACATTACATATTCGTCATGCGATTGAAGACTTAAATAATTCTTTTGACTTGTTGCTACAAATTCCATGGTTTTATTATAGGATATGGGCAGAGTTTAATCGAGGGGCATCGCTTCAAAAGATTAGTTTGCTTCCGACACTTGTTGGAGAGAATGGAAAGCCTAATATCAAACCAAGTGAGGACAGTATTAGTATGAACGATTATTTTACTGTAGTGTAGGAAAAAAATTTATAATAGAACAGCGTTAGAGCATTTATGTGTAAAAGCATGAATGCTCTTTTTTTGTCTCTTCAAGGACAAAGAACAGGAAAGTAGCTTTTGGACAAGTTGTCCAGAAGTTCAAATAAAAATGAAGGAGGACACCTGATGTATAGCAAAAATGGTATTCCGTGGGTAAGACCACCTACACACGACGGACAACATAGAGAAAATAATATCGGGAGGACAGAACAATGGTCGATGAATTGACGCAGGAGTCGTTCCAGACAGGAAAGGCGATTGTGACTGTCAGCGTAGATCTGATTACTGTCATTGCGGATGCGTGCAAGCGGTCTGAACAGCAGAATCCTGGTATGAGCGAGGAACAGAAGGAGACATTGCTCGGCAAGGTTGTCGATAAGCTAATGTCGAATTATACTATGTAATGAAACATCAGGGTATTAAGGGCGACAGAAGGACATGCCTGCCTCTCGTTTTAAGGGGATTGTTGCAAGCATGATTCTTTGATATAATCAATGCAACAGGTTGACAAATCGAAGTTTTTGAAACTGAGAAATCGGAATTTTAAGAATTGTCTAGGAGATATGATTTATGAAAAAAACACATTTAATAATTGTAAATATAATTCTTTTACTGTGGTATTTTCTTTCAATGATAGGATTGAAGATTGGAGACAAATACTTGGTAACAGGTGCATTTGAGGAAGAATGGCTATTTATGCTTATTCCGACAATTACATTCGTTTTAATGTTAGTTACAAAAAATGTTGGAAGGAATATACATTTGATATGGTTGGCAGGGTGGTTTGTCACTCAGTTCTTAAGTCATGAATGGTATACTTTATTCGGAATAGGATTTATGGGAGAAATGGACAAGAAGATTGCCTATTTTTCAGAATGCATTCAATTAATAAATGTGGATGGAAGATATGTTCCTGATGTATATCATATTGTATTACATATTTTGATAATTATTGCATTTGTTGTGACCTTGCTTTATAGAGAAAAAAACATTAGTTGACGAAGTGTGAAAATTCCGGTTTGCCTGGGAGTTGTTGTAAGTAGATATAAGAGAGCTAACAATGATTATAAAGATTTATGATGAGATAAAGTCATCAGTTGTGTTACATTCTATTGGCGGGTAGGCAGTTCGAGAGGGCTGCCTATTTTTTTGCGCAAATTTTCCCATCAGTACCAGTAACTTACCTTCTGGGTTCTCTTTATTAAACATCTGCATTGATATACTTGAATTGTCCGTAAAGGACAACCACTTGCAAGTGATACAAGAAGATTTAGTCGTGTGATACAGCTGTAATAAATGCATTTGTGCATAATCAATGGATAACCGGGAATGCACCGATGATTACTGTTTTTAGTGACAGAATTGAAATTTTATCACGTGGTACCATTCCGCCGGGACAGACAATGGAAGGCTTTTATGCAGGAGAATCCGTTCCGGTTAATCAAAAACTTTCAGATATGCTATTGCAGCTGCATTAAATCTTTATACAATCTTAATACAGAATTAGAGACTCTTATACCATCTTTGAAAACAATTATATATAATAAAAACAGCACAAAGATAGCAGTATTTAGAATCAACAATAAGGAGTGCTGATTATTTATGCCAGAAAAAACATATAAGAAAAAACATCTGACATCCTTTCAGTTAATTATTCTGGGGTTTGCAGGAGTGATTCTTTTAGGAACCGTTCTACTGATGCTTCCATTTTCCACTTTGGATAAAGTATCAACTCCATTTCATGAGGCCCTTTTTACAGCCACTTCCGCAGTGTGTGTGACAGGTCTGGTGGTGAAGGATACTGGAAGCTACTGGTCCATGGCAGGACAGACGATTATTCTTGTACTCATACAAATTGGCGGGCTTGGCGTGGTAACGGTGGCAGCATCTGTTTCCATTCTTTCCGGGAAAAAAATATCTCTTATGCAAAGAAGTACTATGCAGGATGCAATATCAGCACCTAAAGTTGGTGGAATTGTCAGACTAACAAGATTTATTTTAAAGGGGACATTTCTGCTGGAAGCTGCGGGGGCACTGTTGTTACTGCCAGCTTTTTTACCTGATTATGGTGGAAAGGGAATCTGGATGTCGGCCTTTCATTCAATCTCAGCTTTTTGTAATGCCGGGTTTGATATCCTGGGAACGGCTGACAATCCCTTCCCTTCCTTGACTAGATATTCTGGAAATGCCTTTGTAAATGTGGAAATTATGCTGCTGATCATTGTAGGAGGGATTGGTTTTCTCACCTGGGATGATATTTATACGAATAAACTAAACTTTAAATGTTACCGTATGCAAAGCAAGATTATTCTGATGACTACTGCAGGTCTGATATTGTTTCCTACAGTTTTTTTCTTCGTCTGTGATTTGAAAAATCTATCTGCAGGAAAACGCCTATTAGCTGCGGTGTTCCAATCGGTAACGACAAGGACAGCAGGATTTAACACGATAAATATTTCAAAGATGAGTGAGGCTTCAAAAGCAGTTATGATCATGTTGATGCTGATCGGTGGTTCGCCGGGTTCTACAGCGGGTGGAATGAAAACGACAACCTTCACAGTGCTTATCTTAAATGCAATTGCGACATTCCGAAGTAAGGAAAATGTAGGGGCTTTTGGACGAAGATTGGAATATCCTGTGATAAAAAATGCAGCAACGATAGCTATGCTTTATTTTAACCTGTTTTTTTTAGGTGGAATCGCAATCAGCGTATATGAAGGTCTTCCACTTTTAGATTGCCTGTATGAAGCTGCTTCAGCTGTAGGTACGGTAGGACTGACACTGGGGATTACACCGGGGCTTCACGTTTTTTCACAAACTGTGCTGATTATACTAATGTATCTGGGACGTGTGGGCGGTCTGACCTTAATTTATGCGGTGTTTTCCGGAAGAGATAAGGGAAATGCAAAACTGCCCTTGGAGAAGATTACAGTTGGATGAGAAGGAGAAAGATAAAATTATGAAAAATGTATTGCTTATTGGACTTGGAAGATTTGGAAGGCATATTGCTATGCAGTTAAGCCAGCTGGGCCATGAAATTATGGCGGTTGACTGGAATGAAGAAAGAGTGGACAAAGTACTGCCGTTTGTGACCAATGCGCAAATCGGTGACAGCACTAATGCGGAATTTTTACGCTCCCTTGGGATTGGAAACTATGATATCTGTTTTGTGGCCATTGGGGGAAGTTTTCAAAATTCCCTTGAAACAACGTCACTTCTAAAAGAGTTGGGAGCAAAACTGGTAATCTCCAGGGCTGAACGTGATGTTCAGGAAAAATTTCTTTTACGCAATGGTGCCGACAAAGTGGTTTATCCCGAAAAACAGGTTGCCAAATGGGCCTCTATCCGTTACACAGATGATCATATCCTTGACTATATGGAGGTGGATGCGTCCCATGCAATCTTTGAGGTAGAAGTGCCAGAAGGATGGGTTGGAAAGACAGTAGGTGAGATGGATGTCAGGAAACGTTATAACATTAATATCCTGGCGGTAAAGGATGAAGGGGAATTCAGTATTGCGATTTCCCCGGATACATATTTTGCAGCGAATAATAAATTACTGGTGTTAGGAGAATACAGGGCTCTTCAGAAATGCTTCCATATATAATTAAGTTGCCAGATAGACTGATAAAGAGGTGATGGTAATGGGACAGGGAATGCTAGTGGTTGCTGTATTTTGTATGTTTGGGGTTGGCTTTTATATTGCAAATAAAGTAGATCAGTTTTTGGATATCATCAGGAAACAGAAATTATGATTTTTGATAGACAGGCCGAAGAGGCAGAAAAGATTTTGACCATAACACAGTCGCATGATATAATTTCCAAAACAGCAGAAAAAGGGGATAGGCAGGATGAATCAGAAAATTGAAGATGATATTCAAAAGGCAGATGACCATATTCTTGTTTGTCTGTCCGCAGCACCCTCGAACCTAAAAATAGTAAATACTGCAGCAAAGATGGCAAATACGCTGCAGGCTCGTTTTACAGCTCTGTATGTGCAGACAGGTACAAAAGCAGAAGCTAGGGATAAAGAAAAGCTGGAAGAACATATCCGGTATGCGGAAAAACTCGGGGCAGAAATAGTAATGACCCATGGAGAAAATGTGCCCGTGCAGATCGCAGAATATGCCAGACTTTCTAGCGTTACAATAATTGTTATCGGACAAAGCAATGCCAGACGAAATCACTTTTTCAGCAAATCAACTTTGACGGAAAAGCTAATTGAAATTGTACCGGATATTGATATCCATATTGTTCAGGATGCGGTAAAAAATAGAACTTATTCGAAATGGTCATTTACAGGACCTGCGGGAAAGCCGTCTGCAAAAGACTATGTCCTGACAGCTTTTATATTTGCAATATGTACTTTAATCGGTCTGTTATTTCAAAAGTTGAATTTTACGGATACAAATATTGTAACTATATACATTCTGGGGGTTTTGCTTACTTCAATTGTGACAGATGGATATTTTTGCAGCATAGCCGGATCTATTTTAAGCGTATTCTTGTTTTGTTTTTTTCTCACAGAGCCGAGAATGTCTTTTCAGACGTATGCGGTGGGATATCCGGTAACATTTCTTATCATGCTTATTTCGTCCGTACTTACAGGAACACTTGCGGCAAAGCTGAAAACACATGCTAAACTGTCCGCACAGCTTGCCTTCCGTACACAGGTTCTGTTTGACACAGATCGCCTGCTGCAAAGGGAAAAAGGAGAAACGGAGATCCTTGGGGTTACCTGTACACAGCTGATTCGCTTATTAAACTGCAATATTACAGCATATATTGTGAAAAATGGAACTTTATCAGAGGGAAAACTTTTCTCCGGGGAAAAAGAAAATACTGAAGATTTTTTGACACAAGAAGAGCAGAATGCAGCCAGATGGATCTATGAAAACAGCCAGCGTGCCGGTGTAACCGCACACTATTTTTCACAGGTCAAATGTTTATATCTGGCAATCCGAAGCGGGAATAATGTTTATGGCGTAATTGGGATACCGATGAAAAAAGAAACACTGGATTCTTTTGAATACAGTATTCTGCTTTCTGTAATAAATGAATGTGCGCTTGCCATGGAGAACGCACAAAATGCTATGGAAAAAGAGAAAAATGCAGTTTTAGCCAAAAATGAGCAGCTCCGTGCAGATCTTCTTCGTGCAATCTCTCATGATCTTCGGACCCCGCTCTGTTCCATTTCCGGCAATGCAGATATGCTTCTTAGCAACAGCGATCGCTTGGATAAAGCTACCAGGCATCAGATTTACACCGACATCTATGATGATTCCGAATGGCTGATCGGAGTTGTGGAGAATCTTCTTTCCATTACCAGGCTGAATGATGGAAGGTTGAAATTTAAATTTACGGATCAGCTTTTGGATGAAGTGATTGCAGAGTCACTTCGGCATATTAGCCGGAAGCATGATGATTATAAAATTATGGCAGACTGTGAAGAACTTGTTCTTGTACGTATGGATGTACGGCTTATTATACAGGTTCTGGTAAATTTAATTGATAACGCAATAAAATATACGCTGCCAGGTTCTGTAATCTGCATTCGGGGAATCAAAACAGAGGGAAAAGCACAGATAAGTGTAGAGGATAACGGTCCTGGAATTCCGGAAGAAATGAAGCCGCATATTTTTGAGATGTTTTATACAGGGAAAACAACAGTTGCAGATAGTCACCGGAGTCTGGGACTTGGTTTGGCACTTTGCCATTCTATCATAGAAGCACATAACGGAACCCTGATTCTTACGGATCATGCTCCTCATGGTTGCAATTTTATTTTTACTTTACCCTTAAGTGAGGTGACATTAAATGAATAAAACATTAATACTTGTGGTTGAGGATGACAGGCCTATACGAAACCTGATCATTACTACATTAAAAACACATGACTATAAATATCTGGCAGCAGAAAACGGATCTTCAGCTATTCTGGAGGCTTCGTCTCATAATCCGGATATTGTTCTTCTGGATCTGGGTCTCCCGGATATAGAAGGAGTAGAGGTAATAAAGAAAATTCGGACATGGTCGAATATGCCGATTATTGTGATCAGTGCCAGAAGTGAGGATACGGACAAAATAGAGGCACTGGATGCAGGGGCTGATGACTATATTACAAAACCATTTTCGGTAGAGGAATTACTTGCACGTATCCGCGTCACTCAAAGGAGGCTTGCCATAACACAGGCCGGGGATCAGCTGGAAACCTCTATTTTTGAAAATGGGGAATTAAAGATAGATTATACGGCTGGCTGTACATATCTGAAGGGAGAAGAACTACATTTGACGCCCATTGAGTATAAGCTGCTCTGCCTTTTATCCCGCAATGTGGGAAGGGTACTGACACATACCTATATAACCCAGCAGATTTGGGGACGATGTTCAGAAAATGATGTTGCTTCTCTTAGGGTTTTTATGGCAACACTGAGGAAAAAGCTAGAATCTGAGAAAACTGGGGAAAAATATATCCAGACGCATATTGGTATTGGATATCGTATGCTTAGAATCGAGAAAACTGAACATGAGAATCACAGCTAAGGGGTAACGTCCGGCAATACATCCACCGACATATTCTGTGTCATTATCGCAAACACCGGTTCGCTGCTCTGGTGAGGGAAGAAGTTCCGGTGCAGTGTCAAGAGATATCAAGAGTATGTGCGGGGCTGGGGGTAATATTTCGGTTTTGCAGATATGAATTGTGTAATGGAAATTCTACTCCTCTTGCAAAGAGAACAAATAATTTCGTGGAGTTAGAGAAAAGATATAGAATCTATCAGAGATGATTATATAGTGTAGGTAAGATTAAGAAAAGAAAGTTGAAATACACTTTCTTTTTTTGTGCAATAAAAATCAGACAAGAAGATTTAGTCGTGTGATACAGGAACCATATTACATGACGGCAGATAGAATCAGGAGGAAACAGACAATGACGAATGATAGTAGAAGATTTGGATTTACCTATGGTTATGACGATGCTGTTACTGCAGCTATGCAGGAACAATGGGAGATACTATACGATGAAATCAGTGAATTTTAATAGTAATGTTTGAATATAATAGTAATGTCCGTAGGGAGGTGTGGGTAATGCCTTAATCCGAATATCCCATTGGCGGGTAGGCAGTCCGAAAGAGGCCTGCCTATTTTTTGTGCAGAAAACGAGCTAAGCAGCTAGATATTTTGTATTTGGGATTGGGAGCTTCTGCGCTTTGCTTTGTGACATGGAATTTTGCAGTAAAAGAGTTGGGCGCAGTAAAGACAAGCGCTTATATCTATATGGTTCCGGTGATAACGGTCATTACTTCTGTACTAATTTTACATGAGAAACTGACCTTATTAGCCGGAATAGGAACGGTACTTACTTTGATAGGATTATTTCTGTCGGAGTATAAGCCGGAAAGAAATAGGACTAAAAATGGATTTACAAAATGAAAAGTGCGTCAAATGGATTGCATATAAATGGGGTATTCTCTTGTCTTCACATAGAAAAAGTGACCGGTGCCGATAAAAAAATCTTGAAATCAACATAATCTGCGATATAATAAAACTGGTATGATACAGTAAACAGAAATAATTATTTGTTGTACGCAAGGTTATGAAGGTATAGGAAAATTTATAAGGAGAACGAGGAGGAAAAATATGACAGAAAATCAATATCAGAGAGCAAACAGGATGGTACTGATCACGATTCTGATAGTATTTGGGTTTATTGCAGTAACAGTCTTAGCGGCATTAGGAGTTTCAAAGGGAGAACGGGCAGGCAGGATTATAATACAGTTTATCACAGCGTTGGTTGTTATGACTGCATCAATCGCAGCATACATAATGAAAAAGAAAACACATATATGTGAGGTTCTATTATCAGTAAATATAGCGATTGGATATGTTGTTGTTGTATTACTGAATTCTACGGATATCGTGTGGACATATGGAATTCCGATGATTATTTCCGTTATGGTTTATCTTAATAAAAGATTGATGTATTGTGCCAATGGTTTAGTTATATTAGCAAATATTGTGCGATTAATAAAGGATTTTGACAGTAGCAATTCGGAACTGTTATCAAGCAGGATATTAGCTATCCTTGTAATCATTCTTGTGACGATCATATCGATCAATATAGCGAATATATTGATTCAGTATTTTGGCGAGAAGGTATCCCAGATTGAGGAGGCGGCTGCAAAACAGAATGAAAGCAATACGAAAATGGTTGCTATTGCGGATAATATTTCTGACGAGTTTGAAAAAGCGATGACTATGCTGAATGAACTTGAGAAAAGTATAGATATCAGCCACAGCTCTATGGGGGATATCGCAGACAGCACGGAAAGTACGGCAGAGGCAATCCAGAGACAGGCGGTTATGTGTTCTGAGATTCAGGAAAACACGGATATGGCGGAAAAAGAAATTAATCAGATGATAAGTGCATCTGATAAGACAGATGAATCGGTAAATAACAGCAAGGTGGTTGTTGGTCAATTAAAAGAACAGGCACAGAATGTACAGGACGCAAGTAATATCATTGTTGATGTAATCAGTGGTCTTACAGAGAAGGTTAATGATGTACAGAATTTTGTTGGTGATATCGTTAATATATCCGCAAGGACAAATCTTCTTGCACTGAATGCGTCGATTGAGGCAGCCCGCGCAGGAGAAGCGGGAAAGGGGTTTGCGGTCGTTGCGGAGGAAATCCGTCAGCTTTCGGAACAGACCAAGAAGGCTTCTGAAAGTATTACAAATATCATACAGAAGCTGAATGAAGATACCCAAAAAGCGAACGAGAGTATCAATGAATCTGTGTTATCCGTTGATAAACAGAACGCACTTATTGATGAAACAGAAAAAACATTTGTTGAAGTAGGCAATACAATGGATGTGCTGATGTCAAGCATACATGTTGCAGAGCAGAGCATCAATAAAATACTTAATTCAACGTCAGTGATATCGGATAATATATCACATCTGTCGGCAACAGGAGAAGAGGTTGCGGCTGCATCTGCGGAGGGCATCAAGGTATCAGATTCCACGGTAGAGGGCATGAAGGATTGTAAAATAATACTCAACAATATATATGAGCTTGCCAATGAATTAAAAGCTTCTGTTGAGACGAAGGATATTTATTAGAGAGAAAAAGTGCACAAGAAAAAGTACGGTGCATAACGGAAGGAACACATTTTATGGAACGAAGCTCATTTGATGTATTCAAAAGTAACATATGCCATCTGGTAAAGGATCAGGGAGAATTAGAATTTATCAAACAGATTCTTTGCTCCAAAGAGGTAGAAGGCTTCAATAAGCTTCGATCCTGCAAACTGGATAAGGTGCTTTATCCTTCCAGTGTCACTATGCTGTACTCCCTTACGAAAGACCCATCTATTCTTGAACAATATTACAATGCTTCCATTCCGGAATTTAAACGATTCAATATTGTAGAAAATGAGATAGAATGGAACAATGGAGAAAACGGGCAGGACAAACAAGGTCGTAAAAAAGCTTCAAGTGATTGAGGCTGTTGCATCAGGAAGGAGATAAAAATGCCTGAATTAAGTAAAAGAGTACAAACATTTACGGATTCTGTGATCCGGAGAATGACGCGTATCAGTGATGAATATGGAGCCATCAATTTATCCCAGGGATTTCCTGACTTTGATCCACCGAAAGAAATAATGGATGCGCTTGCGGAGGCGGCGTATAAGGGACCGCATCAGTATTCTGTAACCTTTGGTGCTCCGAATTTCCGGGAGGCATTGGCGCAGAAGCAGGGAAAAGCAATTCACAGGGCGATCGATCCCAATAAAGAAATCGTTGTTACCTGTGGTGGAACGGAAGCTATGATGTGTGCCATGATGACAATTTGTAATCCCGGTGACAAGGTGATGGTATTTTCTCCGTTTTATGAAAATTATGGTGCAGATGCGATTCTTTCCGGAGCCGATCCCATTTATATTCCGTTGATTCCGCCGGAGTATGAGTTCGATATTACGCTGGTAGAACAGGGATTTCGGGATGGCGCAAAAGCGATCATCGTCTGTAATCCATCGAACCCGTGCGGAAAAGTTTTTCGCAGGGATGAGCTGATGGCAATCGGTGAACTGGCGGTCAGATATGATGCATTTGTTGTGACGGATGAAGTGTATGAACATATGGTATATGCACCGAATAAGCATATTTGTATGGCTTCCCTTCCGGGAATGTATGAGCATACCATTACCTGCAATTCATTGTCAAAAACATACTCTATTACAGGATGGCGGCTTGGCTATCTGATCGGACCTGAGAAGGTCATTGAAGCGGCCAAGAAGGTTCATGATTTCCTGACGGTTGGAGCGGCAGCGCCTCTCCAGGAGGCAGCAACGGTGGGGTTGAAATTCTCGGATGAGTATTATGAGAAGCTGCTACAGACTTACACAGAAAAAAGAAATTATTTTCTAAAGGGACTGGATAAAATTGGTCTGAGGCATAATGTACCACAGGGAACGTATTTTGTGCTGATCGATATATCAGACTTTTTGGAGCTTCCGCAGTTTCATGGATTCTCAGATCTGGAATTTTGTGAATGGATGATCAAAAATATTGGCGTGGCAGCAGTTCCGGGCTCCAGCTTTTTCAAAGAGGATGTCAATCATCTGATCCGGCTGCATTTTGCACGGGAAAAGAAAACTCTGGACGAAGCTTTGTGTCGTCTGGAAAAAATGAAGGAATGTTTTCGTTCATATTAAGAGTGACCGGCATTTGTTGCATTACGAAACTTGATATGGTACACTTTATGAGGTAACAAATATGACATGGAGGAAAAGACATGCAGAATATCATGAGTGTACGGGGATCTCTGGAGCAGGGATCACTGAATCAGAGGATCAAGGAAATCTATGTGGATGAGCAGAGAGTTCCTTATAATAGAGAGCGGTATATCCGGGCGATTGACCGGTTTACCGAGTTATTCCCTTCCGAAAAGGAAATTGAGATATATAGTGCGCCGGGGCGCAGTGAGGTATGTGGCAATCATACGGACCATCAGAATGGTATGGTGCTTGCGACTTCGATCAATCTGGATGCCATTGCGATCGTGGCAAAGGCAGAGGAGCCGGTGATCCGTTTGGTATCCGGAGATTTCCCGATGGAGGAGGTTGATGTAGCGGATCTTTCTATGAAGGAAGAGGAGCAAAGCACCACCACAGCATTGATCCGTGGAGTTGCAGCGGGGATGAAGGAGCGTGGCCACAAGGTCGGCGGTTTTACGGCATATATTACCAGTGATGTGCTGATGGGAGCCGGGATGTCTTCTTCCGCAGCATTTGAGAGCCTGATCGGCACGATCCTTTCCGGGCTCTACAATGATATGAAAGTTTCCAGCATCGAGATTGCCCAGATCGGCCAGTATGCAGAGAATATATATTTTGGCAAGCCATGTGGCCTGATGGACCAGATGGCTTGTAGTGTTGGCGGTATGATCTTTATTGACTTTAAGGAGAAGGAGCATCCGGAGGTCAGGCAGGTACACACCGATTTTGAAAAGGCAGGCTTAAGCCTTTGTATTGTGGATACCAAAGGATCTCATGCCGATCTGACACCGGACTATGCCGCAGTGCCGGCAGAGATGAATCAGGTGGCACAGGCTCTGGGCAGGGAGCATTTAAGAGAAGTGCCGAGGGAGACATTTTTTAAAGAGCTTCCCAAGCTTTGGAAAGAGACTTCCGGCAGAGCGGTACTTCGTGCCATTCATTTCTATGAGGAAGAGGAGAGGGTTCTACGGGGCGTGAAATCACTGGAGGAGTCTGATTATCCGGGATTTTTAAGTGTGATCAAGGCAAGCGGAGATTCCTCTGCAAAATACCTGCAGAACATTTACAGTCCAAAGGATGTGGATTCCCAGAATGTAACCGTTGCTCTGGCAGTCAGTGAGAGTATTCTGGGGGAGAACGGTGTGTGCCGTGTCCATGGCGGCGGTTTTGCCGGCACGATCCAGGCATTTGTAAAAAATGAGGCAGTGGCTGCTTACAAGGAGCAGATCGAAGCAATCTACGGGGACGACAGCTGTCACGTATTAAAGGTGCGTTTGCAGGGTGGCATACGAGTTTTATGATGAACCCTTCAGATAGACATAAAAGCAAGGACGAAAGGGAGGTTCGCTATGAAGATTTTAGTTACAGGTGGAGCAGGGTACATAGGAAGTCATACCTGCGTGGAGCTTTTAAATGAAGGTTATGAGGTAGTTATCGTGGATAACCTGTACAATGCCAGCGAGAAGGCAGTACAGAGAGTGCAGGAGATTACCGGGAAGGAGCTGACCTTCTATAACAGCGATATCAGAGACTATAATGCAATGAGCAGCATTTTTTCAAAGGAAAAGCCCGATGCCGTGATCCATTTTGCGGGGCTTAAGGCGGTGGGAGAGTCTGTCTCCAAGCCATTGGAGTACTATGAAAATAATATCGGCGGCACCCTGAATCTGTGCAAGGCGATGCGGGAAAACGGCTGCAAAAACATTATCTTTTCATCCTCTGCAACGGTTTATGGAGACCCTGCATTTATCCCGATCACAGAGGAATGTCCAAAGGGCGTATGTACCAATCCTTATGGCTGGACAAAGCATATGCTGGAGCAGATCCTGACGGATTTCCATACAGCAGACGAGGAGTGGAACGTGATCCTTCTTCGTTATTTCAATCCGATCGGAGCCCACAAAAGCGGTCTCATCGGCGAGGATCCGAAGGGTATCCCAAACAATCTGCTCCCTTATGTGGCACAGGTGGCGATCGGTAAGCTGGAGTGTGTCGGTGTCTTCGGGAATGACTATGATACACCGGACGGAACCGGAGTACGTGATTATATTCATGTAGTAGATCTGGCGAGAGGTCATGTGAAGGCGATCAACAAGCTGATGGAGCATCCGGGAGTTAAGATCTACAACCTGGGAACCGGAAAGGGATACAGTGTTCTTGATGTGATCAAGGCATTCGGAAAAGCCTGCGGCAAGGAGATTCCATATCAGATCAAGGCGAGACGTCCCGGTGATATTGCGACATGCTACTCCGATGCATCCTTAGCCAAAAAGGAGCTGGGCTGGGAGGCACAGTATGGGATTGAGGAAATGTGTGCAGATTCCTGGAGATGGCAGACCATGAATCCGGACGGATACAATACAGAGAATCAATAAAATGCAGAAGGAACAAAAAATTACGATCATTTCCCATCGTCGTAGGGTGACAATTTCGGTACGGGATATCCTATACGTTCATATGCGCCGGAAGTATGCAGATATACATATGAACAGCGGTGAGGTTCTGGAAACGAGAATGACCTATAGGGAGCTTTCGGAACGGCTCGGGACAGCTTTTATCGAGGTACGCCGGGGGTGTCTTGTATCTGCGATCGCGGTATACAGTATTACCGATACCATCAATCTGAATAACGGGGAAATACTGGATTATACCCAAAGCCGCAAAAATGAGATTGATGAAAAGCTGTATCGTCAGAGAAAAAGGGTCATACGGGGATTTTCAACGATAGGGACGCCTGTTTCTACCGCTGAATATTGTGAATACTATAAAGGGTTTGAGCATATGCCCTTTGCCTTTGCGGATATTGAGATGATATTTGAGGACGATTTCCGGGCGATCGATTGGGTATTCCGGTATGGAAACCCTGCATTGGCGAGATTGGAAGGAATGCCCTTGGAAAAGATGATCGGTCACAGCTTTCGAAGTATCTTTCCGGATATGGATGAAAAGTGGCTTCGGGGATACGAGCGGACGATTTTGTATGGAGAAACGCTGTCCATGAATGAGTACAGTACGGAGATCGATGCGGATCTGCTGATCGTATGTTTTCCGACTTTTGAGGGGCATTGTGGCTGCATCCTGCTGAATCAGGATGATGTTTTGCATATCCGGAGCGAATGCGAACCGGATGGAGTCGTAAAAATGCTTTTTGGAAGATCATAATAGAAACCGCCGTCAGGCTGTGGAGTATATCCGTAGTCTGGCGGCTTTTTTAGTGTATAGGAAAATGCCGGCTTAACTTTATATTCGACCGGTAGAAAATATCTGAAAAACAGTTTCGTACCGCTTTGTGTGACGATTGGAAGGATTTGTACCGGTTTGAAGCAAAATTTATACCGTTTTACAGGCGGAAAATCTCTTTTTGTGTTGTATTTATCAGACGCTGCATAGTATAATCAAAGCAGGACTGATGAATGAATGCACAAATGGAGGTATTGTATGAAAGTGAGAGGAAAATGGAAGAAAACGCTGGCTCTGTTGGTCAGCCTGGCGATGTTGTTAGGAATGATGCCGGATCTGACATTGACAGCGGTTAAAGCTGCGGCAGAGGAAAATGCGGCAGAGTCGACGCAAACGGTAACATTTGAAGGAATTGATGGAACAAGTGGATATAGTGCTGGGGAAGGATATAAAAGTCTTTTCGATGGAAACTATAAAGAATCAGGTGGCACAAAATGGTGCTGTAAATTTTCTGGTTCTGTGTATGTGATCATTGAAGCATCTGTACCGGTGTGGATCGGCGGTTATACCTTTGTCACAGGAAATGATAACACACGCGAAAGTGGAAGAAATCCAAAGACCTGGAAGCTGTATGGATGTGAGGCATATAGATTCGAAGATGAGGATAATTCATGGACAGAGATTGCTTCTGTGACCGGGGATACTACGATGCAGGATAAAAACTATACTTCGTATCCGTTTTCAGTAGATGGTAATGAAACGAAATATCAATATTATAAGTTTGAATTTATTGCAAACCAGGGTGCAGATGTTATGCAGCTGAGTGAGATCCTGTTTGATTATAACGTATGTGACCATGAATGGGTGAATGGTGAAACGCAGGCAGCTACCTGCACAAAGGATGGCTTTCAGAAGAAATCCTGCAAAAATTGTAAGCGAGAAATCACCACAATCATACCGGCTGCTCATCGGTGGGGAGCAATCGGACAGACGAAAGAGGCAACAGGTACGGAAGGGGAGCTTCAGGAAGAGAAGTGTCTTGCTTGTGAGGAAACACGATGGGTGTCTAAGTCCGGTGGAGCACCGGCTCTGGGGCATGATTGGGAGGAGACAGGCACAGAAGCACATACCTGTACCGAAAATGGAAAAATTATAAGGACCTGTACCAGGTGTCATGCTGTCGACGAGAAGGATGATCCGGATGATCCGGCAACGGGACATAACTTTGGAACAGATGGAAAATGTACGCAGTGCGATGCAGTGAATAGTGATTATTTAAAACCAATCCAACCAGAAGGAGCAGGTACAAAAGAGAGTCCTTATGAAATAAAAACCGCAGAAGGTAGGAAGCAAGCTGAAAGGGAAAAATGGAGTACAGTATAGAGTCACCAGCAGCAAAAAGGATAAGCCGACGGTGGCGTATAAGATTTCTAAGAAATCCAAAAAGAAAAGCATTGTTATTCCGAAAAGTGTTACGATTGCGGGAGTAAAATATCAGGTAACTTCCATTGATGATAACGCTTTTAAGGATAATACTACCATTAATGAGATAACGATTGGAAAGCAAATTAAATCCATTGGAAAAAATGCTTTTGACGGATGTGAAAATCTGAAAAAGATAATCATTAAATCTGAAAAACTGAAAGCAGGCAATGTAGGCAAAAACGCATTTGCAAATGGTTCTGATGAAGTTATTGTAAAGACTTCAAAGAAAAAAATGGAGGCATACAAAAAGCTCCTGAAAAAACGGGGGATCAGCAGGAATGCTTCCTTTGAAAGCTGATAAACACAGGTTAAAGTGACTAAATTTTAGGGAAAGATTCTTTTGGATAACAGTGCGTTTTGGCTGTTACAAAAGAATCTTTTCTTAATTTGACGTGTATGTTACGGGATTATATAAATCTTGTTTTGACTTTTATAAAGTGGTAAAATATACCTGTACAAGGATGTGGAGAAATGAATTGGGATAAGAAGCGTATGAGATAGGTAAAATACAGGAAATGTAAGGGGTACTAAAGATGGATCCGATAAAAAAAGAGCTTATGCATATTACAGATAAAATGGAAAACAGCTGTGTACTAGGTGCGATAAGGCAGGGTATGATCATGATGATACCGTTGCTGGTCGTGGGGTATTTGTCAGCAATGCTGGTGAATCTTCCAATCTCTGCGTACCAGAGTTTTATGCACCATTTGTTAGGCGGACGTGTGGAGGATTTTTTTCTGTGTCTCTATTGCTGCGTGAATCGTTTCTTTTCTGTTTTTTTGGCAGCAGCTGTCAGTGTCGGTTATTCCATTATGATGAGACGTAAAAAGGGAGTCAATGAGAGCACAGGAAGTATCATCATTCTTGTGATCATAACATTGGCAGCATTTGCAGGATATTCCGGCATCCAGTATGATGATTTTTCGGTTGATAAGTTCAGCAATATGCATACGTTCAGTGCCCTTCTGGTAGCATTAATCTCCAGTGAGATATACTATGCATTTAAGGCAAGAGGACTTTTTCAGATGACCGGACACGGAATGAATACGGACAGTGTTTATATTGAGGCCATTGAAGGAATCGGTCCGGCAGTAATCATTATTGGATTCTTTTCCCTTTTACATCAGTTTTTCAGTGTGTTTTTTGGTGTAGATGGATTTCAGGAATTGATAGAGCAAATGTTTAATCATCTGCTGGCTCCGATGAAAAATGGTCTGGGTGCCGGGTTCATTGTGATCTTTTTGACCCATGGATTGTGGTTCCTTGGTTTTCATGGTCATAACATGCTGGATACAGTGATCAAACAGCACTTTACTGATGTGACGGCGGGGATTTTCAGCAAAACCATGCAGGATGTTTTTGTACTGCTGGGAGGTGCCGGGGCGATGCTCTGTCTGGTGACCGCGATTCTTCTTTTTGCAAGAAAGAAGGATGTACGTCATCTGGCGTCCATGGCAGCACCAACGGTGATTTTTAATATCAGCGAGATTGCACTTTTTGGTATTCCGGTTATTTTTAACCCGATCTTTCTGGTGCCGTTTATTCTGGTGCCGATTGCCAATTTTCTCATTACCTATGGAGCGATTTACAGTGGAATCGTGCCACATGTTGTCAATGAAGTGGACTGGACTACGCCGATTTTGTTAAGCGGTTATCAGGCAACGGGATCCTGGAGAGGAGCTGTGCTTCAGGTTGTCTGTCTGACGGCGGGTGTTCTGATCTACCGGCCGTTTGTGCGGATTTATGAGGAGCAGAGCCGGCTCCGTATTGCCAGAGATGTGAAACGGTTAGTAGAGGAGATGCAGCGGGAAGAGGAGAACAATTCCATTGGCATTCTAACTAAGAGAGAGGACAATCTGGGGTATGTGGCGAGAGTATTGGCATCGGAGCTGGCAGAGGCAGTACACAACAAAGAACTATTTATGATGTATCAGCCGCAGGTAAATTGTGATGGCGAATGTATCGGTGTGGAAGCATTGATCCGTTGGAATCATCCGGAGCTTGGATTTATCTATCCGCCGTTGATCATCCAGCTGGCAAAGGAGGCACATATCCTGCATAAGCTGGAACAGTTTATTTTTGATGAGGCGGCCAGGGCAGTCACTCAGATGAAGCCTGAGACCTCTTCAGAGTTTAAAGTATCTGTCAATATTACCAATGAGTCTCTGGAATGGGACGGCATTGAGCGGTGTATTGCAGATGTGGTAGAGAAGTATCATATTCCGAACGAATGGTTTTGTCTGGAGATTACGGAACAGGATGCCCTTTCGACATCTATTGATATTGCGGACAAGATAAAGAATCTGAAGGCAAAGGGACATAAGTTCCTGATTGATGATTTTGGTATGGGACATACCTCATTAATGTATCTGCAGACCAGTTACTTTAATGTGGTGAAGCTGGATGGATCATTGACGAGAGATATTCTGGACAATGAGAGAAACAGCGATATTATTGGTTCCATTGTATATCTGGGTCAGTCACTTGATTTTAAGATCATAGCAGAGTATGTGGAGACCAGGGAGCAGAGAGATGAACTGGAGAGACTGGGATGTAATGCATTTCAGGGGTATCTTTACAGCAAGCCATTGAAGCTGGAGGATCTGCTTGTATGGATGGAACAAAGAAAAAAGTGAGAATGATAATATAACAACAGCCACCGGTCAGAAATAGTATCTGACCGGTGGCTGCTATTATGTTAGGAGTATCGAATTAAGATAAAATATTCAATCAATGATGCATTGTTCCCGGCACTATTTGCCGAGAATTTCTTTGACGCTGTTTATTACAGCATCTTTTTCAAATGGTTTGGTGATAAACTGTTTTGCACCGTATTTCAAAGCATCTAAAACCTTGGACTGCTGACCGGCAGCAGTGATCATAATAACCTTGGCATTCGGATCAATTTCCAGAATCTTCTGTAATGCTTCAATACCATCCATCTTTGGCATCGTGATATCGAGAGTCGTAAGGTCTGCCGGATGCTGCTTAAACATCTCTATAGCTTCCTCACCGTTTGTGGCTTCGCCAATGACAGAGTAACCTTCTTCCTCTAGAAGATTCTTCATGATCATTCGTGACATTCTGGAATCATCTACGACTAATACAGATCCCCTGGAATCTGTCGGAATATCGTAAACCTGCTTTTCATTAGATGCGAAATGATAAGGAGTATCTCCCAGCTTGACCTGATCATTGTCTGCAATTACAAGATTGATACGGTGATCCTCTATGTAGACCGGCAGGATATGGAAATCTCCTTCTATGGTCTGATCCTGATAAGCAAATACAGGTTCTAATTCTAATTCTTTCTCTTTCTCGCTCAGCTCGGAAGCAAAGAGACCGTTGCTGACGTTGATAAACTCACAAACAGCATCAAAAATATCCGTTGTATCATTCTGCTTGTCCCCGGAAAAATGATCAGCGATCAGGGAGAATGCCTTTTCATCGGCATCATCAGCAAGAGCAAGATAGAAGTTCTCATCTCCGGATAATTTCTGTCCTGCAAGAGAATGATAGGACAGAGACTTTACATGCTTGATCTGACCAATATAAAAATCTCTGGTAACGAAACGGTTAATATTGCGGATGACCAGGCCTGCCAGATCTGTGATCGAAGCATTGGCTGCACATGCAAAGACCGGGATCAGTGCGTCCAGGTCATCTGCCTTTAAAGCGGTCATATCTGTATCAGAAAAGCCATGCTCCTTCTGGAATGCAGATAAAGTCTTATCAATAACGGAAGCAGTCAGCTTCGTGCATTCGGTTAAAGCCTGTGTGAACTGCATATATGGATTGCCCTGCTTCTGAAGAAGCTCTCCGATCTGGGCATCTGTCAGGAGATCCTTCTCCTGAGCAATATCGCCAAAGCGTTTATCAAACTGCATCTGCAGCTTATTGATCATATCTACGTCTTCTTCTGAGAGTAAGCCCTCTGCAATCGCAATGGTACCAAGCTTTACACGAACGGATAACTGTTTCTCAATGGAGGCACGGTATTCATCGAGGGTGATGATCTGCTTTTCTACAAGATATTTTCCAAATAATTGACTAAACATTGAATTTCACCTCTTCTGATAGATTTCTATTTATATTATACAATAACTATACCAGAAAGAAAAGGAAAATCGTGATTTTTCACAAAATAATAATTATAATTGGTTTTTTTGCTGTATCCAGTACTCTTATTTTGATTTTTCTTGCGTTATCCTGCGTGAAGCAGTATAATCGGTAAATAAACATAGGAAAGAAGGGGAGACATATGATGACATTATTTATCATAGGGATTCTTATTTTGGCAGTGAAATTGTTTTTCTTCGCAATAAAGATGGCATGGGGACTGACAAAGGTTGTGGCGTTTGTTGTATTTCTTCCGGTGATCCTGATCGGTATGCTGTTAGCAGGATTATTATCTGCGGCATTTCCGCTGCTGGTAGTTGCATTGGTTGTGGCATTTATTGCTTCCGGCTGGAAGAGAGTGTAAATGGAGCATACATAAATTAATATGAAATGGTTGCAGTACCGGCTTGACATATGCACAGGCCGGTATTATAATGACGTGGATTTGAAGATAAAGGAGGCGAAGCAGATGGACAGTTGCGATAGTCGAAGTCAAAGCACATATATGGATGGACGAGGCTTGGATTATATTTCAAGTGTCTGTTAGTGGAGCCGGATCAGATATAAGATAAGCCTTTTCCATCGTTTTAAGGAAACCGTGAGAGCTATGTTTTGCGGACGATTATTGACGATGGATTTTTTATGCCCTTTTTTGGGTAGAATGGAGGCTTATATGAGAAAAGAAGTATTTAACGAAACCAAATTTATACAGGAAATTGTTGCGGTATTTCGAAGCGGACTGAGCCGGGATCAGCTGCTTGAAAAATTACATGATTACCATGAAAATGATATTGCACAGGCATTGACATTTCTGGACAAAGAGGAGCGGATTAAACTGTATCAGCTGTTTGATACGGAATGGCTTTCCGAGATTGTCACCTACTGGGATGAGCCGGAGAAATACATCTCTGAGATTGGAATGGAAAAGCTGGCGGCAGTCGTAAATGAGATGGATTCCGATGATGCTGTGGATCTGTTGGAGAAGCTTGATGAGAAGATCAAGATAAAATTACGTCCAATTCTTCGGGAGGATGTGAAGGCCGCCATCCGGCTGATTCATTCTTATGATGAGGAAGAAATAGGAAGTCTGATGACGAATAATTATATATGTATTAACCGGAGGGGGAATATTCGTCAGGCGATGCGTGCATTGATCCGTCAGGCGGGGGAACATGATAATATTTCGACGATCTATGTGGTGGATGAGGAGCATAAATTTTGTGGTGCCATTGATTTGAAGGATCTGATCATTGCAAGGGAAAATGATGATCTGGATGATCTGATCAGCTATTCGTATCCGTATCTGATGGATCACGCCGTCATTTCGGAAAGTATCGAGCAGATCAAAGATTATGCGGAGGATTCTCTTCCGGTATTAAACAGTCGCCGTGAGATCATCGGTATTATCACGGCACAGGATATTATCGAGGCCGTTGATGATGAAATGGGAGAAGATTATGCAAAGCTTGCCGGTTTAACGTCGGAGGAGGACCTGAAAGAAACTACGAAAGAGAGTATGGCGAAGAGGCTCCCGTGGTTGATCATTCTGCTCTTCCTCGGAATGGGTGTGTCTACTGTAGTGGGGGCATTTGAGGGAGTTGTGGCGGTACTTCCTATTGTAATCTGTTTCCAGTCTCTGATCCTGGATATGGCGGGAAATGTGGGAACCCAGTCTCTGGCAGTAACGATCCGTGTTCTTATGGATGAAAAGCTTGGTACCAGTGATAAATTGCGGCTGGTGGTAAAGGAAATGAAGGTAGGCTTTAGCAATGGACTTTTACTTGGTTTGCTTGCTTTTATCATATTGGGAAGTTATCTTACCCTGTTGAAGGGAATGGTGATGACCAATTCGTTTTTGATTTCCGGATGTGTCGGAATGTCCTTGCTGTTAGCCATGATCATTTCCAGCCTGGTGGGAACCCTTGTGCCGATGTTTTTCCATAAGATCAAGATTGATCCGGCTGTGGCATCCGGACCGTTGATCACTACAGTCAATGATCTGGTGGCAGTTGTGACCTATTATGGACTTGCGTGGATGTTTTTGATCCGTATGATGCATATAGCGGGAGCGTGCCAACTGAAATAACTGAGCCCGCCATGGGGGCTCGAACAGTCTTCCGGGTGCATTCTTCTTAGGAGCCAAAAATCATATTGAAAACCGTGCCACATCAGAAACAGTCTGGGCACAATTTATTTTCTGGTGTGGGAAGTTTGAGTAGATTAGAAAATATCATTTTGGCATAGCTTGAAACTATGTCAAAGTGATATTTTTTTGTATTATTCAAGGAGATCAACAAGTGCTAGTATATCATCATAAAATATGAGGAATACGGAGGATATATATATGAGTAAGCTTGTTACACCATGCAGATATGATTTTGTTGGAAGCTTTTTGCGTCCCAATACATTAAAAAAGGCACGGAGACAGTTTGACGAGGGAGAGATCTCGTATGACGAATTAAAGAAGGTAGAGGATCAGGCAATCACAGAGCTGGTTCAGAAAACAAAGGAGCTGGGCTATCATGTCATTACAGACGGAGAGTTCCGCAGAGCTACATGGCATCTTGATTTTATGTGGGCGTTCGATGGCGTAGGACATACACCAACCAAGACCGGGCTGCCATTTCATGGAGAAGCTGCCATGGTGGATGACACATATCTGAATGGAAAAGTAGGGATATCGGGAGAGCATCCTTTTGTAGAACATTTTCGTTTCGTGAAGGCATTGGAGGATGAAAATACTGTGGCAAAGCAGACAATGCCGTCTCCGGCACAGTTTCTGGCACAGTTTACTATGCCATTCAACAGAGAACATACAGATAAATATTATGATACGGATGAAGAGCTGATCCGAGATATTGTCAAGGCGTATGGAAAAGTGCTTGCAGATCTTTATGAGGCAGGATGTCGTAATGTACAGCTTGACGATTGTACCTGGGGGATGCTTGCAGATAAGACAGGACCAATGCTTTACGGCACAACGGCGGAGGGTGCAGTAGAGGTGCAGAAGAGGCATAAGGATATCAATAATCAGGTGATCGCAAATGCACCGGAGGATATGATCATCAATACCCATGTCTGCCGTGGTAATTTCCATTCCACCTATGCAAACAGTGGTGCATATGATCCGGTAGCAGAGGTGCTCTTCGGAGAAGAAAATGTTAATGCATATTTTCTGGAGTTTGATGACGAGAGATCCGGCGGTTTTGAGCCACTGGCCAAAATTTCCGGTGATAAAAAGGTGGTACTGGGACTGATCACAACAAAGTCTCCGGTATTGGAGGACAAGGCAGAGGTGATTGCCCGGATACACGAGGCAGAAAAATATATTCCACTGGACCGGCTTTATCTGAGTCCTCAGTGTGGTTTTGCATCCTGTGAGATCGGAAATAAGCTGACACAGGAGCAGCAGTGGGCAAAGCTTGCTCTGGTAAAAGAAGTCGCAGAAGAGGTTTGGGGCAAATAGTGTATAGATGGGAATTGCTCCACAAAACAAAAAAGGTTTGAAACAATATGATGTCGAAGTCAACAGGTATTTAGACTTCAACGGACGCCATACATTGTTTCAAACCTTTTTTGTTTTTTACTGTTGTAACTATTGACATTACGATGAATTGTGTGAAACAGGGAGATGATTGAATTATTCAAAATCTCCGCGTTCATGTCTTTCGAAGAAATCTTTGGTTTCTTTTACAATGATACCATTTAAGGCAAAGAGTGCGATCATATTTGGAACCGCCATCAGTCCGTTAAAGATATCTGCGATGGTCCAGACAGCACTGACAGTCATATAAGGTCCGATAAATACTGCCAGAATGTATATCCAGCGGTAAATCTTGACATGCTTCATATTGCCGCCGCTTAAGTATTCCAGACAACGTTCGCTGTAGTAATCCCAGCCGAGGATCGTAGTAAATGCAAAGAATACAAGACACAGCATCAAAATGAAGGAGGAAATCTCTGCCGGGAAAGGAAGTCCCTTCTGAAATGCATATGTTGTTACGGCAACTCCTTCCAGGCCATCTACCTGCCATGCGCCGGTCAGTACGATGGAAAGACCAGTCAGAGTACAGATCACAATGGTATCGATAAAAGTACCTGTCATGCTGACGAGACCCTGACGGACAGGTTCCTTTGTCTGGGCAGCAGCGGCAGCGATCGGTGCACTACCAAGACCCGCTTCGTTGGAGAAGATACCTCTGGCAACACCCTTCTGCATTGCCATAAACATGCTTCCAACGGCACCGCCGGTTACAGCTTTAGGAGTAAATGCTGCTTTCACTATAATCTTGATTGCAGCAGGTACCTGTGTGATATTTGTAATGATCAGAATTGCTGCAAAAAGGAAATAGATAATAGCCATAAAAGGCACGATAACCTGGCTGACATTTGCGATACGTTTGATACCACCAATAAGTACGGCGGCTACACAGAATGCAAGGATCAGGGATGCAATGACAACAGACCAGGAATATTGGCCAAGAGAAAAAATCTGTATACAATGCTTGTCATTCGGATCAAAAAAACCGTGAACAGCACTGGCGATTCCGTTTACCTGACTGAAAGTTCCAATACCGAAAAGTCCGACACATACGCCGAAAAAGGCGAACAGTTTTGCAAGCCATTTCCATTTCTTCCCCATGCCCTGTTCGATATAATAAAACGGGCCGCCGAGGCTGTGTCCATCCTCGCCGACGATACGATACTTGACGGCGAGAAGCCCCTCGGAAAATTTTGTTGCCATTCCAAAGAAAGCGGCTACGATCATCCAGAAAAGTGCTCCCGGACCGCCGGCTCCTACTGCAGTTGCGACACCGACGATATTACCGGTACCAATGGTGGCACTTAATGCCGTACAGAGTGCAGAAAAGCTGGAAATTTCACCTTCGCCCCCCTCTTCGTTTTTTACCATCCATTTTAACGCCAATGGGAGCTTTCGGATCTGAAGAAGACCCAGACGGAGAGTCAGCAGGATACCACCGGCCATAATGAGTACCATAAGTGGGACACCCCATACAAGGTTGTCGATCTGAACGAGTAAATCATTGATTGTTTTCCACATTATTTTATCCTTCCTATGTATAGTTTGAGTGTTACATGTGCAAAAACACACTTTTATACTATACCTTTTTTTAGGAATTTTTTCAATAACATGATATAATGTGCGCGAAGGCAAAAGTGAACATGCCACATTGGCAGATGCGGAAGCTTGCTTCCTGCAGATGACGATGCGGCATGTGAACGCGCCCGCGAGTTCGAAAAAGGAGCAGGATCAACATATGATAGAGGTTGAAATTAAATTGCCGGTTAGGGATCGGAGAAATTTACAAAAGAAACTGGAAGAGGACGGGTTTGTCAAAAGTCGTCTGGTCCGGGAGACAGATCGGTATTTTAACGGAGTGGATCGTGACTTTAAAAAGACAGATGAGGCATTCCGGATCCGAAAGACAGAATGGCTGGAGCGTAGTGCTTTGAAGGAGGACTCCGTTTTGACGGGCGATGTGCCGGAGCAGACGACATACATTACATATAAAGGTCCAAAGCTTGGAAATGTGGGGATGTCCCGCGAAGAGCTGGAAACGACGGTGGGAGATGCGAAGGTGATGCGGGAAATATTGATTTCCCTGGGGTACCGTCCGGTTCAGCCGGTGGTTAAAACAAGACAATATTATTCTCATAAGGATATGACTGCCTGTGTGGATCAGGTAGAGGGACTGGGAGATTATCTGGAACTGGAGGTCCTGGTCGATGCAGAAGGAGAGAGACCACAGGCTTTGAAGAGGATTAAAGAACAGTTGAAAAAGCTGGGATATTCTATGGGGGAGACTACGAGGATCAGTTACTTGTCGATGCTGGAGGAAAATGTTAAAATGAAACGGTAAGCTTCTTGCAAATGGATATTTAGGCAGAAATTCCATTATTTTTATAGACGAGATAGAATCAGCATTACATCCTAAAGCAGTGTGTCAGTTTTTGGATATGATTGATAATATTGCAAATGAAATGGGACTTCAGGTGTTTATTACAAGTCATTCTTATTTTGTGATTATTATTTTCCAAATAGAGGATAGTGCACAATATAAGGAAAAACTACGGCAGATTCTTCCGAAGAAAAGAAAATTAAGTATCAGGAGTACATACAAGAGATTGTTGAAAAGATGCAGAAAACTTGAATATGCGTTTGATTTTAATAGCAAAAAATGCAGAGATTGCATGGTTAGATCCGTTTCGGGATAAGTTTCGGAAAGAGCTGAGAAAAGAGATGCGGATTTGGAAAATACCAGATTTTATTATTCTTAATGAGGAGCAGGCAAGAAAAAAGCAGTTTATTCTTTGATTATGAATATTTAACTCAAACTTCTCACATCAGAAAATAAATTGTGCCCAGACTGTTTCTGATGTGGCACGATTTTCAATATGATTTTTGGCTTCCAAGAAGAATGTACCCGGAAGGCTGTGAGCTGGAAATTGCCGCAGATCAGTAGGCTTGCCAGGAAGTCTTTGCTTTGCAATGTTTCGATGAATACGTGCCTGGACGATCGAGCCTCCAGGGCGGGCTCAGTTATTTCAGTGGGCACGCTCCCGCTACGTCGCACTACGCAGTGGTGCATAACGCTGCAAAATACGCAGCGTAAACACCAGCGAGTGCGAAAGTGCCCTTTGAAATACCTGAATCCCCCCTGAGGCGAGTACGGGAAGACACGTTCATCGAACATCGAAACAGCAAAGCAATCAGACTTCCCGCAAGCCGTTAGTGACAAGGCAATTTCCAGACACAGCTTCGGGTATTCAGGCTCTTAAAAGCCAAAAATCATATTCAATACCCCGGAACATCAGAAACAGTCTGGGCATATTATAGTTCTTGGTGTGGGAAGTTTGAGTATTTAATACATAAATGTAAAATGAGTATATCAATATATTGTGATTCCGATATATGGTTTATGCAAATTAAGGAGTTTAATATTAACATGAACAATACCTACAAATTTTATCAAAACAAACAATGTGAATATTTTCCCTGTCACGATGTTGCAGACTCATCTTCCTTTAACTGCCTGTTCTGTTACTGCCCATTATATCTGAAGGAAACCTGTCTGGGGCATCCGGATTATATCCTGAACGGAAAGGGGCAGCGGATCAAGGATTGCAGTAGCTGCACGGTGGTGCACCGTCCGGAAATGTATGAAAAGGTATTGGAGGAGCTGGGACGGCAGGATCAGGAAATTTCTATTAACATATGGAATCTGCGGGAACAGATATGGGACAGAATGGCGCAGATCGCATCCTGGGAGCAGATGGAGCCGGAAATGCACCGGCAGCACCGGGCAACGGCGATCAGCAGTATCACTAATATTCTGGAAAAACATAAATATCTCTATCGTCTCAATGTATTGCTACAGCCTTTTGCAAAGGAGTGTGTCCGGGAAGACCGTTTTATATTTGGAAAGCAGGAAATTTACTGCAATGTGCTGGAGCGTATTGAACGGAGTCAGATTGAGACAGGGTATGTATATGCCTTTCACGCACCGTTATTTGAAATGGAGGAGACAGATTCACTGCTGGCACAATATTATCTGGAGATTTTTCAGATTGCCTGTATGGATGTGGTGCGGGAGTGGGTACAGGGATATCTGGAGAGAAAGCACAGCGTTATGAGCAGACATTACTGCAGCCCTTCTTTTGGACCGGGATTTTATGGAATGGAGATGGCGGCGGTGCCAAAGCTGTTAAAGCTGATGGATACGGAAAAGCTGGGAATTTGCTGGAAGGATGAGAAAATGGATCCGTCGATGAGTATTGTGGGGATCTATCTGGTCAGCAGGGAGGATATTTTGTCAAATTGTGGGGACTGTGTCGGTTGCATCGGAGGGAAAGATGGCTGCCGGTTCTGTGTCAACTACCATAAAAAGCCTATCTAAGATTCTTCAAAAGGGTTGCCAAAGCAATTCGATCCATGATAAAATATCCTTTTGGACATATAAAATAGAAAAAGATAAATGCTCCGAAAGAAGTTTGTGAGCTGAGTGGAAAGGAATGTTGGATCATTATGAACGAAAATCAGAATTCTACCCCTGTTGCAGAAAATAAAATGGGGACAATGCCGATCGGAAAATTGGTTTTTAATATGTCACTGCCCATGATGGTTTCTATGCTGGTACAGGCATTGTACAATATTGTGGACAGTATCTTTGTGGCAAAGCTTTCAGAAAATGCACTGACCGCTGTTTCTCTGGCATTTCCCCTTCAGACGCTTTTAATCGCTGTGGGAGCCGGCACCGGTGTCGGTATGAATGCTCTTGTCTCCAGATCTTTAGGAGAGAAGAACCAGAAACGGGCTAATCGGATTGCTACCAATGGTGCATTTATTTATATTCTGAGTTATTTTTTATTTCTGATCCTTGGATTTACCGTGGTGAAACCGTTTTATACCAGTCAGACAGGCAATGCGGATCAGGAGATCATGACCATGGGAATTGAGTATCTCAGCACGGTAATGATCTTTTCTTTTGGATTGTTTACACAGTTTTTCTTTGAGCGTCTGCTGACTTCTACAGGAAAAACGATCTTTAGTATGACCTCTCAGTTGACGGGAGCGGTGACCAATATTATTCTGGATCCCATTCTGATCTTTGGTTTATGCGGTGCACCTAAAATGGGAGTGACAGGTGCTGCCGTTGCTACAGTTATCGGACAATGTGTGGCCGGTGTCGTAGCAGGGACATGTCATCATAAATTTAATCATGAGGTTAATGTAGAGCTGAAGGGCTTCCGCCCGGACGGAAAGATTATTGGAAATATATATGCCGTTGGTATTCCATCCATCATTATGCAGTCCATTGGATCGGTTATGACATATTGTATGAACCGTATTCTGATTGATTTTTCTTCTACGGCGACAGCAGTCTTTGGCGTTTATTTCAAGCTGCAGAGCTTCTTTTTTATGCCGGTATTCGGACTGAACAATGGGATTACTCCGATCATCGCATATAATTATGGTGCCCAGAAGAGAAAGCGTATGATACATACCATCAAGCTCAGCTTGACGGTGGCATTTTGCCTGACCTTTATTGGATTCCTGCTGTTTGAGACGATTCCGCAGACACTTCTGGGGCTGTTCAATGCCTCCGATAATCTGCTGGCGATCGGTGTACCGGCACTCCGGATCATAGGAATCCATTATCTGATCGCATGGTTTTGTATTATTGCCGGTACCGTATTCCAGGCACTTGGCAAGGCTGTGTTCAGCATGATCGTATCCATCATGCGTCAGTTGTTTGTACTGATCCCGGCAGCGTATATTCTGGCAAGGATCGGAGGACTTCAGATGGTATGGTGGTCCTTCCCGATTGCGGAGGTCATTTCCTTTGCGGTATCTTTGACATTCCTGATCCGGATCTATCGTACAATTATTCAGAAGATTCCCATGGAGGCATAGGAGGAATTTGAAATAAATTTGTAGAGGACAGGCACAACATCCTCTTTGATTATGGTTTTGACTTTCCCCAGTAGGATTCAATTGCTTCCGGATGCAGCCCCTCCCCAATGACAATGAGGATTGCCTGCCCGTTTGGAATCGGATGGATCTCTGTTTTTTGGTGGGTTGCATTGATGGCGATCCAGGTATTGTCCGGAAGCTTTTGAAAACCTTTGATACGAAAGACCTTGCCACAGGCTGGGTCTTTTAATATTTTGACACAGGATTCCCGCAGAAAGCTTTCGGTAAACTCCATATTCATAAAATAGAGGCTGTCATAGGTCTTTTTTTCGTCCAGCCACAGCTTTCGGTAATCGGCAGAATGATAGCCGGAGTGCATAATCTTCTCAAAGTCGTTCGGAACCAGTTTGTCCCAGTCCTTCTGCAGGATAAGCTGGCCGGACGGAGCCGGACACTGCAGCTTTTCAAGCAGACCGGATACATACCGGCTTGTGGAGGAGATGACGGAAGCCTCCGTCTCCTGTACATGGCTGTAAAGGATCGTACCCGCCTGGGCTGCCTGGGAGGCAAGAAGAAAACGGGAAGATTCGGAGAGTGCCGTATCCAGATTGGCATCAATGATCGTGATTACGTTTCCAATCTGATACCAGCGGTCCAGTGGATCCTCGTGCAGGGCATCAAAAAACTCATCCATATCAAAAATTCCCGAAGGTTCCACTAAAACCCGGTCATAACCACACATTCCCATAGCGATCAGCTTTGTTTTAAAACGTCGTCTGTGGCAGTCGGCATCACATCCGCCTGCCACCATTTCCAAAGTGCAGTTGTCGCCCAGGATATCCTGAAGCAGCATGGCATCCACATTCACAGCACCGAAATCATTTTCTAATATTCCAATATTTTTACCCTGATCGATCAGGTATTTTGCATATTTCTTAATAAAAGTTGTTTTTCCGGAACCCAGAAATCCTGTGATCAGATCAATAGAAATCATATTGTATCCTCCCCTTGTTGTGTTATTTTATAGACTTTTTCTGTGTAAGGAATATTTTATACATATGTTAATTTTGTACAGAAACTTGTTTTATCACGCTTGAGTTTATCACACATATCATAAAAATACAAAATCGAAAAAGAAATGCTATGAAACTGCTTGTCTCATTATAAAAATACGTTTATAATTGTTGTGGTACAAAGGAGAAATTTGGACATCAGGAAAGAGAGGTATGAAAATGCAGCACAGGAAGAATTATCAGATTAGTCTGTTTGTGATCGGATGTATTCTGATAAATTGTCTTGGTAAATGGATTGCAGCAGCAGGACAGCTTCCGGTATGGATGGATTCGTTCGGAACCGTATGCAGTGCATATGCGTTGGGTCCGTTTTGCGGAGGAGTTGTAGGAGCTGCTACCAATGTGATATATGGGTTTTATTATAAGACTTCTTATGTCTATGCTTTGACGAATATTGCTGTTGGTATATTGACCGGTTATTATGCATCGAAGGGCTATTTGAGAGATCTTTTTAAGACAATGTCCCTGAGCTTTCTGATCACGCTGCTTTCCGTTGGCGTGTCTGTTCCGCTGAATTATGTATTTTACAGTGGGAGAACCGGCAATATCTGGGGGGATGGCGTGATCGATCTGCTGGGGCAGATGGGGTTTCGCTCATGGATGTGTGGCGTGATCGGTGAGTTTTATGTAGATTTTTTGGATAAGGTAGTTACGCTGGTGGCGTTTTTTGTGGGACTTCGTCTCTGGCACGGATATAAAACACGCCAAAATGAGGAAAAGATACCTAGGATCAGTCCGAATCATATGAAAACCGGCATTATGATCGTTTTTTTGTTGCTGGGATCGGTGTTGTGGAATCCTATGGCTGTGTCTGCACAGAAGACACAGGATCATTCTTATAATATGTATGTGCAGACGATTTACAATGACAATAACGGACTTCCGGGTGGCAAGGCAAATGATATTGCCCAGACAAAGGATGGTATTTTGTGGATTGGAACATACGGCGGGCTTTACCGGTATAACGGAAGCCGGTTTCAGTGGATGAACCATTATGATTCCGTCAAAAATGTAAACTGTCTGTATACGGATGAGGCAGGAAGACTTTGGATCGGAACAAATGACAGTGGTGTGTCCATCTGTATTAATGAGGAGATATCCAATGTGGTAGATTCATCCCAGGGACTTCCGGCGGATTCGGTGCGCTGTGTCACGGAATGTTCGGACGGAACATTTTATGTGGGAACTTCGGATGCCCTTGCAATCGTATCATTGTCGGGTGGCCTTTCAGTCAGTGATATTGTTTCTGAGGTTACCTATACAAAGAGTTTGTCGGCAGACCAGAAGGATCATGTGGCGGCAGTGACGGATGAAGGAAGCCTGTATTTGCTTTCGCGGGGGAAAGTGATACAGCATCTGCAAAAGAAAGCATACCATGCGGCATATTCCTGCTGCATGTTTGATGATCAGGGCAGATTATATGTGGGAAGAACCGACAACTGCATTGAAATATATAAGTTAAAGGATGGAAAGCTGCAGAAATGCAGGACTGTTTCCTGTGGAACTCTTACCAATATAAAATCACTTCATATGTCGGAAAATCAGGAAATTTTTATCTGTGCAGATAATGGAGCCGGTTTTTTAGATATCTCCGGAAATTATCAAAGTGTGAATACCAATAAGTTTAACAGTTCCATTGATCATATGCTTATGGATTATCAGGGAAATCTCTGGTTTACCTCGTCACGTCTGGGACTGCTTCGGATGTGCAAATCTGTTTTTACAGAGATCTTTACAGAAGCAGGATTGGAAGAGGGTGTTGTGAACACCGTGATCAAGTGGAGAGGTGATGTCTATTTTGGAACGGACAGTGGTCTGAAGGTTGTGGATGGTGTTATGACCAGAGAAAAACATACATCCTTATCAAAAAAACTGGAGGGGATCCGTGTACGCTGTCTGATGGAGGACAGTCAGGGGAATCTTTGGATATGTACTTCCGGAGAAGGTGTCTGGAAAGTGTCAGAGGATGGATCACTCCGGATCTATTCGGAAAAAGACGGTCTTTTGGGGGATAAATTTCGTACAGCGATGGAATTAAAGGATGGAACCATTGCTCTGGCAGGAGATCTTGGCATATCCTTTGTTAAAAATGGAACGGTGACTGAAAATATTGGTGCATCAGATGGATTATCCAATCCCAGGGTATTGTGTATGTTCCAGAAGAAAGATGGTACTCTTCTGGCGGGGACGGATGGAAATGGTATCGCGGTGATACGGGATCATAAGGTTCAGAGCCATTACAAAAAAATAAATGGCTTAAGTTCAGAAGTGATCCTGCGTATGGTGGAGGATACCGATCATGGCGGAATGTTTATCGTAACAAGCAACAGTCTGTGTTTTATGAAAAACGATAAAATTCGTATTCTGGATAATTTCCCATATTATAACAACTACGATATTGTGGAGGGAAAGAAGGGGGAGGTTTTTGTTCTTAGCTCCGCAGGAATCTACGTTGTGGACAAAAAGAAACTGGAAAACGGAGAAAGACTGGATTATGATCTGTTAAATGCTGCCAAAGGCCTGCAGGAATCTTTGACCCCGAATGCCTGGAATTATATTGACGAAAAAGACAATTTATATCTATCCGGTGGATTTGGTACAGTATATATGAATATGAACGATTATAATTCCCATAATTTTTCTTATCGTATGCTGATGAAGTCTATCAAAATGGATGGAGAGACCTCCTATGTGGAACGAGGGGAAGCCTTTCATATTTCAAGAGGTGTGAGCCGGGTGGAGATCATACCGGAGGTGGTCAATTATTCCATTAATGACCCATATGTCCGGGTCTGGCTGGAGGGCTACGACAAAGAGCCGACGATTCTTCCGCAAAGTGAATTGAAAAATATTGTATATACCAATCTTCCTACGGGAGAATACATTTTTCATATGGCGGTGTATGATCATCAAAGGACGAAGGTGATCGAGGAAAGTACTTACCAGATCATCAAGGATAAGGAAATCTACGACCATTGGTGGTTTTATGTTTATTATGGTATTGTGCTGGTGCTGGCAATCGTCTATCTGACCTGGCTGCTCGTCCGGACACAGATCCAGAAGAAGCTGAATCTACAGAAGAAGGAGTTAGAACTTGCCAAAAATCAGATTCAGATGGGTAATGAAACGATCATTACCATTGCAAGAACGGTGGATGCCAAGGATGAAAATACCAGCCAGCATTCCCAGAGAGTATCGGAATATTCTGTGATGATCGCAGAGAAGCTGGGCTACAGCAAAGAGGATCTGGAGGTGCTCCGCAAAACAGCACTTCTTCATGATATTGGCAAGATTGCGATTCCGGACCGTATTCTGAATAAGGCGGGACGTCTGACGGATGAAGAGTACGGTGTGATGAAGTCCCATGTACTCAGGGGAGCCGAGATATTAAAGAATTTTACCTTTATTGAGCATGTAGATGAGGGGGCTCTTTACCACCATGAGAGATATGATGGCAAGGGGTATGTAAATGGTCTGAAGGGGGAGGAGATCCCTCTGAATGCAAGGATCATTGGAATTGCTGATGCGTTTGATGCGATGACGGCCAACCGTGTATACCGCAAGAAGCTTGATCTGGATTTTGTGCTGGAGGAGCTTCGCAAAGGAAGAGGAACGCAGTTTGATCCCCGGTTAGTTGATATCATGCTGGGACTCTTAGAGGATGGAACCATTGATGTCGAAGGGCTTTATGGAGCAAGTGAAAATAAAATTTCATAAAGCGGGTGAAATTAATTCGCAAATATTAGAGCCGGCGGCCCAAAGCTTTCGGGCTGGGAAAGGAACAGAGGATTCGTATGAAAAGGATATATATCATAACGATCAGCAGTGCATTGTTTGTGATACTGGCAGCTTTTGGTCTGCATCTGCTGACGCAGGATGACAGTGAGCAGAGAAACATTACCGTGGGATTTGTTTATGTGGGAGATACCAGTACTGCTTATACAGGCAATTTTGTAAAGGCGCAGAAGGCGGTAGAGAAAAAATATGGCAGCAGGGTACGGACGATTGCACGGTTTAATGTCACTGAGGGAAGTGAAGACGGTATTTTAGAGGACCTGGTGGAGGCGGGCTGTGATATTATTTTCACCACAAGTTATGGATTTGGGGAAAAGGCAAAGCAATGGGCAGAGAAATATCCTAAGGTTCAATTCTGTCAGTCTACCTGTTCTAATGCCAACGAAGAACCAAAACTCTCCAATTATCATACCTATATGGGAGCTATTTATCAGGGACGTTATATTTCCGGTGTGGCAGCGGGAATGAAGCTGAAGCAGTTGATCGATGAGAAAACGATTACAGCAGATGAAGCAAAGGTGGGATATGTCGGAGCCTATCCGTATGCGGAGGTGATCTCCGGATATACGGCATTTTTCCTGGGAGTAAGATCCATTGTACCGGAAGCGGAAATGACAGTGAAATATACAAATACCTGGGGAAGCTACGCATTGGAAAAGAAATATGCGACCCAGTTGATCAATGAGGGCTGTGTGATCATCTCGCAGCATTCTGATACTACGGGACCGGCTGTGGCATGTGAGGAAGTCAAGGGAAAGCATGTGGTATACCATGTGGGATATAATCAGAGTATGGCGGATGTGGCGCCAACCACATATCTGACCGGGTGCCGGATCAACTGGGAGCCTTATATTTCTGCAGCGGTGGAGGCAGTATTGTCGGAGAAGGATATCGAAAGCTCGCTGGATGCCAACATCAATGGAAATGATGCAGGGGCAGGATTTGATCAGAGCTGGGTACAGATGCTGGAGGTCAATGAGCTGATTGCGGCACCGGGAACCAAAGAAAAAGTAGAAAAACTGATCGGCAGCTTTAAAAAGAAAGAGATCAATGTATTTCAGGGAGATTATACCGGGGTTGATCCGGACAATAAAGAAGATGTGATTTCTTTGAAGGAGGGATATCAGGAAAATGAAAAGAGCTCCGCACCGACATTTCATTATGTGCTGCGGGATGTGATTCATGTGGAATGATCATAACAGATGAGAAGGGTCATTTGCAAATCGTCAGATAGTATGGTAAAATAAATTATTGATTATGTATGAAATAAATATAGATGGGCAAAGCAGCCGAAAGACTGTGACGCAAAGCTATAGGACCTGTAAAATGGTAACCAGTTGCAAAAAAGAAAGCATTACGGCTATGGTTGTAATGCTTTTTATAGTTTATAAGAGGGGTTTGGAGAATGAAAAAGGACAAAGTATTTTATCAATCAAAATTTGAACATTACCGTGTGATGAATATGTGGATCGTGATCGCAAGCTGTATTTCATCACTGTTTTATGTGATATCTGACTGGTATTTATTCGGGGAGATCAATATGGTGACAGTTCCTGCGAGGACAGCAATTCTGATTCCTTTTGCTATTTTTATGATCGTGAATGCAAAGGTGAAGGATTACCGCGTGATCGTGCCGTTATCCTATCTGATCGCACATAGTATTATGTGGTGCACTATCTGGGCGTGTGTATATCTGCCGGATCTTACTTTTGCCAGTGATGGTTTTATCATTATTATGGCAATTTTTATCTTTTTTGGATTTGCAGCACCGGGGAAGTGGAGTGTTATTTTTACGGGTCTGATCTTTCTGGATATCGGCGTTGCCAATATCTTTCTGCATTATCCGGAGCTGCTGATGATGCTGATCCTCGGCATTCCGTTTTATGGTGGAATCTGTCTTGTGGTATGGGCGATGGAGAGATCTTATGTGTACCAGTATGTTGCACAAAGGATGCTGGAGGAAAGTGCATATCACGACCAGTTGACGGGACTTTTTAACCGTAATATCATTGATACTCTTATGGATGAAAACAAATCCCTACAGTGTTTCGGAGGAGAGGATATCTCAGTTTTACTGTTTGATATTGATTTATCTTGCACAGCATAATTACAGTCCTGTATACATTTTGGTTTCTTAAGTTATATATAGTATTAAAAACTATATGAAACAGTAAAATAGAAAATGATATATTGACATGTAAGCCATAAATGATTAATATAATTACAGAATAGAAGATGTAATCGACATTTTTTTGGTTATAAAAACATTCTGTGACAGAAAAGAGGATTATTTATGAAAGTGTTAAGGATTGGAGAGAAGGTTGCAAGAATTCCTGTTATACAGGGAGGGATGGGAGTTGGTGTCAGCAGATCAAATTTGGCAGGAGCTGTAGCGAGAGAAGGAGGAATTGGAATTATATCAACAGCACAGATTGGCTATGATGAGGAGGAGTTTGAAACAGATCCGGTAAAGGCCAATCGTAAAGCAATTGAAAAGCATCTTTCTTTGGCTAAGGAAAAGGCTGCCGGGGGAATGGTGGGAGTCAATATTATGGTTGCACTTCGGGATTATGCGGAGCATGTGAGAGCCGCAGTTGCTGCAGGCGCAGATGTGATCATTAGTGGTGCAGGGATTCCGGCAAAGCTTCCGGAATATGTAAAAGGGAGCAGTACAAAGATCGCTCCAATTATTTCTTCGGCAAAGGCTGCCAGAGTGCTTTTACAGCGCTGGGAAAAGAAATATCAGAGAACCGCAGATTTTATAGTGATTGAAGGACCAAAAGCCGGCGGTCATCTTGGGTTTTCCAGAGAAGAATTAAAGGATATAGATGGACTTGACTATGATAACAGGATCCGGGAGATCATTCAGGTTGTACAGGAATTTGCAACGCATTTTCATCAAAAAATTCCGGTGATTGTAGCTGGTGGAATTTTTACGGCGGAGGATGTAAAGCATGCCGTAGATCTTGGGGCTGATGGAGTTCAGGTTGCTTCGAGGTTTGTTGTCACAAAGGAATGCGATGCATCGCAGGCATACAAAGAGGCATATATCCATGGTACGGCAGATGAGATAGAGATCATTAAAAGTCCTGTTGGCATGCCGGGACGCGCACTTCACAATCATTTTCTGGAAAAAGTGCAGAAGGGACGGATTCCGGTAAAGAAATGTTATGGGTGTATGCGTAAGTGCAATATCAACGAGATCCCATATTGTATTACAGATGCATTGACAAAAGCGGTTCGTGGTGACGTGGAGAATGGATTGATTTTTTGCGGAGCAGAGATTGGAAGAATTCATTGTATGACCACTGTACATGATCTTATGATGGAATTGGGGAAGGGCTTTGAGTAAGAAAAATATTCCGACAGGAGTTGGAGGAAGATCTGGATGGAAAGAAAAACAATTCGAAGAAGAATCCTATTTTATGGAAGAGTGCAGGGTGTAGGTTTTCGCTATCGTGCCAGATATGCGGCGGAGAGTCTGTGTCTCACGGGATGGGTATATAATGAAGAGGACGGTACTGTGACTATGGAGGTGCAGGGAGATGAGGCATCTATAGACCGCCTGTTGCAGATGCTGCAGCAGGACCGCTACATTGATATTGTGGATATGGATATCAAGAATCTGATTCCGCAGGAGAACGAGAGAAACTTCGAGGTGAAGGATTGAAAGCAGACAGAGAAAAAGGGGCTTCCACTGTGAAAGTGGAAGCCCTTTATGTTTATGTCGTATGAATAAAGGTGTGGATATTAAACACAACCCTGAGCCTTCATAGCCTCTGCAACCTTCAGGAAACCTGCGATATTTGCACCGGCCATGTAGTTACCCTCCATACCGAACTCTTTTGCAGCCTCATCACAAGACTTGAAGATCTCTTTCATGATGCCATGAAGCTTTGCGTCAACTTCCTCGAATGTCCAAGAAAGTCTCTCGGAGTTCTGGCTCATTTCAAGACCGGATGTTGCAACACCGCCGGCATTTGCAGCCTTAGCAGGGCCGTAAAGCATCTTGTTCTCGAAGTAAACATCAATAGCTTCTGGAGTAGAAGGCATGTTAGCACCCTCAGATACAGCATAGCATCCGTTTGCAGCAAGTTTCTTAGCACTGTCTGCATCAATCTCGTTCTGGGTAGCACATGGAAGAGCAATATCACACTTGATGCTCCAGATACCACTGCATCCCTCTGTATATGTAGCATTCTTATGGGAGGTTCTGTCAACATACTCTTTGATACGTCCACGCTCAACCTCTTTGATCTGCTGAACAACAGGAAGATCAATTCCGTCTGGATCGTAGATATATCCGTTAGAGTCAGAAAGAGCAACAACCTTTGCACCAAACTCAGTAGCCTTCTTTGTAGCGTAGATTGCTACGTTTCCGGAACCGGAAATAACAACGGTCTGATCCTTGAAGCTCTTGCCGTTTGCTTTCAGCATCTCTTCTGTGAAGTAGCAGAGACCAAAACCTGTAGCTTCTGTACGAGCCAGAGAACCACCATAGGTAAGACCCTTACCGGTAAGTACACCAGACCACTCATTGCGGATTCTCTTGTACTGACCAAACATATAACCGATCTCGCGGGCACCTGTTCCGATATCACCGGCAGGTACGTCACAGTCAGGACCGATATGTTTGCACAGCTCTGTCATAAAGCTCTGGCAGAAACGCATTACTTCTCCGTCGCTCTTGCCCTTAGGATCGAAGTCGGAACCACCTTTGCCGCCGCCCATAGGAAGGGTAGTAAGGCTGTTCTTAAAGATCTGCTCGAAGCCGAGGAACTTGATGATACCACTGTATACAGATGGGTGAAGTCTGAGACCTCCCTTGTATGGTCCGATAGCTGAGTTAAACTGGATACGGAATCCTCTGTTTACCTGAACTTTACCGTTGTCATCAACCCAAGGCACACGGAAGATAATCTGTCTCTCAGGCTCTACAATACGCTCGAAAACGCCTGCCTCAACGAGATCCGGTCTTTTCTCAACAACAGGATCCAGAGACATAAATACCTCTGTAACTGCCTGGATGAATTCAGGCTCTCCTGCATTTCTCTTCTTAACTGTTTCAAGTAAGTCGATCAGATACTGATTTTTTAACGCCATTGCTAAAAAACCTCCTTTTCTTTATTTTTGATTGTGTATGTTGTGTGTGATTAACGCAACACGTTAAAACAAGTATCGCATAAAAATAGTGAGATTTCAACAATTTTTTCTAAAAAAACCTTATTTTTTTTCGATTAAAGTTGTGAAAATAGACAAAAATATACTTGTATACAAAATGCGTGTATACAAGTATGGAAAATAAAACAAAATATGAATAAAATGTTCACAATATAAACACAATTTAGACACAAATAATCCGTATAATATGTCACAGAAAGTGAAAACTTTCTACTCCCACCCTATTATACGCTGGATGACGAGAGTTATCCACAAAAGAGCCCTTCGGGGCTCTTTTTGATTTACAGGGATAAATGATTCTATTATTTATTAAGGGATTCTATTATTAAGGAAGATAATCAGATAAATCGGGTTCTGGTGCTTGCGGACAAGGACAAAATATTCTATATTATATGATAATGGAATGTATTGTCAAAGGAGTGGCACACAGGGATATTGTGTGAGAAAGAGGAAGTATGAGCTGGAAATATCTATTATTTGATCTGGATGGTACATTAACGGATTCCAGTGAAGGAATATTAAATTGCGTGATTTATGCATTAGAGGCTGCCGGTATAGAAGTCCCGGACAGGGAAAAATTATTGCAGTTTGTGGGCCCGCCACTGATTGAGGGGTTTCAGGACATTATCGGGATGGATCATGCCGCAGCGGTTCAGGCTACTGTGAAATACCGGGAAAGATATGGTGTCATTGGCTTATTTGAAAATAAACCATATGATGGAATTGCTTTGGCGTTATCGCGTTTGAAAAGCCAGGGAAAGGTAATCGCACTGGCAACCTCAAAGCCGGAGTCGTATGCTGTGCGGATCCTGCAGCATTTTAATCTGATGAAATATTTTGATGTGGCTGTGGGAGCCAGTATGGATGAATCCAGAAATAATAAAACGGCAGTAATAAAAGAAGCGTTACGTCGCCTGGGGATATCAGAGGATGACAAAGAACAGGTTCTTATGATCGGCGACCGCCGTCACGATATCCGGGGGGCAAAGGACTGTGGCATTGCGTCACTGGGTGTTTATTATGGGTTTGCAGAGATTGGAGAGCTGGAAAAGGCAGGGGCAGATTATATTGCCTGGAGCGTCGATGACATGGTGACGATTGCCGGAGCGGCAGAGAGTCAGGCAGAATCTAAGGATTCCGACGGGGAATCTCTTTCAGAAATGAAATATCAGCGGGTAGACCTGGAACAGGCGGTGGAACATCTGAAAAAGCTGATACGGCAGCAGGAGCAGGCGCAGAGCGGGGCAGAGCAGCTAAAGATCCATCAGGAGTATTACCGGCTGAGTGATCTGGTATCAACGATGTATGCACTGGCAATGTTCCGTCATTCTATTGATACTACGGATCAGTATTATGATCAGGAAATGTCCTATTATGATGAGCAGCTTCCTGATTTTGAATTATGGGATATGAAATATCACGAGGCTCTATATCATTCGCCATATCGTGGAGAACTGGAAAAGGTGATCGGAAAGGTTGCATTCAAAAATATAGAGCTTCAAATGAAATCGACATCACCGGAGCTGGTGGAATTGCAGCAGGAAGAAAACAAGCTGGTGAATGAGTATGAGAAACTTCTGGCATCAGCGGAGTTTCTCTGGAATGGCGATACGATCAGTATGGCAGAACTCGGAAAATATCAGACGGATCCGGATCAGGCGATCCGGCAAAAGGCATGGACTTTGCTGCAGGATTTTCTCCAGACAAATGGGGAGACGTTAGACCGGATTTATGATGAGCTGGTTCACAACAGAACAGAGCAGGCGAGGAAGGCCGGATATGAAAATTTTGTGGAGCTGGGGTATTACCGGATGCAGAGAAATTGTTATGATCATTCTCAGATGGAACAGTTTCGTAAATGGATTAAGGAGTACTGGGTTCCGCTGGCATCAGAGGTGCAGGATCGGAGACGACGGAGGCTGGGGCTGGAAACGCTTCATATATATGATAACGGTCTGTATTATAAGGAAGGAAATCCGGCACCGGAGGGAACTCCACAGCAGATTTTACAAAACGGCCTGAAAATGTACCGGGAGCTTTCTGCAGAAACAGCAGAATTTATGGAGCAGATGGTTCGCAGGGAGATGTTTGATGTGCTGAGTCATCCCGGAAAGAAACAGGGCGGTTATATGGAGTTTCTGCCATTACCGAGAATGCCACTGATCTTTGCTAATTTTAACGGGACAAGCGGTGATGTGGATGTGATCACCCATGAATGCGGCCACGCTTTTCAGGGATATCTGGCAGGAAAGGATGATATCCGGGAGCATTGGGATATTACGATGGAGACGGCAGAGACACATTCCATGTCTATGGAGTTTTTCACAAATCCATGGATGGAACTGTTTTTTGGAGAGGCCGCTCCGGAGTTTCGTCAGATGCAGCTGGAGGATGCCATCTGTTTTATTCCTTATGGGTGTATGGTGGATGAATTTCAGCAGATTATTTATGAATATCCGGAGCTGACACCGGATCAGCGCCATGAGGTATGGCGCCGACTCGAAAAGCAGTATCGGCCACATCTGAACATGGAAGGAATGCCGTTTTTTGAAAAAGGCGGTTTCTGGCAGAGACAGCATCATATATATTCTACGCCGTTTTATTATATTGATTACTGTCTGGCTCAGATCTGTGCGTTGCAGTATAAGCTTATGATGGAGCAGGATTATGAGAGAGCCTGGAAAAGCTATCTTAAGCTTTGTCGGATGTCGGCAAGTGGATTTTTTACAGATATGATACGGGATGTGGGATTGTTGAATCCATTAGAGGAAGAATGTATTCAGCAGCTGATACAGCAGCTGAGTGGAGCATAGATAAAAGGAAGGCAGAGGTATTATTACGATGAGTAAGAACAAGAAAAAAGCAAAACTCCAGAAAAAACAGAGCAGATTATCCAACAAGAAAATCGGAATCATGGTGGCTGTCGCAGCCGTTGTAGTGATTGCTGCAGGAGCAATGGTTTACTGGCAGAAGAATCGTGCCGTAGATGAAAAGCTGGATTATGATCCGGCAAAATATGTTAAGATCGGAGAGTATAAGGGAGTACAGGTATCGCTGGAGGTGACGGATGAGGATATTCAGGATGAGATCGACAATGTACGGGAGGATAACGCATCTTACGAGCAGTTGACAGGGACCACACAAACCGGTCAGACCATCCGGGCATCTTTTGAGGGGTATGTGGACGGTAAGAAAATGGATGATACATGTGGAGAGGATTATGTAGAGCTTGGTTCCGGAGACTGGCTGGATGGCTTTGAGGAGAATCTCACAGGAGTCAATACGGGGGATTCCGTAGTCTTTACCGTACCGGTACCGGAGGGAACTTATGGTGATCCGGCACTGGATGGAAAGAACGTAGAGTTCCATGCAACGGTTTTGTATATCTGTGGAGAAGAGATTCTTCCGGAGTATTCGGATGATTTCGTAAAAAAGGTGTCCAAAAATAAATACAAAACAACGGCAGAGTATAATGAATATCTAAAGAAAAAGCTGCACAAGGAAAATGAAGACCAGAAGGCGGAATATGCATGGTCAGATGTATTGGAAACCTGTGAAGCGGATCAATATCCGAAATCTCTGCTGGAGGATTGCAAGCAGGAGGTACTTCAGGGATATTATGACATGGCAGCAGTCTATAATTGCAGCAAAGAAGAAATCTTCCCGGCATTTGGCTATGACAGCGAGGAGACTTTTGTAAATTCGGATCTGGAGCCGCTGGCAGAGGATACGGCAAAGGAGTATCTTGCGGCTCAGGCAATTGCCCAAAAGGAAAACATAAGCTATACCAGGGAAGAATTGCAGGAATATATCAAAGAGCAATATGAGGATATGACGGATGAGTATGATTCGCCGGAGGCATTTGAGAAAGACAGAAAGGGATATCTGGAGCGACAGATGCTTCTGGAACAGGTGAAAAACTGGATTGCAGATCATGCGAAATATTCCAGCTGATCGTCGCAGAATAGATGGAAAGGAAGGCTGTGGAATGGAGCGGTTAAAAATTCTGGTAGTGGATGATGAACAGAGAATGAGAAAGCTTGTGAGAGACTTTCTGGTAAAGAAAAATTTTGATGTGATGGAAGCGGGAGACGGAGAGGAAGCCGTAGATATCTTTTATGAAAATAAAGATATTGCGTTGATCATTTTGGATGTGATGATGCCTAAAATGGACGGATGGCAGGTTTGCCGTGAGATCAGAAAATATTCTCAGGTACCGATTATTATGCTGACAGCTAAAAGTGATGAGAAGGATGAGCTGCAGGGCTTCGAGCTTGGGGTGGATGAGTACATTTCAAAACCGTTTAGTCCCAAGATACTGGTAGCCCGTGTGGAGGCGATATTACGGAGAACCAACGCATTAGAAGAAGGTGTGAAGGAGGTCGGAGGAATTTCCCTGAATCAGGCAGCACATGAAGTAAAAATAGACGGTAAAAATATCGAACTGAGTTACAAGGAGTTTGAGCTTTTGACATATTTTATAAACAATCAGGGCGTGGCATTATCCAGGGAACGTATTTTAAATAATGTCTGGAATTATGATTATTTTGGAGATGCAAGAACCATTGATACCCATGTCAAAAAGCTGAGAAGCAAGCTTGGGGACAAAGGAGAATATATTAAAACGATCTGGGGTATGGGTTACAAATTTGAGGTGTAAAAGATCATGAACAAGAAAAAGGCATCTTTTCTGAAAATGCAGTCAATTAAAACAAAATTAATCGTGGTATTATGCAGTATACTGGCGTTGACAATTCTGGGATGCTGGCTGGCCAATCAGCTATTTTTACCAATGTACTATCAACATAGTAAAATAAGCACATTGTCAGATTCATTTCGAAAGATTGATAATATTGTAAAAAATGACAATGCTTTTCAGAAGGGAGCAGGGCAAAACGGTCTTTCTGAGAAGAGCATTAATACACTGGATTCCCTGACAGAAAACGGTTCTATGAACACATATCTGTTCCGGATCAGTGATTATTTTGGGATTTTACAGTACACGTTTTGCTATCCATCGGCAGACAGTCTCAGCAATATCCAAAAGGAAAATGTACGTGATAAGACAATGGATTATGTGGTGGGGCTGGTAAATGGTTATGTGGAGAGAGACGGAAGAGAGCTTATCAAGGGAAACACAAGTTATCAGGTATTTAAATCCTATGACGAGAGGATCGGATCATATTATCTGGAGTTGTTTGGCCGTATTGATTCCGGTGATTTTGTTTATATGAGCACGAACTATCAGAGCATGAAAGAAAGCGTGGCAGTTTCTAACCGTTTTCTGGCATATATCGGTGTGATCGCGGTGCTGATCTCAGGGATCCTGCTTTTTATGATCGGCAACAATTTTACAAAGCCGATCGTATACCTCACAGACATTGCAACGAGGATGTCCCAGCTTGATTTTGAGGCAAAATATCCGGTTAATACAGAGGACGAGATCGGAAAGCTGGGCAACAGTATTAATCTTCTTTCGGAACGGCTGGAGGAGACGATTTCCGAGCTGAAATCTGCCAATAATGAGCTGCAGAAGGATATTGAAAACAAAATACAGATTGATGAGATGCGAAAGGATTTCCTGTCGAATGTTTCTCATGAGCTCAAGACACCGATCGCCCTGATACAGGGATACGCAGAGGGACTTCATGATAATATTAATGATGACAGTGAGAGCAGGGAATTTTACTGTGATGTTATCATAGACGAAGCGAATAAAATGAATAAAATGGTGAAAAAGCTTCTCACCTTAAACCAGATCGAGTTCGGAAAGAATCAGATCACATTTGAACGGTTCGACATTGTACAGGTAGTACGGTCGGTTATCCAGTCTGCGACTCTTCTGGCAGAACAGAAGGGGGCTGAAATCTACATGGAAGAGACAGAGCCGGTCTATGTCTGGGCGGATGAGTATATGGTAGAAGAAATAGTAACCAACTATATCAGTAATGCAATCAATCATGTGGATGGGGAAAAAAGAATCCGTGTGACGCTGGAAATGAGAGAAAACGTAGTCCGCGTGAGAGTATTTAATACGGGAAATCAGATTCCGGAGGATGAGCTGGACAAAATATGGATCAAGTTTTATAAAGTGGACAAGGCAAGAACGAGAGCTTATGGCGGAAGTGGTATCGGTCTGTCTATTGTCAAGGCAATCGTAGATTCCATGAACCAGCAGTGCGGAGTCAGAAATTGTCAGAATGGTGTAGAATTCTGGTTTGATCTTGACCGGAAAAGTTAATGGTTCGTTCCTCTCACAACGATGGAAGTCATTGCGTAAAGTGGGAAAATATGATACCATATAATACAGTGACAGGTATTTTTTTGTGTGCCTGTGTATATGAAATGTAGTATTTTGAGAAAGGCATGATTATTGATATGAAAAAGAGATTGATCGTAACAGCAGCAGTGATGGCACTTGCGCTGACAGGCTGCGGTTCCGGACCGAATCTGGATGATGTCAGCCGGAGCATGGAAGCAGAGTATATGGCGGGTACATTGTTGAAGTACGATAAAAACAACGATGATATGCTGGATTATGACAGGAGTGTTTTAAGGGCAACGCCGACGCCGGAGCCCACAAGGACGCCGGTACCTTTCGGTTCGCCGGCAGCATCACAGAATTCATCGGATCCGGGAGCAGCTTCTGATACTCCGGCTGTCAATTATGTGGCGGCGGAGCAGGTTTATGCCATGAATCAGGTTGATATTAAGCAGATGTCCAATGAGATCAAGAGTACATATGGTTCGGCAGATGCAGCGATCAGTGCACATAAAGGAAAGGAGCTTTTGATTGTTCATTTCCGCATTAAAAATAAATCATCGGTCAGCCAAAAGGTCAATCTGATGAAGAAAGAGCTGCAGTATACGCTGACAGCAGATGGAGAGACGGTAGGCAGTCCATTGATGACGATCCTGAGAAATGATCTTCAGTATTTTAAAGAAAAAATGGCACCGGGCAGAAGCTCAGAGGCAGTGCTTGTTTTTGAAACAGACAAGAAACAAACGCTTCAAAATATGTCCATTCAGGTAACAAACGGAAAAATGACAGGTGAAATAGCGATACATTAAGAGAGTGGAAAGGCAGGGTGATACTATGGAGACAGGGATATTATTAGAGAGTGGAACAAATGAACTGGAGATTCTGGAGTTTCGGGTTGGCAGCAATTATTATGGAATCAATGTGGCAAAGATCCGGGAGATTCTGCCATATCAGGTGCCGACACCGATCCCAAATGCAGATGCAAGGATAGAGGGAATCTTTATGCCGAGAGATGAGATCATTTCTATTGTAGATTTATCGAGAGTAATGAATCTGCCGGCAGCACAGTCCACGGCGGGAGATATGTACATTGTAACCAATTTTAATAATCTCAATACAGCATTTCATGTACAGGGAGTAGAGGGAATCCACCGGGTATCCTGGGGAGACATTATCGAACCGGATTCTACGATCAATGCTTCCGGTATGGGAATGGCTACCGGAATTGTGCGGATCGAAGGTCGGCTGATCATTATTCTGGATTTTGAGAAAATTGTTGCAGAAATCAATCCGGAGACCGGACTGAAGATCTCTGATGTAGAGCATATGACAGGCAGATCAAGAGTGGATTCTCCGATTTTGATCGCAGAGGATTCTCCATTGCTGGGCAAGATGCTTTTAGATTGCTTAAAGAGAGCAGGTTTTGCTAATATTGACCTTACGAACAACGGGAAGGAATGCTGGGATAAGCTTTCAGCATATCAGGAGCAGGGCGTGCTGGATCAGAAGGTGGCCTGTGTGATCACAGATATTGAGATGCCACAGATGGACGGCCATCATCTGACAAAACTGATCAAAAGTGATGAGCAGATGATGCATATTCCGGTAATCATCTTCTCCTCTCTGATCAATGACGAAATGAGGAAAAAGGGAGAGAGCCTTGGAGCCGATATGCAGTTATCTAAGCCGGAGATTGGACAGTTAGTGGGAGCGATTGATCAGGTCCTGCAGATTGAAAATGCAGATGGAACATCTGTCTGACATCATAGAACAGATAGTTAAGGAGATAGAAGCTTGAGTGAAGAGGATTTAAAGGATGTGGCAGGGGATGCTGCAGAACAGGATATAAGTGAATATGAAAATCTGGAAAATTTCGTAGATCTGGAGGATCTTAGCAGTCTGATGGATGATGATGACTTTACTGATTTAGAAGATCTGGGAGACATTTCTGATCTTGATCTGGATGGGGATGGTATTTTGGAGGATGAAGCTGCACAAGCACAGGCTGAGGCATCTTTGACAGAGGATGATGCTTCGGATAGTGCGCAGGCTGAGGCATCTTTGACAGAGGATGATGCTTCGGATAGTGCGCAGGCGGTATCTCTGGATGAGCCGGAGCAGGAAATGGATTACTCGGATATGGCATCTTTGGATGATCTGCCGGATCCGAGTGAGATCGAGGATCTGGGATTGTTTTCTGATTCCGGGGAGCAGCCGGATATTCCAACGCCGGAAATACCTGAGGCTACTTCCGGGGGGCAGCCGGATATTCCAACGCCGGAAATACCTGAGGCTACTTCCGGAGAGGCATCGCTGGATGATATGGTTGGGGATTTTCTGGATGATCTGGATGCTTCAGGAGGAGCAGCCGGGCAGGAAGTACAGCCGGAGGAGACGGTGTTTGATTCTTTGGGTGCAGAAGAAAATGAATTATCAGATGTTACTGATACCTCAGATATACAAAAGGATTCTGAAACAGAAACGGATGGAGCTGTGGCACCGGCTGGAAAAGCAGAACCGGATGAAGTGCCGGAGCCTGTTTTGGAAGAAGAGCCGGAAGAGGAAGCCTTTGGACTTGATGACATTCTTGCATTGGAGCCGGAGGAGGAAAATGGTCAGACGGATGATATGCAGGCATTACTGGAGGGGCTGTCTGAGGATGATATGCCGGAGCTTCCTCCGGAAGGCAGCCAGGAAGATATAGAGAAAAAGCCGGGATTACTGAAACGTCTTTTTGGAAATATCGTGACAGACGAGATTGCAGAGGCAGAGCTTGCCCAAAAGGAAAAGGATAAAGAGGACGAAGCGGCAAGGCAGGAGGCAGCGGAGGCTGCCAAAGAAGAGAAAAAGGCTGCCAAAGCAGCAAAGGCAGAAGAAAAGGCTGAAGCCAAAAAAGCAAAGGCAGAGGAAAAAGAACTCAAGAAGGCTGCCAAAGCCGAAGAAAAGGCACAGAAAAAGGCAGAAAAGGAAGCCAGAAAAGCAGAAGAAGCTGCTCAGGAGGAGCTGGAGGTAACAGGAAAGCTCAACAAGGTCGGAGTGTCCATTGTAGTGATTCTGGCGGCGATGTTTTTGGCAACAGAAATTTCCGGCACTGAAATATTTAGTTACAAATCCACGATGAAGCAGGCAGTCAGCTTCTTTGATGATGGCAGATATACTGACGCATACCGGGAGATTCTGGGAACTGATCTGAAAAAGAAGGATCAGGAGACATACGACAAGATCATTACGGTAATGAAGGTACAGCGATCCCTGAATTCCTATGAGAATTATGACAATATGAAGTATTATCCGGATGCGTTAAATGCTTTGCTGGTTGGTTTGAAGAAATATGATGAAAATATTGAAACGGCCAGAAATCTGGAGGTTGAAAAGGATGTTGACAGCTGTAAGGAAAAAATACTGACGCTTTTAGACGAGGAGTATGGTTTGTCGGAGGCACAGGCGAGAGAGCTTCTTTCTTTAAAAAAGGACGCTTATACAGACCAGGTTGTAAAGCTTGGAATACAAAAAAAGAATTCATAATAGAGCAGAAAATAACAGGGCATTGAGAAAAGAAAACGTCTCAATGCCCTGTATTATTTTCTGGTGTGGGAAGTTTGAGTACTGTAAATATATGGAAGTGACGGCATCTGCGGACTAATTATTTGCGGCACCTTCATAGACAGCTTCGTTGGTAAGCTCTATGCCAAGCTTTTTGAAGGTGTTAATATCAATCGCAGATAAAATTGCGGATACATGAAGCTGACAGCCGGATAATTTCGGAAGCTGTTCCAGAGCCAGCTTGGCGTTAGGATCGGATACGGCACACATGGAAAGTGCGATCAGTACCTCATCCGTGTGAAGCCGTGGATTTTTGCTTCCAAGATAACCGGTTTTTAAATGCTGGATCGGTTCGATAAAGGTACGGGAGATCAGATGCACCTTTTTATCAATATGCCCCAATACCTTGATGGCATTTAACAGAACAGCAGATGCCGGTCCCAGAAGGTCGGAGGTAGACCCGGTAACAATAGTTCCGTCAGGCAGCTCTAAGGCTGCTGCGGCAGAGCCGTTTTCAGCAGCCAGATCATTTGCAATGGAAACAACGCAGCGGTCATTTACAGTGATCTTTGCCTGTTTCATGATCAGCTCCTGCTTATAGATCTCGTCCCTGGAGGCTTCATCCTTAACAAAACGGTTCAGGGACTGGTAATATCTGCGGATGATTTCCTGACGGGAAGCTTCCTGACAGACTTTATCATCAATAATGCAGTTTCCGGCCATATTAACGCCCATATCTGTCGGTGATTTATACGGGCAGTGGCCATAAATCCCCTCGAACATTGCGGCAAGTACCGGATAGATTTCGATGTCACGGTTATAGTTGACGGTAGTTTCGCCATAGGCCTCCAGATGGAAAGGATCGATCATATTCACATCATTCAGGTCTGCCGTGGCAGCCTCATATGCCAGATTCACCGGATGCTTCAAAGGGATATTCCAGATTGGAAAGGTTTCAAACTTGGCATAACCGGCCTTGATGCCGTTTTTATTTTCATGGTAAAGCTGGGACAGACAGGTTGCCATTTTGCCGCTTCCCGGTCCCGGAGCTGTAACGATCACAAGGGGACGGCTGGTCTGGATATAATCATTTTTGCCATATCCCTCATCACTGACAATCCGCTCCACGTTGTTGGGATATCCTTCGATCGTATAATGATGATAGACGTGAATGCCAATATCCTCCAGCTTCTTTTGGAAGAGGTCTGCTGACGGCTGACCTGCGTAACGGGTGATGACGACGCTGCTGACATAAAGTCCCTTTTTCTGATAGACGTCGATCAGACGGATCACATCCTGATCATAGGTGATGCCCAGATCATGACGGATTTTATTGCGTTCAATATCTGCAGCATTGATGGATATGATCATTTCTGCCTGATCGGCAAGCTGTAACAGCATCTGCAGTTTACTGTCCGGTGCAAAGCCGGGAAGAACACGGGAAGCATGATAATCATCAAAAAGCTTTCCGCCAAATTCCAGATAGAGTTTATCGCCAAACTGGGAAATACGTTCCCGGATATGTGCTGATTGCATAGACAGGTATTTATCGTTATCAAAGCCAATACGTTTCATGAAACTCTCCTTTGTAAATCAATCGAATATTGTCGAATATAATAATCTAATGTGCCACATATGAGGATAACATACCCGGAAGAAAAAATACAGTGAAAATATAAGAAATTATAATGTTTTCTCAAAATGGAATGCGGCTTTTCTTTCCCGGAAAGAAATGATATAGTTTTATATATCAGGAGGTGACAAAAATGACACAGACACAGCAGGATAGGATCATAAACAGCTTGATTGAAAGACAGATCACGATTTCTACAATGGAGAGCTGTACGTCAGGAATGATCGCATCTATGATCACTGATACATCAGGGGCATCGGCTGTTTTTCCGGGAGGCTTTGTGACATATCTGAATGAAACAAAGGTTTTCGCCGGTGTTGATGAAAAAATTATCAAAGAGTATGGTGTCTATTCCGGAGAATGTGCGAAAGCTATGGCGGAAACCGTTAGAGAAAAGTTAAATACGGATATTGGCATTGGCATTACCGGAACGACAGGAAATCTTGATCCCAATAATGCGGACAGTGTGCAGGGGCAGGCATTTTTCAGCATTGTGTGGAAGGAAAGCGTATTTGTTGATGAAATTCATGTCGATGTGACCGGGAAGAGCCGTCACGGGATCAAACAGCTTTATGCAGACCGTGTATTTGAGAAGCTGGCAGAAATTATTAATGTAAAGCAGGGATAAAGCGATGGAGATTCAGATCATAAAAACCAGAAGAAAAACGGTCAGTCTGGAAGTGAAAAAAGACGGCAGCGTGATCGTGCGGGTACCTCTCCGGATGCCTCAGAGGGAGATACAGGAGTTTATTGAAAGTCACAGCAGCTGGATCGAGCATAAATGCAGACTAATGGAGAAACGACGTGCACAGTCCGTTTCTACAGGGGCACCGCCGGTTGATGAAATCAGCGGAAAGGAATGGGAAAAGATCCGGGAAGCTTTTGCAGACCGGGTAGATTATTATTGCAAAAAGATGGATGTACAGGTGGGCAGGATTACCATAAGAAATCAGAAAACCCGCTGGGGAAGCTGCAGTGCAAAGGGGAATGTAAATTTTAACTATCAATTATATTATATGCCTCCCGAGCTGATGGACTATGTGATCGTCCACGAGTTAGCTCACAGGAGGCATATGGATCATTCTGTATTATTCTGGGAAGAGGTAGCGCGGTACTGTCCGGAATATGCGGTTTACCGGAATCAGTTAAAAAAGTACGAAACGGTCTAAAATACCGGAAGTTTCATATACAGCATAAAAAGTAAACGGGGAGGAGGGAAATATCAATGGAGTGGATTTATCCGATTCTTGGAAAACAAAAGTGCCTGCCATTTTATTTGTCGGGGATTGGGATCGCAGAGCCGGAGTATCATGTGAAGCGGGAGGACGGTCTGGTATCCCATCAGTTTTTATATACCCGGAGTGGCAGGGGCAATCTGCATGTAGCAGGAGGCAGCTATACATTGGAGAAAGGAAGCTTATGCTATCTGGGACCGGGGATTCCCCATGAATATTATCCGTTGGAGGAAAATAACTGGACAACCTGCTGGATTGTTTTTCGCGGCGAATATTTGACGGAAATGATGAAGGGACTGGGCTTTATAGATTTTGCCTATGAAAAAGCTGTGGTTAATGAAAAGATAGAGAAACTTTTTCATCAGCTGTTAGGGGCGGCGAAGGATCCGTTATATGGGGATGAATATTGCTCTGTTTTGATATACGAATATATTATGAGTATCCGGCAGGCAATGATGGAACACAAAAAATATGGCGGACATGGAGACAAGGATATACTGCAGCATGCGGTGATATATATGAATGAAAATTATGCTTCGGATATTACGTTGGAGGAGCTGGCGGAGATCAGTGGTGTGACAAAACAGCATTTCTGTCGTGTTTTTAAAGAACAAATGAGGATGCGTCCTATGGAATATCTGGCCAGACGCCGGATGGCATCAGCGAGAAATCTATTGCTGACAACCACAAAAAGTATTGCGGAAATCGGAGAAGAGGTGGGCTATGATAACCCCACGTATTTTGGCATGGTGTTTAAAAAGTACGAGGGGATTACACCGACGGACTGCAGAAAAAGACATGGTACAAGCCTGACATGGTAGATGTGCCGGAAAAATGTTCATATTGCTGGGATGTATGAATTATTTGAGATTGCCATATTCTTATGAGAGTGCCTATAATACAGTTAGTAACAATATTTTAAACACTCTATGTAAGGAGGAAAATATGGTGAAAAAATTCTTGAAACGGGCAGGGGCATGCTTGCTCTGTGTTTCTATGGTTCTGACGAGTAATGTGGGGATCGCCGGGGTGAGCGCATCTTCCGGGAAAGGAGCAGCAGTGGAAACAAAAACAGGAAGCATTGTGATTGATGGTAATGACATCAAGGCGGATAATGTGAATGGACTTACATACAAAGGGTTTGGTATGCTGAGTGGTAATTCTACAAGTGATCTGCTGATGGATTACAAGTCACAAAATCCGGAAAAGTATGCACAGCTGATGCAGTATTTGTTTGGCGGGGAATATCCGATTTTTACCCATGTCAAACTGGAAATGGGTAATGACCGTAATACTTCTACCGGACCGGAAAGTGCCACGATGAGAACGAAGGATGAGCAGGCAAATGTTCTTCGTAATCCGGGCTGGCAGCTGGCAGCGGATGCCAAAAGAATGAATCCGAATGTGAGAGTAAGTATTTTATCCTGGTGTATGCCGGCCTGGGTAAAGACGGATGCGGATAAATATTTGTGGTATAAACAGAGCATTCTGGCTGCTTATGAGCAGTATGGGTTTATGGTGGATTACATTAATCCGAATACAAATGAGGCATGGTCAAAACAAAATGATGTCGCACGCACGAAAAAATTTGCAAAATGGATTGCAGAGGAAAGCAGTGAGACCATTAAAGATGAGAAGGAGCTGGCGTTATTCCATAAAATTAAACTTGTGGTATCCGATGAAGCCAATGTTGTGAGTGCTGAGGTAGCCCAGATACTGAAAAGTGATCAGGAATTTATGGATGCAGTGGATGTGGTTGGATATCACTATAAAACAGCCGACGATCGTAACGGTGGAATGAAATGGCTGGCAGAAGAAGTCGATAAAGAGGTGTGGAATAGTGAGGAGCAGGCAACCTTTTCCAACTCTGCATTCCGTCCGTCCACGAACGACAAGAGACCAACTGTAGAGGGAACCGGAATCGGTGGCTCCGGCAGTGCCTTAGAAATGGGAAATACCGTGATCAAGAGCTTTGTGGAGTCTCGTCGTGGACATGTAATTTATCAGCCGGCAATCGGTTCTTTCTATGAAGGAGCACAGTATTCGTTCAAGGAGCTTGTAAGTGCCAGAGATCCATGGTCCGGCTGGATACATTATGATGCGGGATTGCTTATTCTTGCACATATCAGTAAATTTGCGGTTACCGGCTGGGAGAATGAGACGAATACAGAAGGTATCTGGAGAGGAGTACCTTCTGCAAGCAAGGCCTCAGCAGTTCAGGGAACCAGCAGCAACGCCGTGGATGGACGTGGCGGAGGAGAAAATTATATGACACTGGCAGCTCCGGCGAAGGATAATTTCTCTACGGTGATCGTAAATGACAGTGAATATCCAATGACATATACCCTTAAGACACAAAATATGAATCTCAAGGCAGATCAGAAACTGGAGCTGTGGGAGACAAGAGCTGCAGATGACGGTGCATTTAATGAAAATTATATGAAATGCATCGATGAAATCAGTGCGGATGCAGAGGGAGTATATCACTTTGAAGTGAAACCGAACTCCGCGGTTACAGTAACCTCTCTGGATGTTTCAGAAAGTGAGGAGCATACAGCAGGAATTCCGGTGGAAGGAAAACGTACCGTTCTTGATACAGATGTAACCGGTGATGTGCAAAATGTCGAGGATGGTTACTTATATGCCGATAATTTTGAGTATACCGGAAAAACAGTGCCAGTTTTAGACGGAAAGGGTGGATTTACCGGAGAAACGGAGGATTATATCGCATCCCGTGGCGGTGATACAGGAGCTATGGCGCGTTATACCCATACACTGAATGGTGCCTTTGAGGTGTATAAAACCGGGGATGGAAATCATGTACTGCGGCAGCAGCTTGATAAAGATACTTTGGGATTAGGCGGAGCCTGGAGCAAAGGAGATCCGGTCACATTGATCGGAGATTACCGCTGGACGAACTATGCAGTATCCATTGATGCGTTTTTTGAGAATCAGAGAGAAAATCAGTATGCACAGGTGGGTATCAGACAGACAGGAAGAACACAAAATCTTGGCAACAGTGCAGGGTATTCATTTAAGGTAAATGAGGATGGAACCTGGACACTGCAGCGTGCAAAATTAGGAAAGACATCTTCCAAAGGAACAGAGCTTGTAACAGGATCGGTAGACGGAGCCTTAGTAACACCGGGTACCTGGTTTAATTTAAAACTTCGGGGAGAGGGAAATGTTATTAAAGCATATATTAATAACACGCTTGTGGCATCTTATGAGGATGTAACCCCTATTACCTCCGGAAGAATAGCGATAGGAAGTAGCAGCACATATACCAGATTTGATAATCTGGAAGTGACAAAGATCAAGGGGTATGCACCATATTATAATGAGTATCTTGATAATATGGAGACATATGATCTGACACCTCAGAAAAATACAAAGCTTATTTATAATGACAAGTGGATCCGTACCTGTGAAGACCAGGGAATGTATACTTATCAGAGAAGTATGTCCTACAGCACAGGAGCCGGAGCATCTCTCACATATACCTTTAAAGGGACAGGGCTTGAACTTCTGGGCTACAACGATTCAGAAAAAACAACGGTAAATGTTACTGTGGATGGAACATCATACAAACAGGCAGATCCAATCTGGAAAGCAGATAATATGTGTACGGCATATCAGGTTGCGGGTCTGACAGATTCAGAGCATACAGTAACAATTGAACTGGCAAGTGGAAGTATTGCGGTTGATGCAGTGGCTGTACTGGGAGCTGCCTATGAGGGAGAAGAGATCAATAAAATTCCGGAAGAAGTTATTCCAAGTCCAACGCCGGAAGTCACTCCAAGTGCCTCTCCGTTACCGGAGACTCCGGGAGTGGTAACACCGGCACCACAGTCACCGGATACTTCTTCTGTCAGCAAGGGGTATTCTTTTAAAATAAAGGATATGACATATGTTGTCACTGATGTGGAGAAGAAAACCGTTGCCCTGAAGAAGATGGAGAACAAGAAGATCAAGGCAGCAGTCGTTCCGGCATCTGTGAAAGTGAATACAGCCGGAAGCTTCCGTGTAACAGAGATATCCGATAAGGCATTTGCAGAGTGCAGTAGTCTCACCAAAGTGACGATCGGTAAAAATGTTACCTCTATTGGCAAGGAAGCATTTGCAAAAGATAAAGCTTTGAAGAAGCTTGTGATCAAATCCTCCGGATTGAAAAAGGTTGGCAAAAATGCCATCAAGGGAATTTCCGGAAAGGCAAAGATCTCCTGCGGAAAGAAGAATGTGACAGCATACAAGAAGCTGTTTACTGCCAAAACAGGATACATAAAGTCAATGAAAATTACAAAATAAATTCGTAAGGAATTCTTAAAAAACACATGGAATGTTCCGTGATATAATAACGCTATACTAAATATATGGAATCATTATTCTATATAAAGGGGAGGGTAAATATGCGTTATATATTGCGGAACATTCGTCTTTTTATGACAAATCAGCGGGGGATATATCTTTTATCTATTGCTGCTGTGATGTCGTCTGTTTTTTTACTTCATTTTTCCTATTCATTATATCAGTCCTTTATGAAGGAAAAGGATGCCCAGAGTGTGGAGGCGGATTGGCTGGGCGTAGAGCTTCAGGATCTGTATACACAGAAGGGGGATCCTGAGGATGATAGTGATTACCGAATCATTCCACGGAAGGGGACAAAATATGTCACTATCAAAGATCTGAAACGACTGCTGAAAAAATTGTCCGAGGAATTTCAAAAGGAGGTACTGGATGTTGGAACAGAGGTGATTGTGGATAATGTTCCGTATATGTGTTGGTTTGATGTGGAGAACGGAGAGATCGTGATGTCAAAGTTTTATCGGGACAATATCACAATGCATTCTTTGCCCGAAGGAAGATTTTTTACAGAGGAGGAATACAAAGAGGGACTGCCGGTTGCTCTGGATGAGGCAATTATGTCTAAGAGTCAGAAAACACCATATATCGACAGCATCCGGTCAAAGGATGGTAAATACCTGACCATTGCGGGAAAAAAGTACCGGATCATAGGAAAACATTTTAGTTATGGTAATCAGCCCATTGTCCCGATCACATCCCTGCCGGAAGACTATCCTCTGTATGAATCTATAGTTTTTGATTTCGAGGGGACCGTCAACAGTCTGCTGTACACGGAGTTAAAGGATGCGGTAGAGGAGACACTGGGGGATCATGCATCCCTTCCGGATATGGATCTGCCGGATATGGATAAGATTTATCTCTATAATACGATGATCATTATTGCGGTTCTGATCGCAGTGGTTTCGGCGTTAAATTTTGTGATCCTGTATCAGTATTTTCTGGAAAAAAGGCAGGAGGAGATACGGGCAATGAGGATCTGTGGAATGAAACGGAGACGTGCCGTGGTGATGTTTCTGGCGGAATGTGTCTGCCTGACACTGCCGGTTTATGTGCTGTCGGTATTTCTGTATGACCGGTTTGCCCTGCGGATGATGAGTTCCTTCTACTCCTATGTGGATGATCATTACAGTCTGAAACTATATCTGGAGCTTTTTGCAATTTATTACATATCCTCGCTGATCATTCTGCTGGGTTCTATCTGGAGACGGCTGCAGGGAGAAGGAAGGATGCGGATTGGAGGTGGAAGAGTATGAAATGGAGATATGCCTGGAGAGAATTATGGCATCATCCGTTAATGATGCTCTTGATCTTTGTGCAAAACGTGGTGGTTTTTGCGGTAACGGTGAGTATGATATCTACAATTGTTTCCCGCTATAATACCTACCGGGAGATATCAGATCTGGTGTCTGGAAATGGTGCTGTTTATACATTGGAGAGTTACCAGGATTATTACAAGAACAAGGAGGGCGAATGGCATTACAGCTGTGCATACACAAGAGAAGAAGTTGAAAGCGGCCTGACGGATGCAAAGGTGCAGGGGTGCTATAACTGGGGTGTGGGCATTGACGGGGATGTGCAGTCATGTAGTCTGACCGCATATGATGATGCGTTGTGGAAGTGTCATCGGCCGGCAATCGCAGCAGGAAGATGGTTTTCTGACCGGGATAAACAGACGGAGGAGCTGGAGGTTGTGATCGCACAAAAAGGAGGAAAGGATGGCAGGTATCAGGTGGGAGATATCCTGAGTGCCGAAAAGGAATTGAGAGATTGGGTCAATGAAGGTGATGATACCAAGATATCTTTTAAGGTTATTGGCATTATTGAAAACGGAGCTTCCATTCTGGGCTCCAAATTGGATGAAAGAAACAGTAAGGAGGACTACCGGACATTGTTCTGGAATTATTATGATTATTATAATGATGGCTTATATCTTTTCGGGATACAGTCCGATCTGCTGCGGTGTAAGCATCAGCATGCCGGTGCGTGGACGGAGAAGATGTTAGGAGAATGTTTCTTTTCCTGGGAAACCGAGGATCCGGAGGTGATCAGCAGCAATCAGGTAAAGGTAATGAAAAACGCTACGGCTACAGATACCAGAGACTATGCATTGATCCGAAGGGAGAGTAAAAAATATATCTGGGAACAGGTCCGGATGATCCTGCCGATCCTGATCACATTATGTATCATGACGGTTTTATCTACGGTCTGTAATATGGCGATCATGGTTCAGAAAAGTTTGCGGAATTATGCAGTGTATTACATTAACGGATTGTCGTGGAAGAAGTGTATTTCGATCCATATATTCAGCATGATACTTCTGGAAGGAGGAAGTTTTCTTCTGATGATGGCGGGATTGTTTTTGCTGAAGCTTGGCGGTGCGTTAAAGTATACGGTGATTTCACCGGGGCTTTGGCAGATGGCGGGGTGTCTGCTGTTATGCCTGTTGTTTACTTTATTTGGAATCGGTGTGGTACGCCGGGAGACTCATGGAGTGAGTGCAAAGGAAATATTAACGAGAGGGGGAGAATGATGATCGAAATAAAAAATCTGAATAAAGCGTATAATCTCGGAGAAGAGAACGGCTGTGAGGTGTTAAAGGGAATCAATCTGACGATTCCTGACGGGGAGATGACTGCTATTATGGGAGCAAGCGGAGCGGGCAAAAGCACTCTGTTACATATTTTGTCCTGTATTGACCAGTACGACAATGGAGAGTATCTGCTGGACGGAGAACTGATTGGGAGAATGGGGGATGCCCGGATGGCAGAGATACGAAATGAAAAAATGGGAATTGTTATGCAGGATTTTGCTCTGATCGAGGATTTTACTGCGTTGGAAAATGTGATGATGCCATTGGATTTCTCGGCAAAGAAACGCAGAAAAAAGGAAAAAAGAAATATGGCACTGGAGGCATTGGAGGCGGTTTCCATGAAAGAGTATGCCGGAAAACCGGTGTGCAAGCTGTCCGGTGGCCAGAAACAAAGAGTAGCGATTGCAAGAGGTCTGGTGAATCGCCCGGAGATTCTATTTGCGGATGAACCAACGGGAGCACTGGATTCTGTGACAAGTGGGGAGATCATGAAGCTGCTTAGGACCTTAAATGAAAAGGGAACCACGATGGTGATCGTGACCCATGACAGACTGGTGGCGGAAAGCTGTGATCGGATCATCAAAATAGTAGATGGAAGGGTGCAGGATATTGCGTGAGACATTAGTAGAATTAAAATTGGCGAGTAAATATTATAAAACAGATACCCATGTTGTAGAGGCACTGCGGCGTATCAGCCTGAAGTTTGAGCGGGGAGAATTTGTGGCAGTGACCGGGGAAAGTGGAAGCGGCAAATCCACACTGCTGCGTGCGATCTGTGGTCTGATTCCCCTGGATGACGGTGATCTGTTTTTGCATGGAGAGTCGTGTTTTTCCTGCTCTCCGGAGGAATGGAATGAGATACGCCGCCGGGAGATCGGTATGATATGGCAGGATTATAAACTGATCGAGCATTATACGGTGATGGACAATGTGATCATGGCGCTTCGAATTGCCGGAATGGAAGAGAATGCACAGGAAAAAGCAGTAAATGCATTACGCCGGGCCGGTCTGAAGGACTATGAAAATCATAAGGCAGGACAGTTATCAAGCGGACAGAAGCAGAGGCTGGCGATTGCGAGAGCGGTTGCCGTATCGGCACCGATCATTCTGGCGGATGAACCCACCGGGAATCTGGATCACCAGAGCAGTCTGGAAATTCTCCGGCTGCTTCGTGATGTGGCAAAGGACAGTCTGGTGATCATGGTGACCCATGACTTTGCGGAGGCGCAGGAGTTTGTTTCCAGAAAGGTTACGCTCCGGAATGGGCAGGTGATGGATGATGTCAGGCTGCAGGAAACAAATGGACCAGATGCGCAGAACGGGGACAAAAAGCAGTGTCTTAAAACGATGGATCCCGGTAAAAGCGGGTTACAAAGGAAAGCAGACCGGAAAGATATTTTGTATTTTGCATGGAAAAATATCCGGGGTCATAAGGTGAAAACAGGGCTGATCCTTCTGTTGATGATGCTGGTTGCCGTGATCTCTTATGGCTCGATTGGAGAAATCCAGATGTTTCGGGATGACCGGATCGCCAGAGTGACGGATGACTCGATCTTTGGAGAGCAGGACAGGACGAGACTTCTGGTGAAACGCTCCGATGGTTCTGCAATGGGAAAGACGGATCTGGAGGAAATACGGAAGCTGCCTGAAGTGGTGGCGGCAGATCTGTACGGAGCGGTCAATGAAATAGAGTATACGATAAGTTCCAGAGATCAGAAGGGGTATATGAAATCTGCCTCTGTACTAAAAAAACGGGACATTAAAAAAGGAACCATGGCAGAGAAAACGGGGGAGATCGTTGTATCCCGCGGCGTAGGCATCCCAAAAGGAGGTACGGTCAACATTTCTTTTCAATGCAGAAATTACTGGGGCAGGGATGAAACTCTGAAATACACCTTCCGGGTGACGGGAATCTGTAAGACTCAGACACCGCAGGTTTATTTTTCAGATGATTTCTGTGAGATGCTGTATCTTCCGCTGGCATCGGAGGACGTTATTATGAATTATGGCCGGAAGGATGGAAAATATCTGGGCAGCCTCCGGGTGATCCCGTTTATCAGCGATGTGGCATCCGGAGCCGGAGTGGCGCTGGATGATGCCTTTCAGGTACCGGCATCAATATTGTATCAATTTGACAAAAAACTCAGGAAGGTTTTTGTCGGGGCGGAGCAGCTGGAGATGGGAGAAAAGAAGATATCAGTACAATATACAAAAAAGACTCACAGCAGTACTTCATTTTTTCTGGGGGTCAGTGAACCGGTATTTCGTGAGTGCTATGGCGATTACGGAAAGGTACAGTCGGGGGAGATTTCTGTCTATATCAAAAGCTATAACAGTACGGACCGTGTGATCCGAAGTCTCCGTGCCAAAGGGTATGACGGGGTCAGTACATACCGTGTCAGCAAGACAGAGTATGATCCGGACCGGCTGCAGCAGAGAATGAATATTTTTGAGATCATGGGAGCGATTCTTGGTGTGATGTTTCTGGTACAGATCCTGGTGCATATGATCTTTTACCGGATCCGGCGCCCAGAGGAGTTTCTGATGCAGACTTTGGGGATAACGGTGGACCGTTTGCTTTGGATCGAGGCGGCAGAGCTTATTCTGGAGCTTATACCGGTACTTGTCCTGGGAGGCATTGTGGTGTGGCTTCTGCATTATAATGAGGAGGCGCGGGTGATGTTAGATTATTATACGGTCACAGGAGCCGTGTGCGTGCTTTTGTATAATGTTGTCTGTGTGTGTGCGTCATGGCTTTTACATTGCAGATTTTATAAAAAGTGGTTAAAGCGTCAGATCATGTAAGGAGGGATGGCTATGATACGGGTAGAAAATCTGGAGAAATATTATGATCGTCATAAGAAAAACGAAAAATATGTATTACAGAAGATCAATCTGGAACTGCCGTCCCATGGTCTTATTGCTGTGGTGGGGGAGAGTGGCTGCGGAAAGACGACTCTTTTAAGGTGCATCAGCGGTCTGGACTGTTTTGACGATGGCCGGATGGTATATGAAGGAAAACATGTGATCATGCCCCGGAAAAATTCTATGGAAGAATACCGGAACCGGAATATCGCATTTGTCTTTCGAAATGAATATATGAGGGAAGAAATGACGGTTCTGGAAAATGTCCGGATGGCATTGGCTCCGTATGAGCTTTCTGCGGAGGAAGAACAGGAGCGGATCCGGCTGACTCTGGAGGCTGTGGGGATGGAGAAGTACAAAAACCGCCGTCTGGAATATCTTTCGGGAGGGCAGATGCAGCGGGTCGCTGTGGCAAGAGCCTTTGTAACATGCCCGGGGATTATTTTTGCGGATGAACCCACCGGAAATCTGGATGAGGAGAATACCATCCGGATCATGCAGCTTTTGCGGGCTTTTTCCGAAAAAGCACTGGTGGTTCTGGTGTCCCATGAACAGAATATGGTGAAGGGCTTTGCAGACAGGATCATTCATCTGGAGGAGGGGAGGATCGTGTCTGACATGGAAAATAATGCGGCGGAACAGATCCGCCGTATGGAATGGAAGGATATTTATCTGGGGGAATATCGCCGGACGCAGCAGAAGCTGGAGCATTTGCAGGTTCAGTTTTATGAGCAGGAAGAGGAAATGCAGGAGGAGACAGAACAGGAAAATGCCATTCAGATCATTCACCGCAATCACAAGTTTTTTGTCAAAGGAACCGGCGAGGAAGAGATTATTCTTTTAAAGGACAGTGACTGCAAGGTGATCGATGGTCCGCGGCCGGAGTATATGGATGCTTTAGACGGGCAGGAGATCGGGCTGGAGAGTATTTCACAGGCTTTCCGACAGCATTACCGGCTGCCGGAGCTGTTAAAGGTTTCTGCCGGACTTTCGGAGGGACATGGCCGATGGCTTTTTATGCGGCTGACCCTTTTATTATTTACGGTGGTCACATTTCTGATATTTACGGACTACCGCTCCAGAGATTCTCTGAATAAGCTTGCTCTGCAGACAACAGACAGTCATTTGGTGACCTTTGATTTTTCACAGGGTGGTTTTACACGGTCGGGGATTGAACTTTTTTACGATCAATATCTGACTGCAGGGGGCTACAGCGATATCATGCCGGCACTGAATGATACCATGAATGTGCAGTATGACGGTTATCTGCAATTATCCGGTCATCTGTGCAAGGTACAGGATTTTTCCATGATTTCCGTTAAGGAGATCTCGACGGCGGATATACAATATGGAAGGATGCCAAAGAACCGCAATGAGATCGTGGTGGACCGGTGGCTTTTAAAACGTGCAAGACAGGATAATAATATTCTGCGGGAATTATTTCTGGATGACAAACAGTTTCTGGGGCAGAAGGTGTCCTTCGTTACGGGAAATCCCGTAACGATCGTTGGGATCGGCAGCCGGGATGAGCCGTCCGTTTATGGCAGTGATACCCTGCGGCTAAGTATGGCATATGAGCTTCCTTCTTTGATAACAGCCGAAGAAATCAGCGCGTTGTATCCAAAGAAATATAAAGATCTGTATCTGAATAGTAATGAGGTATTCGTTTCGGAAAGAATCCTGGCACAGGCGGAGGGCGCCAGTGATAAAGAAAAGAAGGAAACGATTTTAAAGACCCTGAAGGATCTTACGGGTTGGGAATGTTACATTGCAGGAACTTTTTCCGAGGAGGGCTATGATTACATTATTCCGGAGGAATTTTGTTATGACATTTCCAGGGAAAAAGCGATTCAGGATCACAAATGTTATGCCTATGCGGAATCGCCACAGAAGATGATCGCCCAGATCCGGAAGGATATGGAACGGGGAAAAGATAAATTTCCGGTTGTGATGCAGCAGACGACACAGGAACAGTTTCAGAAAGCACTGGAAGAAAAGCATTCCATGATTCAGATGGATTATGAATATCTGATTGCTTTTGTTGCAGTTGTGTTTGTTGTGATTCTTGTGTTGATCTGGTTTCAGATTCTGTCCCAGAGAAAAGAGATGATCGTCAGTCAGTTCGTGGGGATCAGACGAAGTGTGCTGTGGAGAATGAAAATGCTGTATGCCCTCCGGAATACAAGTTTTGTATGTCTGCCGGTTGTGCTGATATGCTGGATCGTGGTGCAGATTATGTCTTCGATTCCGTCATTCAATTATTTTGTGGACATGACATGGTGGGTGGCACTGCTTTTTGGCGGTGTATTGACCGGGCTTGTTACAGTGGCATATGGTGCCGTCTGGAAATGTAATCTGCCGGGATTTCCACTCAGATATACGGAATAATGCAAAACATCAAAAAAAGAAAAGAATTGACAGGACAAATGGATGCATTAAATGCTTCACTGGGTGTCTATCTATCACCGGATGATTAAAAAGGGTACTTGAAAGTACAAGTACCCTGATGTATAATCTACTTAGAAAGGTTATCGGATGTGTTATCCGATTGCCCTCAGTATTAAAATGTTTATAAGAATAGCATCCTAAACTTTGCGAGGGTTGGGGATGCTATTTCTTTTTTATTGTTAGGGCATATGCCCTGTTTTGCGAGCAAATTTCTTAACAGAGAAATGAGCGAAGCTGGTGTTAGAATATAAATAGTACAAGTCAAAGTGAGAGCTTTTCATTCCGTCGA
>ERZ1026882.119-NODE-119-length-65600-cov-10.913556_pt1 | contig 65600 bp, 54 predicted proteins | sample MGYA00380171_ERZ1026882 | MGnify/ENA primary metagenome ERZ1026882 (study PRJEB33269, sample SAMEA4719807) | human gut metagenome | biome: human-associated habitat; feature: organic feature; material: feces | place: Cameroon | collected 2013-10 ...
CGCCGTTCTAATTTTTTCTTTCGGCGTTTCAGTTTTCATTAAAGGGCGTTTTATTTTTCCGGAACGGGGATTCGGTGGATTGTGGTTTTGAGGCGGGTGTAGTAGAGCATGGTGGCAATGAGCAGTCCGAAGGCTAAGCCGGAGAGAATGCCGCAGGGTCCTGTTTTAAGAGCGAAGCCGAGTAGTGCGGCGACAGGTATGGAAATGAATATGTAGCAAATAAGGGAGTATTTCATCGGTTTGGCTACGTCGTTCATGCCTCTTAATGCTCCGAGCAGTGTGGCTTGGGCTCCGTCCAAGAGTTGGAACGCTCCGGTTACAATGAAGAGGGTTCGGGCTTGAGCGATGACGGCGGCGTCTGTGGTGAAAAGGCTTGCTATTCTGTCGCCGAGCATGATGAAGCAAAGTGCGGCTATGCCCATAGAGACAAAGCTCAGGTGCAATCCGCTTAAAGAGTTGGCTCTTATACGGTTACCATCTTTCACACCGAAGGCATGCGAAACCAATATGGTTGTTGCTGAGGCTATTCCGCAGGCTATTTGAAAGGTGAGGGTGATAAAGGTGAGTACGATTTGATAGGAGGCAAGGGCTACGGTGGATAACCAGCCCATCATAAGGGTTACGGTCGAGAAGCTGATGCATTCCAAGGAGAGTTGCACGGCTATGGGAAGTCCGAGTCGCATAATGCTTTTATGGGTATGGAGTGTGAAGTTCTTTTTTGAGAAGAATTTGAAGTATTTGCGGTAATGCTTGTGCCATAACATGTAAACAAGGTATGCTATCGGCATAAGACTGCGGGCTACGCAGGTTGAAAGTCCTGCTCCGAATGCTCCCATTGCAGGGAAGCCGCATTTACCGAAGATGAAGATATAGTTTAATATGATATTCAGCAGATTGGCTGAAATGATTATCTGCATTGTGGTCTTTGTGTTGCCGGCTCCTTCCATGAAATGGCGGAATGCGAGGAAGATTTGTGCGGGAAAGAGTGATATGGAGGTGATGATGAAGTATGATTTTGCCGTGCCTATTACTTCTTTCGGTTGTCCGAGATGTGGTAAAAGGGGAACAAAGAGCATAAGTATGGCTACGATTGCGGCTCCGGTAATAAGGTTAAGCGTTATGGCGTTTTGGAAGAGCATGCTCATGCGAGAGGTTTCCTTGCGGGCAAAGGATTGTCCTATCAATGGGGTAAGGGACATGCCTATTCCTTGTCCGAAGACGAGAGCAATGGTGGTTATGGCTGCCGAAAAGGCTACTCCTGCCAAGGCTTCTTTGCCTAATTGTCCGACCATAAGGGTATCGAATAGTTGCACCACACTTTGACCAAGCGAGGAGAGTATTATGGGATATGCCAATTTGAGGTTTTCTTTGTAGTAAGTACGGTTTAACATTGTCTTTCTGCTTTTTCTAATTCCATTTGTAAATTTTCCCACTGCTGCATTTGCTCGGAAAGTTGTTTTTTGAACTTTTCGTATTGTGTGCAGAGCTTTTGCATTTCTGTTGTCTGATTGGTGAAATCGCCCTTTGTCATTTGGTCGTCCAAGTCTTTGATTTGCTTTTCGGTTTGTTCGATTTCGTTTTCGCAAGAGGTGATTTTGTTACGTATTTTCCTCAGACTGCTTTCTTTTTCTTTGCCTTTGAGGTAATCGGCTTTGCTTTTGCTTACAGAGGTAGTGCTTACCGTTTTGACAGAAGGGCTTGCGGTTTCCAATTCTTTGAAATCATTCATCTTCTTGGATTGTAGGAAATCGGCTATATCACCTTTGAATTGACAGACTTTATGGTGTGAAAACTCGTAAATGCTTTCCGTCAGTCCTTGAAGGAAGTCTCTGTCGTGGGAAACGACGATAAGGGTTCCATCATAGCGGACAAGTGCGGCTTTAAGTATATCCTTGGAGACCATATCCAAGTGGTTGGTCGGCTCATCGAGGACAAGCAAATTCACGGGGGCAAGCAGCAATTTGGCAAGGGCAAGTCTGGTTTTCTCTCCTCCGGAAAGTACGGAGACTTTCTTCTCTATGTCGTTTTCATCAAAGAGAAAACTGCCGAGGATACTGCGGATTTTTGTGCGTACATCGCCTATGGCTATGTCGTCTATGGTTTCAAAGACGGTTTTTTCTCCGTCCAAGAGTGCGGCTTGGTTTTGGGCAAAATAGCCTATGGAGACTTCATGTCCCAATCGGCAAATGCCGCTGCTTGCTTCCAATTCTCCGACTATTATTTTGGAAAGTGTGGATTTTCCTTCGCCGTTCTTGCCGACAAAGGCAACCTTTTCACCTCTTTCAATCAGTATTTCGAGATCTTTGAGTACGAGTTTATCACCGTAACTCTTGTTCAGCTGCTTTATTTCCACCACTACTTTACCGGAATGCGGTGCTGGGGGAAAGCAGAACCTTATTGCAGAGGTGTCTGTCTCGTCAACCTCCACTCGTTCCAGCTTTTCAAGCATTTTGATTTTGGATTGCACTTGCTTGCTTTTGGTTGCCTTATAGCGAAATCGCTCTATGAATTTCTCGGTTTGGGCTATTTGTTTTTGCTGATTGTTGAGTTGGGCTATTTGTTGCTCTCTTCGCAGGGCAAGGAGCTTGACATATTCGGAATAATTGGTCTTGTAATCGTATATTTTGCCGGAGGTAATTTCTATGGTGCGGTTTGTGATGTTGTCAAGGAAAGCTCTGTCGTGGGAAACGAGTATAACGGCTCCGTAATAGCGGCGAAGGAAGTTCTCCAACCATTGAATGGATTCTATGTCGAGGTGATTGGTAGGCTCGTCGAGCAATAAGGTTTCAGGCTTTTTGAGCAATAGTTTCGCCAATTCGACCCTCATCTGCCAGCCGCTGCTGAATTCTGTCATCTTTCGTGCAAAATCGCTGTGGGTAAATCCCAATCCGAGGAGGATTTTTTCTGCTTCACCTTGTCGGTTGTTGCCTCCCATCATGGCAATGCGTTCACTCAATTCACTATGTCTGTGAAGCAGTGCGGCGTATGCCTCGGATTGATAATCCTCTCGCTCACTGATGCTGAGTGTAAGTGCCTCCAATGTTTTTTCCATCTCATTAAGACGGTCGAAAGCCGTCAGGGCTTCCTCCAAAACACTTACTTGAGATGAGGGAATCATCTCTTGAGGCAAATAACCTATGGTTTGCTTGGAATCTATTGCCACATTGCCGCTATCGTAATCCTGTTTGCCTGCAATGATTTTAAGCAAGGTGGATTTGCCTGCCCCGTTCTTTCCCACCAATCCTATGCGGTCTTTATCGCCTACAACAAAACTTATATCTTCAAACAAATATACTCCCGTAAACTGAACAGAGAGTTTGTTTATACTTATCATACGTTTTTCCGGACTAAAAAAAGCAACGGATTGTTCAAAATCCGTTGCTCTATTCTCTAAACGAAATAATCTGCTTTCCGAATTAACCTGCCAAGGTAAAGGAAACAGGCAAGGTGAATTGCATTCTTACTATCTTACCTCTTTGCTTTGCAGGCTTCCATTTAGGCATGGATTTCACAACCTTTACTGCTTCTTCTCCACAACCGGAACCGATGTCTCTCACAACCTTGATATCGGTCAAAGAGCCGTCTTTCTCAACAACGAAAGATACGTAAACCCTTCCTTGTGTGCCGGTTTCTCTTGCTTGTTGAGGGTATTTCAAATTTTTACCGATATATTCATACATCTTATCCATACCTCCGGGATATGTTGCGGACTCTTCAACAACGGTAAAGATGACGTCTTCTTTTTCTTCAGCCTCGGGTTCTTCGTTTATCTCGACTTTCTGAATGATAACGTCTGTATTGGAAGTGTTCTCGAAGCTCTCAACAGTAAACTCGTTCTGCAATTCCTGGTCATCGTCCACAATTTCAAAGTCAGTGGTCTCCTGTTGTTGCGGTTGTTCTGGTTCGGGAGGTGTTTCTTCCTGACGGGTTATTATAACCTCTTCAACCTCTTGTACTACTTGCGTAAGCTGCAATGTTTCTTCTTCCTTATCATAGCTTTTCCACTCGAAAGCAACTATAACGATGGAAAGAGCAGCCACCATGCCCGCAAGGATAAACATGGTCTTGGTCTTTTCCAAGTTTGCTTTGTCAGATTTCTTTAATTCCATATTGCTTGTTTTTTATTCGTCCGTTGATTTACTCTGTATTTGAGGGTGCTAAATTACAACTTTTCCTACTTATGGCGAAACTTTGTTTGATTTTTTTGTTTCGCCGTTTTGTTGATTTGTATCCAAGGTTCTGTTTTGCAAATCCTTATCTCGTATTTTTCTTGTGGAAAACTAATGCGTTAAGCCTTAATATCTGAAACTGCTACCGCCTAAAAACTCTCTCATTATGGAGGTTGGTGGTATGTAATCGGTCTTTATGGATTTGAAATCCGCAAGAAAATTCTGCAATCTGCGTGCTTCAGAATAAGCAGGCGAGTTTTGCGGAACTTCAAGCAGGAGATTTTCCGCCAAAGGCTTCAATACACCTATCTCATACAGCAATGAGGAGTTGAATATGCTGTCTGCATTTTCCTGATACGGGAAGATGTGTTTTTCTTCTCCGTTTCTGACACTATCCCAACGCATGATGGTATCTTGGGCAGAGTATCCTCTGTAATTGTTATCCCGAACTATTCTTCTCAAAAGGCGGTTGTCGCTGCTGCTTATGAGGTTGTGCTTATCCAAAGCGAGCTGTGTGAGTGCCGAAACGAAGACATTGTATTTGTTTTTCGCCGGAATTTTTGCACTCAATGCGGGATTCAGTGCGTGTATGCCCTCGACTATGACAATGGATCCCTGTTGTATTGTCAGTTTATTGCCGCTCTGCTCTCTTTTTCCTGTTATAAAATCAAAACGAGGCAACTCTATCTCCTCTCCGTTCAAGAGTTGACGCATTTGATGGTTGAAATAATCCAAATCCAAGGCTTCAAGGCACTCGAAATCGTAGTTTCCGTCTGCATCTCTCGGGGTATGCTCTCTATCTACGAAGTAATCGTCCAATGAGATTTGCAAAGGTTTGAAACCAAGCACCGCAAGCTGGGTTGCAATTCGGCGACAAGAGGTTGTCTTTCCAGAAGAGGAAGGACCTGCAAGCAAAACGAACTTCACCTCATCTTTTCTTTGATATATCAAATCGGCTATCTCGGAATATTTCTTCTCATGCAGGGCTTCCGAAACCTGTATCAACTCGTTTTGTTTATTCTTTTCAATGGCTTTGTTCAGGTTGCTGACGTATGGAGTTCCCAATATCCTGACCCAATTCTTGTGTTCTCTGAATATGGAAAATATTTTCTTCTCTTCTTTGTCCGCTTGCCGTGCGGGAAGCGTGTTATCCTTCTTCGGCATTTGAAGAATGAAACCGTTTTCAAAGGCATATAGGTCGAATACTTTCAAATAAGATGTTGCAGGAACCAACTCATAGAAAAACGCATTGACCGTATCGCCCAACAAATCGATGTTTGCATACAATCTGTTGCTGTTGCGAATCAGCTCCGCCTTATCGTGCATTTCCAATTTTTCGAAAAGTTCTACTGCTTCTTCAACAGGGATTATCTGCCTTGCAAACGGAATATCCTCTTTGACCATTTCCTGCATTCTTTTCTTTATCTTGGTCAATGCAGATGGCAAATCCTCCGACAGGGCTTTTATTTCACAAAAATATCCGTCCGTCATGGAATGCTGTATGTAGAGTACGTTTTGCGGATAGAGCTCCTTGACGGTTTTATACAGCATAAACATCAATGAAAGTGCATACATACGTCTGCCGGAGGAGGAATGTATGTCCAAAAACTCCACTGTCTTGGGCGAATATATGCGATAATTCAAATTTTGCACCTTATTATTGACACAGGCTCCGAGAATTGTCTCAACATTTCTCACTCCTGCAAAACGGGCTACGCCCGACAAATCCGTACCTGAGGGAACCAATACTTTGGTATCGGTATTACGGCAATATACTTCAAACATTTCTTCCATTTTCACTCCTTTTGACATCGTTTGTTTGCTTCATCTGTTCTTCAAAATCGGTAATGGAGGTCTTTTTATTGTGATAGTAGCGTTTATCTTTGACTTTCTCATAAGCCGGAATACCTATTAAGTCCCTTATCACCACACTTGCGGCAAAGCAACCGAATATTGCCGGCATATAAGAGATGGTTCCGACATTTGTTCTTTTATTTTCGCTTTTCTCCTCTCTGACGCAGTCTGAGGGTACTTCCTCGGGAGAAAAGACAACAGCGAAACCATCATATATTCCGAACTTATGCAGTTTCTTTCTCAGCATTCTGGCAAGAGGACAGTTGAAGGATTGAGATATATCTGCCACTTGAATTAAAGAAGGGTTTATTTTGCCGCCGCTTCCCATGGAACTGACCAAGGGAATAGCCCGTTTCATGCAAGCTGCCGTAAGATATAGTTTTGGTTTTAGGGTATCTATTGCATCTACTACATAATCATAATGCGTCGCTTCCAAGATTTCCACCACCCTTTCTTCTCTCAAGTATTCGCTAATCAGTACAAGAGAGACATTTTCGTTTATATCCCTCAAACGTTCTGCCAACACCTCGGTTTTCAATCTTCCTTCCGTCGAGCGAAGTGCTATAAGCTGTCTGTTTCTATTGCTTTTGCTAACTCTGTCTGCGTCCGACAAGGTAAGTTTTCCCACACCGGCACGGCATAACATCTCGGCAGCGTATGCCCCTACTCCACCCAAACCTACTACAAGCACATGTGCAGACCGCAAACGCTCCAAATTGTCTGCACCTATCATCAATTCCGTTCTTTCAAACATAAACTCTCTTGCTTAAATCCTCATTCATTATGATAGGGTTCTCCTTTTATTATGGTGAACGCCCTATATAATTGCTCGACAAACAGAAGTCTTATCATCTGATGGGAAAAAGTCATTTTGCTTATTGAAAGCCTTTCTTTGCAACACTCATACAGTTTATCCGAAAAGCCGAATGCTCCTCCTACGACAAATGCCAATGTTCTGACTGAGGCATTCATTTGTTTTTCCAAGTACTTCGAGAACTCCATACTGGAAAACTCTTTGCCTTTCTCGTCCAACAAAACCACCCTGTCGGCTTTTGCCGTTTGTTTGAGTATCATCTCAGCCTCTCTGTCTTTCAATTCTCCGACAGGAAGGCTCTTCGCATTCTTCACATCGGGCAGAACAAGCAATTCAAAGCTCACATAATGCTGCAATCTTTTGAGATAAATACCCACAGCCTCGCAAAGATACTTCTCCTCACTCTTTCCGACAACTATCAACTTTATATTCATTTCTTCAAAGCCTTCAAAAAGGTGTATAGTTTGGAATAATGCTTCTCCACTACAAGGTATGGTGTTTGCTCTGCACCGAAATGCCTGATAAAATTCTCAATCGGTCTCATTACAGAGCCGTTGAAGTTATATTCCCTGCAAGAGCAGGCAGAGGCTTCTTTGAGAATATGCCACAAAAGCAGTGTTGCGGCATTGGAACTTCTCAATTCAGGGTCTGAACCTGCAAATATGGAATGCCAAACACCCCGAGAACATATCACGTATGTAACAGAATGTATCCTGCCTTCCTTATCGCATATTGCATAACGGCGACTTTGATTTCTTGCAGCGGCAGCTGCTTCAATCCTTTCAAAATCCTCAAAAGAGAAAGGACATTTCACGCCCTGCCTTGCATAGGTCAAAGTATTTATCTCATAGAATTGTTTCAAAGGAATGTCGTTCCGCACCGTGAAGTCCTGCTTTTCCAATTTGCGTATGCACTTTCTGACCTCAGTACTGCACTGCGAGAAGATATAATCCAAGTCTTCCAAATGTGTGAAGCGATATGTATAGCGTGTTGTCTGCTTAAATCCGTGCCAAAGGAAGCCCAACCATGATGTAAGGCTGAAATGCAACATTGTTTGGAAATAGGCAGGTTTTATCTTGTCGATTTGTTCGGCAAAATACTCCATCGCTTTTATTTCCAAGGCATAACGTTTGCTTCTTTTACAATCTTCGGGATATGCAATCCACATTCCCGTAACAGGAGTGAGCTTGGGTTGCAATATGGCAGTGAAACCGTATTTCTTATGTCTGCAATAAGGCATTACTGCAAGCAACTGCTCACCCTCCTTGTACAACAAAACCTCCCAAGTTTCCTTATAAACGGCATCAAGCCACCAAGGCTGCAAGAAAACGGACATTTGAGGATTGTCCTCGCAAAAACGATTGTATATTTCCTTTGTCGTCATAAGGCTTTGCCTACAAATACTCCTTCAACTGCAAACGCAAATCCGACAAGACGTTCATATAATTTATGTAAGCCTGATAAGGGCTGTCATAATGATTGAAATACTTATGCACATCTCCGTCCGAAAACCATTTTGTACACATATAATAGAAGTTATCGGAGGTTTGCAGTTTACGCCAAGCATTCAATATATCCGCATCACCGCTTTTGTAAACAGCCTCCTGCAAAGAATAGAGTTGTTCAAAGGCATCGTTCTGCAAATCATTACCGAGCCATGCCGTAAGGTCTCTCTCCTCATCTGCCCAGCTCATAGGCGAAACGGAACTTATCTTATCCTTTGCCTCATATCTGTTTATAAGTTCCGAAGGGGTCGCAAAATCAAATCCGCTCTTTGAAAGCACCTCATCAGGCAGATGTTTCAAGAACTCGAATATGCCTGTCTCTTTCCATTGATGTTCTCCGAAAGTCTCGTAATCCATGAAGAGGTTTATACAATCCGGATTTTCCGTTCCGTTCAGCCAATCCACGAACTTTCCGCAGGTCAATGGAAAACCGTTCCAAGTATGTTGCGAGAAACGGAAAGCGATGTCGTCGCTTAGTTGGAAGTTTTTCAAAAGCAGAAACATATTTCCATCAGGGTAATTCCTATAAAGATAGTTCGGACTACGCCATGCCAAGACATGTTTCGCTCCCTCGGCAAGCTGAGCCTCGAAGCCCATTTTGCCGACTCTCTCTCCTATTTGGTCGGAGTAGATAAGCTCGGTATTTCTGAATATTTTGGGAGTTTGAAAGAATAGTTCCTCAATCTTTCTCTTGTGCTGCTCGACCTGAGACTCGAATTCCTTTCCCTCCACAAGGCTTGATAAAGAATGGTAATACGTCTCACTCAAAAACTCCACACAACCGGTTCCCGCCAACGCCTGAAAGCTCTCTATCACCTCAGGACTACATGAGGCAAACTGCTCCAAGGCTGTTCCGGATATGGAATAGGCAACCTTAAATCTGCCATCTGTTTGTTCTATCAACTGTTTTATTATAGTATTCGCAGGTTTGTAGCATTTATCTGCCACTCTCTTGCAAATCCATTCGTTCTGCAAATCATCGAAATAATCATGCCGCTTTCCTATATCGAAAAATCTGTACGTTCTCAAACGAAAGGGCTGATGTACTTGAAAGTAAAAACATATAGATTTCATGGTTCAATGTTTTAATGTATCATTTCGGAATAGATTTTTTTCAATTTGTCAGCCGCTTTATCCCATGTAATGGTTTCCGCTTCGGCTTTGCCTTGTCGGGACAGCATTTCGGAAAGAGTTTTACGCTTACCTATGGAATAAACAGCGTCTGCCATTGCGTCTATATCCCAAAAATCCACCTTTATTACGTTCTTCAATATTTCCGAAACACCCGACTGACGGCTTATGATGGTCGGAACACCCATGCCCATAGCCTCCAAAGGGGCTATTCCGAAAGGCTCGGATACGCTTGGCATGACATAAGCGTCGCACATCTGCAAAAGTCTTTTCAATTCCTCGCCTTGCAAAAATCCGGTAAAGAAAAAATTCTCCGATATACGCTTCTTCGCTGCCAAAGCCACCATTGCATCAAGCATATCCCCCTCTCCTGCCATTACAAACAAGAAATCCTTGTCCTTTTCCAAGACCTTGGCTGCCGCCTCGATGAAATAATCCGGTCCCTTTTGATAAGTAACCCTGCCTATGAAGCCTACCATCTTTTTACCGAAAGAATTATGAATGTGCATATAGTTTTGGTTTTGTGTTTCTACGCCATTGTAAACGCATACCACCTTTTGCGGAGGCTGTGCATACTTGTGTATCACTGTATCGCGAGTATATTCGCTTACACATACAATCAAATCCGCTGCCTCCATGCCGCTGCGCTCCATTTCATAAACCCTATGGTTTATATTCTCGCCGCTGCGGTCGAATTCCGTTGCATGAACATGCACAATCAAAGGTTTGCCGCTTATCTTCTTCGCCACCTCGCCTGCCTTGTAGCATAACCAATCGTGTGCATGTATTATATCGAAACCTCCTTGCTTTGCTATGCTTCCTGCCACCAAAGCATAGCGTGCCACCTCCTCAAAAAGATTGCCGCCATAGCCGCCGTGCAAGTCTATTGTGCGATAGCTCTCGTTCACTTCCCGCTTCGTGTCGGCAGAAGGGTGAAAGAAAAAATTATTACGTCCTTCCACGAAATTCTTTCGAGCTTTCATTCTCTCCTCATAATCAGCCTCGCTTTCGTAAGGCAGCAAAGAACTGTCTATTGCCATGATGGAAAAATCCTTCTCGAAAGAGAACAACTCGGCTTGGGTAAACATATCAAGCACTCCGCTTGCCGAACGCACATTTGCCCCGCTTTGAAATTCGTCTCCGTAAAGACGCGGAACGACAAAGTCAATGCTCACCCCTTTCTTGGTAAGAGACTTGGTCAAACCAAAACAAGCTGTTCCCAAACCTCCGGAAATATGTGGCGGATACTCCCAACCGAACATCAGAACTTTCATTCCCTTTCCTCCTTCATGTTTTTATATTCGTCTATCAAATATTTCATTCTGCAAAGCTCGGCAACACTCCACGCTTGCGATATACTGCCTCCCGGACTGTAAGGAGGATTGCCGTCATACACCTCCGCAACACTGCCGACACAGTAATCCGTCAATATATTACCGAATTGCCGATAGAGTTGTTCAATATATGGAACGGCATTCTTGCCATACACTTTCATATAAGCCTCTGCAAACGCACCTATAAGCCATGCCCACACAGTGCCGTTATGATATGCCCTGTCCCTTTCCTCTTGGTTTCCCCTGTATCTCGGGTGGTAGTTCTCATCTGTTGGAGAAAGTGTACGCAAACCGTATGGAGTCAACAGCTCCTGCTTTACCTTTTCGACAATCAACTGACGTATTTTAAGGCTAAGACAGGTGTACGGAAGACTTGCTGCAAATATCATATTGCAACGCACCGAGAAATCCCTGTCCATGCCATAAACACAATCGGCAAGGTAACCCTTTTCCTTAGACCAGAAAGTCGATTTGAAACTTTCGGGAAAGACCTTGGCAAACTCGTCCCACTTTGCAGCCTCTCCGTCATCACATGCCCTCTCTGCCAATTCCCTGTAAAACATAACAGCATTGAACCAAAGGGAATTTATTTCCACCGCATAGCCGTTGCGACGGGTTACCGGCACACCGTCAATCACAGCATCCATCCACGTCAATGCCTTACCCTCCTGCGATTGCCATAAAAGATAATTGCTATCCATTCTCACATTACTCATACCCTCTGCAAAATTATCCAATATCCTTTTGATGACCTTGCCATACAATTTCCAAACCTCCTCTTCTGCACCGTTGATATAAGCATACTGTTGAACACACCAGCAAAACCATAAAGGAGCATCAACACTGTTGTAAGCAGAATCGGCACCCGAACCGATATTAGGGAAGAAACCCTCACGGAAATCCTCCAATTCGCTGTCGATTGCCATTTTGAACATACGCCAATCCCCTATGGCTATGCAAAGTCCGGGAAGCGATATAAAAGTATCCCGTCCCCATCTGCCGAACCAAGGGAAACCTGCAACCACATCTACTTTCGTTCCCTTGCGAGCAAAGAACATTCTGGCTGCTCTTCGCAATACGTCCTCCATTGACTGTATAGGAAAACGGAAACGGGTTTCCTTGACAAAATCACGGCTTAGCAGAAAAGGATTTGCCTCTTCCACTCCGCAGGAAACAAAAACGCTCTCCCCTGATCGCAAAGTCATGGAAAACTTCCCCGGGGAGAGTAAATCCTCCAAGTAATCGTATCCCCTCTCTTTCTCTTTTATATACTCGAAATTGTAGTACCAATACGGCTTATGCTCATAGGATACTTTCTTTGAGAACTGTATGTAAAGCGGAGTGTAGTCTTGATACATCTTATAGCAGACACCCTGCTGCGCAAGTTCGTAAGCAGTATTCGCAACATCATTCGCAACCGACAAACGATGTATTTGCCGAAAGGCAAGCAAAGGCATAAGTTCAAAAGTAAGCTCTCCTTCGGCTTCCTGCAAGGTGTATTTAATCAAAAGCCTGTCCTGCTTCTCTTGAAAAAGCATTTGTTTCAGCAGTACTGTATTTCCGATTCTGTAAGTATGCGTCGGCAATAATCCGAGTTCGTAAGACTCCAAATATTTGTGGCCTTTCGGCTCATAAACCCCGTCTTTGTAACGATGAAGTGCCAAATGGAAAGCCTGCCCTCCTTGAATTATCGTTTCGTCCAAGGAAGACAAAAGAACATGATTTTGATTGTCCACCTTGGCTTGCGGAGCTATAAGCAAACCATGGTACTTTCTCGTATTGCAGCTCGGAAGAGTGGTACAGGAATAAGCATTGGATATATTGGCTCGCAACACCTCTCTTTGCAACGAGTACTCCAAATTAGCGAGTTCCTTTTTGGTAAACAATATCTTCTCCATCGAATTTTTCCTATTCAACAAGCGATTTCACATCTTTGAGCGACAGTATCCTTGCAGCAAAAGCCATAAGGACAAACAGCACAAGCGACACAGCCGTCTTTACAATCCAACTCGCCGAGACCGCATATCGTACCACCACTGCCGCAACTGCCACCGCAAAAACATAAAACACTATTTTCAAACAATACTTCCAATTGAACTTTACCTTAAATATTTTCAATGCCAAGCAAGCCTGCAAGACCGCTGTAACGGTTTGGGTAATCAAACTTGTAATAGCTGCCCCATTTTGTTGGAACAACGGAATGAGAATAAAGTTTAACCCGATGTTCATAAGCATTCCCAATCCTGCAATTATGTTCAATTTTTTCAAAGAACCGTTTGCCGTCAGCAATGTGCCGAAAATATAAGTCATGGATATGGGAACAAAACAAAAACTGAGCCAACGATAAACCTCAGCACTTTCTTCTATATGTTTATTGTAAAGAAGCTCCATAAGTTCTCTGGAATACATCAGACTGATTGCCACAAAGGAGCTTGTTATTATGAGGAGCAAATGAAAGGCTGCCCCCATTACATCGGTTATTTTCTTGTTCTCCTTTATCATCTTGGAGAACAGCGGTAACAAAATGACGGAGAACAGATACGAAACCATGTTTGCCGAATCCACAAGTCTGAATCCGGAGGCATAAATTCCCGAACTCTTTCCGTTATCGTCCACCAAGGAGAGAAGCATTACCGAATCCATTTTATTGTAACAAGCCATCAGCAATCCCAAAACGGCAAAAGGCAGTCCGTCTCTCAACAAAAGAAAACCGAAAGTCTTATTCCATCTTATCCTTATGAAGCCTGTCTTTACCAAACATACCGATAAAGCAACCGAAAAGGTTATAAACATGGTCAGAAACTGCACATAAACCACCTTTTCTATCGTAAAGCTTTGTCTCAATCTGCTGTTCCAAAGCATGAAACCGCATATCACTATCAGCAAAAACCTATCCAATACCGATATTATGCTGTCCGTCTTGAACAACATCAAGGCTGTGATATTACTTCTGAAATAAGAGATAAAGGAACTCAACACCTGAGTCAGACACATCCAAAATAACATCTTCGTTTGCCAACTGTCATATCCCAAACACAAGCCCGAAATAATCACAACAAACATATAGATGAAAGAAAGTAGTATTTTCAAAGGTATTATCCTCGCAAAATATTTCTTCAACAGATTCGTATGTCTTGCAATCATACGATTGTTGTAATTTGTTATGCCGAAATCGAGCAAAATATTGAAGAGAAAAGTGAAATTAAGCAATGCAAAATACACCCCGTACTCTTGTGCCGAGACGGCATTTTGAATGCCTCTGTCGATTCCAAGAATCCAGAATGACTTTATAAGAATGTTCAAAGTCAACAGAAAAAACAAATTGGTTACAAAGAATTTCCTCATATTCCAAGACGCAAATTTACGAAAGAATTGTATCTTTGCCTCGGTTTAGCAACGCAAAAAACGAACAAAAATTGAGAATAGGAGTAAATACGAGGCTTCTACTGAAAGATAAGCTCGAAGGAATCGGGTATTTCACCCTTAAAACAATGCAAAGACTTACCGCCAATCACCCGGAAGTTGAATTTATTTTCTTTTTTGACCGACCTTACAGCCCGGAATTTGTTTTCGCTCCGAACGTCAAGCCTGTGGTCATTCCCTTACCCACAAGGCACCCGTTCTTATGGTATGCCTATTTCGAGATACTGCTGCCGGTTTATCTCAAACTGTATAAAATCGACCTTTTCTTCTCTCCCGACGGCTACCTTCCCACTTGGGGAAAGACTAAAACGCTCTGTACGATTCATGACATAAACTATGAGCATGACCCATCGTTCCTTGGCAACAGTCTTTATTTGAAATACTATAAATATTTCTTTCCCATATTCGCACGAAAAGCCACAAGACTGACAACCGTTTCCGATTTCAGTCGCCGCGATATTGCAGAGACTTATCATGTTCCCTTGGAGAAGATAGACGTTGTGGATAGTGCTGCCAACGAACTCTATAAGCCTTTTTCGGAAGAGGAGAACAGAGAGACGAAAGCCCGCTACACCGACGGCAGGGACTATTTCTATTTCGTGGGAGCTTTGCACAAAAGGAAGAACCTTGCAAATCTTTTCAAGGCTTTTGATTTATTCAAAAGCAAAACCCGTTCCGATGTAAAACTCGTGATTGTCGGAAATCGGAAATGGTGGAAAGGCGAAATAGAAGACACATTCAACGCCATGCAATACGCCTCCGATGTGGTCTTCACCTCACGACTGCCATTGGAAGAGGTGAACCGCATAGCCTCAGCAAGTATTGCCTGCGTCTTTGTATCTTTGTTTGAAGGCTTCGGAGTACCCCCTTTGGAGGCTTTCCGTTCCCATACGGCAGCCATTGTTTCCAATACAAGCTCTCTGCCGGAGGTCGGAGGCGATGCGGCAATTTATGCCGACCCCTGCAATGTGGAAAGCATAGAACAAGCAATGGAAAATATTTACAACAATCCCGCTCTGCGACAAGAGTGCATCGCAAAAGGCATTCTCCAAGCAGATAAATTCAGTTGGGACAAAACAGCGGAAAAACTATGGAACACAATAATGAAGACAATGCAACAGTAGAAAAACTCTACGAATTATATCTCTCGCACCCCCATATATGCACTGACTCTCGCAAAGTGCAGAAAGGAGACATATTTTTCGCTTTGAGGGGAGAGAATTTCGATGGAAACAAATTCGCTCTCACTGCTCTCGCACAGGGAGCTGCGGCAGTGGTTTCCGATTCCGAGGAAGTATGTCTCGAATACGAAAAAACAAAAGGGCGTTTCAGTGAAACGGAACGGCGTTTCGATAAAATGAAAGGGCGAAAGAATTTTTTCTTTTGCCGAGACAGTTTGGTGATGCTGCAAAAGTTGGCGGCACACCATCGTAAACAACTCTCGACATGTATTATCGGCATAAGCGGAACAAACGGCAAGACAACAACCAAGGAATTGATATATGCTGTTCTTTCTTCCCGTTTCAGAACTCAGGCAACGCAAGGCAATCTTAACAATCACATAGGAGTACCTCTCACTCTCCTTTCCATCACTCCTCAAACCGAAGTGGCAATAGTGGAAATGGGTGCCAACCATGTAGGCGAAATAGCTTTTCTTTGCCAAATAGCACAACCGGATATGGGCATATTGACCAACATAGGCACGGCACATATAGAAGGTTTCAAAACCCGTGAGAACATAATAAAGACCAAGAAGGCTCTTTTCGAGAGTGTGAAGCAGGGAAACAGTCCAAAAGCACATCTCTTCGTCAATGCTGACGAGCCTGCACTATGCACAGAGGATTTTGATAAGAAAACAACTTATTCCTTAAACAATCCTTCCGAGATGAAAGCCGAGACGGAACCCTCCTGTCCTTACGCAACAATCCGTATAGAGGGAATAAGGATACAATCTCAACTCATAGGCAGTTACAATGCCTACAACATACTCGCAGCCTACACCATAGGCAGATATTTCGGCATTAAAAAAGAAGAAATATGTCAATCCATAGAACAATATAAACCCTCAAATCAGCGTTCACAAATATTAAAAACAGATAAGAACACTTTAATTCTCGATTGCTACAATGCCAACCCCTCATCTTGCAAAGCGGCAATAGAGGCTTTGGCAAATATGAAAGCCGAACACAAAAGAGTTTTCATGGGAGCGATGAGGGAATTGGGTGATGTATCGGAAGAGGAACACAGAAACTGCCTTGAACTGATGAAGAGCAAGAATTTTGAGCAGATAGCACTTGTCGGCAAAGAGTATAAAGCTTTTGCGGGAAACGATGTGCCGTGGTTCGAGACTTCGAGCGAACTCAGAGAATATCTTTTCCGTCACCCCTGCTCCGATTGTCTTATTTTGATAAAAGGGTCTCGAACAACAAAAATGGAAATCATAGAAGATGTTTTATAAAGCGGTAGGTCTTATGTCAGGAACTTCGCTTGACGGCTTGGATATGGCTTATTGCGAGTTTGAAGAGAAGAAAGGAGAATGGAAATACGAAATTCTTCAAGCCGAAACGGTGGAATACACCGAGGAATTACGCAAGAAGATTATTTCCATGGAGACTGCTTCTGCCGAGGAACTCTCCCGTTTCGATATGGAGCTGGGGCATTTTTTCGGAAAGCAAGCCGAAGACTTTATCAGGCGGCATAATCTCTCTCCCAAACTCGTAAGCTCCCACGGACAAACCATCTTCCACCGACCTTCCGCCGGTTACACAACACAAATAGGCAGTCTCGCTGCAATCTGTTCCCACGTCCGTACAAAGACAGTGGGAGATTTTCGCACGCTTGACCTTGCCCTCGGCGGACAAGGGGCTCCGCTTGTGCCGATTGGCGACCTGCTTTTATTCAAAGACTATGAGAACTGTCTGAACATAGGAGGCTTTGCCAACATAACGCACAAAGACAAGGGCGAAATAAAAGCTTACGACATTTGTCCTGCGAATATCGTTCTCAACAGCCTGAGCCGCCGTAAAGTCATGCCGTTCGACCAAGACGGGAACTTGGCAGAAAGCGGCACAATAGACAATGCACTCTTGGAAAAGTTGAACGCACTGCCCTATTACAAGGAAAAACACTCCAAATCCTTGGGAAGCGAATGGGTGAAAGCGAATATAGACCCGCTTTTGGCAGAAAGCAGACTTTCGACCGAAGACCTGCTTGCCACATACACCGCTCACGCAGCCGAACAAATCGCTTCCAATATATGCGGCAGGACAATAGTAAGCGGAGGCGGTGCATACAACAAACATCTGCTCTCTTGCATAAGAAAGAAATGCAGATATGAAATAAGCATAGCCGACAAAAAAATAACAGATTACAAAGAAGCCATGATATTTGCCTTTCTCGGAGTTCTGAGAGACTGCAATCGGGTGAACTGTCTTTCTTCCGTAACCGGAGCAAGGCAGTCTTCTTGCTGCGGAACGGTAATTCAATGGATTGAAACAAGATAATACGATGATTTTACACCTTTTAGGCAGAAAAGAACCCGAAACGGAGGAAGCGGAAATCCTATCTCTGATAAAGCATAAGGCAAGCAGAGACAGGGGTTACGCCAAACTCATCGCAAAATACTCGCAAAAAGTTTATTGGCAGATAAGGCGAATGGTCTATGAGCATGAAGACGCAGACGATTTGACGCAAGAGGTATTCATAAAGGTGTTTGAAAACATAGAATCATTCAACAACTCTTCCAAACTCTCAACATGGATTTACAGAATAGCATATAACCACACCATAAACTTCATCAAGTCCAAGAGTCGCCGCATGTCGAAAAACAATACGGGATTTGAAGAGAACATATTGGACAATCTGCCTTCCGATATTATGTTCGAGACGGAGAAATTCAACCTTACATTGCAAAAAGCCATACTTTCCCTACCGCCAAAGCAAAGAGCAGTATTCCAAATGAGGTATTACGATGAACTTCCATTCGCTCAAATATCACAAATAACCAAGACGAGCCAAGGAGCCTTGAAAGCCTCATATCATATTGCCGCTCAAAAGATTGAGAACTACATAAAGGAACACGACATACTCTGAACAGCCTCTTAAATATTGCAAACGGATTAAACTTGACAACAATCCATTGTCTAAACTTCGGAAAACGCAAAACAGAATGGAACAAAAAGAAAACCCTTTTAAAGTACCTGAGAATTATTTCGCCTCACTGAACGAGAAACTCAACCAAAAAGCAGCCGACACTCACGTTTCAAGCCCTCGCTTATTCAAATACGTTGCAAGCCTCGCCGCTGTATTAGTACTAAGTTTGAGCGTATGCTTGGTAATCTTCCAAAACACCGACTTGGATTTGAGACAGAATAAAGCATTTGCCTTTTTGTTCAACGGATTTACCGAAAAAGATACAAAAGCCGAGAAAGTCGATGTGCAACAAGCCGCATGGCAGGCTCAGAAAAAGGAATGGAAGAAAGAAGCAGAGCAAATTGTCTTCACCGAGGACGAATTACTATATATGGAATACTTCGTTGAAAAGGACGAAGACGAATTGTGGTTATCAAATACAGAAATAGAGAAATGAGAATGAGAAAAAGGATTGTATTATACCTGACGGCAGCTCTGATAAGTGTTGCTTGCATTGCACAGGACGCTCATAAGAAAATAGACCGCGAAACCCTGAGAGAAAAAATCCTGAAAAAGAAGAAAGCAGTTTATGTCGAACGTTTGGCACTGACCAAAGAGGAAGCGGATAAATTTTGGAACATATACGAGAATTACTACGAGGCATTGTTCAAACTCCGAACGGATGAACATAAATTCAAAAGCAAGTTCAAGGACAAAGACCTGCTGAGCCTTGATGTCAAGACAGCGGAAGAATACATCAAAATCAGTTTGGAAACCGATAAAAAGATAAACGAAGTTCAGGAAGAGTACATAGAGAAATTTTCAGCTGTACTTCCACCGCAAAAGATAGCCAAACTAATTGATGAAGAAAGCAAAATACTTCGAGAAATAGCCAACGAAGGTCGGCAAAAATGCGAAAAACACACTTGCGGCAAAAACTCGGAAAAATAAAACAATGCAATAGTAAAATCGAAACGGCGAAAGAATTTCTTCAAACGCCGTTTCGATTTTTTCTTTCGGCGTTTCATTTTCGTGAAAAGGCGTTTCGTTTCAAGCCTTTTGAAAAACCGCTTTTCCAAAAGTTCTAACCCGAAATCACATGAGTACAGCCATTGTTGCAACACTTATCATTTCAGGACTTGTCGTGGGCTTTATCAACACCCTTTCGGCAGGAGGTACCACCATATCCATAGCCCTCTACCTCGCCCTCGGACTTCCGCCCTCGGAAGCCAACGCAACCAACCGCATAGGCGTCATACTGCAAAGTTCGCTGCCCGCAGCAATGTGTGCAAAGAAAGGACTGCTCAAAAATACCGGCACAACACATCTTGCAATCTTCACCATGCTCGGAGCCTTGGCAGGCAGTCTGCTCTCCTTGGTGCTTCCGCAACATATCTTCTCCTACGCAATGGGAGTAAGCCTGCTTACAATGATTTTCTTTATCTTTTCATCTCCCAAGAGTTTTGAAAATGATAATGAGAAAAAAATATTCAAAGGCTCCAAACCGCTGAAATACACCATCTTTTTCCTCATCGGCATATACGGAGGCTTCGTTCAAGTCGGTACAGGCTTCTTTCTCATGGCGGCAGGCAGCATGCTCTTGGGTTATAACATCATAAAGACCAACGCAATGAAGTCAACCATCATGGCAGCCTACACCGTAGTCGCCATAATCGTCTTCATGCAAAGCGGAAACATAAACTGGCAATATGGCATGCTGCACTCCATCGGCACACTCACCGGCTCATACATAGCAACCCACCTCGCCTTCAAAAAAGGAGCCGGCTTCATACGCTGGATAATCATTGCAGTCATCATTTTCACCAGTCTGTACCTCTTTAACATCATAGACCTGAGCCGTATTTTTCAAACTTTACTCCGATAAAGCACTACGGTTCAATATAAATTCATATCTTTGCAAGCAGAGACAAAAAATGTAATAGATATGAAGAAAGTAATTCTAAGCCTTTGTGCCATCACACTTATGGCAGGCTGTGCCACAACACAAAAAGAGAAATACAAATCCATAAGAGAAAACGAAGTACCGGAGAAGTACTCACGCGACTTTCACAAACGCCGTGCCGACGTTGAGCAGGTGAACTGGCAAATGGCAGACTCCAACTGCTACATCGCCTCATTCAAAAGCAACGACAACACTGTCAGAATGAAATTCCGCAATACCTCCGTAGAAACAAGCTGGCTCATACCTTCGGAATACACTCCAAGCAACATAATCGACTACATCAAAGCCAAATACGAAGGATACAAGATAGCAGAAGTCAACATAGTGGAAATACGCAACCAAAAGACCTATCGCGTTTCCATTTACAAGAAAAAAGACTTCAAACTCTTGGAATTTGACCTTCAAGGCACCTTTGTTCAAGAAGTGGAAGACTGATTAAATAAACAGGCAAAGTGAACGAATGGTTCACTTTGCCTGTTTATCACCGTATAACCTAAAAACAAAATTATGAAAACAAGATTCATTTTTGCACTATCTGTGCTTGCAAGTTCTTTAATAGGACATTCGCTATTCGCCCAATCGGGTGAGGACACCATTGTAACAACCGCATACGACACCGTGGTGGTTTTCCATCACCCGGAGTTCTCAGACTGCGATACAATACTCATTGATTATCTCCCTACATTAATGCCATCTTCCACTTGGAGACCCGAAGAATATTATTGCAACATGGTACGTCATACCCAATCGACATACGAAGTCTATGACAGTATTTATGGTACGTATTATACCGCATACCCATTCTCGATGGCAGGAAGATTTTTCGGAAGAAACAATTACTTGGTCGAAGCCATCGCCCAACCTTTCCATTTCGACTCGATGGTAACCATTGTAGGCGTTGCAGCACATGTAAGAGGCGAAATATATTACCCGAATAAAAAGTTCCATATTGCAGATGAGAAATTCACCTATCTTACCTCTACTGCCGTATATCCTTCCTGTCTTCAAAGAGAAAACGGAAACGAACTGGATATGGGATATTACTACTTTGCCAGGCCTGTAAGGGTAAGTAATTGCTTTATCGTAGGAGAACAATATATCAACCCTCATGACACGGTTTATCGTTGTGGTTGGGGAACTGACTTAGGCTCACCTAATTTGACGTATAATGCGACTTATAGTATTTATGACCCTTATTATAACCATGACAGCGTCGGTTGTCAGTCTTCCGAAAGCCCGTGGTTGAAGCGTTTGGGGGAATGGAAGAAGTTCGAGGACGATTCCATTTATTGCTTAATGAAAAAAACCGTCTTGGATTTCAATCCGATAATCGTGCTTCACCCTGCGGCAAGTGCTTTACTCTCTATTGATTTGGACAAAACCTGCTCCGTTTTCCCAAATCCGGCAAAAAATGAAGTAATTATCCAAAGCAGTTTCAAGATAAGGGGATTGGAACTGTGGGATATGGCAGGACGTTGCATGATTCGCAAGGATATGACTGCCAACGAGACGAAACTCGATATCTCCGCTCTTCCAAGCGGTTCTTATGCCCTGAAACTCCGAACCGATAAGGGCATAATCGAAAAGAAAGTCATAAAGGAATAAAATAAAAGAGGCTTTGATCTTCTCAAAGCCTCTTTAAGTCGGGATACATTTATTGTTTGTTTGATAAAAGAAGCGGGTTGCCGAAAGGCTTGTCCGTTTCTTTATTTTATTCCTGCGGCAGTTTATCCCAATCCTTGGCAACAGGAAATTTTGTTCGGAAATCGTTCAAGCGGTCTTTATCCGCAGTGGCATAGCATAGTTGTTCGCCGTCTTCATCTGCCACCACAAGCAACTTACCTTTGAAATCCCTGACGACGGAATGACCTTGGTAGTTATTGCCTTGGTTATCTATTCCGCAACGGTTCACTCCCACCACATAGGCTTGGTTCTCTATCGAACGGGCTTCCAATAATACGTCCCACTGGCTTATTCTCAAATCCGTCCAACTTGCAACACAAAGGAGTATATCGTAATCGAACTCACCCTTGTCAAATCTGTTCCTCGTCCATATCGGGAAACGTATATCGTAACAGGTAACCAATTTTATTTTCCACCCCTTATACTCCACTATCATCTGCTTATCCCCCGGCGTTATGACCTTTGGTTCTTTGGAAAGGCAGAAAAGGTGTGCTTTATCATAGTATTGCAGGCTGTTTTCCGTTACAAAGAAATGACGATTAAAGAACTTGCCGTCCTCTTTTATGAACAGACCGCCCGAAACCGCAATATGCTTTTCCTTGGAAAGTTCTTTCATAAAGTCCAATCCTGCGGAATTGTCCATGGTTTCGGCATATTCCTCGTCCATGGTGAAGCCTTGGGCAAACATTTCGGGCAATACCAACAAATCCGTATCCTTATCCAAATCTGTCAAGAGGCTGCGATACCTCTCAAGGTTCTCCTTGATTTGATTATCCTTTGTATTTGCTTGAAAAATCGCTATCTTCATTTTCTCTTCCTTTTCAATATGTGCTTTCAGACAACGTTACTGTTTCCCTTTTCATTGTATAGAGACTTCTTTTTATGCTTTCGCTCCCGAATTTTCCGTAAAACCGGCTGCCTTTCAGCGACAGTTGCAAGGGTGGTCAAGTCTTATCTTTGCCTTTGGGAAAAGGGCTTTTATGGCTCGCTGCTCCTTGCGGTTCATCTGTATGGCTCGCAAATCCAAATAGCGTAAGTTCCATTGCGACAGCTCTTCGGGTAATATTCTTATGGGGTTATCCCACATCACAAGACTGTCAGGACGCAATACCGCAAGCCTTGGAGAAAGTCTTTCTATGTAATTGGAGGATAAATCCAAGTATCGCAATTTTGTCAACCGAGACAATTCTGCCATATCCCCGCTAAGGTAATTTCCTGATAAAATCAGTCGCTTCAAATCCTTAAACTCCAAGACTTCTTCGGGAATGCTTTTCAATCTTTTGCGGGATAAGTTCAAGCATTCCACACACTGACCCGATGCCTTTGCTTCTTCAAGGGACTTGAAACAGTTTTGAGAGCATGCCATGCCGTTAAACAGGCAGCACAAAATAAATAAAATGCTATAAACTGCCGAGTATCCTCTTTGCTTCATCACAATCCCTCGCTATCTGCTCTCTCAAAGCCTCCAAAGAAGCAAATCGCTTCTGCTCTCTCAAATAAGCCTCGAAAAATATCTCAACCTCTCTGCCGTATAAGTCGCCGAAGAAATCAAAGATGTTCACCTCGCAACTCCATGCCTCCGTATCAACGGTAGGTTTGCCGCCCAAATTCAACACACCTCCGTAAATTGCTCCGCCTGTTCGCACTCTCACCGCATAAACACCCTCTTTCGGCACGAGTTTATCACCCTCCAAGCATACATTGGCAGTGGGAAAACCTATCCTCCTGCCTATCCTCCTGCCCTCTTCCACTATGCCGATGACGGAATACGGTTCTTCCAACATTTCTGCTGCCAAATCCACCCTGCCTTGCTGCAATGCCTTTCTTATACGAGTGGAACTGACTTCCACGCCCTCGCAAAAGACTCGACCCTTGCTTCTTTCCACCCTCACTCCTCTGTATTCTCCGCAAGCGATTATTTCATCGAAACTGCTGTCTCCCTTTTTGCCGAAACGATTATCATATCCGAGCAACACCTCCTGCGGATTTAGTTTTTCGATAAGCATATCCATAAAAGCGGAAGCCCTCATCATAGCCAATTCGCGGGTAAATGCCAAAGGTAGAAGCCAATCCACGCCACAGTAAGCAATCCTTTCAAATCTTCGTTTGTTCGTTTGCAAAAGTCCGAAACCGCCCTCCACCGTACCCAATACGGCACGAGGGTGTGAAAGAAAGCTGACCACAACGCTCTCTGCCTCTGCCGCCTTTGCCCTTCGGCACAAATCCTCCAACAAGCACCTATGCCCTGCATGCACACCGTCAAACATTCCCACCGTTACAAAAGGCTTCACCGCCGCACGGCTCAAAATTTCCGTATCTTCAAAATTCAGTATTTTCAACTCTCTATACCGTTTTTTAACTCTGCAAAGGTACAAAAGTATCCCCACTCCGCAAGAACCGCAAGCCTGCATGGAAGAAGAAAAATAAGCCTTACAAACCCACCTTTACAAGAAATGGAAAATCAAAGACTTACAAGGACGAAAATCAAACGCCCTTTCAGAAAATTAAAAGGGCGAAAGAATTTCATGAAAGGGCGAAAGAAAAAATTCTTTCGCCCTTTCGTTTTTATGCCGATGATACTTCATACAATCCGACTTTCCATAAAGGGAAATCCATGACGGAAAGATGGTTTATTTGCCGGTTGTTTTACTTATTGTTTGCAACCAATTACGGATTATTTCCGCTCCGCAGCTTGTTATATAGGATTCAGGGTGAAATTGAAGTCCGTAGAGGCGTTTTGTTTTATGTCGCAGGCTCATTATCTCGCCATTTTCGTCCCTTGAAGTGATTTCCAAGCATTCCGGAAACCCCTCGGAGGCAACCACCCATGAGTGATAATGTCCTATGCTTTCATGCGGAGAGAGACCTTTGAGCAAATCGTCCTCCGGCTTTACTATATGCAGGCGGTCTTTCAATCCGTGCAGCGGAGCTTGAAGCTGTTTGAGCTTTGCACCGAAGCATTCGGCTATAGCCTGATGCCCCAAACATATACCGAGAACGGAATGCGTATCGGCACATAGGCGTATTAACTCCGGCATAAGCCCCGCTTCCGATGGCAGACCGGGACCGGGAGAAAGCAAAATGCCGTCATAACTGCTCAAAGACGACAAATCGACCTCATCATTCTTACTGATGGTCAAGCAACAATCCGGCTCGCTTTCACGTAGCAAGGCAATTACATTCCAAACAAAAGAATCGTAATTATCGACAACAAGAATATTCATCGTATTTTCTGTTCGAGAAAATTGTTTTCAAAAAGCCTGTAATGGCTTACGTCCATAGGGTTAACTTATTATTGCAAAAAGCAAAGCATAAGAGGCTTATACGCAAAGCAAAGCCCTGCTTCTTTTTGCGAAAAAAAGAAAGACGGTGCTTTCTCTCCGATTGAAGACACCGTCTTGTAAATCCTTTGCGTCCTTTCACGCATTCTATTCATTCAAATAAACAGCCAAACGCTTACATTGCTCACTTGAACGCAAACGACGCAGAGCCCTTTCCTTTATCTGGCGAACCCTTTCACGGGTAAGGTTTTGTGCTGCTGCAATCTCCTCCAAGGTCATACCGTGAGAAAGACCTATTCCGAAGAATTGATAAAGAATGCTTCTCTCTCGCTCCGATAGAAGAGACAAAGAGTCGGAAATATCATTGGAAAGACTTTCCTGCAACACCAAATCATCTGTCGTCTTGGCGTCTTCCTCAACATAAACGTCTATAAGGTTAAGATCTTCATCTTGAATCAAAGGAGCGTCCATGGATACTGCTTTTGCTCCTATGTGAGTGGTCTCTTTGACCTTGTCGAAGCTCAAATCCATTTCCTCTGCCAACTCCTCGTCGGAAGGAGCCCGTTCCAACTGTTGTTCCAATCGGGAAGATACTTTTTTCAATTTGTTGATTGCTCCGACCTGATTGAGAGGCAGACGAACTATACGGGATTTCTCTGCCAAGGCTTGCAATATGCTTTGCCTTATCCACCAAACGGCAAAAGAGATAAACTTAAATCCTCTTGTTTCATCGAACCTTCGTGCTGCTTTTATCAAGCCTATGTTTCCTTCATTGATTAAATCCGGAAGGCTCAAGCCTTGATTTTGATACTGCTTGGCAACCGAAATCACGAAACGCAAGTTCGATTTGACCAATTTCTCCAAAGCGAGTTCATCACCTGCCTTTATCCTCTGAGCAAGTCTCACTTCCTCTTCCGGAGTGATGAGTTCCTCCTTGCTTATGTCTTGCAGGAACTTGTCCAAAGAGCCTATGTTCCTGTTCGTGATAGACTTTATTATCTTTAATTGTCTCATTGTCTTCTTTAATTCGTCCCTAATTCAATTTACTCAATCTATCAGGCTTGCAAAGGTACTGCCTTATTTCTACTTATGCAAGTTTATAGATACAAACTTAATAACTTACTTTTCAACAACAAAGTTTCGTTCCCTACAAGACAAGAACGAAATAATAGGTTCTGCCATCGTTCGGATAGAAACCCTCTATTATCACCTTGCCTTTGCGTTTTTCCAAATTCTTTATGTCATTTATGCTTACATTTGCCTTTTTATCTATTGAGGTTATAATAAATCCGTTCCTTATACCGAGCCTTGCGAAAGGACTTTTGCCGACTTTCTCGATTACTATGCCTTTTGCTATACCATATTGCTGCTTTTCGCTCTCGGTGATTTCACGAAAACTGCCGTTCAACACCTCCGTCAATTCACCTATATCCTCTTTCAATATATCCGTATTGCCGGCAGAATTGAGCAAAGTAACCTCTTTCTCCATTGTTTTGCCCTCTCGCTCCACTTCAACCCTGACAACATCTCCCGGAGAGTGCTGGGAAAGGATTTCATTCAGCTCCGAATTGGAATTGACGCTCCTGCTGTCTATCTTCATTATTATATCACCCTCCTTCAAGCCGGCTTTATCTGCACCGCCGTTCTTTATAACATTGCCGATGTATATACCCCTGAGAGATTTTATGCCCTTCGTTTGAGCAAGTTTTGAATCCATTTCTGCAAAATGAACACCCAAATGAGCTTTTTGTGCAAGACCGTACTTCATAAGGTCGGTCGTAATTTTTTTCACTATGTTTGAAGGAATGGCAAAAGAGTATCCGGTATAAGAACCCGTCGAAGAAGCTATGGCAGTGTTTATTCCGACAAGTTCGCCACGAAGATTGACCAAAGCCCCGCCGCTGTTACCGGGATTGATGACCGCATCTGTCTGAATGAAACTCTCTATGGGAGCATTGCTCATCTTGTTTCCGAGAATATTTATATCTCTTGCCTTGGCAGAAACGATACCTGCCGTAACAGTAGAGGTGAGATTGAAAGGATTACCCACCGCAAGAACCCACTCTCCTACTCTTACATCATCGCTATTGCCGTACTCTATGGCGTCCAAGCCCTCCGCCTCTATCTTTATCACCGCCAAATCACTCGCAGGGTCGTTTCCGACCAAACGTGCCGAGAAACTGCGTTTATCGTTCAGCACGACATTTATGGTTTCTGCGTCCTGAACAACATGATTATTCGTAATAATGTAACCATCTTCGCTGACAATCACACCCGAACCCGAAGTCTCGTAGGAACGCTCCCTTGCCTGCGGAGATAAAAAGAAAGAAAAAAAATCATCGTAAAAAACCGATTGAACGGTTGCCTCGCAACGGATATGCACCACACAATGCACAGTCTTTTCCGCAGCAGAGGTGAAATCCAAACCATTCGGCAACTGAGCCCTCACGCTCAACCCGCAACAGAGAATGCCGAACAAACACATTGCATTGAAAATCACTTTTCTCATATCGCTATATATTTTCAAAAATCCGACAACCGGGTCTCTCACCCGACCACTGCTAAAACGATGAAGCAGCAATATATTGTATTGACATAAAGAAAAAACTTCATTTTTAACGTTTCCACCCCTCCCACTCTCCGCAACAAACACATAAACCCGCCTGAATACCACCTATATCCCCACAATGACACCGGCTCGCCTCACCTCTGAAAAGCATAAGGCCGTTGCAATTTCATAGAACGCCGTTCCAAGAAATTCTTTCGGCGTTTTAATTTTTTAGAACGGCGTTTCGATATGGTAAAACGCTGTTTGGATTTTTTCGTTTTGGTTCTTTATTCAAAAAGGGGGACGTTGTGTAAAGTCAAAATAGCGAAAGTGGTGGGGTGTGTATGCAAATAAAATCTTCGCAAGTTTCATCGGAGTGTTTTGAAAGGAATTATGTTATGTCATTTGCCGGCCTTGGCTTTGGAAGTGTTTGTTTGGCAAGGATAAATGCAAAGGGCTTATTCTTCTTTTTGAGAAAGAATTTGGCAGAACTCCTCACTGCTCAGTAAGGCATTTGTTTTGAGGAGGCTTATCGAGAGGGGTGTTTTCACAAAGCGTATATCGGAATTGGGATATAGTTTTCGCAGGGAATTACAGGTGCTTATACGAAATGTTTTAGTGGCTTGATTTTCGTTACAAATCATCAGCAAATGTTTTTCTCTCGTTTGCTTATCCACGCAGGTCTTGCAGAAAAACGCATTGAAGACAATGACATAATCATACTCCGACACAAGGCAGTCCGTCTCCTTTCCGCTCTTGTCTTCCAATTTTACGGAGCAGTTATTTTGTGCGGAAATCGAAAGGCTTGCAATAATACATATTAAGACCGCCGACAATATTTTCTTCATCTTGGCTCGGTTTCATTGTTGTTTTGAAATATGTGCCGTCATTGAATATCGGCAATTCTTCTTTCCAAATCAAGTCGTCCAAATCAGGCTGCTCTTTATACGAATAAGCGAAAACCCTCTCCGCCTGCCCTGTTTTCAGGTTCAACTTGAAGAACTCGGCAGCTCCCCCTTTGCCAAAGAGAGAATATTCGATGAGCAGATTTTCTTCATCGATGAAGCACTGCTTCGTATTCAAACCATAGGCATTGTCCTTTGAGAAAACAAGATTCTGATGAAGTATGAGAACAGGATTTTTCGGAGCTTTATCACAAAGCAATATCACTTCGGGAGTGAACAATGCGTTCAAGCGTTTTTCCGTTGCCGCATAGCCGTCTTGCAAAGGAAATCCCAGCGTATCCGAAATGTTCAAATCGTAATCTAAAAGATAAACCTCGGATTTCAAAGGGTTGAGAAACGAGATGCGTTCTTTGCTGCAGGAAAAAAGATTGACGAAAGAATAGAGATTGAGAAAGATGGCTCTGTCGAAATCGAAGACCCTTTCCCGTGAAATGCGTTTTTCTTCCAAATCATATATGGCAAGAGTATAATCTCCGTACTTTTCGATGGGGTTATTGTAGTACTTATCGCATGCAATCACGACTTTGTTGCCGCAAACACCTATAATCCTGTGATATTTCGCATTATATATGTCATCGGTTATGGGAAAAACCTCCTTGATGAACCAAGCCTTATCGTCCCTCTCGTACTCCGCAATACCGTAACCGTAAGTCGTAAACAATTTTCCCTCGGAAAAAATCATCGATGTGGGAATTGTCCAATGGAACCTGTCCTCCCCCGTTACTATTCTGACATTGGGAATGCTGTCCTTTATAATCGTTTCTCCTTTCACCTCGAACACAGGTATGAATTCCAAATCTTCGGCAGATAAAAAGAACATCTTCTTATCCGTATAAGTCGCAACCTTTGTCAAAAACGCCTCCTCCGTCCCTGTAAGGAAGAGATTATCGAACTCTTTCAGCAAAGACTGTGCCGAAAGGTAATTTCCATAAAATGGAAAAACGAAACATGCAAATAAAATGTATAATCGCTTTAATATAACTGCTTTCATTGGCTATATGAAGTGGGGAATTTTTTGTAGAAGTTTTTTTTGTTTTTTTGCCAAAGGTCGAAAGAATTTCTTGTTTCGGTCTTTCTATGTTTGCTTTCTTGCTTTCATGCTTGCGAAAGGGTAGCATAAAGTTTTTATTTCGCAAATCAAAAGCTAAGCATCGATGAATGAATAAATTATGAAACCGTTTCTCTTATCAGTATTGCTGCAAGCATATAAAAAAAGCCGGATACACGGCAGTGTTTCGCCGTATATCCGGATTGTAATGCTTTATTAGCAAACACCAAGTTCGATCATTGAATCTGCAACTTTGATAAAGCCTGCCACGTTCGCACCCTTAACGTAGTTAATGTAACCGTCCTTTTCAGTACCGTACTTAACACAGTTTTCGTGGATAGAATCCATCATGTGGTGCAATCTTTGGTCAACCTCTGCACCTGTCCAACCGATGTGTCCTGCGTTTTGGCTCATTTCCAAACCTGATACGCCTACACCACCTGCGTTGGCAGCTTTGCCCGGTGCGAAGATAACTTTTGCTTTTTGAAGTTCGTGAATTGCATCAGCTGTACAACCCATGTTAGAAACCTCACATACCAAAGTAACTCCGTTTGCTATCAATTGTTTTGCGTCATCTGCGTTCAACTCGTTTTGAATTGCGCAAGGCATAGCGATATCCACCTTAGCTTCCCAAGGTTTCTTGCCTGCTATAAACTTAGCTGTTTTGAATTTGTCGGCGAAAGGCTTAACAACATTGTTGTTTGAAGCTCTCAATTCAAGCATGTATGCGATTTTCTCATCATTCATACCTGTCTCATCATAGATGTAACCATCAGGACCGGAGATACAAACAACTGTTGCACCCAATTCAGTGGCTTTAGTTACCGCACCCCATGCAACGTTTCCGAATCCGGAGATGGCAATCTTCTTTCCTTTCAATTCCAAACCGTGCTTTTTCAACATGTTGTTGACGAAGTAAACTCCTCCGAAACCGGTTGCCTCTGGACGAAGTATGGAACCGCCCCAGCCTGCACCTTTTCCGGTCAACACACCTGTGTTTTCACGAGCCAATTTCTTGTACATGCCGTATAGGTATCCTATTTCTCTTCCACCTACTCCTATATCGCCGGCAGGAACGTCGGTATCAGGTCCGATATAACGCCATAATTCAGCCATGAAAGCTTGGCAGAATCTCATGATTTCGTTATCTGATTTACCCTTAGGGTCGAAATCGGAACCACCCTTACCACCGCCCATAGGCAAAGTAGTCAAAGAGTTTTTGAAAGTTTGCTCGAAGCCCAAGAATTTCAAAGTATCCAAAGTTACGTTAGGAGCAAAACGCAATCCTCCTTTGTATGGTCCTATTGCGTTGTTGAATTGTACTCTGAAACCTCTGTTTACTTGGATTTGACCCTTATCATCTATCCATTCAACCTTGAATTGGAAGATTCTGTCAGGTTCAACCATTCTTTCGATAATCTTGTGATTATCATATTTTGGGTGTTCTGCAACATAATCCTGTATTGTTTCCAACACTTCTGTTACAGCTTGCAAGAACAACGGTTGTCCGGGGTTCTTTGCTTCTACTTCTGCTAAGATTTTTTTTACGTCCATGATATTATAATTTTTAAACGTTTTTTCTTTCCCAAACCACCATGATTTGGAACGGCAAAGTTAGGCACTATTCTTTGAATGGAGAAATATTTTCCCGTTTTTTTTCATTCTTCAAAGGTGTACCGACACTGCAAAAGGCTAAATCATTGATGTACACTCCCGAAAAGCTCTGCAAGATTAAACGAACAAAAAACGGCTCGGGATTTATGTCAATGCCTTACGCCCTTTGCAGCCTTTATGTCGCCAATACTGTTGCCGCCTTTGTTTACAAAAATCTGTCAGACGAAACTATGACGGTTTGTAACACTAATATGGCATACGCCACCTCGTGCAACCTGCGTCGTCTCACTGCCATGATGACATAAGCCCAAACAAGCAAAGATGCCGCAAGGGTTATGTACTCGCTGCCCGGGTATCTGCCTACACAGAACACAACAGAGACGATAATCAACAACTTGAAGAACAACTGAAAGATAAACTCCGGCAGACTGATTGCAAGTTTTTCGCTTCCCTTTGCCGCATTGTAGTTCCTTATCCACAGAACCACGCCGAGTCCCATGAACAAAAGAGACGTCAAAACAGCAAAAGCCGGATGCGAACCGAGCGAGAAAAACGTCATCGTCGCCATAAACACTGCCCAAAAAGCAATATCCGTCAAGTAATGCTTTCTTACGACACTCTTTCCTGTCGTTCCAATCGAAATAGTCTTCATTCCCATCTTATATATGTATTAAATCATTTTCGCATATCCCCAATCATGATACCTTGGAGCGGCAAAATTAGGTATTATTCTTTGAATGGAGAAATCTTTTAATGTTTTTTTCACTCAGCATTTCTCTTTGCATGACTTTTGTATTTGCTTTGCGAGGTCGATTTCCGGCTTTCGGTTCGTTATTTTGCCCTTTCGGTATTGACGGAAAGGCGTTTTTTTCTAATTTTGCAAAAACAAATGGTATGATAGTGAGCTTGGAAGAACTGATAGGGCTTTGCAACGCACATTGCGTTTGTTCCGATGGGACGAAACCCGATTTCAGTATGTTATCTCTTGAAATAGAATTTCTTTTATTCGATTCCCGAAGGCTTAATTCGGCAGAACGTACGGCGTTTTTTGCACTTCGTTCCACCGATAACGACGGACACCGCTTCATTGAAGCACTCTACGAGAAAGGCGTGAGGGTTTTCGTTTGCAGCCGCCTGCCGGAAGTTTTGCATAAAGGAGTTGCCTATCTTTTGGTTGACGATACCTTGAAAGCTTTGCAAGATGCAGGAGCATACGCCCGCAAAGCCTTCCACGGAACTGTGCTTGCAATAACGGGTTCCAACGGAAAGACCATTGTCAAAGAGTGGGTACGTCAACTCATTGCCCAAGACCGAAAAATATGCTTTTCACCTCGTAGTTACAATTCGCAAATAGGCGTTGCCGTATCACTATGGCAACTGAACAATACATACGAAGCCGGAATATTCGAAGCCGGAATATCCAAGCCGGACGAAATGCAAAGACTGCATGACATGATTTTGCCGGAAACAGGCTTGTTTACCAATATCGGAGAAGCCCACGGAGTGAATTTCCATAGCATGGAAGATAAGATAAACGAGAAACTGAAACTCTTCATCGGCAGTAAGAAACTTATCTGCAGCCGCGATAATTCTTTCTTGTTTGAAAAAGTAAAAGCATTCTGCACACACAATAATATTGAATTGGTATCCTATGAAAGCGAAACCGTAGTCCGCAATTTATGCTTACCTTTCTCCGACCGTGCAAGCAGAGAAAACGCTGCTTCCGCCTTTGTTCTCTGCCGGCAAATAGGCATAAGCGAACAAAGACTCAAAGAAAGAATGCACAAACTTTCGGCTTTGGATATGCGTTTGCAGTTGAAAGAATCCGTAGGAGGCTCCCTCCTGCTCAACGACAGTTATTGCTTGGACATCACCTCGCTTGAAGCAGCAGTCGATTTCCTGAATACCTGCGACAAAAAACTCTCCCGCTGCGTCATACTCTCCGATTTGCAAGAGAAAAGCGAAGATATACCGCACAGCATGAAACAAATCAACTCCATGTTAAGAAACAAAGGCATCTCCTTCCTTTACGGCATAGGAACGGACTTTGCGAACAATGACAAAGCATTCGATATACCGCATCGTTTTTTTGCTTCCAATGAAGACTTCCTTGCAAACCTATCACTCGGAGACTTCTACAACAAAGCCATCTTAGTCAAAGGCTCGCGTAAAGCCGAATTGGAAAAAATCTCCAACTTCCTTGAAGCCAAAAGCCATCAAAGCATATTGGAAGTAAACCTCACAGCCTTGGACGAAAACCTCAGATACTTCAAATCCTTGCTCAAACCGGGTGTCAAAATCATGGGAATGGTCAAGGCTTCCAGCTACGGCTGCGGAGGAAGCGAAATCGCAGGAGAACTGCAACGCACACATCTTGCCGACTATCTGACAGTTGCCTTTGCCGATGAGGGAATCGATTTGAGAAATAAAGGCATAACACTACCCATAATGGTCGTTACACCCGAAAAAGAAGCCTTGAAGAAAATGGCAGATTACGATTTGGAACCCGTGGTACATAACTTCGAGACCTTAGAACTGCTTTGCGACCTGCCACTCAAAATACATATCAAATTAGATACAGGAATGCACCGTTTAGGCTTTGAAGAAAAGGACTTGGACGAACTTATCGCAAGAATAAGCCGGCAAAACAATCTGCATATAGCCTCAATCTTCTCCCATCTCTCCTGTGCCGACGCACCGGAAGAAGACCCCTTCACCGCAAAACAAATAGAACGCTTCGAGAAATGGAGCAGCAAGATAACAACAGCCTTCAACCATAAAATACTTCGCCACATCTGCAACACAGCCGGCACGGTTCGTTTCCCGCAAGCACACTTCGACATGGTTCGTTTGGGTATAGGCATGTACGGCATAGGCTGCAATGCCGACACACAGCAACATCTGCGATACGTCCAAAGCCTTCAAACCCGCATTACAGAGATACGAAACATTGAAAAAGGCGAAAGCGTAAGCTATATGCGGAACTTCAAAGCCACGGAACCCACAAACATAGGAGTCATACCCATAGGCTATGCCGACGGACTTAATCGCCACCTCTCGCCAAAAGGTTTCAAAGTATGGGTCAACGGAAACATGGCACCGATAATAGGAAACATCTGCATGGACATGTGCATGATAAACATAAACGGCATAAACGCCTCCATAGGAGATAAAGTCGTAATCTTCGGAGAGGAAAACCCCGTGGAGAACATGGCAAAAGCCCTTGACACCATCACATACGAAGTCTTCACCTCCGTCTCCCAAAGAATAAAACGCATATACTATCACGAATAACCCCACTTACCTAAGTCCCAATCAAACACCCCATTACCCAAACGCCGTTCTAATTTCCTGAAACGCCGAAAGAATTTTCTCAAACGGCGTTTCGTCAGTAACAAAACGGCGTTTCGGTGTGGGAAAATGGGGTTATGTTGTCAGTGTAGGTGATTGTGTTTGGATAGAGTGTTTTGTGATATTGTATCTCTTGAATTTTCCGATACTCGTCAGCTGTTAAACTACAATAAAATCAACTCTCTTGAATTTATGATGTCTTTTATTTCTTCCAATTCGCTGTTTTTGATAATAAGATTGGCGTAACGATAAGGCGGTATGCTGTAATGCTTATCCAAGCAAGACTTTATCCATATCATATCATTGGTTGAGAGGCTTTGTCTTATATTTCCTTTCGATATAGAGAAGACAAACTTCCCACGATACATTTCCAAAGGGTGTATCTTTAAGCCAAGTTGAAAGCAAATCTTATTGCATGAAGACGAACTGCACTATGTTTGCTCCCATTCTTAGGGCGGCGATGTGCTTTTCGTAGGGGTCGTTATGTACTGTGGTATCCTCCCAACCGTCTCCAAGGTCGCATTCGTAGGTATAGAAACATACCAAACGCCCTTCGTATATCAGTCCATAGCCTTTGGGTGGCTTCAAATCATGTTCGTGAATCTTCGGCAGACCTTTGGGAAAGTCGTATTTCATGTGGTAAATCGGATGTGAGAAAGACAGTTCCACAAATTCGCATTCAGGCAATACTTTCTTCATTTCCCGTCTTATGTACTTGTCCAAGCCGTAATTATCGTCTATATGCAGAAAGCCGCCTGCCAAAAGGTAGGTTCGCAGATTTTTTACTTCTTGTTCGGTGAATATAACGTTACCGTGTCCGGTGATATGAGCCATGGGATAGAGGAAAAGTTCGCTGCTGCCGACTTCAACGGTGGGATAATCCGGCTGCAAGTTCGTTTGGAGTTCCTTATTGCAAAATTCAATAAGATTTTTGAGCGATGTGGGATTGGCGTACCAATCTCCGCCTCCGCCGTATTTGAGGAGGGCTATGGAATTTTGAGCTTCCGCTTTGGCAAAAAGCAGAAAAGATAGAAGGGAAAGCAGTATGGTGATTTTCTTTCGGCTCATTGTGCTGATGTTTTCAGAAATTGATAAAATGCACGCCTTGAAGGGCATAGAGAGCAGCTGTTTCCGTTCTCAATCTCGCCTCTCCGAGTGTAAGAGTAAGAAATCCTCTCTCCCTTGCATAGGCAGCCTCTTCTTCGGAAAAGTCTCCCTCCGGACCGATCAGCACAATGACGCTTTCTCCTCTTTGATACGCTTCACGCAACTTCACTCTCTCCTCACCATGGCAGGTAGCCATGAATTTTTTCGCCTCTGTTGCTGTATCTATCAGAGCATTGAAGTCATTCAAAGGGTTTATTTTCGGCATAAAAGACTTAAAGGATTGCTTCATTGCCGAGATGGCAACTTTTTCCAAGCGTTCCGTTTTTATGATTGTGCGTTCGCTATGCTGCGTTTTGATAAGGGAAATCTCGTCAACGCCCATTTCCACGGCTTTTTCCACAAACCATTCCGTTCGGGCATTGTTCTTGGTCGGTGCCATGGCTATATGGATATGGAAATCGCGATTATCGTAAGAGCAGAGTTTGTTTTTGACCGAGCAAAGGCAGTTCTTAGGCGAGGCTTGTATCACTTCGGCGAGGTAAAGCCCGCCTACACCATCTGTCAACAGCAATTCATCTCCCTCTTTCATGCGAAGAACTTTTACGCAATGGGCGGATTCTTCGCTGCTGAGACTGTAAGGACGCTCCGGATTCAGATCCGGAGTATAGAAAAGGTGCATGCTCAAAATTTATAAGGAGAATACTATTCCTATTTCGGCAAACGGATTGATGGAATCATCGTTTTTGAAACTTGTCTTGCTGACTTCCGGATTAAAACCGCCGTTGTAATACATTCCGTTATAGTCATCATCATATCCCATCTCGTATTGTACGCCTGCTTGGAACCTTAGCTTTATCATAGGGCTTAGTTCCTGTGTCATTCCGAGCTTTACATTTGCAGCAGGCACAAAACGGGTTATTCTCAATTCGTCAGTATTCTTTTGAATAAAGATTGCGTCATCTTTTTCGAAGTCTTTCTCACCTATCATGAGGTTTGCTCCTACATCTATACCGATATAGATACTTGTATGCTTGAAATCATAATGCAAATTGGCATTCAACATAAGCGGAATGTAAGTATGAGACTTGTATCTGTCCGTTATGATTTCATGACGGGCTCCTTCGGCAACACGCTTCACCGCAGCTCCTCTGTAATACCAAACTCCGGTATATCCTCCCCAAGAGGCAGTAAAATTAGGGTTTACTTTCCAATGACGCATCTTGTATTGATAACCCGCAGTCAGCCCGAAAGCAAATGGAGTCGTGTTTTTATATCCTGCACTTATGACAGGCATACCGCCGATGTTGACCGATAAAAGATGTTCAGGCACATTGCGTCTCCATTGTCCACTTCTCCAATCCGTGTACTTTATTTCCTGTTTTGCCAAATCGGCTTTCGATGATTCTTTACCAAATCCTGTTCCTGCGTATGCAGAGGAAAATATTGATAAAAGGGCGACAAATGTAATAATTCTCTTCATTTTCTTATCGTTTTTGTGTGTTCATGGCTTTGAGCGTTCAAAATTACAAAGAAAAAGCGATACAACACAAATTTTTCCGGCTTTTTCGCAGTATTTCCACTTTATTTCATCGATGATAAAACATTACATAGCCCTTTCTCGTTTCTGTTTCGATATTATTTTCTAAAAGAAAGAAGTCATGAATACAAGAATTACAGAATTGTTTTCAACAGATATTCCGATAGTTTCGGGAGGTATGGTATGGTGTAGCGGTTGGCGGTTGGCGTCTGCTGTAAGTAATGCGGGAGGATTGGGCTTGATTGGAGCGGGTTCCATGACGGCGGAAGTGCTTTCGCAACATATCGAACTATGTCGCCAAGCCACCGACAGGGCATTCGGAGTGAATATTCCCTTAATGAATGCCAATAGTGCGAAACACATAGAATGTGTGATGAAACACAAAGTCCCTGTTGTGTTCACCTCTGCCGGAAATCCGGCTCTTTATACAACTCGATTGAAAGAGGCTGGTTGCAAGGTGGTACACGTTGTGGCAAACGAGAAATTTGCTTTGAAAGCACAAAATGCCGGTTGCGATGCTGTCGTTGCCGAGGGCTTTGAAGCCGGAGGTCATAACGGAAAAGAGGAAACCACAACTCTTGTATTGATACAGCAGCTTGCCGGAAAACTTTCTCTGCCTCTGATTGCAGCAGGAGGCATTGCCACCGGCGAACAGATGGCTGCCGTCATGGCATTGGGTGCAGAGGGAGTTCAGGTAGGCAGTGCTTTTGCAGTTGCCAAGGAAAGCTCCGCTCATGAAGCCTTCAAACAAGCCGTTTTTGCATCCAAGGAAGGTGATACCAAACTTATGCTCCGCAAACTCTCACCCACACGTTTGTTGAAAGGTGCTTTCTTCGACAAAATAGCCGAAGCAGAGGCGAGAGGTGCCGATGCGGAGGAACTGCTGAGCATAATAGATAAAGGAAGAACAAAAAAAGGAATGTTCGATGGCGATTTGGAAGAAGGAGAATTGGAAATCGGTCAGGTGGCATCAATACTTGACAAAGAGAAAACGGCAGCCGAAATCATAGAAGACTTCCGCCAAGGTTTCAAAAAAGCTCAAGAACGTTTGCAACAAATAAGATAGAACCATGAAACAGCCGGATTATTTATTTGAAGTCAGTTGGGAAGTTTGCAATAAGGTTGGCGGCATACATACCGTTGTATCCACCAAAGCGAAAACGCTTAACAAACGCTTCGGCAGCAATTTCATCATGATTGGTCCCGACATCTGTCGCGATGATACGGCGGTTCAGGAATTTGAACCGGACAATTACCTTATGACCTCTTGGGCAGAATATGCCGGAAATAAGGGTTTGAAACTTCGTATAGGCAGATGGAAGAGCTTGGAGGAGCAACCCATGGTGATATTGGTGGATTTCACTCAATACTTCAATCGAAAAGATGAAATCCTTACGGAATTGTGGAACGAGTATTCCCTTGACAGTCTGACAGGAGGCTGGGACTATATTGAACCCTGCCTGTTCGGATATGCCTCTGCAAAAGTTATTGAAAGCTATTATGAATTTTATTTGGAGGCAGGAGACACCGCCCTTGCTCAATTCCACGAATGGATGACAGGAAGCGGAATATTGTATTTGAAAAAGCAATGTCCGCAAATCGCAACAGCATTCACCACCCATGCCACAGTCTTGGGACGATGCCTTTCCGGCAACGGCATGCCTTTATACTCGGCTTTGGAAACTTATAATGCCGATACGCTTGCTACGCAGTTCGGAGTGAGAGCCAAACATTCCTTGGAAAAGCTTTCGGCTCAAAATGCAGATGTTTTCACCACAGTAAGCGAGATAACGAATAAGGAATGCCGTCAATTCTTAGGCAAATCTGCCGATGTAATCACTCCTAACGGCTTTGAGAACGACATGGTGCCGAATGATGACAAGCAAAAGGAAATCCGTCTCAGAGCAAGACGAAAACTAATCGATACACTCAAACAACTTTGTGGCGAAGAGATTTCGGACGATGCCTTGTTTGTCATAAATTCCGGACGATATGAATTTTTCAACAAGGGAACAGACCTCTTCATAGAGGCTATGGGAGAATTGAACAAGCAGAAACCGAACGGGGAAATACTTGCCGTGATAGCCGTTCCGGCACATCATTTGAAAGCATTCTCCGAAAACGAAAATTCCTCCGAAGATTCGATTTCTTCAAAGGCCGAAAGAATTTCACGAAACGGCGAAATAAAAAAACGAAACGCCCTTTTATCACACCGACTTTTCGATGAGGATAATGATTTGATACTATGCAAACTATCAGAATGCGATTTAAGCAATTCTTCCGACAGTAAAGTGAAAGTATTGTTCATTCCATCTTATCTTGACGGAGCAGACGGAGTGATAAACGAGACATATTTCGATTTCTTGCAAGCATTCGACCTGAGTATATTCCCCTCTTACTATGAGCCATGGGGCTATACACCTATGGAAAGCATAGCTTTCGGCGTCCCTACCCTCACTACAAGTCTTGCCGGCTTCGGGCTGTGGATACGTGAAAGAGTTTCCAAGCAGCAGAGAGCTGTAACCATAATAGAAAGAAATGATGAAAATGCACAAGCATGCGTTTCCGAAATCGTTTCCTTTGTCAATCAAGAACTCAAACTGCCTTCGGAAGAGAGAGAACGCATAAGACAGGAATGCAAACTGCTTTCCGGAAGTCTCGTATGGGCAAGTCTGGCAAACAATTACCTCCATGCCTACGAACAAGCGGTGGATAAAGCACAACAAAGGTTCGATATGTACAGCGGAAAGCAGGCTCTGGCAAATTACACTGCCGATTCGCAATCGCAAAGCTTTACACAGGCTCATTGGCGCAAAATTCTCTTTCGACAAAAGTTACCTGAAAGGCTCTATGCCCTTGAAAAATTGAGTCAAAACCTGTGGTGGAGTTGGAACAAAGAGGCATACAATTTGTTTGAACGCATAAATCCGGAAAAATTTGCGATGTTGGAGAACAATCCTTTGCCGCTTTTGGAAAGCCTTACAGCGGAAGAATTAGAAGGATTGTTGAAAGATGAGGCATTCCTTGCCGAAATGGACAAGGTGGAAAAGCATTTCGACAACTACATGTACCGCAAACCCGAGGAGGAAGAGGACATGGTGGCATATTTCAGCATGGAATACGGAATAGACAACTGTTTGAAAATATACTCCGGAGGCTTGGGCATATTGGCAGGGGACTACCTGAAAGAAGCAAGCGACTCCTGTAAGAATATAATAGGAATAGGATTGCTCTATCGCTACGGTTACTTCACCCAACACATAACCAAAGAGGGCGAACAACTGTGCGAATACAATGCACAGAAGTTCACACACCTTCCTCTCAAAGCAGAAAGAGATTCCAAGGGCGAATGGAGAAAGATAAACCTCTCTTTGCCGGGCAGAAACTTGGAAGCGAAGATATGGAGAATAGATGTAGGTCGCGTACCTCTTTATCTCTTGGATACGGATATTGAAAGCAATCGCGAGGAAGACCGTAACATAACAAGCAAACTGTACGGAGGCAACTCTGAAAACCGATTGAAGCAGGAAATCGTACTGGGAATGGGCGGCGTAAGACTGATAGAACAACTGCAACTGCCCGTAAAGTTGTATCATAATAATGAAGGGCATGCCGCATTCTCATCTTTGGAGAGAATGAAATCCTATGTCCGAAAATGCAATCTCACTTACCTGCAAGCCAAAGAGCTTGTCCGTGCAAGCACTCTTTTCACCACGCACACACCTGTTGCAGCAGGACACGATATGTTTGAAGAGAATTTATTGAGAGCTTACCTCGGACACTTTGCCGACTATCTCGGCATTTCATGGGAGGAATTCATGAACGCAGGACGCATGAAGGGAGAGAAAGATGAGAAATTCTCCATGAGTGTTTTGGCGATGAATTTCTCCGCACAGGTCAATGCCGTCAGCCTTATACACAGAGATGTCAGTAGAAAGATGTTTGCACCTTTATACGAGGGCTTTTTCCCTGAGGAATCGCATATAGACTATGTTACAAACGGAGTTCATCACCTTACTTGGGCGTCCCAGCTTTGGCAGGACTTCTATCGCAAAACCTTTGGCGAAGAATACCTATCCGACACCTCCGATGCAGAATATTGGAAAAAGATTTTCGATGTTCCGGACGAAGAATTATGGGCATTGCATAAGCAAGAAAAAGAAGCCTTGATGGCTTTCATTCGCCAAAGACTTGAAAATGAATATACACTAAGGGCAGAAGATCCGCAAGTTTACTTCAAGACCATAAAAAAACTCTCAGGCGACAAACTCACCGTGGGTTTTGCCCGTCGATTTGCCACCTACAAAAGAGCCAAACTGCTTTTCACCAATCTTGAAAGGCTGCAAGAAATTGTCGATAAAGGCGTTCAATTCATCTTTGCAGGCAAGGCACACCCGCAGGACAAAGCAGGAGCAGAACTGATAAGCCGTATAATAGAAGTAAGCCGTATGCCGCAATTCACAGGCAGCATAATCTTCCTCGAAAACTACGATATGTCGGTTGCCAAACAACTTGTCAAGGGTGTAGATGTTTGGTTGAACATGCCGACACGCCCATTGGAAGCCTCGGGAACAAGTGGCGAAAAAGCAGTCATGAATGGCGTTGTGAACTTTTCCGTATTGGACGGTTGGTGGGCGGAAGGCTATCGTCCGGAAGCAGGTTGGGCATTACCGAAAGAGGCAAGCTACTCATCAGAAGACTATCAAAACGCACTCGATGCACAAATGCTGTACGACACCTTCCTATCCGAAATCATTCCTGCCTACAATGAAAGGAACGAAAAAGGCATAAGCGAAAAATGGTGCAGCAAGATGAAGCATACCATTGCCGACATAGCCCCTCATTACACCATGAGACGACAGATAGACGACTATTACAATAAGTTCTACCGCAAAATGTCGGAACGCACACAGCTTTTGGGAGCAAACACCGCAGCCCTTGCAAGGGAGTATTCACTATGGAAACACAAAGTTATAAGACTTTGGGACAACGTTCGCCCTATCGGCTTGAAGTATCCTGACTCAGAACAAGAAGCAATGGATACAAGCGGAGAATTTTATGCCGAAGTAAGCCTCTATATATCGGATTTGAAAGCAGAAGAAATAGGCGTCGAGCTAATAATTGCCAACAAACAAAACGAAAAAATCAACACCTACACCAACATTCTTCCGTTTGAACTTGTGGAAAGCGGCTGCAAAAAAGCCACATACCGCATAAGAATACAAACCCCGGCAGCAGGAGTCCATGACTATGCCATAAGAGTATATCCGCATTGCGACTTAATGCCGCACCGTATGGACTTTCCGGTAGTAAAATGGGTTTAGCCGACAAGCTTCAAGCCCCAAAGCAAAACCAAACGCCGTCCTGATTTTCTGAAACGCCGAAAGAAAAAATTCTTTCGGCGTTTTAATTTTTTAGAACGGCGTTTGATTTTTTCGTACCTTTGCCATCATATATGTTTCTATGATCGGAAGGTTTCCTTTTTAAGATAGAGACTTCGATTGACGATTTTTGCACCAAAGGACAAAGGAAATGGCAAGAAAGAACCAATCAAAACGATTGACCGAACAGCACAAAGAATCAAAAGGTGTGGTTGGAATATTTGATAATGAGGCAAAGGAACATGATAATATCGTCGGAATACTGTCTCATCTTGCAATGGAACAACTTGAAAAAAGTTTTCCCCAACTCTTATTCCGCTATCGACACGAGGTCAAAAAAGAAGAAATAAACGAAGCATTACAAAAGATTGACCCTTACTTGGGTCAGACGCTTTTCGTAAAGAATTCAAGCATCATTCCGGACGGAGGAATTATTGAAGTGAAAGACGATAATGATATTTGGCGTATCATACTTGTCAGTGAGGCGAAACATCAAGGCAAAGACATTGAAAACATTCGGCAAGGCAAACTTGTTGGCAAAAATAACGACCAAGACCTGATGGCTGCAGGCAATGCCATAGAACGTTCGCATAAAAACATATCCGAAATTGCGAACTTAATGTTGGGAGAGACGCATTTCCCATACATCCTTTTCCTTGAAGGCTCGAATTTCCTCACTGAAACAATATCCATAAAAAGACCGGATGGAAGAGTTGTTACTTTGGATTATAGCTCGGGATTGCTCAACAGACTTGACAGGTTGACCGCTGCAAACTATGGCATGCCCGTAAATTCCAATCTGTGCAAGAACAAATTCGTAAAACATAAAGACAGAACAATTATGCTGCAAGCCGCCTCGATTTATACAAAAGGAAATGGCGATAAATGGACAAGGAAAGAGATCTTGGATATAATGCTCGACATTGCGAAAACATCTCTCCAAGTATTGGGAAGTGATTTATTCATTCAACTTACAAAAAATCGATAAACAAGTCAAAACCATAAGTATTTAGTCAAAATGGCAAGAAACAGCACCAACGAAATACTCCAAAAAGCAAAGAAAGCAAAGAGCGATGAGTTCTACACTCAACTGTCCGACATAGAAAGGGAATTGCAACACTATAAGCATCACTTCAACAACAAAGTGGTTTATTGCAACTGCGATGACCCTCATTCAAGTAACTTTTTCAAATACTTCTTTATCCATTTCAGAGAATTGAACCTACGAAAACTGATTGTCTCTTGCTATAAACCACAGACAAATGACTTATTCGATTCAAGCAACAATGATAAAGCTTTTTTCTTTGAATATATGGGAAATTGCAAAGAAGATGAGCAACCCGACTTATCCGAACTTACTTACTTCAAAGGAGATGGCGACTTTCGCAGTTCCGAAAGCATAGAATTACTTAAACAATCGGACATTGTCGTTACCAATCCTCCATTCTCTCTATTCAGAGAATATGTGGCTCAACTGATAAAATACAAAAAACAATTCTTGATAATAGGCAACATAAATGCCATAACATACAAGGAAATCTTTCAACTGATAAAAGAAGACAAAGCATGGTTGGGAATAAATCTCGGTAGAGGTATTTCAGGCTTTATTGTACCGAAACATTATGAATTATATGGAACAGAAGTCCGCATAGATGAGTATGGTAACAGAATTATATCTTCTAACAACTGCCTATGGCTAACCAATCTGGAAACTCCGAAACGTAGTGAAGAGATTTCACTCACTAAGAAATACACAGGACATGAGGCGAACTACCGGAAATATGACAACTATGACGGTATCAACATAAACAAAACCCAAGACATACCATCGGATTACAGAGGAGCAATGGGCGTACCGATAACTTTTCTGCACAAATTCAACCCTAAGCAATTTGAAATAATAAGATTTCGCAAAGGAGACGACGGAAAAGATCTGTCAATAAACGGTAAATGCCCTTACTTCCGAATATTGATTAGAAACAAACACCTACAAGACAGCTGAAAAGCAATCTCATTCGTCTTAAACGAGAATTTACTTGTATAAATCGGCAGCTTGTCGTAACATATCCCTCATATACTCGGCGGCATAGTTGGGATAGATTAGCTTTACGCCGGAACCGTAGCTCATAAAGGTCGAATACATTTCATGATTGATGACTACCTCTATTTGAAAGACACAACCGCCGTCTTCGGGGTTCTCTTTTTTGAGTTTTTGCGAAGGATGCAAAGGCTTGGTCTTGATATACCGGCTTTGTTCTGCCGAAGCCCAAAACTTCACTCGGCGGACTGTGGCATGCAGAGGCTTGGTCACTCCTATCAGATTATCGAAAAAATGCTCCGAATCAAAGTCGTGATTTTCTCTGAAAGCGACATCGACAGGTTTTATACTTTCAATCCTATCCAAAGCGAGGTTATATATCCGCAAATCAGAAGCTAATCCGCCGAAGAGGAACCAACGGTTACGATATTCTTTCAATAAGTATGGGCAGAGGATAAACTCTTGCGGTTCTGTGGCATTGAATGATTGGTAAAGGATACAGAGGGTTTGCTTATTGGCAATATAGTTATACAGAGGATTGAGCAGTTTCAATCCTTTGAGATTAGGGACACTGTCGAAGTGAATCAACGGTTTGCGACCGCCCTTACCGATTGCCAACTTGTCTTGTAAGCGTCTTACAACGTCGCTCATCTCCGAGAATTGCTCAAAATCCTCCAGCTGACGGAGCATATCCACTGCCTCCTGCATAACTTCGTAATCGTTTTGCGACATCTGCATGTTCATAATAGAGTAATCCTTCTCGGCATAGCGGTAGTATTTATTGTCATAGACCTCTATGGGTGCGTTATAGCCGAGTTTATCCGACCGCATAATCTGAATATCTCCTTGAACGGTGCGAACGGATACACCTTTGCGTATTCCCTCCATTTCATAGAGGGCTTCGCTGCACGCTTCCACCAAGTCATCAAGCGTCCAACGGCGATAGCGGTTGCGAAGACAGTTATCGATGGTTTTATAACGTATAAGTGCATTCTTGTTTGCCGGCATGCTTCCTCCAATCTGTAAATTTGTTATCCGAAATGCAAAAGTAGTCATTTTATTTGACTAATGCACTTATAAAACTCCTCAAAATCACAGCATTCCAAAATAATTCCGAAAAATATTACGGCTACGCAAAAAGACTGCGTAGCCCTATTGTAATTTTGCAACCGCAAACAAGAGACGAGGAAATGCGGAACAAGTGCCCGGTATTTGATCATCGGTGTCAGGAGTTCCACATTCCTCTCTAAAATTTGCTGAGAGATGGTCAAGAACGGCTTACTTCGATAAGAGACCCTCGTTTATAGGGATAGCGAATAGTCGTTCAATTACCACTCTTACTTAATGGTTGCGATAGTTCATCGGTAGAATACTGTCTTCGTTCTGTGTTGAAATTTTCTGCAAAGGATCAATCGACATATACTTCTTCTAATTACGGCAGTGGACGCAGGTTCGACTCCTGCTCGCAACCCGAAAAGGAACGGCAAGTTCAGGACAAACAAGTTATATCGCTATTGTCTGTCATTATCTTGCCCTTTATCCGAAAAATATTGGTTATGAACAAGACTTTGACAAAGGTTGCCTTACGATACAAGGCGTTGTATATAGACATAAACCGCAAGGACATCGATATGAGGTCCGAAACATCAATTCCTATAATGGCTTTTATTGCAGAATTGAAGGAATTGGGCTATTGTGTAAGCGAAGAGTTGCTTCATGCTCTTAATTTGGTAAATGATAATGCACTGCAAGAAATCACGGACTGCATAAACGAGGTCTTGCAAACCGACTTGAATTGGGCTCCGCTCGTAAAGGCTTGGAATATTCCCACAGGAGAAAAGCGGGAAAATCATCTGCTTACCTTTATCGCCAATATATTCGGAGATTTGCAACAAAAGTTGAAAGGAACAAGCCTGCCTTGCGGACATTTCATTCCAAAGGATTTGTTTCAACTCGAAAGATATAACGGTTGTCCGCTTTGCGGTACTCCGTTCGAGACGACAGATTTTGTTTACAAGGCTCAGGCAAGCAAACTCAAAGAGCTGAGATTATTCACTGCCGACGATATGCAACATCTCTTCGATTCGCTACTCACCTCTGCCACTCCTCTCGACGGCACTCAGAGAGATACTTTGCAACAACTCCTTGGTGTATATCCTGTTCCCGAGAATATTGACGTAAAGATGAAAGAGGCGGCAATCATTGTCGCAAGAACTTTGGTCGAGCTGGGTAAGGACGAGCAGGCTGCGAGCTTCATGAAAACTCCTAAGGATATCCTCCGCTATCTTTGGTATGAAAAGACAGGCTGTGTGCAGATTATCGAACCCAAAACTCTCATCCGGCATGCTCGGAAGTTGTCTTACCGTCTCGAATGGAGGGGACGGCTTGCTAATATGAAGGAGGCAGAAAACAATATGAAGCAAGCACTTCGGTTAAAGTATGACCGAAAAATGTGTCTTCGCGTTGCTTGTTGGTTGAACGCCATTCCGATGAATGCTGCCGACGCTGCGGAAGAGATGAATTCCAAACGCGGAATGTGGGTTCGCATGATTCGTGCATTACGTTTGGGTGAGTATTCCCGCAGAAAGGGTATGGAACATTTGGCTGAGATACTCGATACATTCTATAAGCATTCTTATTTCACTTGGCAAGGAAATATCGACAGATTCCGCTTAATCGGGGATTGTACAATGACGTTGAAACTGCTCAGACAGCGTCCGGGTATATTTGCTCGGTCATTGTTTGCTGCAATGCTTCGCTTCGGAAGCGATAAAACGCTTGCGGAATTCGACAAGATTGCTGATACACTTCCCTCCCGTCTGCTTTTGTCGTTGGTAAATGCCGCAGAAATATACTTCGACCCCGATTCAAAACGCATAGTCCGCACCATAATGGGAGAAACGAAGCAGATAGAACACAATAAGTTGATGTCATGCTATGACAATGAGGCTTTGCAGGAAATGACAGAAGAAATAAAAGACATATACACCGGTTCTATGAGCCGACGTTTCGCTTCACAGATAACGGATAGCAAAACAATATACATAGACCCCGTATTATATGATATTCCCATCGGCGTAGGCGACCGTTCCGCAACTGTGCAGGACACCTCCTGTGCATTAACCGGCACACGTTTCGCAGTGGAAGGCGATAAGGTCAGATTGTTTCTACAATGGGGCAAAGGCTTGCCGGCACAGCACCTCGACATGGATTTGAGTTGCGTAACAGCTTTTGCAGATGGCAGTGCCGAGTATTGTTACTTCGGTAATCTGACCTGTACAGGTGCAAAACACTCGGGCGACATACGCTCCATTCCGCCAATGGTCGGCACGGCAGAATATATCGAACTTTCTCTCCCCGAACTCGAAGCCGCAAATGCAAGATACGTTATTTTCTCGTGCAATGCCTACTCACGCGGGTCGCTTTCTCCCAATCTCGTTGTCGGCTGGATGAGTTCCGAAAAGCCGATGCAGATTTCAAAACGCACAGGTGTCGCTTACGACCCCTCATGCGTACAACAGATGATACGAATAAGCGAAAACAACCTCTCGAAAGGTCTGATATTCGGAGTACTCGACGTTCCGAAGCGAGAAATCACATGGTTGGAAATGCCATTCACCTCGCAGGTAATTCACGCTGCCGACATGACTTCCGTAGAGGCATTGTTACGTAAATTGGCAGCCAAAGTATCCGTCGGAGAGTTGCTCAAACTCAAAGCAAAAGCACAGAAACTCATTTCCATCGCCACTGCGAGCGAAGCAGACGAAGCATACACATACGAATGGGCAATAACCCCCGGAAATATCAACAACTTATTGAGCATCTGAACTGAAAAGACAAACATCAAATCAACTATCTTTCCCCTCTACCGGCTTTCATCTCCTCGAACAAGTCTTTGAAATCATCATGATACACTTCTTGGCAATTGTTACATAGTTCCTCTTCATCTCGCAACAAGAAGCTCGCACGATCAAACTCCGGTATAACCCCGTCATAATGCTTTTTACAGCAATCCAACCAGCGTGCTAATGTAAAATCTTTATTATAGTATTCATCTACATGTGTACCAGATGCAAAATATTCTGACGCATACCACACTTCTTTCTCTCCCAAAGCACGAGCAACATCAAAAGCCTTTCGTCTAAGCCAAAAATCACCATCACACCTACTCATTATTTGCCAAAATCTATAACCATGATATACTTCCCAGAAATCATTGTACAAATCAAAAGTATAATCGAATAAGAATGGCAGTTCGAAAGATGCTTGAAAGCTATCGCAATCATCCTCTTCATACCTAAGAAATTTGTCAGGTCCTTGCAGATGGAAATACTCTTTCAACCTTTCTATTGTTTTGAAGACAAACGTCCTTGCAGCCTCTTTATCTGTCCTTGCCTGCACAAATTCGTGTCTGATGATAAAACTTCCTCTTATACTCATATACTTATATTTAAATGTCAATGTCTGATTTCACTTCACCTAATACAGATAGCAAAAATACAAAACTTTTGCAACCCGGATTTCTTTCTTTGCATTCTTTATAGTTTCGGCGTCTTGGGTAGTTGAGAAATATTTCATAAGCTATTATTTTTCTGTTGTTTGAAAAGCTTTCAGCACTTAGCAGAAATAGAACGCCGTTTCGATTTTCCGAAACGCCGTTCTAATTTTTTCTTTCGGCGTTTTAATTTTTTAGAACGGCGTTTGGTTGAAGGGCTTTGCAGATAAGGGTTTTTCAAAGGGGAAAAACGGGTGAAATGTGAGCTTTCCCAAGGTGTAAAGTGGTATCGGATTTATTTTTTAGGTCGTATTGTTGCAAGTCATGTTGCTTTTGCGTTCGCAATGTCGTGAAAAAACCATACCTTTGCAGGGCGAAAAAATATAAATCAACGATAAATATGCAAGTAAACAGAAGAAAAGAGTTGTTTCCCAACGTTACGGACGAACAATGGTACGATTGGAAGTGGCAGGTGAAGAACAGGGTGGAGACTTTGGAGGATTTGAAAAAGTACATCACTCTTACAGCAGAAGAAGAACAAGGTGTGGCAAACGCATTGAAGACTTTGCGTATGGCAATCACACCTTATTACTTGTCTTTGATTGATGTAAACAATCCTAACGACCCTGTGCGTCGTCAGGCTATCCCTACGGCTGCGGAACTTCACCAAGCAAATGCAGATCTTTTGGATCCTCTTCACGAGGATGAGGATTCTCCTGCTCCCGGGCTTACTCACCGTTATCCGGACAGAGTGTTATTCCTTATAACTGACATGTGCTCCATGTATTGCCGTCATTGCACTCGTCGTCGTTTCGCAGGACAACACGATTGCGAAAGCACACATGAGAGAATTGATAAATGTATAGAATATATCGCCAAAACTCCGCAGGTAAGAGATGTTTTGCTTTCCGGTGGAGACGCTTTGATGGTTAATGATGATATGTTGGAGTCAATCATAAAGAGATTGAGAGCCATTCCTCACGTGGAAATAATTCGTATAGGTTCAAGAACTCCGGTTGTTTGCCCTATGAGAATTACCGACAAGCTCGTTAATATGTTGAAACAATACCATCCGATTTGGTTGAACACCCATTTCAATCACCCTAACGAATGTACGGCAGATGCGAAAGCGGCTTGCGAACGTTTGGCAAATGCAGGTATTCCTTTGGGTAACCAATCTGTATTGTTAAGAGGCGTTAATGATGATGTCAGAGTGTTCAAGAAATTGGTTCATGAGCTTGTTAAGATGAGAGTAAGACCATATTACATCTATCAATGCGACCTTTCAATGGGATTGGAACACTTCCGTACTCCTGTATCAAAGGGTTTGGAGATAATGGAAAACCTAAGGGGACATACCTCAGGCTATGCCGTTCCTACATTCGTGGTAGATGCACCGGGCGGTGGCGGAAAAACTCCTGTTATGCCTCAATACGTAATTTCTCAATCACCTAACAGAGTTGTTCTAAGGAACTTCGAGGGAGTTATTACGACATATACCGAGCCTGAAAGCTATGTTCCGGGAGAATGTGATGTGGATTTCTTGAAAGGAACAGAGATTGTGAATGACGGTGTTGCCAAATTGCTTCGCGGAGATCAACTTTCCATGGAGCCTGCACACCTTGCACGTCACGAAAGAAACAAGAAACATTAGTTTTCAAGCGACAGACGAAATGCCTTTTGTAGAAAAATTACTCAAATACAAGAGTGTTTCTTTTGTCGGAATGGAAAAAAATGCGGGGAAGACCCAGACACTTAATTATGTGTTGGGTCGTCTCCGCTCTTTTTCTGATACGAAGATTGCCATCAGTTCAATCGGAATAGATGGTGAGCAGATCGATCAGGTAACTCAAACTTCCAAACCGGAGATACATATATATAAGGGTACGAAATTCGTAACAGCACAAGCTCTTTACCTGCAAAGAGAAATCATAAGTTGCATAGAGAACGTAAGTTTACGCACAACAGCCTTGGGAAGACTGATAACGGCGGAAGCAATAAGCGATGGAAAGGTTCTTTTGGCAGGTCCGAGCGATACAAAGCAGCTGAAAGAGTTTATAGACAGTCTTTCCCAAAAGGTAAATCTTTGTTTGATTGACGGTGCTTTGTCGAGAATGAGCTTCGGTTCGCCCTGTATAACGGAGGCAATGGTGCTTTCAACCGGTGCGGCGGTGAGTGCCTCTCTGCAAACGATGGTTGACAAAACTCTTTTCACATACGAGCTTATCCGATTGCCGAAATATGCAGGCAGTGAAGCAGAAGATTTGAAGCAAAAGGACAGCGGCGTTTATGCCGTGGCAGATGGAGAAATCATTCCCTTGGAAATACCTTCTCTTCTGATGATTGAGAAATACAAGGACGTAATCTTTTCCCATGGAAAGACAATTTACATTTCCGGAGTGCTGAACGAGAAGTTCATGCGTTTCGTTTGCTCGCAGAAAGAGCAGGATAAAACGGAGATAATCCTCAAAGACTTCACCAAGAACTTCGCTTCACCTGAAAGCATACGGCAATTCCTTCGCAAAGGAGGCAGATTGAGCGTGCTTTATCCGGCAAACCTTATAGCCATAACGGCAAACCCCATATCGCCTACGGGTTACAATTTCGACAATAAGCAAATGCTCGATGCATTACGCCAAGCCATTCCGGCGGATATTTACAACATAAAAACCTTATAAAGATATGAGATTTCAACAAGCCATTGCCGAGTATCCTTCCTTGAAAACGATTTATTCGCAGATGGAACTGCAAACTTCCATGGGCAGAAAATTGCTTACAAGCACCGAATTCTCGCATTCTTCCGCATGGATAAAACGCCAATGGGAGCAAATGGAGGAGTGCTTGGCATTCAGAAAGGCTCAGAACGAGCAATCCTTACATCATTTTCTTTGTCTGATGGGAGAGATTTGCGATATAAGCGGTACGATACATCTTATCGAACAGGGAGAAACGGCAGACGATGTAGGCTTGTTTGAATTGAAAGTATTCTGTATAAATGTCAAGAAAGTAGGCAAGCTGTTCGCTTCTTCGCTTATGCCTTTGCCCGATTTGCAAGGGGTAATAGATATATTAGATCCCGAAAAGTTGGAATTACCTCGCTTTTATATCTATTCCGCTTACTCTAAGGAGTTGGAGGAAAAGAGAGAACAATGGGAGAAAGCCAAGGAAGAGGAAAATCAAGAGGCAAGTCGCAGGCTTTATTGCGAATGCTTGGATTTGGAAGACAAGGTAAGAGAGGAATTATGTTGCCGTATCCGTCCTCTTATATCCGAAATCAAACAAGCCATGGAAAGTATTGCTCAAACGGATGTGGCTTTTGCAAAAGCCGTTTTGGCAGAAAAACTGCATTTGAACAAAGTTTCCATTGTCGAAAAGGCTGAAATCAAATACCGAAACATCTTTCACCCCGTTGTGAAACGCCTGATGACCGAATCCGACAGGCGTTATCAGGATATAGACGTGCATATCGATGAAAGGGTTCTGTTGATTACGGGAGCTAATATGGCAGGCAAAACAATGATATTGAAGACCCTTGCTCTCAATCAGCTGTTATTGCAATACGGTTTCTTCCTTGCCTGCGAGAGTGCCGAGCTGTGCTTGGTCGAAAGTGTGCAATGCAGCATAGGAGACGGGCAAGACGAGGAACAAGGCTTGTCTTCCTTTGCATGGGAAATCAAAACATTGGACAACATCATCAAAATAATGCGTCAAGGCGGCAGACATCTTGTTTTGGTCGATGAATTGGCTCGAACAACCAACCCTGTGGAGGGTAAAAAACTTGTGGAAGGTTTCATAAAAGTTTGTTCCGAGCAATCAAGTCTTGCAGTCGTTACCACTCATTACTCCAATATTCAGGCACCATGCCGCAGTATGCGTGTCAAAGGCTTCATGCATCAGGCTCTTACTCCGCCTATAGACATAGACCGCATAAGCGATTATATAGATTACAGTCTCGTGGAAACCGACAACCGACAAGCCCCTACGGAAGCTCTGAATCTCTGTCGTCTTTTGGCAGTAGATGATGATTGGATAAGGTATTCGGAGAATTGATATGAGATAGGGATTTTTTCAAAATGCACTTTTTTTTTTACAGACAACAATATGAGCAATCAAAATGCGTTTTCTCTTAAAAGCCAACAGTAACAATAAACAACAAAAACAAAAATCAAAATGAGAAAATCGCTTTTGACAGCAGTGTGCATTCTATTCGCCACAGGCGTATTTGCACAAGAGAAGAAAACCAAGCTGTTCTTTGAAGTCGGCTTCGGTTCCACGGAAGTGTTTAATAATTTCGGCTCATTCCCTGCCAATTTGCCAAACGAACAGTCGGCAAAGACTGCAATGAATGTCGATTTAGGCATAGGTTTATCCTTTAATGACGCTTTCTTTGTGAAACTCGACCTGCTTACTACCGGAAGCACTTTGTATCCTTCCGTACCCGGTTCGTCCACAATGCTCATTCCTATCATTGCTATAAAGGAAAACACCAATCTTATGTACACCAATATTGAAATAGGAACGATATATAAAATCGGTTCTTTGAGTATAAAGCCTGCTGTGAACATCGGCTTGGTTGCTTTCTCGAATAAATTTACCTATAACCGCATAAATACTTCCAATAGTATGATTGAAACCATGGATTATAAGAATACATCATACGGTTTCGGCGGAGGATTTTCCATAACGGCAGATTACAAATTGAACAAATACTTATCTGTTTTTGCAAAAGGCGCAATCATGGGTACTTCCGCACCTGATACGGAACTAAACGAAGAATTAAGTCCCTTGGCATACGGATACAAAGACATGGACAGAGATCCGGTAGGAATGATTTCCACTTCCATCGGCTTACGTTGCAATTTCTAAATTCCGAGAAACGAAATAATACAAAGAGGGTTTGCATGCAAAAAAGTGCAAGCCTTCTTTGCTTTTCACCAAAGGGCGTTTGCTTGTGATTGAAAGGGCGTTTCAATTTTTTCAAACGCCCTTTCAATTTTCCGAAAGGGCGTTTGAGTGAGGTGTCGCTATTATTTCGTACTTTTGCAGACTGTTTTACAATAACAAATAACGATATGAAGAAAGCATACGTATTTCCCGGACAGGGAGCACAGTTTGTCGGTATGGGCAAAGAACTGTATGACTCAAACGAAAGCTGCAAAGCTATGTTTGAAAAGGCTGATGAGATACTTGGATTCCGCATTACGGATATAATGTTCGCAGGAACTGACGAGCAATTAAGGCAAACCAATGTAACTCAACCTGCAATCTTCCTACATTCCGTCATTCTCGCAAAGGCTTTGGGCGAAAACTTCAAGCCTGACATGGTTGCAGGACACTCCTTAGGAGAGTTTTCGGCATTGGTTGCTGCGAATGCTATGAGTTTTGAAGATGGTTTGAAATTGGTTTCTGCACGTGCGGAGGCTATGCAGAAGGCTTGTGAAGCCGTTCCCGGCACTATGGCTGCCATAATCGGCTTGGCAGATGAGAAAATCGAAGAAGTATGTGCCTCGATCGAAGAAGTAGTTGTTCCTGCAAACTATAATTGCCCCGGTCAGTTGGTGATTTCCGGCAGTGTAGAGGGAGTTAATAAGGCATGTGAGCTGTTGAAAGCAGCCGGAGCGAAGAGAGCCTTGCCGTTAAAGGTAGGCGGAGCATTCCATTCGCCGCTTATGGAACCGGCAAGAGTGGAATTGGCTGCGGCAATAGAGAAAACGGATATTCATACTCCTGTCTGCCCTGTTTATCAGAATGTAAACGCATTGCCGATGACCTCTCCCGCAGAAATAAAAGAGAATTTGATTAAGCAGTTGACCTCTCCTGTAAAGTGGACTCAGATTTCCAAAGCCATGATTGCCGACGGAGCGGAGAATTTCATTGAAGTGGGTCCGGGCAATGTGCTTCAAGGTTTGATTAAGAAGGTGAAAGCCGATGCAGTTCTCTCCTCTGCAAGCATCAATGCTTAATTTCAAAAATCATGACTTACAAAGAACTTCTTCTAAGTAGGCAAAGCGACCGCAAATACGAGGAGCGTGCGGTTGAAAACGATAAATTGGAAGCTTGTTTGGAGGCAGCACGCCTGTCTCCTTCGGCTTGCAATTCCCAGCCTTGGACTTTCGTGGTGGTGAATGAGCCTGAGCTGTTGCAGCAAATGCGGAAAGCAACTGCCAATATGGGCTTAAATCGTTTCATTTATCAGGTTCCTGTCATCATTGCGGTGGTTTTGGAAAAGGCAAACCTCACTTCCTCCATAGGTTCGGTCATAAAGGATAAGGAATACACCCTTTTGGACTTGGGTATCGCCGCAAACAACTTCTGCATGCAGGCAACGGAATTGGGATTGGGTACTTGCATGATTGGTTGGTTCGATGAAAAGAAAGTGAAACAAATCCTGAATGTACCGAATGCCAAACGCATTCCCCTGCTCATAGCCGTGGGATATTCCGCCGCCGAAACCAGAAAGAAAATCCGCAAACCGATAGACAAAATCCGCAGATACAATTCCTACAAATAGGTAACACTTCCTCGAAAACGACATTTTGAGGTAACGGAAGCAAAAAAAGAGGCAGGAAAACGAGTTGTTCCTTGTCAGTTCATGAGGTTCCAACTCAATCCCCAGCAGAGGGCGAAACCTTCTTGGGGGTATAAGGGTGTGGCAATGTAGTTCCTGCCGAGCATTCCGGCGTATGGGTGCCTTAAAGCGAGGAAGAGATTACATACATCTATCTTTGCATTTATGAAAAGGTCGCAATAGAGATAGTTTCCTGTTTTTTCCTCATTCTGATATGCGAAAATACCGATGTTAGGCAGGTATTTGTCGGCATAATATGAACTGTTGTACCTCAAATCCACCCCGATGAGTGTTTCCAATTTACCTTTGAAAAGTTGCAATCTGAGATAGAGGCTTTGCTTTGCCATAAAGACCGGCAGCATAGGGCGGTTTTCGCCTTCGGTATGTTGAACCACATAATTACTTTGACAGCCTAAATGTTTCCAATCTTTGTTCCAAAGAACTTGAACTTGAAAGAGTTTTATGTTCTCACCGTATGTGAGGCTCAAATCGCCGGAACGGATTACGGGATATTTGTCCAAGAGGAAGTAATTGAGCCTCAGCTGAAACAAATCCTTGTATCGGTAAGTTGCTTTGAGCTGAAATATCTCGCTTTTCTCCGCTTCTCTATCCCAATTCATACTTTGGCTTGCAAAATGCGAGTATATATAATATGGTGTCTGCTTTTTGCTTGAAGCAGAAAGGCTTATTATATTGTCGGAAAGCCGGAATGTCGCTTTTATATCGGCAGCATAATCTCCGGAATAGGTCTTTGAGGCAATGCTTTGGCTGTATGAGGAGATTATTTCAAAGTTTCCGTATCTGAAACCCATGAATGCCTGAGGGGTAATGATATTATAAAGAGGCGAATTGGCTGTATCGGAGAACATAAGTAACTCATGCTTCACATTTATGCCTATCGGGAGAGGCAGAGTGGCCGAATTATTGTCATTTGTCCATGAAAGCGTATTTTGAAGCGAGCGTGTGGCAATGGAATCCGCAGAAAGAAGACTTTCTTCGGAATATATGCGTGCAGTTCTCTGCAATTTGATTTGATGAGAGAGCTTTCCGGCATTGAAAACACAACTTTCGCTTTCCTGATTCGGACAAAGTTTGTAGCTCTGATAAAGAGAAAAATCCGAGCTTTTATGTTTCGAGAATGCGTTTTGCAGATTGGTAGGATAGGTTTCTGGCTTTGAGTAGAGGTTATTGAGGAAAAGAGAATCGGAAAGAATACCTCCGTTTTCCAAAATGAATGCTCGGTTCCTTATATAAGCCGCCGCCGCATGGTAACGCCCGTTTTGAGAAATGAAATTGCTTGTAAGATTGAAGAATTGGTTCATTATCTGCGAATAAGCAAAGGTTCCATCTGCATAATTCACATCATAATTTAAGCCTATGTTCCAATTTCGGGCAAGATTTTGCGTATGGAAGATACTGAAACGGCGATAAGAATCCGTATTATCGGAATAGCGTAAATTGGTTCGGGCTTTGCTCACCTGATAATAGGCAATATCTTCAAAGGAATAAGTATATGGCTCGAACAAATCGGGAAGATAAGCATGAGAATTTTGCTTTCCGCTGCCGAATAAGAGTTTTTTTCCGCTGCTTCCTGCATTTGAGAGTTGCTGAAAGAAGTCCCCGAAAATCCTATACGCCTTATCCGTACGGTGAACGCTCCTAAGGTCGTTATCAAACAAGCCATCTACCATCTCAATGCCTCTCTCTGCTGTGAGATGGAATGCTTCCGCCTTATCAGCTATGCTATCCTTCTTGTCGGACAAAGCATTTGCCTTCCCGAAGCAAAGAATCGAAAAGGCAAACGCAAAAAAACAGAATGTAAATCTCGTTTTCAATGTATTATTCCGCTATCGGATTTTCGTTCAAGAAGCGTTCGCAATCCATGGCAGCACGAGCTCCGCTTCCGGCAGCAACGATTGCCTGCCTGTATATAGGATCCATCACATCGCCTGCGGCGAATACTCCCGGGATATTGGTCTTTGAAGTTTTGCCTTCCGTCTTTATGTATCCGTGATCATCGAGTTCGATGACGCCTTTGACCAAATCCGTATTAGGTTTGTGTCCTATGGCTATGAAAACGCCAGTAAGCTCTATATCATGCTTCTTTCCACTTACGGAATCCTCCAAACGCAACCCGGTTACGCCGCTTTCATCGCCCAATATCTCATTAGGCTTGCTGTTCCACTTGACTTCTATCTTCTCATTCTTCAAAACCCTTTCCTGCATGGCCTTTGAAGCTCTGAGAACATCTCGTCTGACAATCAAATATACCTTTTTGCAAATAGTGGAAAGGTAGGAGGCCTCCTCGCAAGCCGTATCTCCGCCGCCGACAACGGCAACGGTTTGATTTCTATAAAAGAACCCGTCGCAGGTTGCACAAGCCGACACGCCTTGTCCCATGAATTTATTCTCGCTTTCCAAACCCAACCAACCGGCACTTGCTCCTGTTGCGATAATAAGACTTTCCGTTTCAAGAATTTCTCCGTTCTCTGTCGTCAAAACAAAAGGTCGTTTGGAAAAATCAACTTTTGTTATGCTCTCCGAACGCACCTGTGTACCGAATCGCACAGCCTGAGCCTTGAATTGCTCCATCATTTCATTGCCCTGCACACCTTCGGGATAGCCGGGGAAATTCTCTATTTCCGTTGTCATCGTTAATTGTCCGCCTGCCTGCATTCCCTCGAACACAAGGGGATTAAGACCTGCTCGTGAGGCATAAACGGCAGCAGTATAGCCTGCCGGCCCTGAACCTATGATAATACATTTCACTCTTTCCATATCTTTGTTTTTTGCTTAGATGAATTATTGTTTCTGTGTGCAAAACTAATAATTTTCCTTGAAAGTAAGCTGTTTCGGGCTTTTTTTTCTCGCTCTTCTCTTTCCTTTTCGGAAAAAATCGTACCTTTGTTTGTCGAATAGAAACTCCTTAAACAAGAATGAGAAAGACTTTTTGCTATATATCGGGCTTGCTGTCGGTTCTGTTTTTTACCCTTTTTACCAACGGCATTCTTGCCCAAAACATATCGGCAAAGGATATTAAAGACCCTAAAACGCTTTGTGCAGCCTGTTATGTGTCGAATCCCGACGGCATATTGACGGAAGCCGCCGTGGAAACGATAAATAAGAAATTGGAAGCCCTTTTTCAAAAGACCACGGCACAGGTTGCAGTCGTTGCAATAAAGGGTGATGAAAGCACTTCGGCAAGAGATTTATCCATGGAACTCTTCGACCTTTGGAAACCGGGCAGCAAAGGAAAGGATAACGGCTTGATAATACTTTTATGCGTTGAAGCAAGAGATGTTTTCCTCAGAACGGGTTACGGATTGGAAGGAGCCTTGCCCGATGCGGCAACTACAAGGATTTTCAACAGTAATATGGCTCCTTATTTCAAGAAAGGAGAATGGGACAAAGGCTTGATGGCAGGAGTGGATGCGGTGTGTGATAAGCTGTATGCCGAATATGAAGATAACGGATTTGCACAAAAAGAGCCTGTTGACCCGACGCCGTATATGCAAACCTATATATTATTATGTACAGCCTACCTTTTGATAGCCCTTTTTGCGATAAACAGCAAGGTTTCAAAGATTGATGCCCGCAATAAGAAAGAACGTATCGGTGTTTTGAAGAAGAGTTCTACGCTTTGGCTGATATTGGGCATTTTCTTCATGCCTGCTTTATTGCTTCTCGCCCTTTGGGTTTATCGTATTAAAAGTCCGAGAATACGGAAAGCCAAGATAAAGTGCGATTGTGGCAATATGATGAAACGCTTATCGGAAAATGAAGAAGACGAATACCTTGATACGGTAAAGCAATTAGAGGAAAAAATAGGCAGTGTGGACTATGATGTATGGCTTTGCTCCAAATGTCATAACACCATGGTCTTTCAGTATGACAAAGCTTTGTCCAAATACGAAACCTGCCCTTCTTGTTCCGCCAAGACTTATACAAAGAAATATGATACGGTCATCAGACCTGCCACAAGTTTGAGAGACGGTTTGATGAAGACGGTTTACAAATGTGAGAATTGCGGATATAGCGGCGAAAAGACGAGTGTAATTCCCAAGAAACCGCCTGTGATTGTTACAGGAGGCTTTGGCGGAGGCGGAAACAGCGGCGGCTTTTCCGGAGGCGGCAGTTGGGGTGGAGGATTCTCCGGCGGAGGCGGCGGAGGCGGCAAATTCTGATACTTTTATGAAAGAATAAATCACTAAAACAAAATACAGACAGATGAAAAAAAAGAACAAACAAATCATTATCTTACTTGCCATTCTTGCAGTGGTGGGTATAGCGTGTTTTAGCACGTATAACTCTCTTGTAAGCAAAGATGAGGCTTGCATGAAGCAGTGGTCGAAGGTCGAAAGCCAATATCAGAGACGTTTGGACTTGATTCCAAATCTTATAAACGTCGTAAAAGGCTATGCAAAGCACGAAGAGGGGACTTTGCTAAAAGTTGTAGAGGCAAGAAACAATGCTTCGCAAATGAAACTTGACCCTAACAATATGACACAAGAGCAATTAGACAAATTCCAACAGTCGCAAGCGGAATTGACTTCGGCATTACGCAGTATTAACATTGTTGTCGAACGTTATCCGGACTTGAAAGCAAATCAGAATTTCTTGGAATTGCAAGAGCAGTTGGAAGGAACGGAAAACAGAATTGCCGTTGAAAGACAACGTTACTCCGATGTGGTGAACGACTACAACACAAGCATAAGACGTTTCCCGAAAAACATCATAGCTTCCTGCTTCGGATTTGAGAAAAAGGCTTATTTCCAAGCACAACAAGGGGCAGAGAATGCACCGAAAGTAGAGTTTTAATCATTGAAACAAAGAATGGAAGACAATATAAACGCAAACAACGAGGCTGCTTCCCGTAAAGCGACTTCCATAAGGGGAATGTTTCGCGATTGGTTCCTCGACTATGCTTCTTATGTCATACTTGAGCGTGCCGTTCCGCACATAAACGACGGCTTGAAGCCCGTTCAGCGTCGTATTCTGCACTCTATGAGGGAGCTTGAGGACGGACGCTACAATAAAGTCGCCAATATAGTCGGCAATACCATGAAGTACCACCCGCATGGAGACGCTTCCATTGCCGGAGCCTTGGTAACAATGGGTCAAAAAGACCTTCTGATAGATTGTCAAGGTAATTGGGGAAACATCTTAACGGGAGACGGTGCGGCCGCACCCCGTTACATAGAAGCACGTCTTTCAGAGTTTGCCCTCGAAGTGGTATTCAATCCTAAGACTACCACATTCCACCCCTCCTATGACGGAAGGAATATGGAGCCTGACACATTGCCGGTAAAGTTCCCGCTTTTGCTTGCACAGGGTGCCAAGGGTATTGCAGTGGGATTGGCTTGCGAAATATTGCCTCACAATTTCAATGAACTTATAGACGCTTCCATTGCGATATTAAAGGGAGAGGATTTCTGCATTTACCCTGATTTTCCTACCGGAGGCCTTATGGAGGTATCCAAATACAATGACGGATTACGCGGAGGCCGTCTGCGGGTAAGAGCTCGCATAAAGCAAGTAGATAACCGCACAATCTCCATAACGGAAATACCTTTCGGTACAACGGCTGACAGTCTCATCGAATCCATAGTCAGAGCCTGCGACAAGGGACAGCTGAAAATAAAAAAGATAGACAACAATACTGCTGCCGATGTCGAAATCAATATCTCAATACCCAACGACACTTCCGTCGATCAGACGATTGACGCTCTTTATGCCTTCACCGACTGCGAGATAAACCTATCTCCCAACTCCTGTGTCATAGAGAACGAGAAACCACGCTTCGCCTCGGTAAGCGAAATCCTCCGTGTATCCACACAAAACACCCTTGCCCTGCTCAAAAAGGAGCTTGAAATAGCACTAAGCGAACTTAATGAGAAATGGAATTGGATTTCCTTGGAAAGAATCTTCATAAAAGAAGGGGTTTACAAGAGAATGGAAAAATGTACCACCGATGAGCAGATAGATGACACCATTCTGAAAGGCTTGCAGCCCTTTGTCAAAAATCTCATACGCGAAATAACCCTCGACGATGTGCATCGCCTGAGGAAAATACCCATAGACCGTATATCCAAATACAATAGCGACAGAGCAGACGACACCTTGATTGCAATAAAAGACGACATCGCTGCCGTGCAACATGATTTGGATAATCTGATCGACTACGCCATTGCATACTTTGAGCGTATCAAAAGCAAATTCGGCAAAAATAGAGAAAGGAAAACGGAAATACGCAGCTTCGACACCATAGAAGAAGCCTCCGTTGCCATAGCAAACGAAAAGCTTTACTGCAATTACGCCGATGGCTTCGTGGGATACAAACTCAAAGACGGCGAATACATTACCGACTGCTCTGCTTTGGACGATGTGATAGTAATCCGCAAAGACGGAGTTTATTTCGTGAGAAAGGTTTCGGAGAAAGAATACTTCGGACAGAACATTATGTATGTCGGATTGTATCATCGCAACGACAACAGGACTATTTACAATGCCATTTACCAAGATGGAGCTTTCGGAAAGTGCTATGTAAAACGTTTCAACATCATAACCGCCATCAGAGGCAAGGAATACGATATAACACAAGGCACAAAAGGTTCGAGACTTATCTATTTGAGCGTAAACCATAACGGAGAGGCAGAAAAGGTTAACATAATCATGAAGCCCGCTCCCCGAATGAAACGCAACAGAATGGAATACGACTTTGCCGAACTTGCAATCAAATCCCGCACAGCCAAAGGAAACACACTAACTAAGCGTATTGTCGTAAGTGCCAGCCGCAAAACCGAAGGTATTTCCACACTCGGAGCCATCAGCATTTGGTTTGACGCAGCCATAAAGCGATTAAATCGGGACGAAAGAGGTATTTCCTTGGGCAAATTCTCCTCTGACGACAAAATACTGAGCCTTTACGCCTCCGGACATTACCGAATTACCAATTACGACTTGGCGAACCACTTCGACGATGACCTTATTCACATAGAGAAATTCATGCCCGAAAAACCCCTCTCGGTCTTTTACATCGACAAAGAAAGCCAATCATTATATCTGAAACGCTTCCTTGTCGAACCGACCCTGAAAAAAATCAACATATTTGAAGAACAAGAAGGAGCCGTTCTGCGAACTCTCTCCACCGATTGGCTTCCAAGAGTAGAAATAGCAGGAGAAGAATACGAAGTAAGCTCGCTTTGCGACATCTACAAATGGAAAGCAAAAGGCAAACGCATAATCCGAGACGGTAATGCCGAAATCAAATGGCTTGAGCCCCTGCCTTACGAAATCGAAGAACCGGAAGAGGAAGACGACACAGCCGAAGAGGAAGATTACACAAGCGATTTGGCAGGACAAGACGGCGTTCAAGGTTCATTATTCTAAAATCAAAAACCATGAAAAAAGAATTGCTTTATCTCGCAAGCCTTTGCGTTCTGCTCCTCGGGCAGTCCGGCACACAGGCACAGAATTTCGCCAAAGAGTTTGTTGCATTGCAAAGCGACACCGCCACAAGCGAAACAATCTATGTAGGTTTCACCGACAGGATTATGCACACCAACTCGACAATAAACTCAATGCCCGGTTTCGATGAGCTTGACAGCACAAGCCAAGCACAACTACGAGACAAATACACCCTTGTCCTCGACAAGGTTCACGATGATATTCTTCTTTCCGAGTTCCGTGCCGAATTTCTCTCCACACTCTCCACACTCGGATTCAAGGTCGTGGAATGCAATCCGCAGGACTTCCCTGCACAACTCAAAACAGGCGAACATACATTGAGCATTGCACAGTTGGAATTGGAAGAATACATGAGTCGCGACAGCCTTGCAACCAAGCAATACGGGCAGCACATCACCTATGACAAACTCCTCAACGGCTTACGCTGGAACACATGGCTTCTTTTCGACCAAGCCGACAGCACAAGCCGCCAAATGTTCTTTGCCGATGACGAAACAACAGACGACTTCTTCGGATACATAGAACAAGACAATGGACAATACTATGTCAACTATCAAATAACGAAAATCAATCCCAATGATGCCTACCTCTTAGCCCGTTCCAATGCAGAGATATGCGGCAGATACCTCTTCAACTTCCTGATGAACAAATACGTATGGCTGAAATCCGAAGGCAGCCCCACCTACTATTACTCCATAGACCATAACGGCACAATCCTCTACGACGACCAAGCCTTTGACAATTTCGACATAATCCCCTTGGGCGAAGAATAACCCAAACGGAAACGCCGTTCCGGGAAATCAAAACGCCGAAAGAATTTTTTCTTTCGGCGTTTCGCTTCTTCTCAAAAGGCGTATTGGCGTTGCCACTATACATAAATGTTTTATCTTTGCAGGGAAATGACTTACTAAAATATTGTCGATATGAAAACAATCAAAGTCTTCCTTGCTTCGGGCAAGGAAATGAAACACGACCGTAATGCATTCGGAAATCTAATTAGAAAGTTAGATGAGATATATGAGAAAAGAGGAACTCGTATCCGGCTTTTCGAGTGGGAAGATGTCGATTCGGCATACAATGGTGGCAGAAAGCAGGACGAATACAACGAACACCTCAGAGCAAGCGATATGTTCCTCGCCTTGTTCCACACTTATGCAGGCATATTTACCAAAGAGGAGTTTAATATCGCCAAAGATGAAAGAGAAGAAAAAGGAACCCCCAAACCATATGTCTATTGTCGCGACTTGCAAGAGGGTGAAGAGGAAGATCAAACGTTGAAAGACTTTAAGAAATACTTGTTCGAGAAGTTGAAATACTTCTTCTGCTCCTACAATAGCGAAGAATGTCTGAACCTGCAGTTCGTTATGCAGTTGCAACTCTTCGAGAATACTATGCAGAACGAAGTAAAGGTAGAAAACGATGATGTTATATTTCACGGAATCAAGATTGCCAAAATGGACGAACTGCAATTCGTGGCTCAAAATAAGGATTACCTCAAATTGAGAGACGAAATAAATGAGTTGAAAGATGATATAGTGGATTTACGTAAGCAGTTGGAAGAAACACCCGATGACGAAAGGCTGAAAGACAGGCTTCAACAGAAACTCAAACGCAAAAACGAACGACAAGAAGAGTTCACGAAGTACCAACAGCAAATATTGGATATTCAAAAGAACATAGTAAAATTGCAGGGTGAGAAAATCAGCGAGCGTATCAGGGAAGCCATAGAAGCATTCTCCCAAGGCGATATACGCAAAGCCTACTATATTTTGGAAGATGCCAAGAAGGACACCGACGAAGGATTAAATGACTTTATTAGTAGCAAGGAAATAACCGAGCAGAAGAGAAAAAATGTCTGCCAAAATATCAAAGAATTATTACTAAGAGCCGATGTTGTATTGGCAGACCTTGGCAAGGATATAGAAAGCCGAAAGGAAGAAGTATGGGATTGCTATAAAACAGCAGACAAAGCAGCTTCAATAGTTGATTACAACAAAAAGGACTATGCAGAATTACTATTTAGATACAGTAAGTTTCTTAGTGAGTTTGCCTATTTCAACGAAGCAAAAGAAATATATCAACGTTTGGTCTGTCTATGCGAAAAAAACTTTGGTCATAGCGAACAAACAGCTATTGCCTACAACAACATAGGCAATGTTTATAGCAATCTTGGCAACTATGATAAGGCATTGG
>ERZ1026882.122-NODE-122-length-63805-cov-15.038384_pt1 | contig 63805 bp, 64 predicted proteins | sample MGYA00380171_ERZ1026882 | MGnify/ENA primary metagenome ERZ1026882 (study PRJEB33269, sample SAMEA4719807) | human gut metagenome | biome: human-associated habitat; feature: organic feature; material: feces | place: Cameroon | collected 2013-10 ...
GATTCAACATTAGCGAGGCGGGGACTTACATTCAGTCCTTGCAAACAAGCTCGGGCTGCGACAGCATCCTTACGCTAAACCTGAGCATAATGCCTGCGTACAATATTTCCATAGATGCAAGTATTCATGCCGGTGAGATATATCAAGAGAATGGTTTCAATGTCAGCGAGGAGGGTGTATATACACAAACTCTGCAAACCGTCAACGGTTGCGACAGTATAATCACACTTAACCTTTATCTCTCTTCTTTGGAAAATGCGGAAGCAAACATAGCAAACTTCAAGATGTATCCAAACCCTACAAAAGAGTTTGTACATTTGGAGTTCGACAATACCCACAAAGATATTGAATTATCTCTTTTCGATATACTCGGACGTAAATTGCGGACATACACTCTTAAATCCGGAGAACGAAGCATCAGCATTGATATTCGCAATCTTCCAAGCGGTACTTATACCATCACGACAAGCACAATAAAACAGAAGTTAATCATTGAGTAAATATTTGTTTTTTGTTTGTACCAAGGCGATAAAGCAATCACATGTTTTATCGCCTTTTTCTTTTTCCATCTTCTCTCCTTTTCACATTCCTTGGCATTTCGACTGCTCGGAAACAGGCTGATATCAGAAGTTGCAAATTCATTGACTTCATGACCTGATAAAGAACCCATAATACAGTGATAAGTCTGATTTTTTCATGAGCATTCGACAAGTTTGCAACAATATGAATTTCAACCACTTGCAAAGCCATCGGTAATTGACGGAAATGAAACGCCCTTTGAGAAAATTAAAACGCCCTTATAATTTTCCCAAACGGCGTTTCGGCAATGCGGAAAGGGCGTTTTGGGGAGACTTTTCTCTCTGCTAAAAAGAAGAAAATTCGTGTCGGGTGAAAAATTTTCTTTGAATTGTGTTGCATGTGGCAATAATTTCCTATCTTTGCCTCATATTAAATAATAACAAACAAAACCGAAATGAATATGAATACAAATGTTTTCGGCAAGCCACTGTGCCGAGCAATGATGGCAGTGGCAATGGTGTTGCTTTCGCTTCAAGCGATGGCATTAGACTACGACTTTTCTTACACTTATCAAGGGAAGACGCTTTATTACGAAATCCTTACGGGTAGTACAAATGCAGTTGCAGTAACGAATTATTCTACGGCTTACAGCATTAATAATTATGTGAGCGGTGGTGTTGTTATTCCGAGTTCGGTTGAATATAATGGTGCGACGTATAGCGTTACTTCTATCGGGAGGGACGCATTCATGAATTGCCCCGACCTGATTTCGATTAGTATTCCTAACACTGTTACTTCCATCGGAGGATTCGCGTTTCGGGATTGCACCGGTTTGATTTCGATTACAATTCCGAACAGTGTTACTTCCATCGGAAGATCTGCGTTTTCTGGTTGCACCGGTTTGACTTCGATTACAATTCCGAACAGTGTTACTTCCATCGAACCTTGTGTGTGTTTCGGTTGCAGCAGCCTTAACTCTATAAATGTAGCTTCGGGGAGTACGCATTATTCATCGATAGAGGGAGTATTGTACGATTATGATCAGAGTACTTTAATACAATGCCCTGCTACAAAACCATCGATAAGTATTCCTAATAGCGTTACCGCTATAAGTGAGGGTGCGTTTAGCTATTGCAGCAGATTGACTTCGGTTACTATTTCTAATAACGTTATTTATATCGGAGAGGATGCGTTTTTCAAGTGCAGCAGCCTTAACTCTATAAATGTAGCTTCGGAAAATACGCATTATTCATCGATAGACGGAGTATTGTACGATTATGCCAAGGATACTTTAATACGATGCCCTGCTACAAAAACTTCGGTAAGTATTCCTAATAGCGTTACCATTATCGAAGATTTGGCGTTTGCTGATTGCATCAGTTTGACTTCGGTAACCATTCCAAACAACGTTACCACTATCGGATATTCTGCCTTTGAGGATTGCAGCAGTTTGACTTCGGTAACCATTGGCAATAGCGTTACCACTATCTATGACTATGCGTTTGCCGGTTGCAGCAGCTTGACTTCGATCAAATGTTGGGCATGCAGTCCACCTTCGATTGATTATTGTTCATTTGAAGACACTCCTGATACTTTGTCTTTGACCGTTCCTTGCGGCTGTTTGGATTACATGTGGAGTGATTGGGTTGGGCTTTTTGAAGCCGAACGTATTTCAGAGGGTTTGTCTTTGGAACTGTCTGTATCTGCAAACGATGAGGCATACGGCAGAGTCGAAGTGGAAGATCACTCTTGTGAATTAAAAACTCTTACTGCCATTGCAAACGATGGTTACGTATTTAATCGTTGGAGCGATGGCAATACAGAGAACCCGAGAACGGTAACTATTACAGGCGATACCGCATTCGTGGCAATCTTTAATGCAGAGGGTTCGGTTTCATTGCAAGAGGTGAATACAAGAGAGTTTGCATTGTATCCCAATCCTGCGAAGAGTTTCGTGAACTTGGAGTTCGAGGCATTGAAAGAAAACACCTTGCTTCAAATCCTCGACCTCAACGGCAGAAGGGTAAGAACGTTCGACCTCAAAGCCGGTCAGGAGGCTTTGCGAATAGAGATAGGCAAGCTGCCTAAGGGAGTTTATACCATCATGCTCGGCAATGCGGCAAAGAAACTGATAGTCGAGTAAAAGGGAGTTTCTAAACATGATAAGATAAAGCGAAGGCTGTGCCAAGGTTCAGGCACAGCCTTTTATTATTATGCTCCGATTAGCTTGCAGAGAGTTCAAAGGAGCTGTGCTTTGGCGAAAACTTGGTGCTTGTATTCTGTAAGAGCGAAGAAATGACTATCTTTGCAGCAATATAAATATGTATTACTATGGAAGCAGTTACAAGCACTCATTTCAATTTTGAAAATCAAAAAGATATGTTTGTCGGCAAGGTAAGAGACGTTTACAATATTGCAGACAGGCTGTTGGTTATGGTTGTCAGCGACAGAATATCGGCTTTTGATGTTGTTTTACCCAAAGGTATTCCTTTCAAAGGTCAAATCCTTAATCAGATTGCGGCAAAATTCTTAGACGCTACGGCGGATATTGTTCCAAACTGGAAGATTTCCACTCCCGACCCTATGGTTACATTGGGCAGAAGATGTGTTCCGTTGAAATTGGAGGTGATTGTAAGGGGCTATCTTGCCGGAAGTGCATGGAGAGAATACCAAGCCGGTGCAAGAGAACTTTGCGGGGTGAAATTGCCTGAGGGCATGAAGGAAAACGATAAGTTTCCTACCCCTATCATAACGCCGACAACGAAAGCCGACGAGGGACATGACGAAAATATTTCCAAGGAAGAAGCCATAGCAAAGGGCATTGTATCGAGGGAGGATTACGAATTATTGGAAAAATACGCCCTTGCCTTATTTCAAAGAGGCAGTGAGATTGCAGCCGAACGCGGTTTGATTTTGGTGGATACCAAGTACGAGTTCGGAAAAGACGGAGACAAGATTATATTGATTGACGAAATACACACGCCTGACTCTTCCCGTTACTTCTATGCCGAGGGCTATGAGGAAAAACAGCGTAAGGGTGAGAAGCAAAGACAGTTGTCGAAGGAGTTTGTGCGAGAATGGTTGATGGAAAACGGTTTTCAGGGCAAGCAAGGGGAGAAAGTGCCTGAGATGACGCCTGAAATAGTGGAGAAAATCTCTGAACGTTATATGGAATTGTACGAACAAATCACGGGAGAGAAATTCCAAAGAACAAATACGGAGAACGTATTGCAGAGAATAGAAAATAATGTTTCCAAGGCTTTGAAAGAATTATAGAGAAATGAAGAAAAGAGGTTTGATTGCCTTATTGCTTCCTTTGGTACTGTTTTTCCTTTCCTCCTGCGGAGGTGGCGATGTGTATAAGCAGTATAAGGAAATGCCGTCTTATAAATGGGCGAGAATTGAAGAGGGCAAGAGTGTGAAGTTTGAGAACATCGATATAAGCAAGGAGAATGAAAGCTATGATATTTCGGTGATGATACGCCACACTCCGCAGGTTAACGAGAACAAAATAAAGTTCAAAATGCTCATTACCTCGCCTTCCGGTTCCACTCGTGAGAGTGTGCATGAAATAAACCTCAGAGACAGAGGAGGTAAAGGCTGGGCAGGCGATGCCCTCGGCGACTTGATAGACGTAGAGGAGGTTTGCAAGAAATACACCACTCTTGCCGAGAAAGGACTTTATACCGTGGAATTGGTAAACATGGGAACAAAGTACGAAACCACGGGAATAATGGAGTTGGGTTTGCGGATTGTGAAGTCGGATTTGGAAATAAAGGGTAGAAAATAAGGCTTATGTCCGATATTGCAGAAGACGGACGTTCGGACTCGCACATAGAGACCATTTTGAAGACACTTCCCTCCTCTGCCGGAGTATATCAATACTTCGACAAGGAGGGAAAACTTATTTATGTCGGCAAGGCAAAGAATTTGAAGAACAGAGTCAGCTCGTATTTTCGCAAGGACGGAAACCAGAGTGCAAAAACGAAAGTCTTGGTTCGCAAGATTGCCGATATAAAACTTGTATTGGTCAGCAATGAAACGGAAGCCCTGTTGTTGGAATGCAACCTTATAAAAAAGCATAAGCCGAAATACAACATCATGTTGAAGGACGATAAATCCTATCCTTGGCTTTGCATTTCCAACGAGGCATTTCCGAGAGTGTTTACCACAAGACATCACAACAAAGACGGCTCTCTGTATTTCGGACCTTATCCCAACGGCAAGCAACTCAAAGCAATCACGGATTTAATAAGGAAGTTGTTCCGCTATCGCAGCTGCAAGCAGGCAATGAGTTTGGAATCCGTTGCCAAGGGCAGGCACAAAGCATGCCTCAATTATCAGATAAAGTTATGCGATGCTCCTTGCGAAGGTTTGATTTCGCAACAAGAATACATGCAAAGCATAAATGAGATAAAGAAAGTATTGAGAGGAGACTTTTCATGGATAAAACGTGAACTCAAAGAGCAGATGATGGAGTTCGCAAACGAACTTAAATTCGAGCAGGCGGAGCAGATACGACAACGTCTTGCCCTTTTGGAGAGTTATACCTCGAAGACGGTAATCCTTTCCGACACAGCCTTAAACACAGAGGCTTTCGACTATGTTCCGACAGAGCGTGGCATAATGATGAATGCGATGAAAGTGGTCGGCGGTTGCCTTCTCGGTTCTGTCTCTACGCAGGTCGATTGCAAGTTGAACGAGACTCCGGAAGAACTCTTCACTCAGGCGATAATTCAGTTAAGGGATACGCTTTCATGGAATGCGGAAGAGATAGTTGTGCCTGTGCATTTGGATTTGCCGAAAGACTATGTAAAACAATCCGAAGGCGGAGACGCAAATCGAAAAAGACTTTTGGAACTATGCCATCGCAATGCCGTTTTTGCCAAAAGCGACAAAATCAAACAGGAAAGCATTCTTGACCCCGAGAGATGGAGCAATCGTTTGGTGGAACAAATGCAGAAAGACCTTCATCTGCCGAAAGCTCCGCATTATATGGAGTGTTTCGACAACTCAAACATTCAAGGGAATTATCCGGTTGCAAGTTGCGTAGTGTTCAGAAACTGCAAGCCTTCCAATAAAGAGTACAGACATTTCAATATAAAGACGGTTGAGGGTCCCGATGACTTCGCTTCCATGAGAGAAATAATACTTCGTCGCTACGGAAGGCTGAAAGAAGAGGGCAAAGCCTTGCCCGACCTTATAATTGTCGATGGTGGAAAAGGACAGTTGGCTTCCGCAGTGGAAAGCCTTGCCCTTTTGGGCTTGGAAAACAGTATTCCTATTATAGGCATTGCCAAAAGATTGGAAGAAATATATTTTCCCGGAGAGCAATACCCCCTTTATATAGACAAGAGAAGCAATTCGCTGAACGTGATACGACACATAAGAGACGAGGCACACCGTTTCGGTATCACTTTTCACCGTAACAAACGAAGCAAAGGAACTTTCAGAACCGAGCTTTGCGAAATTGAAGGCATCGGAGAGAAAACGGCACAAAATCTTTTGATAAGATTTCGCAGCGTAAAGCAGATTTCAACTGCTTCAATGGAAGAATTGCGACAGTGCATAGGTAAAAGCAAAGCCGAAAAGGTATATAAGCATTTCCATCAGGACGATGGCGACCTCTGACAGATAGTAAAAAACAAACGGACTTTCACTTACATTGCCTCTATAAGGCTTTTGGTATATGAATCCTGCGGATTGGAGTAAATTTCGTCCGCTTCGCCGATTTGAATCATCTTTCCGCTTCGCATAACCATCATTCTATCCGACACATACTTCACAACGGCGAGGTCATGAGAGATAAATATATATGTAAGTCCCAATTCCTTTTTCAAATCCGCCAAGAGATTAAGCACCTTTGCCTGTACGCTTACGTCCAAAGCGGAAACCGACTCATCGCAAATAACAATCTTGGGATTGAGAACCAAAGCCCGTGCAATGCCAATCCTTTGTCTTTGTCCGCCTGAGAACTCGTGAGGATAGCGGTCGTAGAAAGCTCCGCTCAATCCTACTTTCTCCATCATCTCCATGGCAATGGCACGTCTTTTTTCCCTCTTATGCTCGATATTGTAGGTTTTCAATGGTTCCGCTATTGCATCACCTACGCTTATTCGGGGATTAAGGGAGGAATAAGGGTCTTGGAAAATAATCTGAATATGCTTTCGAAGAGCTTTCAAGCCTGCTTTATCTAATTGGGATACGGCTTTGTCTTCAAAAAACATAGAATCGCTTTCGGCTTCCACTAATTGCATAATTGCCCTCCCCAGAGTGGTTTTACCACAACCCGATTCGCCTACCAAACCAAGGGTTTCGCCTCTGTACAAATCAAAACTTATATCATTCACGGCACGGAATGTTTTCTTTGCTTTACCGAAAAAGGATTTTGAAAGAGTATATTCCACCCGCAAATCCTTTACCCTGAGAATAGGTTCTTGTTTGTATATGTCAGCATGAGCTTTTTGTCTGTCCGCTGCGACTGTTGTTCGAGAACTTACGCCCTTACCGTTTAAGTAATCATCTACCGTAGGCAGGCGTTCGGGACGACAATCGAGAGGAGGACGACAGGCAAGCAATCCTTTGGTATAAGGGTGCTGCGGATTGTTGAAAATACTTTCCTTTTCACCGCATTCGACAATTTCCCCTTTGTAAATGACGGCTATCCTGTCCGCTATCTTATGCACAAGGTTCAAATCATGAGAAATAAACAACACTCCCATAGCGTATTTCTTCTGAACATCGGCAATCAGTTCCAATATGCTTTTCTGCACACTTACATCTAATGCCGTGGTCGGCTCATCGGCTATCAATATATCGGGCTTGCAACTTACAGCCATGGCTATCATCACCCTCTGTTTCTGACCTCCCGACAACTCATGTGGATAAGCGGAAAACACTCTGCACGGATCGGGCAAAAGAACCTCTTTGAATAATTCCAAAGTCCTGTTACGAGCTTCCTTTTTCGAGCAATTCTCATGTTGAAGTATCATTTCCATAAGCTGATTGCCGCATTTCTTCACGGGATTAAGCGAAGTCATAGGCTCCTGAAATATCATTGCGATTTTCTTTCCCCTATATTGTCGATAAAGGCTTTCTTTCAGCTGTAATAATTCGGTGCTGCCATTGAATATTATGCTTCCATGACTTATTTTCGAGTTGTTTTTGTCCAATAAACCCATTATTGCAAGAGAGGAAACACTCTTTCCGGAGCCGGATTCACCGACCAAGCCCAACGTTTCGCCCTTTTTCAAAGAAAAATTCACCCCTTTCACAACCTCCTGCCAAAGGTTTCCGGACTTGAAAGCAATATGCAAATCCGCAACTGAAAGAATGGTATTATCATTGTGATTATCAGAAAAATTCATATCTCCAATTATAAAATCGATAATAGGTTTCGACATTGCTTTACTCTGCAAAGGTAAACCAAATGGCTGAACAAAACTGATAAAATCGGAAAAAAATTGACCAAAAGGCTTGGCGGATTCGGAAAAAGGTAGTACCTTTGCACTCGCAAACAAGGATAGAAGCTGTGAAGCCCTTGTATATGCAGAGAATCATAATTTTTGTTTTTACAGGTTAATGTCCCGTGGTGTAATGGTAACACATCTGATTTTGGTTCAGACATTTCAAGTTCGAGTCTTGACGGGATAACAAAGCATTAAGGCGATTGACAGGGAAACCAAAGAGGTTTCCCTGTTTCGTTTTATGCTTCAAGGGCAAAATTCGCACCTATCACGAGCAAGGCAAGGGGTTTTGATTGTCGGGAAAAGTTGTGTTGTTTCTCGGAAAGGATATTCTCTTTTTACGGTATCGGCTTTGCTTCCCGTCTTTTTACGTAAATATCCAAGCGTCAAGGAGAAAGCAGTTGAACATATAGGCAGTCCAACAAATATTGAGCAGTATGCCTGCCGCAAGTGCGAAATAGAGCACTCGCTTTCCGAATTTCCTATGAAAGAATGCAAGCAAGGAGACAAGCATAACAAGCCATGTTCCTGCGAAGTCGACTTTGACGAAATTGTATATGCACAATACAACGGTGATAAGCCCTACAAACGCATAGACTGCCTCCCATATTTTGTTTCTTCTGTTTTTCACCGTATCGAAAAGCAAAAAGACAAAGAACGGTGTTGACAAGAGATAACGGGCAAGGGAATAAAGTCCTCCGTGTTGTGTCAAGAGTGCAGTGAATATGTTTCCCGTCAAAAAAAGCAGGCTTATCAGGCGTGTGTATTGCCAAATTGTGATTTTCTCTCCTTCTTTACGTTTGAGACCTCTAAGAAAGGCTCTCAGCAATACAACTACCATAGGAATGGAATAAAGCAAGAGAAAAGGGTCTGTTATGCTCTTACCCTCCGATGACCAATCCGTGAAGGGCAATGTGGGAAGCGACAGATATTTTCCCCATATCTTCTGTGATATAAAGAACTGATGGAAATTTTCTGCACCTCTCAACTTTTGGAACACCATGACACACAGCAGCCCGAGAACGACAGGCAGTATTCTTTTACCGAAGCCGATAAGGAAAAGTAAAGGTTTGCGGTGATAGGTTGCCGATATGATTTCTGCGAACAATAATACGGGTATCAATATCGAAGCCGAGGCTTTTGTCATGGAAGCAAGCAGAAAGCCTACAAAGTAAAGCCGATATTTCTCTTTGATTATTCCGTACAGCCCTGCCGCTATGCAAAGAAAAAACAATGCTTCGGTATATGGCATCATGAATATGACGAGATAGGGTACGCAAAGCACAAGCAGAAAGCCCCATAAAGGCAATTTGTTCTCGAATATCTTGAACATTATCAGCATTCCGATTGCAAACAACAGGCAGTTGAGAATGCCGATACCCAAACTATCCAAGCCTGTCGCCCTCCAAACCAACGAAAACAGAGGAAAGAAAGCCCAACACTCTATTCTCTCTGTTGTATAAAGCGTTTCCTTTATTCTCTTATAGTGTTCGGCGTCCCATGAATTCATCTTTCCGGCTTCTATCCTCTCGAATGCTTTATCGGAATTGTTGACGCACTTAGCTCCGTTCTCATCTGTGCTTACTTCATAGGTCTTGAAAAGATGTCTCAACGGAGTATGCACAGCCGGTTCTTGCAAAAGTCCGTGCAGAGCGAAAACAGCCGTAAAGAAAATGACTATCGCAAAACCCGATAGCCATATTCGCTTATTCCTCTTATCCATATAATGCCCTTTTGCGACTTTCCTCTATTCTCTTTTATCAAGAAAAATTTTTATTCCCCGCAATCAAAGCAGCTGTTTTCTTTTTCAAAAACGATAAATAAGACTTAGGTTTGCCATATTGATATAAGGGTCTTTATTATAATCCTTTGCGTATGAGAACTCGAAACTTGCACCAAATCCCAAGTGATAATTTGTCGCCGGAAGGAAGTATTTATACGCCAATTCGGCTCCCCATTGGAAATAATCCTTTGTTTGTGCAGGTAAAGCAAGGTATTTCGTCTTCACATTCACCCAACCTAAAATGACACCTGCCGTAAATCTGTGTGCCTGTGAACGATTGGTGAAATTGTATCCGAGAACCATTGATGTCGAATAGCCGCTGTGTTCCTTGATCAAGTTTGCCGGAAGGGGCTTAGCCAAGGTAAATCCTTCTTCTTCAACTCTTTTATCCACCATGAGGGCTTTGAATCTCAGGCTTGCAAAATAGGTATTATCAAATCCCACTTCCAAAGAAGGAATATAGTTGAATAACAATTTGCTGTTATCGAAAGAGTTCGTAGTGGTCTCATAATCGAAATCCGCAAAAGGTAAAAGGTTCTCTACAATGGCAAAGGAGAATTTCTTTTCACCCTTTTGCGAATAGGAACAAAGGCTTGCAAGCAGTACGGCTGCCGTTAATAAAAACAATTTCTTCATATTACTTTGTATTTTGTCTTATTCTTTATTGATAATACCCGATTTTGCAAAGGTATGATTTAATTTCGGAAGAGCAAAACTTTTTATCAGTTTTTCCAAAAGGAGGGCATGAAGACGGCAAGGACGGTTGCTATCTCCAATCTGCCGAGGTACATTGCGGCAGAGAGTATCCACTTGGCTGCAACGGGAATATCGGCATAGCTTCCGAAGCCTCCGTATGTTCCGAGACCGGGACCGGCGTTGAATATGCAGGAAATGGACGCACCGAAAGCCTCTTCGGGGTTCATTCCGAGGAAGACAAGTGAAAGGACGCAGATAAGTAAGAGCATAATGAACATAAGAAAAACCGCCATGACGTTATTCATCACGTTTTCGGGTACAATCTTACCATCGAGTTTGATAGGCATGCAGGCATTCGAATGAACGCCTTGCCTGATGATGTGTTTGGCGTTTTTGTAAAGGAGGATTACTCTTACCAATTTCAAGCCTCCGGAGGTGGAACCGCTCATCGCTCCCGAAATCATTAGCAATACAAGTGCTAAAACGGCAGGTTTTGTCCATATAATGTAATCATCTGCCACAAATCCTGTTGAGGTGAAGAAGCTGACGGCATGGAAGAGGGAACTTCTGAATGTTTGTTCTATGCTTTGGCTTTGAGGGAATATCAAAATGAAGATTAAGATGCTTGCGGCAAGTATTCCGAACATATAGACACGAAATTCTTCACTTTTTTTCAGCATGGAGAATTTTCCTCTGACGCAGTGATATATCAAAATGAAGTTTATGCCTGCCGGAATGGTGAAGAGTATCATCATATATTGCAAGAGGGGCGAGAATGCTGCAGCCGAGGCGTTTTTGGTGGAGAAGCCGCCGGAGGAAATAGCGGAAAAGGCATGGTTGACGGCATCATAGAAACTCATTCCGCAGAGATAGAATACCAAACAGCAGATTGCAGTCAAGGCAAAGTAAATTCCGCAGATGATTTTGCCCGTTGTGCCTATATGAGGCGATATTCTGGCTTTGGAGGGTCCCGCACTCTCTGCCGAGAAGAGAGCCATGGCACTGCCGCCTATGAAAGGAATAAAGGAGATGACTATCACAACTATTCCCACTCCGCCTATCCAATGCGTCAGACTTCTCCAGAAGAGTACGCCTTTGGGCAGGGCTTCTATGTCCGGCAGGTTGGTTGCTCCCGTTGTGGTAAAACCTGACACGGTTTCAAAAACCGCCGAGCTTATATCCTTTATATATCCGCCGAGAAGGAAAGGCAGTGTGCCGAAAACGGTCATTATTATCCAGATGGAAGCGACTATAAAAATGCCGAGCCTGCGATTGATGTTTTCTCTGACCTTTCGGCAGCTCAGATAGCAAGTCAAACCGACGGAAAGCGTAATAAGTCCCGATACCAATATGGCAACGGCATCGCCTTCCGCATAATAGAAAGCCGGAACGAGACTCGAAAGCATAAATCCTGCCTCTATTGTAAGCAGTATGCCGATTACCCTTATGGCAACAAGGATTTGTTTCTTGTCAGATGGTTTCATGCTGATTTGTTTTCAATAAGGAAAAGCCGGAAATGCACTCGTGATTTCAAGCGAATAAACAGTGCTTTTCCGAAACGCCGTTTCAAGAAAATAAAACGCCGTTCCGGAAAATTCTTTCGGCGTTTCAGCACCAACGAAAGGGCGTTTCGTTTTTCCTCTTTTCTCACAAACTTTGAACATAAGAGTAAATCTATTGAATATGATTGGCTTATGATTTTCGGAAATCAATAAAGACGTTTCTCTTTGCCGAAATTATAGCGTCCCTCATCTACTTCGTCTTTTTTCTTCTTGTTTCGCGGCACGGGATTATCCAATGCTCTCCATCGTCCACGCTCAAAGGTCAAGCCCAATACCTTTCCGCTCGGTACATTCAGCTGATTGAAACCCGAAATACCGTCTGTTTTAGACTCCAATTCGTCATAGACAATCATCTTGGAACGTTCCAACTTCTTTTCCTCCACTTCAAAGGGTTTGTTCTTGCCTATGCGTTTCTTCTTTGCCTTTTTCACTCCGCCTATTTCAAAATACTGATTGTCGTATTTAAGGTTGAAACTCACATCGGGAGCATACTCGAAAATCATCCGCTTCAAGGCTTTCTGCTTATAGAAGACCGAGGCTCCGAAAGTAGGTCTGCCGCTATTATGTTTGAAAGTTACGGGTTCGATTACCTTTCTTTTGGAATAGATGTCCTTTCCGTCCCAACCCAAAAGGGTATAATAAGTGATGTTCTCGTATTTGGAAGTGATAAGTTCGTAATATACCGCTCCGAACCAGCAAGTATCGGAGAGCTTCTGCTCTTCGGGCGAATAGATTTCGTTGTTGCGGGCAAGCAGAGGATAAACCTCATATTCGTCCGTGGCTTCGTTCTTCGCCTGAATGAAACCGAAATTATCGTAACTGCCTTCGGAAGAAATGATTGCCCATGTAAATATGCGGAAACGCTTATCCTGAGAAGTCAATAGGCTGATTTTGTTCAATGAAGCAAAAGGATAGGAGAAACTGTTCGGCATTTCGAGACAGTTGGCGAGTTTTTCGGTGAAACGTTCGTTGGCATTGAAGCGTTCGTTATCGCTGCCTGCAAGGAACATTGTGTCTTGCAGCCTCTTCAACTCCTGCTCCGCATTCTGCAAGAAGACGGAATTTTGTGCATGCAAGGCTGTCAGCATGCAGCAAAGTAGCATTAAAAATGAAGCTTTTCTATTCATGATGTGCAAAAGTACGAAAAAGCAACGAGCCTGCCCCGATATAGAACGAAAAAAGAGCGAATCGATTGACTCGCTCTCTATACTGAAGGATTGTTTCTTTTATCGAATGACCTCTATCGAACCCTTAAATTCCACATCTCTCACAGGACCTCGTCCGATGAAGCGATAGAAGTATGTTCCCGAAGGAGTGTTTGTTGCAGCAGGGTCCCAGAATTCCGATTCGTGTCTCAAATCCTGCACAAAGTAAATTCTCTTACCGTAACGGTTGTATATAGCCAACTCATTGTCCGGAAAGGCTTGTCCTTCTATCAGATTATGAATTACGAATACGTCGTTCACACCGTCTCCGTTAGGCGTTACCACGGTAGGAAAGATAAGGTTATCGTTGATTATGGTAATCACTCTCGTTATGGTGTCATGACATTCGTAAATATAGCCGCTCGGAGCAAGGTTAACGCTGTATGCGTCCAAGTGAATGTTGTAATCTCCTGCCACACTTTGACCGGATTGCGGTGTCCATGTGTAAGAAGGATTTTCTCCGAAGACATTATCCACATCATAGGCATTGTTTCTGTTTGTCTGTATGGTCCAATGATATTTATTGATAGGGTCTTTCGGTTTGGTGAGGTTTACAATATTCGCAGTAGGGTCGGAAGCATACGGATTGGTAGGTTCCCAGCCGAAATCGGCAACAGGGTGTTTGAAAACGTTTATCATGGCAGGATAAGATATGGAATCCTGACAACCGAATTCCGATGTTACTTTTAATTTCACATCATAAGTTCCGTAAGGGAATGTGAAAGATGGGTCAGGCGAAGAAGAAGTCTCCTCTCCCACCGTCCACTCGAAAGTATTTGCATTCGTAGCCGTATTCCTTAGTTGGAAGGAGAATGGTTCACAGCCTTCCAAAGGATAAATATCGGAAGTGAATGAAGCCGTTGCAGCAGGGTGAACAATAAGTTTTATATCGTCCTGTCCGTAACAGTAAATAGAGCCGTTATACTCGGTAACCAATACGGTATATGTAATTTCGGAAGCAGAATTTTCAGGGGCTGCCGCAGTTATCACCCTTGTCGTTTCACCAGTAGGCGACCATACGTAAGAAGCAGTAGGAGTTTCATTGCCGGCATCAAGTTGTACGCTTGTCATCTCGCACAAAGCAATATCTTCACCCAAGTTCACAACCGGCGTTTGTACAACCGTCAAAGGAGAAACCGTATCCCATTCGCAGCCGAAGTCATCTATGATTTTCACATTAAAGATAAAGTCTCCGACACTGTCAATAGGAGGAGCGATAGATGCAGATGTATTGGAGAGTTGGTTGAAGAAAGTAGGACCCGACCATATTACAGTATCTATAGGCACTTGATAATCCCAGTTTGCAGCACTGCTTTGTCCCAACTCCAAATCCCACCAGAATACATAGCCGTTATCTATTCCCCAATTATCACAAATTCTTATCGACCATTCACCATTTAAAGGACATCCGACTAAGCCTTGCAAACCATTCAAATCAACGATTTCTTGATCTGACGGCTGTAAGCCGGCATTCGGGTTTGCAGGCGTAGGATTTTGTACAGGCGTTTGGAAATAACCTGTTGTATCGACTGTATTCGTGGAATCGACAGGAGAGGACATACTTCCACTGATAACACCACGCTGATTTGTCAAATATTGGTTGGAAAAACAATACGTCCAACCGATTCCCTGTGGATTACAAGCTGAATCACATTTATTCGAACAGGTTGTGGAATTATTTGCAATTCCCAAATCCGCACCCCCTGCACGGGTATTATGCTTCAATACGGCACTTTGTCCATTCGGACATATTATTGAAAAACCCAAATCGCCCAAAAAAGTATGCTCAATATTCACACAGATAGACATTATATCACTTGCATGCCCGACAGTCGCTCCCGGAGTAAACTGATCAAATGTAACAGGGGCATCATAACAACCGGTTGGGCTTAAATGTAAGCAATTCGGTCCATCGGGTATAAATACAGTGTTTTCATACCTTTCCTTAGCTCCTCTTCGGAAGTCTAATGAATCGACGATGATTTGACTATTTGCACCATAACCGACAACAAATCCCATCTGCGTACCTGAACACATATCAGGCAGACGTTGCACCGTCTTGATTGGATTTGTTGCCATACGGATACGGGTATCTATCGTATTTCTGCTCCTACAACCTCCGTTTGCAGTATCTTCTACTACAAGCATCAAATCATAACCACTCAACTCACTCCATTTATGTCCAACCTCTGTGCCATAATTCACTGTTTGAGACTGACCGTCTCCAAAAGTCCACTCATATATACAATGCGACTCCTCTTGGTGATAAACGTTATCATTTTCAGGGAAAACAGGTTTGGCAACCAAAACGATGGAGTCCCCAATACAAAAATCAACAGACTTATATCTTACAATGGAAACAGAACCGTCTTCATTCACCAAGGTATCGGCTCCGTCTCTTACAGGTCTTGCTATTCTGTTTCCTGCTTCGTCTATTCTGTAAAACACAGTATCCAAAGCCGCTTCAGGATACTGACATAAGGAAGCACACTCTATTTTCGCCTTAAAGCCGGCTGCTTCAACCTCACCATCTGTTACCAAGCGCACAGTTAAACACCCGGAAGTCATCATAAGAGATGGCATTACCGTCATTCCTTGTAACACTTGTCCTTGAAAGTACGGAATATTATCTGCCGTTGTCAAAACAGGAGCACTTATAGACGTACCTTGATAAATGAAGACCGTGTCCGACGCATCGATGTCAAATTCCTCGAATGTGAGGGAAATTCTTCCCGTGTTGCCCGTTGAAGCCGGCGGACAGATGGTTACCCAACGGTCTTGATTTGCTTCATAATTTCCTGTTTTGGAATTGTCATACAGATAACCGCTGCAAGTGTTCTTTGTCTTGCCATGGTTACTGTTGTTCAAAATGATGTCTTGTGCTTGTGCCGTTTGGGCAAATGCAAACATAAAGACACTCATCAAAAATAGTAATGTACTTTTCTTATTCATACGAATTCGATATTTGACTGCGAAATTAAGCATTTTACTCCTTACAGCCAAATTTTCAACGCTTTTTCTTCGTTTTTTCATGTGAGCCTCCTTTTTCCTGTTGTTATACATCTGTGATTTATTTCTTTGTTATGCCTTGTTTTCTTTTCGTTTTGTCTTATTGAACCGAACATCGCTTGTAACAGACCAAGGAACGGTTTTTCGACTTTTTCTTTTGCTGCCGTTCACAGATAAGGACAAATGAAAACATCAAAAAGTAAACAAGGCAGGTCGAAAAAATGAAAAAAAAATTCTACTTTTGCACGCCGAACAACGGTATTCACGCAAAAAGAAACAGTTATGAATTACAGAACAGTCAAAGGAACAAGGGATTTTTTGCCTCTTCAAATGCAGAGACGCAACTATATATTCGACACTATCAGGAAAGTATATCATGCTCACGGCTTCCAACAAATTGAAACTCCTGCTTTGGAAAATCTTGATACCTTGATGGGGAAATATGGTGAGGAGGGTGATAAATTATTGTTCAAAATTCTCAATTCCGGCGACTTTACGGAAAACAAGAACCTGACTTCCGGCGATTATAAGCAGATAACGAAACAAATTTGCGAGAAGGGCTTGCGTTACGATCTTACTGTACCATTCGCAAGGTTTGTTGTAAACCACTTGAACGAGATTTCTTTTCCGTTCAAACGCTATCAGATACAACCCGTATGGCGTGCCGACCGTCCGCAAAAAGGCAGGTACAGAGAGTTTTACCAATGCGATGCCGATATAATAGGCAGCGAAAGTCTTTTGAACGAGCTTGAGTTGTTGGAAATCATAAGAGAAGTCTTTGCCAAGCTGAATTTGAGGACGCTTATCAAGTTCAACAATCGCAAAATCCTCCTTGCAATAGCTCAATATATAGGAAAAGAGGAGCAACTCACCGATATAACCGTTGCGATAGATAAGTTGGACAAAATAGGTTATGATAATGTTGTAAAAGAATTGAGAGAAGACAAAGGCTTCTCGCAAGAAGATATTGAGAAACTGACGCCTATACTTACTCTTTCCGGCTCTAATGAAGATAAGATTGCAAAATTGAAAGATATTCTCACCACAGAGACGGCTCAAAAAGGCATTGAAGAGACGGAATTTGTGCTTTCTCGTTGCAAGGACTTGGCTGTAGGTGAGCTTGAATTGGATTTGACTTTGGCAAGAGGCTTGAACTATTATACCGGAGCCATTATGGAGGTCAAAGCCTGCGATGTGGAGATGGGAAGCATTTGCGGAGGTGGTCGTTACGACAATCTGACGGGAATTTTCGGCAAAGAGGGCTTATCGGGTGTAGGTATATCTTTCGGAGCTGACAGAATATACGATTGTTTGGAGCAGTTGAAACTCTTTCCTGAGGAATTGAGTTCCCAAACCGATATATTGTTCATCAATTTCGGCGAAAAGGAAAGTCTTTTTGCTCAAAAGACAGCACGCATATTGAGAGAGAAAGGAGTGAAAGTCGAAGTCTATCCCGATAATGCCAAGTTAAAGAAACAAATGAACTACGCCAACGACAGGCATATAAGGTTTGTAATCCTTGCAGGTGAAGAGGAAATACGTCAAAACAAAGTTTCGCTCAAAGATATGCTCACGGGAGAACAACAATCTATCGCTGTTGAGGAAATTGTTTGCCGTATTTCATAAACACATTCCTTGCCCAATTTCTGTTTTCGGGCTTATACCAAAAGAAAATCCTGTTCTGCATTTGTTTTGCGGCAGGATTTTTTTCTGTAAACACCTTTTCGCCGGTATATATATCTATTCCTGTGTAATAAGTCTCCGTTGCAATGGTCATGGGTGTGGGTGTAAAATCCTGTACCTGTTGCAAACGATAACCCAAAGCGGCAGTTTGCGATGCCAAATCGACCATATCCCTCATCTCACAAGCAGGATGAGATGAAATGAAATAGGGTATCAGCTGCTGCTTCAAGCCATATTTCTTATTGATTTGCTCGAAATGTTTTTTCAAATCCACGAATTGCGAAAACGGCATCTTACGCATTTGTTTCAAAACCCTGTCCGAAGAATGTTCGGGAGCAACTTTCAAACGTCCGCTGACATGATAGCGGCAAAGAATCTCGAAATAATTGCTCTTATCGAACAAATCATATCTTATTCCGCTGCCTACGAAAGCTTTCTTTATGTAAGGCAGTTTCCTCACCGCCTCATACAATTCCAACAAAGGCTTATGGTCGTTGTTCATATTCTTGCACAAGGAAGGATAAAGGCATGAGGGGCGAAGGCATTTGCGACACAACTCATCATTCTTGCCTTTCATCATATACATATTGGCGGAGGGGCCTCCCAAATCGGACAAATAGCCCTTGAAGTCCTTATCCTCGGATATTATTTCAATCTCCCGCAAAATCGATTCCCTGCTCCTTGAAATTATTCTCTTGCCCTGATGTGCCGCAATGGTGCAAAAAGCACATCCGCCGAAGCAACCTCGGTGTATGTTGACGGAATACTTTATCATTTCAAAGGCAGGTACAGGTCCACGCTTGGCATACTTCGGGTGAGGCTTTCTCTCGAAAGGCAGGAGGTAAATATCGTCCAATTCCTTACTCGAATAACTCCTGTCAAAAGGATTCACGACAACATAAACACTCTCTTTCTCATACTTCTGTATCAAACGCTCATCATCGGACTTATTACTGTGTTTCTCAAAGAGGCATATAGACTTTGCCTGAGACTTTTTATCCCTGCGACACTGCTCAAACGATGGAACAAAGACATCAGCCCACGCCTTCTTTGCCTCATCAGGCTTATGACAAAGGTAAGCCGTCTGCTCAATCTCGGTGATTTCCTCTATTTTTCTGCCGGCTTTCAACTCATCACATATCCTTTTTACCACCTTTTCCCCCATTCCGTAAATCAACATATCCGCTCCTGAGGTCAAAAGTATCGAAGGCATAAGCGTATCCGACCAATAATCATAATGAGCAAGCCTCCGCATGGAAGCCTCTATGCCGCCTATAAGCACAGGCACGGAAGGATAGAGACGCTTCAATATTTCGGAATAAACCGAGGTCGCCCTATCGGGACGAAAACCCGATTGACCGCCGGCGGTATAGGCATCATCACTCCTCTTACGCTTTGCCGCCGTATAGTGATTAACCATAGAGTCCATACAACCCGAACTGACACAGAAGCAAAGCCGAGGTTGCCCCATCTTCTTGAAATCCCTCAAATCGTCCTGCCAATTCGGTTGAGCTAAAACGGCAACACGATAACCTGCCCTTTCCAAATAGCGACATATAACAGCACAGCCGAAAGACGGATGGTCAACGTATGCATCTCCGGACACGAAAATCACATCGACATACTCCCAACCCCTCTCCTCCAATTCCTTTACGGTCGTAGGTAAAAAAGCCATAATCCTTTTCCAAATATCAGTCTGCAAAGATAGCAATTATATCTCTGAACGCCACCCCCTCTCCCGATACACCCTCCACCGAAACCCACAACCTCGACACCCGCAAAACGCTCTCCTTTTCAAACAGCACAAAATCATCTCCTTACAAACACAAAATTAAAACGCCGTAAGGATTTCCCGAAACGCCGTTTTGAAAAATTCTTACGGCGTTTCGGGATTAAGGAAAGGGCGTTTCTGTGAGATTGTTTATTGAAGCAGATATTTTATAAGGAAATAAAAGGTATTCTTATCGCAGGTGGAAGAAAATGTTTATATTTGCAATCGCAATAGTGTGTATAATGGTTTTATTAACCGCAAAATCGTTTCAAAAAACGGAGAAAGGAGAATAAAAAGACAGATTAACAGAGACTTTTGAAGTCCTCAATAAAGAGGATAAGACATAAATAAAGCGTTTGCTTAACTTTGGTCATGTGAAATTCCAGGAAAATTTTACAGGTTAAACCATCAAGGGTAAAGTAGAACGCTCACGAATGTTATTCGTGGGCTTTATCTATTTGATGGTTTAGGCAATTTCCTGGAGCCTCACATGACAAATACGGTAACAGTCCCACGTTTTTTTTGTGTCGCTCCGTAAGGATAGGCTTTATATATTTCAAGCGTCGTAGGGACTGAGGCAAAACAAGAAAATAAATATACACAATGAAGAAAATAGTTATAGCAATATCGATATTGATGATGTCGATTTCATGTGGCGAAATATTCGCCCAAAAAGATGGTTTTTCGCTGCACCTCAGTGGCGTATTCCCAAATGGTAAGTTCGGAGAATTTGGAGGTTTATTATTGGATTATGGCCCGGTGATAGATGGTGGAGCCGCATCGATAGGTTTCGGATTAGGCGTGAAATATCAGCGTTCCATATCTTTGGTTAAGAACCTTCGTGCCATGTTTGAAGCTGATATAATGTACAATCCATTGCAAGAAGAAATAAAAGATGCACTTGATGACCTTTGTTTCGAGTGGGATGGATCTATTTCTAGCAGTGTTAGCACATCGAAATATTTGAATATACCGCTAATGGCAGGTTTGAACTATTCTTTCGATTTGGCAGAAAAGATCAAGCTATATGGTGAGTTAGGGGTCGGACTTAATGTTCGGTTGATAACAAAGAATTCGATCGAAAAAGAATGCATATATTATTATAATGGTGTGGAGTATCCATATACCACAAAACTAGGGTTTGAATATAATCCAGCGGTCTCTTTTGCTTGTCAAGTCGGTGTAGGTGTTCTTCTTTCCGAGAAACTAAGCGTAGGCTTGAATTATTACAATCTTGGTTCAGCGAAGGTGAAAGGTACATATTATGAAGAAGATGGTGTAGCTGCTCATGGTAGATATGAAGAATCCTTAAATGGGTACGGATCGATTTCACCTTCAATGCTGATATTGAAAGTCGGTTATCACTTCTAAGCAATAAGTTTTGCTTTCCAAAGGAAAGGGATTTTAATTCTGAAAGACAAGTAGTAAGCCGAGGAAATATATTTTGCAATTATCACAAGGACGATCTACTCGATTTTTTTCGGAGTACTACTGTCAAACCACTATTGCAAGGACGTTGCGTGAGCAACGTCCTTTTTTGTGATGATTGTGGTATCTTGTAGCGTCGTGTTTGTCGAGTTTTAATAAGAGAAGAGAGGTAACAGGCATGGTGTATAACCTTTTACATCAATGTTATGTGATATCAATATGCAAACATTGGAGATTTGGTAACGGAAATAAAAAAAGAAGAGAGACGGTCTCTTTCGTCTCTCTTCGCTTCGTGGACTTTACTTATCGTAAGCAATAAAACGCTCTTCGACACGTAAGTTTTTCTTATTTTCTTGCTGCCAAAAGGAGTTCCAACATCTTGATTGCACTCTCGGCAATGATTGTTCCGGGTCCGAAGATTGCTGCGGCTCCTGCTTTGTATAGGAAGTCGTAGTCTTGCGGAGGGATAACGCCGCCGACAACTACCATGATGTCTTCTCTGCCTAATTTTTTCAATTCTGCGATTACTTGCGGTACCAATGTTTTGTGTCCTGCTGCCAAGGAGCTTACGCCCAAGATGTGAACGTCGTTCTCGACGGCTTGCTTTGCACTTTCGGCAGGGGTTTGGAACAATGGTCCCATATCGACGTCGAATCCGATGTCTGCATAACCGGTTGCTACGACTTTGGCTCCTCTGTCGTGTCCGTCCTGACCCATTTTGGCTATCATTATACGAGGTCTTCTTCCTTCTATCTTCGCAAATTCATCGCATAATTCTTGTGCTTTCTTGAAGTTTGCGTTGTCTTTTGTATCTGCACTGTACACGCCTGAAATAAGATTGATTTTTGCTTTGTATCGTCCGAAGTGTTTTTCCAATGCGTAAGAGATTTCTCCAAGTGAGGCTCTCTTTCTTGCACAGTCGATGGACATTTCCAATAGGTTGCCCTTGCCTGTGGCTGCTACGTTTGAAAGTGCTTCCAATGCTGATTGTACATCGGCTTCGTTTCTTTCTGCTCTCAACTTTGCCAAACGTTTGATTTGGGCTTCTCTTACGGCAGTGTTGTCGATCTCCAATGTATCGATTGTGTCTTCGTTTTCCAAGCGGTACTTGTTTACTCCCAAGATGGTGTCTTTTCCGGAGTCTATTCTTGCTTGTTTTCTTGCGGAAGCTTCTTCAATTCTCATCTTAGGGATACCGCTCTCGATGGCTGCTGCCATACCGCCGAGTTTCTCGACTTCTTGAATATGTCCCCACGCTCTGTGTGCTATTTCGTGTGTCAAGCTCTCCACATAGTAGCTTCCTGCCCATGGGTCAACAGAGCGGCAGATGTTGGTTTCTTCTTGTAAGTAGATTTGAGTGTTTCTTGCAATACGTGCGGAGAAGTCGGTCGGTAATGCTATGGCTTCGTCCAATGCGTTGGTGTGGAGTGATTGCGTATGTCCCAATGCTGCTCCCATTGCTTCAATGCAGGTTCTTCCTACGTTGTTGAACGGATCTTGCTCTGTCAATGACCAACCGGAGGTTTGGCTGTGAGTACGTAATGCAAGGGATTTAGGATTTTGCGGATTGAATTGTTTTATCAATTTTGCCCAAAGCATTCTCGCTGCTCTCATCTTTGCAATTTCCATGAAGTGATTCATGCCTATTGCCCAGAAGAATGATAGACGAGGAGCGAATTGATCGACATTCATTCCTGCGTTGATACCTGCTCTGATGTATTCCAATCCGTCTGCCAAGGTGTATGCCATTTCTATATCGCAGGTTGCTCCTGCTTCTTGCATGTGATAGCCGGATATGGATATGGAGTTGAATTTCGGCATATTCTTTGAGGTGTATTCGAATATGTCGGCAATGATTTTCATCGATGGTTTAGGAGGATAGATGTATGTGTTACGAACCATGAACTCTTTCAAGATGTCGTTTTGTATGGTTCCCGACAACTTATCCTGAGAAACGCCTTGCTCTTCTGCCGCTATGATGTAGAATGCAAGTATCGGCAATACGGCTCCGTTCATTGTCATGGATACGGACATCTTATCCAACGGAATTTGGTCGAATAGGATTTTCATATCCAATATGGAGTCCACTGCCACTCCGGCTTTTCCTACGTCGCCTACAACTCTTTCGTGGTCGGAGTCGTATCCTCTGTGTGTAGCCAAGTCGAATGCAACGGAAAGTCCTTTTTGTCCTGCTGCTATGTTCCTACGATAAAATGCGTTTGATTCTTCGGCTGTGGAGAAACCTGCGTATTGACGGATTGTCCACGGTCTCATGACGTACATGGTGGAATAAGGTCCGCGAAGATTTGGTGCTATACCTGCTGCATAGTTCAAGTGTTCCATTCCTTCAAGGTCAGCCTTTCCATATACCGGTTTTACCGGTATTTGTTCCGGTGTCAGCCATGATTTATTATTGCCGACAGCCTTTTCCCATTCCTCGAAATCTGTTGCCGGAGCAACGGACTTGAAGTCGATGTTTGTGAAATTTGGTCTCATTTATCAGAAGTATTTATTATTTATTCGATACTCAAAAACAACGCCGCCAATATGCATGAGGGCGTTATCAGTCTGCAAAATTACTTCTTTTCTTTGAACCGACCAATAAAAAATGGCATAAATCTATTCTACTTGATAGGGATATGTGCGGCTTTTGAGAAGAAAAGTGCTTGCAATATGCTTTTTGCATGAAAGGAGACTTTATTCTGCTTGGAGGTGCAATATGTTGGTTTGTTTTATCGTTCCAAATAATTAAACATAAAGAAATATGTACCATTGGTGTTTCGGAGTACGGATTCGTTCCGTAAGGGGAGTGTTTGCTTTTTTCCTTTTCTTTCTGCTGTTGCAGACCGCTTTTCCTATGTTTGCTCAACAAGGGAGCGAGCGTCATCAGACAGTCGGTGTAGTTTTAAGCGGTGGCGGGGCAAGAGGTGCTGCCCATCTCGGTGTTTTGAGAGCCTTGGAAAAGGCAGAAGTTCCAATAGATTATATATGCGGAACATCAATGGGAGCAATAGTCGGCGGCTTATATGCTGCGGGTTACTCTGTTGATGAGATAGAAAGGATTTTTTATTCGGAAGAATTTCAATATTGGCTTACGGGTAGGATTGAGGATAATTACATATATTATTATAAGGTGAAACCGCCCGTGCCGACTGCTTTGTCTGTTTCCTTTGACATAGATAATAATTTTTCTGTACAGTTGCCTACGAGTATAATCAATCCTGTGCAAATGGACTATGCTTTCATGGAGATTTTTTCTCCTGCTACGGAGGCTTGCAAACGGGACTTTGATAGTTTGATGATACCTTTCTTTTGTGTGGCTTCGGATATTGAAGACAATAAAGCGAGTGTGAGAAAGAATGGAGATTTGGGACCGGCAATACGAGCTTCCATGACATTTCCTTTTGTGTTTTCTCCAATAAAATTGGACGGTAAAATAATGTTCGATGGAGGTATGTACAATAATTTCCCTTCTAAGGAACTTTTAAGGACGTATCGTCCGGATATTATCATAGGAGTTAAGGTTGCCGGTAATTATCCGCCTCCGGTGGAGGGTAATATGAAATCGTATCTGGAAAATATGTTGACCAATTCCTCCGATTATAATGTATATTGCTCTAACAGTATTTTGATAGAACCGAATTTGGCAGGAATAGGTGTAATGGAGTTTGAGAAAATGAAGGAGTGCGACAGGCTCGGCTATGAAGCTGCGGTAGCTCAAATTCCACAAATAAGAGAGTTCCTTATTGATAGCGTGAGCGAGAAAGAAGTGGCAGAGAAGAGAAGCAGATTTAATGCGAAGAAACCTAATCTTAATGTTGTTTCTGTCGGAATAAAGGGTGTTACAAGCTCTCAGAAGTATTATCTTTCTTCTATAATGCATCATAACAACAAATTGATGGAAGCGGACAGTGTATTGACGACAAAAACTCTGAAGAAGAACTATATATCGCTTTACTCCGATGAAAACGTGCGAAATGTCCAACCTTACTTGAAATACAATGATTATTACAATGCTTATGTGTTGAACTTGAATGTTAAGACAAAAAGTTTTCTCAACTTGGATTTAGGAGGGCGTATTTCTACAAGTCCTACGAGCTATTTGTATCTCGGATTGAATTACAATTTACTTCATAAACATGCATATTTTTTTCAAGCAAATACTTATTTGGGACGTTATTATGCTTCTTGGTCGGTGAGGTCAAGGGTGGATTTTTCGTATAGCTTCCCTCTTTTTATAGAGACGGAATTGAATTCAAACAAATGGAATTATTACCGACTGCGAAACAAGACGTTTTCATACTCTCCAATCAATTATTTGGAACAATCGGAAATCAATGCAAGGGTAAATATCGGTTTTCCTTTGGGAGTTAAGGATAAATTGGTAGCTTCTGTCGGAATTGCAAAAACGACAGATGATTATTTCGGACGAGATTACGGAATAATTCAAACGGATATAAGCGACAGAACAAGTTTCAAACATATTGCCATAGGCTTAAAAGAGGAGAAAAACAGTTTGGATGATGATCAATTCCCTACCCAGGGAAAGTATCACAAACTTTCTGTACAGTATGTAAGTGGTAAGGAAAGTTGTAAACCCGGTAATACAACAGAAGTTGACCAACCTTATTCCGCAGATCACAGTTGGGTGCAGTTTAAGATGCAATCGAGAGTTTATGCCGAGCTCGCAAAGAATTTCAAAATCGGTTTCAGAGGGGATATATTCTACTCATTTCAAGATTTGTTTGAAACATATAAGCCGAGTTTGCTGAATGCGGGTATCTATATGCCGACCATGGAGACTTTGACCCAATATATGCCGGAATATAGGGCTAACAAATATGTTGCATTCGGTTTGGAAAATATATATGCTTTATCTTCCTTGCTCGGTATAAATCTTTCGGCACGATGTGCGGCTTATTTGTATGCTCCGATACAGCAGATAATGACAGATAAAAATGAAGTGCCTTATTATGGCGATATGTTTGAAAAGCTATACTTCATTGCGTCAGGTTCTATAGTATTGAGAACGCCAATAGGTCCGTTGAGTTTTATATTGTCGTATCATCAAAGAGATAACGATAACAATCCATGGTCAATATCGGTGAATTTCGGCTACTTGATATTTAATAATAGAAATATAGACAAGTAGATGATACGAGCGAACAAATTGAATAAGTCTTATGGCAGCCTGCATGTGTTGAAGGACGTGGATTTGCATATATTGCCTTCTGAAATCGTTACATTGGTAGGAGCTTCCGGTGCAGGCAAAACCACTCTTTTACAGATAATCGGTACTTTGGATAAAGCGGACAATGGCAGTGTTCTGATAAACAACAGAGAAATAACAAGTTTGAATGACAAAGAGATTTCCAAGTTCAGAAATCGGGAGATAGGGTTTGTTTATCAATTTCATCATCTGTTATCCGAGTTCACAGCTTTGGAAAATGTTATGTTGCCTGCTTTAATTGCAAGAACGGATAAGAGGCAAGCCGAAGAGAAAGCTAAAGAACTTTTGAATGCTTTACAGATATATGATAGGGCTTCTCACAAACCAAATCAACTATCCGGCGGAGAACAACAAAGGGTTGCAGTTGCGAGAGCTTTGATAAATTCTCCATCTGTTGTATTGGCAGACGAACCGAGTGGAAATTTGGATAGTCGAAACGCAAGAGAATTGCATGAGTTTTTTTTCTCTCTGAGAGAGATGTACAAACAAACATTCTTGATAGTAACGCACAATGAGGAGCTTGCAAAGATGTCGGATAGAAAAATCGAAATGCAGGACGGAAAAATAATATAGAGTTTATGGATAGCAAACATTTGGTATATGGTCTGCGACCTGTCATGGAAGCAGTCAAATCGGGAAGAGAGATAGATAAGATTTACATACAAAGTAATCTTCAAGGGAAATTATTCGGTGAATTAAAAGTCTTGTTGGCACAAAGTGAAAAAACGATAGCCTGTCAGTATGTTCCTTCTGAAAAACTTGACAAATTGGTCGGAAAGCAAAATCATCAAGGAATTGTGGCTCAGCTTTCTTTGATAGAATACAGAGATGTGGAAGAAGTGTTGGAGGAAACAGAACAAAGAGGTGATGTTCCGTTTCTATTGATGTTGGATGGAGTTACAGATGTCAGAAATCTTGGTGCAATAGCAAGAAGTGCCGAATGTGCGGGAGTGCATGCTCTGATTGTGCCGCAGCAATCCACAGCTCCTATAAATCAAGATGCTATTCGTACATCGGCAGGAGCTTTGTTGAAAATACCGGTTTGCAGAGTAGCAAATGCAAAAAGCCTGATAAATCAGGTAAAATCATTAGGAGTAAAAGTATATGCGGCAACTGAAAAGACAGAAAACAAATATAACGGAATGCAGGCAGCAGAGCCTTTGATGATAATAATGGGTAATGAGGAAAAGGGAATTAGTTCTTCGTTGATAAAAATGGCAGATGAACTGATAAGCATACCTGTAAAAGGAAATATAGAGAGTTTGAATGTGTCTGTTGCAGCCGGAATTATCCTCTATGAGGTGGTGCGACAACGAGAAAATATCTCCAAATAAAGAAAAAAACGTTTAAATCTCTTGACGCTTGAAAGAAAAGTACTATCTTTGCAAGCAAAACAACACAAAACTTGGCAATTCGAGATTTAATATCGTCGTTTTCGGTAGTGCTTTCTCCAATGGAAGCTGTTACGACACCTCCTTTTCGTAAAATATGTAAAAGGTATGGTGTTGATGTCTTGATTAGTGAGTTTATTTCTTCCGATGCTCTTTCTCGAAATGTGGATTCTTCTTTCAAGAAAATGTATTTTGATGATGAGGAACGTCCTTTGGGAATACAGATATTCGGAAATAATGAAGAAAGTTTGTGTTCAGCAGCCGGAGTGGCAGCAAGCGTCAATCCTGATTTTATAGACATAAATTGGGGTTGCCCTGTCAAGAAAATAGCCGGCAAAGGTTGCGGAAGTGGTATATTGAATGATATCCCGAAAATGATACGACTTACGGAAGCTGTCGTAAAGTCAGTGAATATACCAGTAAGTGTAAAAACAAGGCTCGGATATGGAGATGATGACAAGCCTATTGTTGAAGTTGCCGAACGTTTACAAGATGTTGGAGTGCAGTTAATATCTATCCACGGTAGGACAAGAGCTCAGATGTACAAAGGTACTGCCGATTGGGTTTTGATAGGTGAGGTGAAGAATAATCCGAGAATGCACATACCTGTATTCGGTAACGGCGATATTGATTCTGCCGATAAACTATTGGAATATAAAAACAGATACGGAGTAGATGGAATATTGATAGGCAGAGCAGCTATTGGAAATCCTTTTATATTTCAGCAATGCAAGCAGACGTTGAATGGGGAAATACCGAGTAAAATATCAGTGAAGGAAAGAGCAACTGTTTGTCGTGAACATTTGGAAGGTTTGAAAGTTTGGAGAACGGAACGTTATGCTCTTTTGGAAATGCGAAAGTTTTATTCCGGCTATTTCAGGGAATTGAAGAATTTCAAACCGTATAGAATAAGACTTGTAACAGCTGAGAGTTATGAAGAGGTAGAACAAATCCTGACAGAGGTGGAAAACAACTTGGAATACGAATAGGATAAATGTAATTTCAAATCGGGAAGCATGAATTTCAAATTGAAATCGGATTTCAAACCGACGGGAGACCAGCCACAAGCCATCGCACAATTGCTTGAAGGTTTACGCAAAGGAGAGCCTGCACAAGTTCTTCAGGGTGTAACCGGAAGCGGTAAAACCTTTACCATAGCGAATGTGATAGAGCAAGTGAATAAACCTACCTTGGTTATGAGCCACAATAAAACGCTTGCAGCCCAACTGTACAGCGAGTTCAAAAACTTCTTCCCCGAAAATGCAGTGGAATATTTTGTTTCCTATTACGATTATTACCAACCCGAAGCCTATATTGCACAAACCAATACTTATATAGAGAAAGATCTCTCCATAAACGATGAATTGGAGAAACTGCGACTTTCTGCCGCTTCCGCTCTGCTTTCGGGAAGAAAAGATGTCATAGTTGTCAGTTCTGTCTCATGTATATATGGTATAGGAAATCCGGAAGACTTTGCCAATGGCACGATATATCTTAACAAAGGACAGACCTTGGAAAGAGGTAAATTCCTTTTGGATTTGGTTGACAGCCTTTATTCAAGAAACGAAATAGAATTCGGAAGAGGTAAGTTTCGAGTAAAAGGAGATGTTATAGATATATTCCCTCCGTATTTGGATTATGCCTATAGACTTATTTTCTGGGATGATGAGATAGAAGCAATGGAAACTATAGACCCTGTCAGCGGAGGGAAAATAGAGAGCGTAAATGAAATGGTAATATATCCTGCGGGAAACTTCCTTACAAACAAAAATACATTACCTGCTGTTTTGCGACAAATCCAAAGCGATATGTTTTCGAGATGTGAAGAATTTAGAGACGAAGGACGTAATCTTGAAGCCAAACGATTGGAAGAAAGGGTGAATAACGACCTTGAAATGTTACAGGAATTGGGCTATTGCAGCGGAATAGAGAATTATTCGCGTTATTTTGATGGCAGAAAACCGGGTTCCAGACCGTTTTGCCTCATAGATTACTTTCCTGATGACTATCTTATGGTGATAGATGAAAGTCATGTTACCGTTCCTCAAATAAGAGCAATGTACGGTGGCGACCGTTCTCGCAAAAGTTCTTTGGTGGAATACGGTTTCCGTTTGCCATCTGCCTTTGATAACAGACCTTTGAAATTTGAAGAATTTCAATCTCTGCAAAACCAAACCATATATATATCCGCAACCCCTGCCGATTTTGAAATAGAGCAAGCAGAGGGAGTTGTTGTAGAGCAAATAATTCGTCCGACAGGTTTGTTAGATCCGCCGATAGAAATACATCCTGCGAAAAATCAAGTGGACGATTTGTTGGAAGAAATAGACAAGGTGGTTGATAAACATGAAAGGGTTTTGGTTACCACTTTAACGAAAAGAATGGCAGAGGAACTAAGTCGCTATCTTTCAAATGTTGGCGTGAAGAATAAATATATCCATTCGGATATAGAAACATTGGAAAGAGTTGAAATCATGCAGCAGTTGAGAGAAGGAGTTTTCGATGTATTGATAGGAGTAAACCTGCTGAGAGAGGGTTTAGACTTACCGGAAGTAAGTCTTGTTGCCATTTTGGATGCCGATAAAGAAGGCTTTTTGCGTAGCGATAGAGCATTGATACAAACCATAGGACGAACGGCTCGTAATGTAAACAGCAAAGCAATACTTTATGCAGATAAAATAACTGACAGCATGAAGAGGGCAATGGCAGAAAATTCCCGTAACAGAGCAAAACAACAAGCTTACAACGAACAATATGGCATAAAACCGAAGCAGGTAAAGCGAGGACTTAATAACCGTATGCCTCAACCATACGATACAACCGACACAAAGGATAATACAACGGTATCCGAAAACAAATCGCCATATAACAAGCCAAAGGATTTGGGAAAACAAATAAAACAATTGGAAAAGTTGATGCAACAGGCAGCACGGGAACTTAACTTCTTGGACGCAGCTATGTACAGAGACAAAATAAACGAATTGAAGAAATGAAATTATAAAATATGAAAGATATGGAAAACATGGAAAGGGAATTAGAAACCACAATCCCACAAGTTGAAGATCAGACAGCAGAACAGCAAGAAAATTCCGAACTATCCCAAAACGAAGAAACACAAAACTTCGTATTCGAACCGAATCAAATGTTCGGACAACCTGAAATACCGCTAAACAAACATTCCGACACTGTTTGTGCTCCAGCAACGGCAAGAGGAAAGTCCGCATTGGGAATAGTAAGAATGACAGGAACACGAGCCATAGCGATTATAAACGAAATATTCGTTACCAAAGACGGATTGAAATGTGTTTTGAAAGGAAGCAAGCCTTCTGTGATGAGACATGGTTTTATTGTTGATGCAAAGGAACAAGTAATTGACGAGGTCATGTGCGTCATTTATTATGCCCCTAACAGCTTCACGGGAGAAGATATGGTAGAGGTAATACACCACGGCTCGATTTACATACAGCAACAAATCATGTTGAGTATGATTAACCACGGTGCCAGGATAGCCAATAACGGAGAGTTCTCTCAAAGAGCGTTCTTGAACAAAAAGATGGATCTTATGCAGGCAGAAGCCATAGCCGATTTGATAAGTGCAAGAACAGGGATAGCACATAAGCTTGCAATGCAACAACTTCGCGGAGGATACAGAGAGAAGATTGCACAGGTAAGAGAGGAACTTGTCAAACTTTTAAGCCTTTTGGAATTGGAGTTGGACTTTTCAGAAGAGAATGCCGAGTTTGCCGATAGAAACAATATGAAAGGTTTGATGAAGAAAACCATATCCGAATTGGACATCTTGGTTAAGAGTTTTGCAACAGGAGATGCTTTCAAAAACGGTATTCCGGTTGCAATCATAGGTAAACCTAATTCGGGAAAATCCACACTCTTCAATACTTTGTTGCGTGAAAACAGATCAATAGTATCGCCGGTAAGCGGCACAACCCGCGACACCATAGAGGAAATCATACAGCTGGAAGGACTGGAATACAGGTTTATAGATACGGCAGGCATAAGAAGTGCAAAAGATGAGATAGAACGTCAAGGCATCGAACGCTCCATTGAAGCAATCAAAAGAGCTGCCATAATACTATATGTATGCGACCTTACGCAAACCTCTGCAGAAGATGCACAAGCCGAGTTGATGTTATTGGATACACAAGTAAGTCTCGACGACAAGAAAATAATCATTATCGGAAACAAAATGGATCTTGTTCGTTCCTCCAAAGCACAACAAAAGAAATGGAACGAGATGAGAGCGATACACATTTCTGCTATAAGGCGTATAGGAATAGACACGCTGCTTAATCGGATTATATCCATTAACGAGGAGAATGATAAGACAAATGACATCATGCTTACTAATGCCCGACATTATGATGTGATGATGCGTACGCTTGCAGCCTTGCTTGTTGCGGAAGAAAGCATGGAATCGGGACAACCGACAGACATTATTGTCTCCGACATTAAAGAAGCCGTACACTATATGGGTGAAATAACAGGAGAAGTAAGCACAGAAGAAGTTCTCGATAATATCTTTGCCAACTTCTGCATCGGCAAGTAAGTGGTGATTACCAGCGATTAGCATATATCATCAACAATTATTAAGGCGTTCATTTTGAGCGCCTTTCTTTTTAACCTTATAAGCGATAGTTATCATTTATAGGGCTTTTTCAGCTCATTTTTGTACCGCATTTGTTGCTCGCTTGTTGAAGCCTTGTTTCTTACCAGCAAGGTAGTAGAGATTTGAGACATAGTGAGACGTGGTGAGACGCACTGAAACAAAATTGGAGAAATAAACGGAGAAAAGAATGAGCAGTAACATCGAAATCAAGAAGAAATGCAAGTGGTGTGGGCAAATTTTCATAGCACGCAAAACCAGTACAAACTATTGTTCTCATAAGTGCAACAATGCAGCTTATAAAGAACGGATTAGACAAGAGCGAATAGCGACTTATCAAAAAGAGTTCTCAATAAAGACGGAAGAACCATCTATTAAGAACAAGGAGTTCTATACCCCACCTGATGCTGCAAAACTTTTAGGCATTAGTAGAGCCAGTATTTACCGCTATATGGCAGATAACATCATAAAAGTAGTTCAATTCAGAGGTAAGACATTAGTCAGGAGAAAGGATATAGAACTTCTGTTTGAAAATGCAGCGGAATACAAAAAGAGAGTACCCATTGAGAAAGTTCCTATCACCGACTTCTACACTCAGCCGAAGTGAAAGAGAAATACCATGTAAACGAATCATGGATATTCTTGGTGGCTAAGAAGAACAACATCCCTCGGACTTTCAATCGTGGCAAAACCTACTGGAGCAAGAAACATATAGACGATTACTTTGCCAAGAAAGCCCCGAATCCTGACATTACCGAATGGTATAGTACCCAAGAAATGCAGGAAAAGTTTGGCATGACCTTATCCGCCATCTATTGTTTCGTTTCCAAGAATGCCATTCCGAAGAAGAAAGAGGGCATTATGGTGTACTATTCCAAGAAGCATGTGGATATAGCGAAGGGCATTACTGCCCCCGAAGAACCTCAATATTATACGATAGTCGAAGCAATGGAGAAGTTCAATCTCACCCGTGACCAGCTCTATCATTATGCGAAGTATCATAATATCCCCAAGGTCAAGAAAGGCAAATACACACTTATCTCCAAGCCAGAACTGAATAAGTTACTTGCAGCCCCAAAGATTGAATAAGTTATTTTTCGGTGAATGTACCCACCATTGAATCACCTTATTCCTTTGCACCCAACAAATGTAAAACTCTAAATATTAAACAGTATGTCACACACATGTACAAAAGTAACAGTCCGTCAGAGAGCAATTCGGAATAATCGTATCTCTTTGTATCTGGATTATTATCCGGCAGTTCGTAACCCCGAAACAATGCAGATGAGCCGTAGGGAATACCTCGGCATCTACATCTATGCCCACCCGAAAAACGAGATGGAACGAGAGTTCAACAACGATATGTTGAATAAGGCAGAGGCTATCCGCTGTATCAGAGTGCAATCACTCATCAACGAAGAATTTGGTTTCTTGGATAAGACAAAGCAGAAAGCCGACTTTCTCGCCTACTTCAAGAAGATGTGCCGGAACAAAGACCAGAAATGGCAGTTTGTCTATCAACATTTCTACAACTTCGTTAAGGGGCAATGTACCTTTGGCGATGTGAATGTGGATTTGTGCAAGAAGTTCCGTGAGTATCTGTTGAACACCAAGCAACTCAAACACAGCAACCGCCCCATATCCCTCAATTCGGCATCCGGCTACTACTCTACTTTCAGAGGATTGTTGAAGATTGCCTATCGGGACAAATGGTTTCGGGAGAACATCAACGATTACCTTGACAAGATAGAACCGCAAGATGTAAAGAAGGAGTATCTGACATTGGATGAAGTGAAGCAACTTGCTGCCACTCCTTGCGACATCCCCGTATTGAAAGCAGCCTCTTTATTTGCCTGTCTGACAGGTTTACGCATCAATGATATTCTCAACCTGCAATGAGAGGACTTTACTATCGCTCCCGACCAAGGCTATTGCTTGCGTATCAGGACACAGAAAACCCAGACGGAAGCGACACTTCCCATCAGTTACGAAGCCTACGAACTATGTGGTACACCCGGAACAGGCAAAGTATTCAAGGAGTTGAAACGGAGTATGATTAATTATCCGCTGAAAAGCTGGCTCAAAAAGGCAGGGATAACGAAACCGATAACCTTCCACGGATTCAGACATTCGTATGCGGTCATACAAATATCCTTAGGTACAGATATTTACACAGTATCAAAGATGCTAACGCATAAGAACGTTTCCACAACTCAGATTTATGCCGATTTGGTCAATTCCAAGAAGCGAGAAACAGCCAATAAAATATCACTCAAATAGATATAACTATGAAACGAGGAATCATAACCAACAACGGACAAGGCATCCATATTTCTGATGGCGAAGTATGGATGACCACTCGGGAACTTGCCGACTTGTTCTATACTACAACTGGAGCAATCAATTCCCGTATAAAAGCAATGTTGAAAGCCAACGTCTTAAAGGGGTATGAAGTCTGCCAATATATAAAGTTGAAGAATGGGAATAATGCCGATGTGTATAATCTCAACATGATTATTGCCCTATTCTATCAAATAGACACAGAACATTCCGATACATTCAGGAAACTTATCAGCAAAGTTACTTCCAAACAGAAGGACATATCACTATTTATTCCAATAAGTACAGCTAACACATACAATTGCTGATACCCATCCAATAAGTCCGGCTTGGTTTTAATCCCATGTCGGAGTCATCTTTTCTATTGCGGTACAGGTTGGCATAGAAACAAGCAACATATTGAGGACAAATGCTGCCACTTATTTGGATTTGTATCAATATCTTCAGCAAACAATATATTCGCACACAACCGATTAACATATCTCATTATGAAGCAGAAAAAGATAGAACATATTACCTTGCATCTGATTGTTTTCGGAGCAATCGTCATCATTGGTGTTTTAGCCCGTCAGACCGTACTACACTATGGTTGGGACGAGTTCAGCAGCTACCTCATTTTAGTGGTATGCACCATTATCATGGGAGCTATCTATCTCAATCTGCAAATGGTATTCAGACAACTCCTTTCACCTACAATAGAAAAATGCTTTATGAAATTTGAGTGCTACCGCAATAAGGCAGTGGCAGTTGCCCCCTAAATAGTGCATCAGGAACTTATTGAAAGCACCATAGATACAGAACCTATCGTTTCTGAATCTGAACTAGAAATCGAAACTACATCTGACACCACAGAAGAAGTTTTTCTTCCCTCAATTCCTAAATCCAATGAAGATATGGCGGAACTTCCAAAGGAGGAAGTGCCTCCAGCCTCTAATAGCAACATCCCTATTGAGGTGCTTAATCAACCATCAGAATATGAGATTTCCCGTGCAAACGCTATTGCTGAGAAAGAACGAGCATCGCAAGAAAAACTTGATAAGGTCATTACTTACACGAAACAAACCTTAGTTCTCTATCTTGATGAAGCTGCACTTAATCGCTTGTGTGGATATGTGACAGAATATTACTTGTCAGATACGTTGCCTAAAATCGAACCTATAAAGGTAGATTCTCAGTTAAAGACCATTGACATCATGCACTTTGGATGGAATATCGGTAAAGCATTTGGCAAGCCACATTTATAAAGAGGGTATTTACTCATACCCTCCGTGATTCAGAAATATCTACCATCGAACGCAAAATGTCGCATACGGAATCCGTATGTAAAATTAAACTGGATAGAACAATTGCATAACGACTGTTCTACTTTAATGAGTTATAATAATCCATAATCGCATTCAAGCATTCTTGTGTATAATTTTCATCAGTACGTCTAATTGTAGCTGCTTGATACAAAGCACTGAGTTAGTTTATAGTGTTATTTACTATTATAGTAGCATTCTTTATCATATCAGGTAATAGGATATTAATACGATTTGCTTGAGAATAAAATTTATTGCGAGATCCAGAACTAATAAAATTTCCTATTTCATCCATATCAGGACTATAAATGATTACATCGGCTGGTTCTCCATTTACGGCTGTATTATAAACGCTACATCTCAAATCCCAAGGACCATTATGAACAAACTCATTTCTGAACGTTTCAATTTTTCTTATTATCGGAGGTTCTACAAATAACATTCCTTTTTTTTCAAGGAAGAATCTATATTATTCAGACTCTTCCTATAAATAATATCAGAACTTCTCATTTTCTTATACCCACTAAAATCATACTTGTTAAACTCAAATTGTTCTATAGCGATTTTAGTCAAGAGGTCAAAAACCGAAGCATAAGCTACAAAAACACTATTCAATAATATATGAGCCTCAGTTTCGCGTGTACCACCGCATCTTGCAGCACTAGTATATTGACATTCCTCGTATATAGCTTTACATGGCACTATGGTATAAAGCTGACGCATAAACATCATAACGGCACTTAATCTATCTTGCATTGCTGCAATTTTACTCCACAAGTCATAATGGTAAATAAATTTACCAAATATGGAATGTGTTATTTTTCTTCTTAGAGCTTCATACCACTCCTTTGTGCAGTTTAGTTCAGGATTAATACCTCCATCTGCAACCCATTGTGGCATATTTGAAATTACACGACTATAGTCAATATCTTGAAATATAAAATTGTCGATACTATGATATAAACGTATAATGCTATCACTAATAACCATCTCTATATGACTGCAACATTCATCCACAGGATACAAAGGATTTTCCTTTTCTGCTTGTTCGTTATTTAAATCTTTACTAGTATTCATATCAATTGTCTGTCAAATATTAAATTTCAACACATTTCATTTCCATATTCTACAAGGCAAAGGTACTTAAATCCCTAGTAATCACCACGTATTACCATCAAAAAGTTATTCATCAGTTATATTTTGGTGAATGATTTCACCATTGAAACACCTGTTTCCTTTGCCGTCGAACAATTAAAAACGATTGGCGTATGCAAAAAGAAGCAGTAACATTTGATAAGCTGCCCGAAGCGGTAGGTTATCTGACCGAACAGGTCATCGAGTTGAAAAAGATGGTAGCGGAACTCCAGCCACAGCCATCTGACAAACATGTATTGGTGGAAATTGAGGATGCTTGCCGCATCATCCGAAAAGCCAAGCCTACCATATATACATTGGTACGCAAAGGGCTGCTTCCTGCCTATAAGAAAGGCAAGAAACTCTATTTTTACGAGGACGAGCTTCTTGCTTGGATTGAGAATGGACGGAGAAAGACTTCCGAGCAGACATACGATGAGATGCTTGCCAATATGCAGAGCGGTGTCCGCCACAAGCCTAAATCATCGGTACAATTTTAATGGATTGGGCTATGGATACATATTCTATCAATCCGGCATCCATCATTGATGAAGCGATTGATTTAAGCACAAGATTGTCCGGTACGGCATTCCCCGTCAGCATATTCCCAAACAAAATCCAACGCATCATCCGTGAGGTACACGAATGCCATAACCACCCTACTGACTACATTGCCGCAGCCATCCTCACGGCAATAGCAGTTGGCATAGGCAACACGCACCTTGCCCAAATCAAGCAAGGATGGACGAAAAGCCCCATCCTATATATGGCATTGATTGGAAGACCGGGAGCTAACAAAAGCCATCCGCTCAGTTTTGCGATGAAACCGTTTCTTGATTATGACTACCGACAGAATCAGGAATTTGAAAAGGCTCTTGCCAAGTACGATGAACTGATGAGTATGAGTCGCAAGGAACGTGCAGAAAGCGGTGGGGAGCAATTTCCGCAAGAACCTATCCGCAAACGCTTCTTGGTTTCGGACGTAACGCCCGAAGGGTTGAGCCTCATTCATGCGCAAAATAAACGTGGGTTATGCTTGTGGGCTGATGAATTATCCGCTTGGTTCAAGAACTTCAACCGATATAACAACGGTTCAGAAGAACAGTTCTGGCTCTCGGTGTTTAGTGCCAAGACCACCATATCCGACCGCAAGAATGCCAAGAGTTCCATCTTCATCAAGCGTCCGTATATATCGGTCATTGGTACTATCCAAAAGAAAATCCTGAACGAGCTGGCTAAAGGTGAACGCTCCAACAATGGGTTTATCGACCGCATCCTGTTTGTGATGTCCAATCTGCAACAGAAAGCACGATGGAACGACAAAGAACTGCCGGAAGATATAGAGCAAGAGTGGAATACCATCATTGACAAGCTGATACAATCAGAATGTCACCTCAACGAGCACGGAGAGATTGAACCGCAAATTCTTTTCTTCTCAGAGGATGCCAAGAAACGGCTTTACGAATGGCAGCACCATTTCTCAGAGTTGTGCGACAGGGAAACGAACGACACCATTGTAAGTATCTATTGCAAGCTGGAGATATACATCATCCGCTTCTGCCTGATTATCCAACTGGCACGATGGACTTGCGGGGAGTGCGACAAGACGTATATCGACCTGCTGACAGTTGAGAGAGCCATTAAACTGACAGAGTATTTCAAGGAGTCCGCATCGAGCGTACAAAATATTCTGAATGAGAATGCCCTCAACAGTCAGCAACAGGCGATAGTCAATCTGCTGCCTCCTTCCTTTACAACTGCCCAAGCTATACAGATAGCCGAAAAAAACGGAATGAAGGAGCGGACATTTCAACGCTTTCTCAATTACAATATCGGGACTCTGTTCCGCAAAAAGAAGCATGGAGAATATTCAAAGATTAACCCATGACATTTTTGTCGGTTTTGACACTTTCCAAGAGAAAACGACAATAACGACAAAAGTGACACATAAAACAAGAAAACAATGAGTACACATAGATTCATATTAGAACCCTACAAAGGTGTCAGCACCCGGCATACTTGCCCGAACTGTCACCGTAAAAGATGTTTTTCCAAGTACATTGATACGGAAAAACGAATCCAGTTCCCTGATTACGTTGGCCGTTGCGACCACGAACAGAAATGCGGTTATCACTTCACGCCCCGTGATTACTTTGAACGGAATCCGTCAGAAAAGGAAAAGTTGCCCGAAGATAACTTTCAGAGCTATACGTCTATAAAAGAAGTCGAGCCGAAAGCCACTTCTTACATTGATTTGGATATAGTTAATCAGTCGTTACAACGCTATCCTGACAACAAACTGTTTCAATTCTTATCGGCTCAATTCGGAGAAGCGGAGACATTGAAACTGATGGCGAAATACAAAGTAGGTACTTCCAAACATTGGGACGGTGCAACCGTATTTTGGCAAACGGATTATCAGAACAGAATACGCACAGGTAAGATAATGCTTTACAATCCGACGACGAGCAAACGGATAAAAGAGCCTTACAATCATGTCACATGGGTACACTCCGTACTGCATAAGGAGGGCTATAATTTGAAGCAATGTTTCTTCGGAAAGCATCTGCTTTCAGAAGAAAAAAGCCGTCCTGTTGCACTGGTCGAAAGCGAAAAAACGGCAATCATCGCTTCCTACTACCTACCACAATTCCTATGGATTGTATCGGGTGGAAAGAACGGTTGTTTCAACGCCAACAGTCTGTCCGTTCTTGCCGGAAGAAGCGTTGTGTTATTTCCCTATTTGGGAGCGACCGACTATTGGCAGAGCAAAATCGGGTTGATGAAAAGCTATGGAATTGATGTGCAACTGTTCGATTATCTGGAAGTCAAAGCAACCGAAAACGAACGGAAAGAAGGGTACGATATTGCTAATTATCTGTTGAAAGTACGCACCAATGAAGCCATACTTCAGCAGATGTTTAAGAGAAACCCCAACTTAAAAACACTGATAGAGACATTCTATTTAAGGCTCGTCAGTGTACAACGAGGCATCCCTCAACCGAAGGTTTCACCGCCTAAGAAACGAGGATTCAGACTTTGAGCAAAGGGAGAGAAATCGAGACTTTTTTACTGTAGCAAGTTAATGTCGGTGTATTACATTTCCCGACCACTTGCTCCTCAAAAAGTATGAGGAGGCGGCTCCCGATGGTCACAAATCATTCACTAAAAGCAATTCAAAATGGAAAAGAAATATACGATAACACTCCGTCTGTCATACGACCAATTCGCATGGCTCGGTTCGCTTTGCAGACGGAGCAGGCAGACCCAAAGCGCAGTCATCCGTTCGCTCATTGAGAACGGAACGGTACGTGAGCGAATCACGAAAGAGCATATTCACATCATTCGTCAGTTGATAGGTGAAAGCACCAACCTCAACCAGTTGGCAAAGCAGGCAAACACCTACGGATTCTTTGCCGTTGCCAAAAGATGCGAGGAGATGGCGCAACGTATTAACCAACTTATAAAGCAACTGAAAGATGATAGGTAAGCAAACAAAAGGAACATCGTTCGGTGGCTGTGTCCACTATGTCCTCAAAGAGAAGAAATCCAAACTATTGGAAGCTGTCGGAGTAGATGGCTCACCCGAACAGATGGCAGAGCTATTTGAATTACAGGCATTGCTCAATGACAAGGTAAAGAATATTGTCGGACACACCTCGCTCAACTTCTCTCCCGAAGATAGCGAACGCTTGAAGTCTGATGATGCGTTGATGTTGCAAATCGCCCATGACTACATGAAGCTGATGGGCATCGAAAACACGCAGTACATCATCGCCCGGCATATCGACCGTGAGCATCCGCATTGCCACATCGTTTTCAATCGGGTGAACAATGACGGCAAAACGATTAGCGACAAGAATGACTTCCGTAGAAATGAAAAGGCGTGCAAGATGCTGACAGCAAAATACCGTTTGCACTTTGCCAATGGCAAAGACCATATCAAGGAGGAACGCTTGCGCCCATACGACCAAGCAAAACACGAGATGATATACAAAGCGTTGAAAGAGGAACTGCCCAAAGCTCAAAGTTGGGATGAACTGAAAGAAGCCCTTGCTGACCGTGACATTGACATGAAATTCAAGATCAGCTGGACTACAAGAGAGATACAGGGAGTCAAGTTTGAGTACAACGGTTTTTCTTTCTCCGGCTCGAAAGTCAGCCGGGAATTCAGCTATTTGAATATCAACAACCGATTGGAGCAGAATGCTTGGGAGTCCTCATTTGAATACCCCAAACAAGGATTCACACATAAAGATTAAGAAGTGCAACAAAGCGTTTCCCATTCCGACAATAGTTCAAGTATCAGTTTTGGTCTGTTGAACGGCAGTTCATCCTACGATGCCACTTCCGCAGAAGAAGCCGAGTTCAATCACCTGATGAAGAAGAAAAAGGCTAAGCGCAAGCGAGGTTTTCATTTATAATCCACTCTTTATTAACTTTTTAATTCAATCAATTATGGTACAAAACGATTTGATTCTTGATTTCAATCTCTACTTGTGTGAGAAGTTCGGCTACAGAAACAGTTGTAGCGTAATGCAAAATGCCAATGGCTTTTGCGTGAACATCCGTGAGCGTGATTTGGATTGCTACATCCGCTTTTGGGAGTACAGTTGTGGAAGAGGCAACTTCCCCGACTGGTCTATCATCATCGTGCGCAGCAACTTCAAACCTGAAAGACTTGGCTCGTTTCTTCAAGGAGTACATGCCACGTTACGGTTACAAATCCCTCTGCACCGAAGGTGATGACTACAAGTATTATCAGACACTTGGATTGAAACTAATCCATAAAGACCTGTTTGGTCAGGAAAACTATGGATTGGCGATGAAGGATTTGAATGTCTAATACTTGGTTTTGAGTTAAGGAGGGGATTTTTCCTCTCCTTTTTCTCTTGACAGCAAGATTTGCTACCGTTAAGACTTTTGGCTTTATTCGTTATCGAATAACATCTTTTCTTTCCATAACTTAATTTCCTTATCAAAATCAGAAAGATATTCTTTATCTTGAATTAAGCGAAATTTGTCATATTCAGCATACGCTTTTTCCTTTGCTTGCTCTGCAGAAATAGTATCAGCTGCGTGTAATTTATCATAGCCATATACAGTCAGAAAATCATCTAATTGTTTTTCCAGTCTTCCATAGTCGAAATTATTTGACGCTCCGCACGCGCTTCAGCCAAATCAAGAAACGAGGTCGTCAAACGGTTTAAAGAGGTTACTTCTTTATCTGATAAATAATTCTTTGCGATAATCGTATCAGATCTTTGAACTCTTCCTTCCGGTGCATTTTTCCATGTAGTAAGTCCCATATGGGGCATTTCTGCATCTGCTCTTGTATATACAATTTCAGCAACCGTTTGATGAGCAACAGCCCAATGCATCATATTTTGTACCATTTTGAAGAATAGTTGAGTTGTCTCTGCCTTAGGATCATAATCAGAACTACATTCTGCATATACATCAGTGATTTTTTGATAATATCGACGTTCAGAAGCTCATATTTCTCGGATACGCTCCAATAAGTCATCAAAATAATCTTTACCAAAATGCTTTCCTTGTTTCAATCGTTCATCATCCAAAACAAAGCCTTTAACTATCATTTCTTTAAGAACAGATGTCGCCCATATTCTGAACTGAGTAGCTTGATAGCTATTTACCCGATATCCCACAGCTATGATAGCGTCCAAATTATAAAACAGTGGTGTACGCTCCACTTCTCGTTCTCCCTCAGACTGAACTATCCCAATTTTTCGGATAGTTGCCTCTTTAGTGAGTTCGCCTGTTTCGTAAATCTGACCAAGATGATAATTAATAGTTCGTACATCTACCCCAAACAAATCAGCCATGCGCTTCTGCGACATCCAGAATGTTTCACTATTAAAGACTACCTCTATACATACTTCACTTTGTCTTGTTTTATACAATAAGATTGTAGAGGATAGACTATTACAAATTAATTCAGGAGCAGATATTTCTTGTCTGAAATATTCTCTTGCCATTTGCACTTGGGGTTTCTTTCCATCTGCATTTTCTGCAATAATCAAACATGCGATACGAGATAAATGGATATTTTCCCCTCGGCTACAATGGCAGCTGTATCTCCCTGATGGGATTGAAGGATGCATTCCAATGCCGACAACAAGGTCTCCTTTTCCGCTTTCGCCTTTCTGAAGTTGTCCACCATTGAGGTCAAGCCTTTCACCCTGCGCTCTGCCAGACTGATTTCCACTTTAAGGTCGGACAGTGCTTTTTTTGTGTTGGACAACCTGTTCTTCGATATTGGCACATTCTTCCGAAAGGTGTCGGCGGTACTCTTCGGTGGTGCGATGTTTTGCGCCGGTCTCAGACACATTCCTGCCTCTTTTCAGATTCCACTTTCTGTTCACTTCCGCAAAATCGTCATGCAACTTCTTTGTCCTTGCCGAGAACTCCAGTTTGTCCTTTCCTGCAAACATTTTCTTGAACGCAAACTTACCGCCTTGGATTGTCAATAAGGTAAGGTGCATATGTGGAGAGCTCATCAAGATGTACATAACAGCTGATGATATTCTCCTCTCCGAAACGCTCACTCATAAACCGGTACATATCCTTTGCCCATTGTTCTATTTCGGGCATTCTTTTGAGCATGGCATTTTCCAAATTATTGCCGGGTTCATATACATCCTGATTCCCGAATGCCAGTTGCTGTATCGTATTCTGCGAACCACTCAGAATAAAATCCACGACAGTCCGGTATTTCGGTTCGGCCAGGTCTTCATTCGGTGATTTTATGGGCATAAAGTTAAGTATAAATCTGTATAATACTTAATAATCAAACTTTAATACACTTTATTTTTCATACTTGCAAGTATAATAGGCAGAATAAACAAGAGCGAAACAAGTGCAAACATAGAGTATAATTATTGCAAATAATTTTTCTAAGTATGATTCTATTCGGATTAAACTTTGTATCTTTGCAGTTGGTATCATTTAGCATTGAACAGCACTATGGCAAAAGTAGGTTACATATTCAAGGCAGCCGGCTATGACGGCTTCGACACTGATGTGGAGTGGATGAAGCAATACGGTTGTGTACAAGTGATTGAGGAGGAAAACGGACACGAGAAACTGCGTCTCCAATGTAAACAACTTATGGCAAGTCTGGAACGGGGAGACGAAATCGTACTCGCTAAATTCAGCAACGCCCTGCGTGGTTCTCGTGAACTGGCGGCATTCATCGAGTTCTGCCGTGTAAAGGTGGTGCGGATTATCTCCATTCACGACAAGGTTGACAGTCGTGGCGACCTGTTCCCTGAAACCAAGGCTGTGGATGTGCTGGAGATATTCGGTGCGCTTCCGGAGGAGTGTGCCGCATTGCGAAAGGCTTCAGCGCATATCATCCAACTAAAGCAGAACATAAACCAGCCGTCCAAAGAGAATAACATCAGCAAGACGGAAAGGGAGAAAACCATCGTGGCGATGTACAACAACGGGCATTCAATAGATGACATCTGGAAAGTAAGCGGATTCAGCAGCCGCAGCTCCGTATTCCGCATACTAAACAAATACGGAGTTTCGCTCAATCGGGGTAAGTTCAGCGGGCCGCTGGGAAAACGTAAACCAAAAGATGAGTAACGATATGGTAAAAAACCGTATTGAAGAGGAGAAGAAGGTAGTAAAACAAATGATTTTTTATACTGCCTAAAAAAGGAAGGCAATGCAAGCCTATGTCCGACTTGCCACGAGTTGCTGACATATGCAAGGGAAAGACTTGACCATTGTAAATTCGGAAACGACAAACCAACTTGTAAAAAGTGTCCTGTACATTGTTATCGTCCGGATATGAAAAAGCGGATAAAAATGATTATGCGATGGTCTGGTCCGAAAATGCTTTTTTATCATCCTGTCTCAGCCGTCAAACATCTGTTGAGAGAATTGTAAATAGACACTTCTTCTTTGCACTAAAATCAAATAAGATTCAAAATAAATATAAAGACATAAATGAGTAAGATCTATTTTCTTCCTGTAAAGCATGGTGATGCATTCATTATTGAGTGTAACCGCGGAGATGTTTGTGGATTGATTGTTGTTGATGGCGGTCCAAGATCTTGTGGATTTAAACTTAAGCGCAAATTGAATGAACTGGATATCCCTGAACTTATGGTGCTGACTCATTATGATGAAGACCATATTGGTGGTATCTTGCAGCTGGTAGACACATGCTTGGACGATCACACGATACCGGCCAAAGAGGTGTGGGCAAACTGTGCAGGATACGTGGACGTGGCAGCGAGTAAGTACACAACTGCCACAGATGGCGTGCGGCTATCGGTGAAATTGAACGAATTGGCAAAGCAACATGAAATGGCTTGGCGTAATGATTTGCATGAGGGGGTAAAAGTTGATTTACCTTTTGCCAACATTGAAGTGATAGCTCCGACAAAGGAGATTATGAAAATGGTTATAAAAAAGCAGGAAGAAACGGCGAGGCAGCCGTTGAATGCAACGTCAAAGGATTCGAATGATCTGGAGAAATCTCTTGATGAACTTGCCAAAGATATACCCCCAAAGCCCAACATAGAGAAAAATAATGAACTGGCCAATGCGTCAAGCATAGCCTTTATCCTAAGGTGTGATAATCTGAGCATGTTGATGTTGGGCGATAGCTATCCACAAAATGTGGAGAAGTATCTGAGAGATGAAAAAGGTTACTCCGAAGAAAACCCACTTGTCGTGGACTATGTAAAAGTGTCACATCATGGAAGCAAGAATAATACGAGCAGTAGTTTGCTGGACATCATCCGATGTGACAAGTTTATACTATCCACCAACGGAGGTAATGGTCGTTCCAAACACCCCGACAGGACTGCAATAGCTCATATTTTATGCCATCCCAAAAGAAACATGAACACAAAGGTTCATTTTTATTTTAATCATAAAATGGAACTGATTGAGGCAAATGGAGCTCCTTTTCTAAATGAAGGCGAGTGCGATAAATGGAATTTTGAAGTACATGATAATATCACAGAATTATGAATCTGACTAAAGCAAATATAAAAGACCTGAGAAAGGTGACGGTTAAGATTGAGAGTTCCAACAACAGCGAAGGATCGGGCACTATCGTTTCTGTTGAAGGAACCCTCTATGTCCTTACTGCTGCACATATTATAAAAGATGAGACAAAAGACGGTCCACTTGACAAAGGGGACATAGTTGTTACGCTCATGAGAAACAGTCAGAAATACACTTTAGCTGTAGATGAAGTAGTTTATTACAAGAAGCCAGAAGAAGGTGATGCAACCGTGTTGCGTGTAAAAAAACTCGACGGCATGCCCACATCGGGGTTTGACCGAGTACGACTATTGACAACAGATATTCCCGACCAAGCAGTCCTTTGTGGTTTTCATAAAGGCGACACTTCTCTGAAAATCTACAACGTAGTAAAACGAGGAGAAAAAAATTGGGCAAGTACAGATATTCAACTTCAACTTCAGAACTTAAGTCCTAAAATAAACTTTGAAGGAACATCTGGAGGTGGTATTTTCTATCAGGATACGGACAACGTACTATATATGACTGCCTATATGTCAGAAGTAGGTAGATTTGATGGAAACAACAACGAGTTTGTTTGTATGCCTTCGTCCAATTTTGTTCCCAGCGGATTGCTATACTCCATGGTTGACAATAGTAACTATACGTTTATTGCCGACACCGGTTTGGCTCGCGACATTGATAGCCGTCAACTATTAAAACAATTAAACGGATCCGGATATGAACTGAATCATACGGATTGCTTTATAGAAAACGAAAAGACGAAAGAAATTATCAACCAACTGAGAGATGATGATACTCCAACGTTGCTATTGACAGCATTATCAGGAATGGGTAAGTCGAAACTTATTTATGAGGCTTTTAAAGAAACAGAGCGCGAACCTAATCGATACTATGCGAAATATAATGGTAACCGAGAGAAATTGCTGGGTGAACTGAAGCAAATACTGAATGAGAGCCATGAAAGTGATGGAATAATCATTGTAGATGACTGTCCAATGGAACTTGTAACGGAAATTATCAGTATCAGAGATCAATACAACAACCAATTTAGATTGATTATTGCTCATCATGACTATTTCAATGAAGAACTTGAACGTATGTCTTTTCCGGTAATTAGACTTAAACCTCAAGAAATGGAGGAAAGGATTGGACGCTATATCAGTGAGGAACTTAAAGAAAATGAGAAAAACAGGAGTGATATTCAGGAAATCAAGAGATTAGCAAGTGGATATCCCCAAATGGCAATTGAGCTAGTTAAGGCATATAAAGAAAACAATATCGCTGGCCCTGATGCGGTTACACATCTGATGCCGAAGTTACTAGACATGAGACCCAATAAAGAAGAAGAGGAGAAAAAAATATGGCAAACATTATCACTCTGTCTGCCATTCCCTTATAAAGATGCAGCACATGAAGGCTTTGCGTTTTTGTTAAGTAACAATCATGTAACACCGCTTAACGGAATGGAATATGAGGAGCGAAGAAGTATTGCTGCAGGATTAGTACGAAAATATTCCCCGACATTTATAGATGTACAAGGTATGTGGCTTTATGTAAGGCCTTTCCCATTGGCTGTCTGGCTTACTTCCGAGTGGTTTAAGAATGTATGCAACACTCAAATACACTTCAAAGAACTAATCGATAAGATTAAAACGCTGCCACTAAGTGTGCAGAATGCCATCAGCGAAGGATTCTGCAAGCATATACAACAGATGTCTGGAAACAAAGAAGCTTTCAAGATAGTGGAAAATCTGGTCAATGCAGACATTAACCACCCTTTTTTCGACGAGGAGAACTTATGTTCTGGCTTGGGTTCTGAGCTTTTCCTCGCCATGAGTACCGTGAACCCGGCCGCTATAGCTGTAAACTTAAAGAGTGTGCTTGGACACAAGGATGTCGCTTGGTTAGTAGAACGGATTGATAGTGATGTAAGACGAAATATGGTTTGGGCTTTAGAACGTCTTTGCTTTGCTCACGAGAGTTACCATGATGGCGTGTTCATGATGGCACGATTGGCCGTGGCCGAGAATGAAAAGATTGGTAATAATGCTACGGCACAATTGGTTCAACTGTTCCATATCTGTCTTGCAGGAACAGAAGTGAACCTGAAGGAGCGACTGGTGACCTTGAAAGGACTCATTGACGAAGGGGAAGCATATATACCGTTGACCATACGTTGCTTTGAAGCTGCATTACGAAATGGAGGATTTGTCCGTGTAGGTGGAGCCGAGAAGTTTGGATTTGAAAATAAAAAAGACTATACACCAAATACTTGGGAGGAAATCTTCGAATACTGGTACGGATGCCGGGATTTGTTATTGGAATGGATGGACAAGAATCCTAAAATTATCGACCTTTTGGTCGCAATGGCAGAAAGGAATGTCTATAGCTGGGCACGTACAGGACGAAAGGAAGTCTTTGTCCCACTCTTAGAGAAGCTCGCAGAACGAAAGAACTATAACTGGGATACTGGTTATGAGGCCTTATACCAAATGGTACATACCTTTGGTGTTGATGTGAAAACCTTGGGAATTGCAGAGCTGATGAAGAAAATGAGGAGTCAATCTTTTAAAACGCAACTGAACGAAGCCAGATACACACAGTATGGACAATACCAACTGGGGGATAAAGAACAAATCGAATTATCCGAGAAACTATATGCTCCACTAGCGGCTGAGTTCATAGACAAGGAGATATATGCTAATACTGAAGAAGTGAAAGCACTGCTTAAAGATAACGAGTATATTCCTATTGAGTTTATAAAACGATTAGTAACAACAGCCTCGGACGAACAATTAGGGATGCTTTTTAATGCTGTCTTTAATGTATTAGCAACAATGCCCAAGGACTTCTATAGCCCGTTTTTGGGTAACCTATCTTCATGCGCCAAGGACAGGAAACCGTTGTTACCATTTTTGGAGAGATTAAGAGATAACGGACGAGAAGGCCTATATGTATCATTGATGGCTGGTACCGAAGATGACGAAATAAGTCATTTCCATCAGCTGTTCTCTGAACAGGAAAGCAAAGTTCTAACAATGGACTATCTACCTGCTTATCTCCAGTATTTTAGATCGAACAGTCCCGAACGTTACTTATTAATACTAAAGGTTTTGAGAGATTGTTTCCCCGATCGCCCCAATGATTTGATTGCATACGTAAATACAGAGCGCATCATGATGCGAAAAGACGATCAGCCTGAAACTATTGATATAGTGAAAGAAGCGATGTTAAAGTTTCAAATAAATGACGATACGGAACATCTGCTATATGACTATAGCCGTCTTCTTGTAGAGACCTTGCAATTGTGGCATGATGCTGAATTTGCCAAGCAAGTGAACAGGAAGTTTATCAATATATACAATACCAAGATGGTACATCTAAATACCAAAGGGGTGTTCACTGAATTGTTACAGGATTATTTCGATGATGTATGGCCGGAATTTGTTAAGGCATTTTTGGGAACAGATACTTTCCTTTTCTATTTCCAAGTGAAGGACGAACTGGGTTCTGGGTTTGGCTTTGGTAAAGGCCCACTGTTTGATATCGACAAAGAGTTAATCAAGCAGCTTTGCGTAGAGAATCCGGAATCCGCACCTGCAAGGATTGCTTCGATGGTACCTTGTTTTGAAAAAAAAGACGACGGAAATGAAACTGAACAGTTCAATAAATGGATTATTTGGCTTCTGGATAATTTCGGGGAACGAAAAGATGTAAGGGATAATATCTCGTCTAATTTAGGCTCTTTCTCATGGAGTGGTGATATATCCCCATATTACGAGAGGAACATCAAATGTTTTGAACAGTTGTTGAATCATCAAAAGCAAGAGGTACGAGAGTGGGCACAGAGATGTATTAATGATGAAAAGAAATTGCTTGACATAGAGAAAAACAGAGAATTTTTTATGAATATAAGATACGGAATGTAAAGAATACCCAATAGTAGAACCTTGCTACCTATATTGAAATCATAAGTATTGTATGGCTTGATCAATTGGTTAAAAAAAATTATTCAACCCACAATTAATATGGAGGAGTATTTCTACAATATCAGCAGAAATACTCCTCCATATTCTTACATACTTTGCACGGGATGGAAAATTACTTTCTATTATCTTCGACTTAGGCATATTTATCGTATTCTGAGAGGATTTAAAACTGTGTCACCTTTATAGTTATATATAACCGTTGAAGTTATCTGCATCTATGCAACAGATGTGTACGGGGACAAATAGGAGATTTACATTCCTGCCGAAATGGGATATGAAAAATTCTCGCAACCAGACATACACGGTGGCTCAACACTCATCTTCGAGATAGAACTTTTGGAATTGCATAGGTCAAGAACAACCACATATCCACTCAAAAAAAGCTTCATCCTATTGATATTTAATATTATACATTCATCCACGTCGCATTTTTTGTATCTTTACAAGTAGTAATCAGAAATAAATCAGTGATATGGGAGACGCAATCATTACAGTATTGGGGTTGTGGGTGTTCATCAAAATCTTGAAGGTGATATTCGGAGGCTGGAGCAAAAGCGACTACCAGCGGGACAAGTAAGATTCAACCAACAGAATGCAGCCTATGACAGTCGTTCATGTCTGGCATAGCGAGAGAACTTAAAAATCAGTATTTAATTCTCCCTCTTGTCGAAAATATCAACCCAAGCAAAGGGCGGGCAGTAAGCGAGTTTCTTCTGCAAGCCCGATTGAGGCAACCAGAATAAAACGAAGTCTTGGAGCGGTAGGCAAATCTTTTTGCATCGGGCAGTTCCGTAAAAGAGTCTTGTGAGAGTGGAGCAACGTGCAACATTGCAAAACAGAACAAGTCTCTTTAGGAAGATTCGAAGAAGCCGTTTACGGGATGGATGAAAACTTATAATGGGCAACTAATAGATGTATAACAGGTAAACATACGAGCAAAACAAAAGCGACCGAAGCCGCTTTATTTATTAAGGCAAAGCAGGAATTACTTCTTGTCTTTTTTCGCTTTCTTTTCAGGCTCTGCCGGAGCTTCCTCCTTGTCTGGTATCGGATAGAACTTGCTGGCGACCAGAACGATGCGATTATATTTTATGCCGTCTTTATCGGTTCATTCTTCGGGTTTGAAGTAACCCTCCACGGTCAGCAGAACGCCCTTGGTTATCTGGGTGAGCGAATCGGTACTGGTGTTGTTGTGCCAGGCTTCCACGTTGATGAAAGCGGAAACACGCTTTGTTTCCTCTCCATTCTTCTCCTGACGGCTTACTGCCAATGAGAAGCGTGCCACGCTTGCGTTTGCGAACTGACGGATTTCTGCGTCTTTACCTACGAATCCTGATACTGCGAAATTGTTCTCAATCTGTTTCATATTACAATACTTTAAGTTGTTATTAAAATTATTTTTACGATGCCGACATAAGTGGGTGCAGTATAGGGTTGCGGCAAGGATAGCAATCAAATACGCTTTATTTTTGTCAGCGCAAGCCGTCAAAACCATAGACTCGATAAAGGAAGATTTGTGAAGCTACGCCATTGACCAAGGCTCTTAAGTCGTGCCCGCCTGCATACTAACTTTGCAACGGAAAAATGTGTGATAACACGACCCAAAGCGGTTGTGAAACGGGTTGATGAAAACAAATGGGCAAGGCTTCGTGAGTGAACAGCATCCGTCCGTAAATGCGAATTTGAATAAACGCTCCGGCTGTAAGTCCAAAAGAAGAAGTATGATCGGAGAGGAACGAGTATTGCCGCCAAAAGTGGATGCCGGACAATACCTGCATTTATGTCGTAAGCCGACCAAGAGCATTCTGCCGTGGAATGTGCCACCCTAGAGAACAGACCGACTTGACGAATAGTCGAAAACCGCATCAGAATAGTCGCCTTCAACTTCAACGACCGACAAGACAGGGATGCCCAAAGAAGAGAAAGAAAAGCAGAAGTCCCGCGATCGCCGGACAAAGCCGCCTTGGTCGCCATTGGCGAAGTATGAACTATCGTATCTATAAAAGGTGTATTGCCGGCTTGAATAATGCTAATTTACAAAAGGTAATCAGGCTTGTTTCTACAAGCCCGGATTATAAAAGTCGATTGCCATTTATGGCATATTGGTCAATAGCAGAAATGGCAACATAGAGAAACATTCTCCGTGCTGCCATTCGCCTAAAGCCTGTCATCATTCTAGATATGACCAGTCGACGATCTCCAGTTCCTGTCCACAAGGGAAATCGTCGATGGGGTCGCAAATGAACGTACCACAGAAATTGACCACCACGCAACCGTTCTTCAATGAGGCAGGTTCCGTCCAATCATCGTCCGTATGCCGAATGTGATACCATAGTTTCCCTTTGGGCAATGTGTTGATATCTATCCGTAGGTTTATAAATTCGCCCTCAATGGTATTGCCATTAGCCAAAGTCAGAAGCATTGGTGTTTTGCTTTCTTGTCTATAATCGTACAGCATAATATTTTTATTTAAATCTGTTATCTCAATGATTTCATCAATCCTGCCACAAAGGAATGCCCTCAATGAGGTTTTATCAACGGCATAGTATTCTGCAATATGCCCATAATGCTTGACAAAGAAACGTTTCAGTACATCCGAAAAGTCAAAGCGGTAGCCCATAAGTGGAACTGACCTCTTGAAATAGGCATTGCTATTCACGCTGTTTGTCAGCCAATTCTTCTGCTGTCGGCACATAGGTACGCCATTGAGTTGCTGTCTCAACTGATATACCTTGCCGTCTTGCAGGGTTGAAAGTTCGGGAATATCCCAATCCACAAACTTTGTTGCTACCGGTGTCTTCATAAGTCAATCCTCCATTAGTCATAGATTAGAATCTCGTCCCGGTATTCCATTACCTCTTTGCCATTGCTGAGTCTTACCACTATTTCATAGCCATAATCGCCAACCACTTCTCCCTCTGTATAACCTTTGTAGGGTGTCAATAAAGTACAAGGACATCCAATAATGTCTGTTGCCTGTTCATCTTCGTAATACATAGTACGTTTGTGTTTAAGGGTTATCTATAAGACCATTCTCCGTTTGAGAATACCTGAAAGTTCACATACTCATTGCACAGCTCGTATGTCAGCACTCGGATATAAATCTCATTTTTGCTCTCCAAAAGAGAAATCATTTCATTAATTTCTTTTTCTGGATAGTCCCACTTTGAAGAAAATTCCCCACCTATATAATCGTCAGACCTATCAAGAAAACAATCGCAAAAGGTGTCTTCCAAAAATTTCTCAATCTTATCAAGGTCTTTCTCATTCTCCGTACTTGCGTAGAAGATGTTCGTTGCATAATTTGCCATAATCGCTTCTGATTTAAGTTTTTACTTTTCCCTTTGTTAGCATCAGCTACTTTCGGGGTTTATTAAAATTTTGTCGCATTACAAAGTGTCATGGCTCTTCATGCAAGGTTTCATAGACAAAATACAACCTCAGTTGAAAACCAAGTGTGGAGATTTTGACTGGAACCGATAGGCTTGACCTTGCAAGGAAGAAAGACAGAACATATACCTTTGCGACACAATTCTTATTCAATCACCCCGAAAGTGATGTGAAAAAGAGGGTGTCTTGTAAAGAGTACAACGAGAATACTACAACGATGAATCTGATTCCTATAATGGAATTTAAAAGAAAAACTTGCTGGCGAAAAGAAAAAAAATAATCACGAAGTTTAGGAATTAAGGTAGCAAGCGGTTTAGTTTAGAACTTGATTAGATATACAAAAACCAAACTAAACTTGTATATTGCAATTTTAAGTATTCTACAAAACAGCAACGAAACAAACTCCCAATCAGAGGGACAAGCAATAAGAAGACGAGGGACAAATAGAGACTCGACACATTGCAACATGGTTTTTCGGAATGGACTTTATCATTTTTATTTCTTTTGGCATGCAAAATTTTGTCCCCCAGTTTGTCCCCCAACAAAACTACGGTTATAAATTATATATTGATTACCAGCATATTACAACAAACAAACATCATTTGCGTGGGTAAATAAACATTCTGCATCGGTAAGTAAATCCAAGAAAAGTCCAAAGAAACGTTTCTTGACATGACTAAAGACATGAAAGATATAGCTCTATCTCATTGTAATAGACAAGGTGCATACATCGTAGCATATCATTATGCAATGATGGATAATAAATATCAATGCTTCAAATATGATAATCAGTTGTTGCAGCACGCCACATCTCCATGTTCCTATCTCGTAAACACACTCACGAATCCCTTGTCGTCATTGGTTCAAAGTGTGGCAACAAAGACCACGCAACCGTTCTCCACGCTTGTAAGTCTGTCAAGAACAGTTACGAAACAGACCGTCGTTTCCGAATAGACTTGGACGAAATCGAAAAACGCATAACCGAATAAGGAACACGTAAACATAATATTCTTCATCAGGAAAACACTTTTGCTTACAGCAGGGGTGTTTTCTTTTTTCTCTCCACTTCCTTTATACATTACTTTGTCAACATCCAACAGACCAAAAGATTTTTGCAATATAGCTTCTATCGCTAACAAATTTGCCATATTATACTCAATAAATACTTTCGGCCATAGTAGCGACGGGGTGAGTTGGTGCTGCTGACTGTCCAGGCATTAGTTTATCTCTATGATATATCTCCGTTCGTTGATACGTTTCTTGAGTCTGCCGCGTACGTCGTACTTATATTGTATGCTGTTCCTTTGTCCGTTCGCATTCATCGGGTAGTACAGGTTCGTTATTCTCTCCAATGTGGTTCTATTGAATATACCCAATGTGGTTTTTGTGGTAAATTATACCCGTTTGGCAAATCTATCAACCCTCGATACCACATTGTAATGACTTTAAATTTGTTTTGTTTCTTTTTCTTTCTCATTTTTGGAAAATAAAAGCTGTTATTACCCCAACATTCTTCGTTTTTCTCTTTATCTGTTGGTATCAATTTGTTCTTTCTAATCAAAAGAGGAAATTCATCTAAATAGACATGTTCTTGCCAAACATCATTATCAAGTATTTTGATTTTATAACATCGTTCCGGAAGCTTTTTTCCAATCCTAAACCTATAACTATATATACTGTATTTAATTACAATCAAGTCTCCCTCGTAGAAAAAGTTAGAACCTAAAAAGACTTCTGTTGGATCATCACAATTTTGGATTCCAACCCACTCATCTATTTGATAATAACGTTTTCCTTGAATTCTATAATGCTTAATGATATATCTTGATTTGCAATTGCCATTAAGCAGTTCTTCTTGTTCTGAACATTCTATAAGTTCATATTTCTTTTACAAACCGAATTCAAAAACAAGGTATCCCCAATTCTATGATAGTGTCCAATGTCATAAAAAATATTTGGTGAACACGTCGGCATCTCATAGAATGAAATAGAATACGTTGAATCATCCTTGATTACCAATTCTCCGAAATTACCTTCTCCATAATAGTACTCTTGTGCATTGCCGTATTGAGGGGATAAACAGGAAAGTAGCACAAAACTGAGAATAATCATTTTATTTACTTGGAACATTGAATGCTCCTCCTTTGGTACTATCAAACCATGGCTCTTCTCCAAGTTTTTCATAATATGGGTCTAATTTAAAATCATCTGATTTGTTTAGTTCAAGTTTGTTATGGCATTCGATATTCTTTCCGGAAAATATTTGTCCTCTTTCACCAGCCTCCATTTCGAATCGTTGGCAATTATTTGAATTATAACCACCGCCTCTTTTATATGCAAATCCCAATCTACCTTCATAATACTGGTATGCATGTTTTAGTTCGTGCGCCAATGGGTCTAAAAACGAACAAACGCCTCGTCTATCAGGATTGATGTATATATTAATCTTTCGTTTTCCATTATCCATTCCTGCAAACTCTAACTTCCCTTGTACACCGTAATCTAATTTTCTGTCTTGCCTAATAACATACAAATTAAGGTAAGGCGATTATCTTGGCTTGTACCAATTATGTCCTATCTCAACCCATTTTATCTCTTTATCTTGTTTTTGCAACTCTTTTTTATTGACAAATCTAACCAACGCCAACGTTTCAACATCTCTCATATAAACAAACACATTTCCAATAGTATCTACTTTCAGACGTGGTACTCTATATTTTATAAATGTTAGTGCTAATTGTTGAAGTTTTAGGGTATCTGCCTCAACGTGGTGTTCTGCCATCCAATGTGCTTCTATTATTTGGTGACTTATTCTGTTCAGCTTTACAAAATAACACCTAATGTCTGAAGTGTTGCTAATAAGATGTGGTGCCGTTATAAAAATAATTGGATTTCTTTCACTATCCACGCTTCGAATAAAGATAGAAACATTTTTGAACTGAGAAAAATCTTCAAATTCATATTTAGCAAGAAACGCTTTTTCTGCAGATTGTTCAATGCAACTATTAAAACATAACATTATAAAACAAATAACCACTAGCAACTTTGTCATATTCTTTGAATTTAGTAACCATTATCTCTAAATTTTGATGGATCTGCTATAATATGATAGTACTTATTCTTGTAGTCGTGTTTATTAGCATGTTCTACTCCCTTTTGTATAGAAAATTGATCATCTCTGGAATCAAATTGTCGTTCATAACCATTAGATGACGGATTTGTTAAACTATTCCAATGAACTCCCATTCTTAGTTCCAACGAAGTTAAGCCTAATGCTCTGCCTCTGCCCGTGCTTTCGTTCATTTGTACGTATGCTTGCATGCGGTTGTCTTCCGTCCAACACATCTTCGTGTTCGTCTTGTTTTGTTCGTCGTATCTATAGGTCATATTCCCTTTGCCGTCCCATTTGTAATATTTGCTTAGTCCGCTTTCTTCGTCATATATGCTTTCTATCGTGTTCGGTTGGTCGTTGTTGTAGTTGTATCTGTATGCTGTTTTTATATACAAAATTATATACCTCCTTATCTTTCCAAAAGATGTTCGCCTCTTTCTTGCATAATTTCTTCTCTAACCTTTTTGTCTATTGAGTCGTAGTATAGATACCAAGAATCCCTTGTAATCAATTTTGATAAATCATAAGAACCATAAGGATAATAAATCCTTGAATAAACAGCATTTGAAGAATCGAAACGAATACCCTGAAAGGAATCATCGAATTGCATTAAGACAGGATTGGAATGCTGCATATCGTATTGTAACCCTTCTAATTCGTTCTTCAAAATCAACAAATAAACGCTACGTTTTTCAGGATACGAGAAAAGGCGTTTTCTTATTTCATTCAACATCTTTTTACAGCCATAATCTTTTTCTTTACAATATTCTTCTTTTAGCATTTTAGCATTAAAGAGCTCAGGGGTAAAATCTTCCGGAGTAAAATAAAGTTCAAAAGGTTTGATTTTCAAATAAACAATTATTACAGAATCATTATATCCAGAAATTCTTTGAATATCTGGTAAACCATCAGAGATATTTTCCAATGAAATGATATTACATAACAAATAACTGTTATCACTCCGTCTATGATTAAAATCTTGACGGTAGATATAATTAAACCATGAACCGTGTTCTTTTAAAATTCGTTTTCGACCTTCCTCCGTATAAACTCCATCACCTTCATACCTTACGTATGTTATGTTATCTTTTGTCGTTTTCTTGGAATTATGACATCCACATAGTATTATGATGACAAATATAATTGTTGTTATTGTTTTCATCGTGTCTTTGGTTTATAGTATTTAAACAAAGTATGCTGAACTTCTCCTCTTGAATTATATGATGGCACGACTGTGGCTCTATCTTGGTATGCTTTAATATGTGGCCTGTTCTGCACTAAAAGGCTCTATCTGTAATTTTTTGTAATCATCTTTTATATCTTCTGCATTAAATCGATACTTCATTCCTAATGATTTTGCTGCGTTGTTTTTTTGCATTTACTTCGTCCATCAAATCTAAACCTATTGTAGTCCATTGTTTTGTCTCTTCTTTATAGCCAAATCCAATTTCTCCATTAAAGAACTGACCTACATGACTTACTTCCTCTAATAAAACAAAAGCATCGGGTATCCGTATATAGCCGTTTTTTTGAATTCCCCCAAGTATAGTTTATATTCATAGTACCCATGCCATTTGCTTTTCCTTCATATTCAACGTTGCCATATACGATTTTATTTCCTTTGAGGGAAATATAATCTGCTTCGACTAAATTAAAACGATATATTACTGTATAATCATTTTCCATTTGTGTGCAAATGTCCGCAAAAGTCTCATTATATGTCTTACTTGAAGGGTCTCTTAAGGCTTTAATTTGTTGTGTTTCCGTTTCGGGATCAATATCTCTTCCATCAGGATCGACTGCTATGGCCTTGAGTGTAAGTGTTCCGTGACGGTGGTTATTACAGTTCACGTACAATATATCAAGAATGAACAAATACTGCTAATTAGCCCACAACTTCCTCCAATATACTCAGCATAAATGAATATTTTTTCTCGTGCATATTCTTTTTCCGTGTATTCGCATTGTTTCTTTTTCAGCTTGCTATTATCTATAATTGCAAATAAGACAAACCAAGCCCCTGTAACAGCATATCCGAGACCTAAAACTATAAACACGTTCATAAAATCACTTACTAAACCAATAAAATCACTTACTAAACCAATAAAATCACAATTCCTACAACTATAGTTACAACTCCCCCAATACTTAGGTATATATAATCCCACAGGTCTGATCTGTAATTACACCCTTTCACGCTTATATAATGTATTACATCTTCATCTTCTTTGTATCTTTTCCATACTTTTTTCGCGTCCCTTATAGGAATTAATGCCATAACTAACCCATGGATTATCAAACTTATTCCCAAAATCAAATACTTCATTTCGACCTATATTTATCATTTACAGCGTTACCTGTTTTCTCTATCATTTTTGTCTTTATATCCAACCCCGTTTTTAGTATCGTCTCATCTGTTGACCCACTGGGTACCAATTTTTTTATTCCGGATCTACCTGCCTTATTGATTATAAGAGTTGATCCATCTATGCCTACACCTATCACATTTCCCTCTGATAACTTCAAACCTGCATCTATAAGCGTTGATATGTTGTCTAACCCGTTTCCCAATTTAACCAAAGCTTCACCAACAGGTACACCTCCAAATAACATTACAAAATAACCGGTTGCTTCCAGTCCGGAAGCTGCTCTATCTAAAAGTGTGTTGCACAGACTGAGTGAACCTTTCAAAAATTCATTCTGACCTTTATGGATACTCTGTACTATCGGATTTGCCATGGTCTTGGCATGTTCATTGGCATAGGTGCTAACTACTTTTGCTTCCGGAAGCATTACTCCTCCTTTTGTAATACTCTTGTCAGAGTTATAACAATTCAGGAGTCCATTATCGGTTAGTTCATAGCCTTGTTTGCCTCTATATTTTTCGCCAGGTTTTGTTGTTGCTTGATTTATTGCTTTATTATCCCAATAAATCTTTTCATTTTTATCTTCGACCCAATCTATCTCTCTTCCATCTGGATCTACGAGAATGACAGGATTATCCGCACAGTAGATATATGGGCTGAGGCTCGGATACTTGTCAGCCATAGGGTCTATGCTCAACCATTGACTTATATCGCTGTCATAGTACCTCGCTCCGTAGTAGTGCAACCCGCTCTCGGGGTCTTTCTCCTTGCCGTTGTACTTGTAGCGGGAGAGGTAGTTCGGACTGTTGTGTACATCCACCCAGTCTTCTCCGTACGGCAGATAGTTCAGCGTCTGTGTGATTGCTCCTGCTTCATCTGTCAGGTATGCACTGCTGCCCAAGTGGTCGCCATGATAATAGAATGCCGGCTCGTCTTCATCTCTGCCTAATTCGTTTTCCATGATGGTCTTGTACGGGTCGTATTTCAGGTTGAACTCCATGTCTGCTCCTTTGTTCATGTCCTTAAATACCGGTTTCTTTGGTATGGCACATCATCAATATTCAATAAACTACCGGTACTGTCGTAAGTATATACGGCTTCCATATCATTTTATTCATCTTTACCATTATAATAAACTTGCATATTCATATTCCAATGATTATTTTCATAGTAATAATACCATCCAAATATTTGGCTCTCATATTCCACTTCTCCCTTTACCGGATTTACATCAAAATAATCCAATGGTGGTTCTTTGTATAAGACCTTTTGTTTCTTTCTTGTTTTCTTGAATAGTCCATTCGGTAGTTTGGATACTCTATCAAAATCAGGATGTTCACAAATAGCGGTTTCAAATAAGCAATCATTATGACACACTAATATCTGTCGGCAATTAGGATTGTCATATAAGATTTTGGCATCTAAGCTATCCTCTTTCTTTCGTAAATCCAAGATTAAGTTAACCAATGAAGTATCTTTGTATAAGCTGACATACATAAAAAAATCGACAGATGGGTAAAGATCGCATTTTTTAGCGGCTACAATAAAACTATCGATAATAACAGCAAGGTCTTTATCTGCTACATGATAAACAGGTAAAGAACTTATTTTACCATTACTCTGAGAAAACAAGCACAAAGAAAGAACTTGCAAACCCAATAAAATACACAATACTTTTTTCATAGCTACTTTTTTACTCCATTTTTATCATATTCAATATAGATACCCGGATGGATATAAACATTCAATTTAATAGATTTATTGCTTTTATATACACCATGTGAATTGTATTCTATATCATCGGTTCTAATTGCGGTATAAAATACACTTTCTCTACATCTTCATTTGTAGGGAAAAAACCACAATAAATTATCTTATAATCTTTGTTCCAAGAAAAGACCGTCTTACTCTGAAAATTATGCTGCCATATAGTTTTCTTATTCTTGTTTGTCAGGACTTCCATTGTGATTATCATTCTCGAACTCTTGGCAAAAATATCATCAGGCAATCCTTTTAATTCAAGATGCCTTTTATATATCCCACGATAAACCAAATGGTAATTTACATAGATAGAGACTAAATTATCATCATTCAGATTGTAAGGATTATTCAAGAACATAAATTCTATCCAGGTACTATCGTTCTGTATTTTCGTTTTCTTCTCTGCTAAATATTCATCGATAGAATTATATTGTACCTGACTTGTTCCCAAATCAATAAAATCACTTGCTGCTCTTTTGTAATTACAGGAAAATAACAGAACAACTATAAGTATTACTATACTTCTCATTTTATTACCTCTTTTAGGTGTAACATATCTTATACTTGTAGCGTTGCATTCAACAAGCAAGTGCAAATTTACAATAAATATTTGAACAAGCACTCTTTTCAACTTGAAAAGTTTAGTTTATCCTCAGACTATTTTGAGTTTATTCATAATCTCACCCATCTGCTTTCTCTATTGTTCCGTTCTGCCATAAGGAGTAAAAGTCTATAAAGAAGATACTCCTATGCTTTTGGCTATTATCTCATGACAGAAAAACTCCCCTGTCTGTCGGGATAGATTATAGGGCAAGCAGGGTGTATGAGCGTTTGTGTCAATTATTGGGTATTCTTGTCTTGTGTAAGAAAGTTCAAGCGAACAACATCATAGGATAGAATATGCGTAGCGGTTATCCGTACTTGATTTATTCTGATTTCAATGTGCTAACTGCGTGAGTATCATTACTAAATAAAACGCCGAAAGAAAAAACCGAAACGCCGTTTCAGAAAATTAGAACGGCGTTTCGTCAAACATAAATCGCCCTTTCATTCATGTAGAAGAATGGTTTATGCAAACTCAATGTCTTATTGTTCGTTTACTTTCTTTTTAGAGCGTTGTGATTGCTTGGTCTCAAAAATATTTCTTATGTGCTCTTGCCGGCTTTGAGTGTATCAAGGATGTAATGGCTTTGATTCATATCGGTATTGTTATAAAGATTAAGGCGTTAAAACATTTTGCCAAATGGAAAATAACAGATACCTCCTCTTTTTACCACCACTTTTTGATTTTGAAATAGTTCTCAACTTCCCCTATCTTTTTGAAGATATAAAAGTTCCTGTATTTGAAGATGTCGTAAATATTGTTTAGGTTCACAACCCTATCGTAATCTCTTAAATCTAATAGCTCTTTTGTGAGACTCAAATAATACTTATTTCCTTGCTTCGTGATGGTCGCTTCATATAGTCTGTAATCATACCTGACAATAGCCTTACCTGTACTCTTGTCGTAATGATGAAATTTCCACAATGCAGGTACATCTTTCAATTTGATTTCGGTAATCTTGTTTGTTTTGTAGTTGTAGATATATGGCAACTCCTCAAAATCGCCATGATTACTGACAAGAAAACCCGTAACAAGCAACACTTCATCGTCAGAAAACGGAAACATATAGCCTTCAAATTTATCCGATTGTTTTCGTAACTTTGTTGTTTTTCCTGTCAAAACAGAATAATGACATAAATAATATGTCGTATCGATATAAATCAAGTCTTGATTATTATGAATTATATATTCACTTTTGAGTTCAATCAATTTCAAATCCCTGATGCGATTAAATATCGGTATTCTGCTACCATTATATTTGGTCGCATTATCAAACGGATATTCGGAGCAATAGTACTGCCGTGTCTTATAATCGTAGAAATATAGAGTATCATCATCAATTCCCATATATAATCTGGAATAAACGTCACTTCTCAGATTAAAACTGTCCAACATTCGTATCGTATTATCCTCTGCATTATAGAGACATATCAAATCCTTTCTACCAGGCATAGAAGTCTCTAATGTACATATACAGAACTTTTCATTAGAGTACGGATTGATTTTTGACTCAATTCTTAAGCTATAGCTATTTGATATATTTATCATTTTTGCTTGCTCGAAATCAGAATTACTCTGAGCTTTGCATTCTATATATCCATTTCCAATCATGGAAACAAGGATAAGTGTCATCAATTTTTTCATCTTTTATATCACATTTATAAAGTTTACTCTATCTGCTTTCTTTATCGTATATCTCTATATCAATTAGCCATAGAAAATACAGCTATCATTCTTGATTAAAATACGGATTTGATGTAATTGAAAAGAGTCATATTATTGCAAATCGGTGTTTGAAGTGAGCGACCTCCTTTGAAAGCATGTTTTAGAAGCTCCGACTCATCGAGTGCATTGCCTTTATATTCACTGAACAGTTTTAATTTGTAAGTAATATCATCAGGAGCTTTCTCAATCCAAAAATCCGAATCTTCACGCTTACAATTCTTAGCGATTACTCTCATTTTGAAACGCACTTTTCGCTCATCCGACATGAAAAGATATACAGTATCTCCAATGTCAAATCGTATATTTTTTCCCATTAACCAATTGATAAAACCCAATGTATGAATTGCATCTGCATGCCTGCACTTTTTTCTATTGGCAAAGGCTAACCAAGTTCGGTTTTGTGCCATGAATAATCAATTTATCAAGTGTTTATTTAATCTAATATCGAGTTCACAATCGCCATTGAGAACAAAAAGTTGCAGAGAAATAAACTTCTCTGCAACCAAACCCATTTCATATGAAAAAAACTACGTAGTCTCGGGCGGACTTGAACCGCCGACCCCTACATTATCAGTGTAGTGCTCTAACCAACTGAGCTACGAGACTGTCTTGACTTGACGTCATTCTTATATATAATAAAACCTTCGTAGCGGAAATAATCTCAAAAATTATTACCTCTTAAAGCT